>Ga0194125_10001562_pt1 | contig 38709 bp, 30 predicted proteins | sample TA2KigC250mmetaG_FD_148626 | JGI IMG/M metagenome (GOLD analysis project Ga0194125, IMG submission 148626) | Freshwater microbial communities from Lake Tanganyika, Tanzania - TA2015034 Kigoma Deep Cast 250m | ecosystem: Environmental > Aquatic > Freshwater > Lake | place: Tanzania: Lake...
GGCTCAGGCCCCAGACGATGTCCTCTCCCGGCTCGTACTTCAGGGAGCTCAAGGCGATGGCGATCTCGGCCGACCATCCTTCGGCCGTCATCCGTCCGGCCGATTTCCAGACGCCGTCCCAGGTCAGGTCCGTCGTCAGGCCGTTGTCGATGATCCGGCCGTCGTACTGCGTCCCGAGGAGGTTCGTCATGAAAAAATAGCAGTTCCGCCGGTCGTGGAAGGTGTCCAGGCAGACGGCCACGGCGTCGTCGACCCGGAGGTCGGAGTCCCGTTTGGACTGCCGGGCGGCGACCTTGTCCGGCTCGGGGTCGGCGCAGGCGAATCCGAAATAGATGAATGCTCCGTCGTAGAGGATCCGGACATCGGTCCGGAGCGTCGTCGGCCGCCCCCGCTCGGGCTCGTACTGGATGAAATCCGAGAAGAGGGGGGCCTTGGACCAAACGGCTTCATCGAGGGCGCCGTCGACGGCGATCGGCTCGGCGGTCTTCAGGGCGGCCCCCCGCTTGATCCCCGTTTGAGCGGCCGCCGCCGAAGCGGCCATCAAGCCGAGAAGAATTGCCGCGGCCGGCCGACCCCTCGGGAACATCATGGCCCCTGTCTTACCAGTTTGCATCTTTCCCTGTCAAACGCGGAACGGCTTCAAGGGATTGGACTTTTGAACGAACCTAGGTCGCCGGGTCGATGGGCTCGAGAAAGGGAAAGCGGTGAAAATCCGTATCGCGGGTATAGATCTTCCGGATTCCGTGCTCCCGCATGAGGATCGCCGTCCGGGCGTCGTGAATGAGGTTGCCCTGGAGAAAGCCGTGTTCCCGGATCACGGAGGCGGCGACGACCGCGTGTCGCTCTCCGGGAACGAGCATCCCAAAGGACGGCGAAGCGAGAAGGGCTTCGACGAATTTCCAGGCTTGCCCGACATCCCAAGGATTGCGGAAAACGCGCGGATGGGTGATCACCCGGAGGAATTCGTAGACAATCCCCCAGGTCGAAAACCAGGGCGAAGGCTGGCGGCGCCATTCCTCCAGCCGGCTTCGGCAAGCGGCATGGAACGGCGAATCCTCGTCCGCGGCATAGACAAGGATATTCGTGTCGACGACGAACACTACCGCCGCTCCATGGCCTCGTAGAGGGCTTCCCTGTCGGCGATATCGACCAAAGGACCGCCGCTTTTGAAGACGGGGAGAGGCGGCAGGTCCTCCCTTCTCGATTTGGGGGCGAGAAAAGCCCGAAGGGCCGCTTCTAGGAGTTCGGACATCGTACACCCCCGGCGGACGGCCTCCTTCTTCAGGGCGGCCATGACGGATTCATTTACGTTTAGGGTGGTTTTCATCCTTATAACCATATCATAGATATGGCTATATGTCGAGAGGCCGCCAGTCGATGACCGTCCCGCCGCTGTCCGGGTAGTACGGGCTGGCCAGGATGTTCGACCGCCCCTCGCGGACGACGATGAAGTCCCGGACGCGGAATTTTTTCTCCTCATGGATGTCTTCCATCTCGGCGTCCAGGGAGGGGACGGGCCGGAAAATGTAGAGCTTCCGGAGGACGGCCTCCTTCTCGGAATCCGGGATCTCGTACACCCGGAGCGCCCCTTTGGGATGAGGGACGGTCTTCAGGGGAAACGGGAGCAGGTCATCGTAGTCAAATCGCCCTCGCTTCATCTCGATCCTCCTTCTAACGGTATCCACGATAATAGACGCCGCCGGGGACCCGATTTTCTCACGCCGGCGGAAACGCTTCCCGGCCTTGTCTTACGGCCCGGAATAGGGAATAATGAATCGATATTCCCGCTCCGGAGGGTCGTCATGCTCAGAGACATCATCCGCAAGGAGATCCTGGAGACGATTACCAGCCCGAAGTTCGTCTTCACCTTCCTCCTCTGCACGATCCTGATTCTCCTCTCGGTCTACACCGGGATCACGAATTACCGGGCCGAGAAGAAGGAGTACGACGCCGCCCTGGCCCTCAACAAGAAGAACCTGGAGAGCCAGACGAACTACCAGACCCTGGCCGGCCTAGGGACGAAGATCAACCGCCCCCCCCAGGTCCTCAGCACGATCGCCAGCGGAGTCAGCGAGGCCGTCGGCCGGGTGGCCACGGTCAACATCGCCTACGACCCCAGCTTGGTCGATTCCAAATACGAGAGCAATCCCGTTTTTTCGATTTTCGGCGCCCTCGACCTGTCGTTCATCGTCAAGATCGTCCTCAGCCTGTTCGCCATCCTCTTCACCTACGACGCCATCGTCGGGGAGAAGGAGCGGGGGACGCTGAAATTGACGCTCTCCAACCGCGTCCCGCGCGACCGGCTGATCATGGGGAAAGTCATCGGCGGCTACATCAGCCTCCTCATCCCCCTCATCATCCCCCTCATCCTCAGCCTTCTCATCCTCCTCGTCTATCCCAACCTCTCCCTGGCCGGAGAGGACTGGCTCCGGCTCCTCCTGATGTTCCTGATGTTCTTCCTCTACCTGTCCGTCTTCTTCACCCTCGGCCTGTTCGTTTCGGCCCGGACGAGCAAGAGCTCGACGAGCTTCCTCGTCCTCCTCTTCATCTGGGTCGTCTTCGTGACGATCATCCCCAAGGTTTCCGTCCTGACCGCCTCCCAGATCCGGCCCATCCCTTCCGTCCACGAGATCACCGCCAAGAAGGACGCCTTCCTCCAGCAGATCCAAGCCAGCGGGCAGAAGGAGGCCCTCGAATGGATGAAGCAGAATTCCCCCAAGGAGGGCGAAGACCAGAAGGCCTGGCAGGAAAAGTTCCGCAAGTATCTCGAAGACCTCCAGCAGGGGTTGACCTCGAAAATCGACGAGAACAACGCCGCCCTGGAGCGCGACTACCAGCTCCGCAAGCGAGCCCAGGAGCGGCTGGCCGTCAACATTTCCCGCGTCTCCCCCGCCTCGGCCCTGATGTTCGCCTCGATGAGCCTGGCCCGGACGGGGGTCGACGAGCACGAACGGTTCCTGGCCTCGATCCGCTCCTACAAGCCCATCTTCACGAAGTGGGCCAACTCCAAGATGATGCAGAGCATCGATTTCAGCGGCGGAGGCCAGACGACCAAGGTCGTCCTCGACGACATGCCCCAGCACAAGTTCGAGGCCGAGACGATCGGAAAGTCCCTGTCCCGGACGATCCCCGACTTCGGGGTCATGCTCGTCTTCATCGTCGTCTTCTTCGCCGGGGCCTACGTCTCCTTCCTGAAATACGACGTCCGCTGAGAGGCCGGCCATGATCGAAATCACCAACCTGACCAAGCGCTACGAGGACGGCCAGCTTGCCGTCGACGACCTGACCCTCAAGGTCGAACCGGGCGAGATTTTTTGCATGTTCGGGGCCAACGGGGCGGGCAAGACGACGACGATCAACCTCCTCCTCGGCTTTCTTCCCCCGACTTCGGGGACGGCCCTCATCGAGGGGATCGACGTCGCCAAGGAGCCGCTTCGCTCCAAGGACTACGTCTCCTTCGTCTCCGAGAACGTCACCCTTTACGGCAATTTCACGGCCTACCAGAACCTCGACTATTTCTCCAAGCTGGCGGGCAAACGTCATCTGACCAAGGCCGACTTCGCCCGGGTCCTCGAGAGCGTCGGCCTCCAGGAAGAGGCCCACAACGCCCGGACGCGGACCTACTCCAAAGGGATGAGGCAGAAGCTCGGCCTGGCCATCGCCCTCCTCAAGGACGCGCCGAACGTCCTCCTCGACGAGCCGACCTCGGGCTTGGACCCGAAGTCCGGCCAGGAATTCCTCGACCTCCTCCTGGCCATGCGCGACCGGGGAAAGTCCATCCTCATGTCGACCCACGACATCTTCCGGGCGAAGTTCATCGCCGACCGGGTCGGGTTCATGAAGCGCGGCCGGCTGGTCATGCTCAAGAGCCGGGCCGAGCTCGAAGGCGAGGACCTGACCGAGCTCTACATCCAGTACATGGAGGAACGGAGCGAGGCCGGCCGCCCCTCAGCGGACGTCGGCCCGGTTGAACGCCAGGACGGAAGCGGCGAAAACCGCCAGGGCTAAGCCGGCGAGAAGAAGGAAGGGGACGACGGCCGCCTTGAAGCGCGCGGCCAAGGCCTCTTCCGTGTAGACGAAGCGGGGCATGTCCCGGACATCGACGGCCGTGTTCCAGACGTCGACGGTCGGATTCGCGGCCCTCATCTCCTCCGTTTTTTTGCGGGCGTATTCCCGGTAAGACGTCCAGAAGGCGGCGCTCAGCCGCCCGAAATGGCGGGTGTTCCGCATTCCCGTGTTGGACAAGTCGGCGGCCAGGTAGGTGAACGAGGCGAAAGGCGAGGCCATCGATAATCCCAAAGCCAGCTTCGTCTGGGCTTCCTCGCGGCGGCGCAGGTCCCCCCTCAAAACCTCCGCCTTGGCGCCCTGGATGCGGTTGGCCTCCGTCCAGGCCGCCTCGCTCTCCTTACGGAAGATCTCGTGCGCCTTGGCGAAGACGGGATCGCGCTTGATCGCCTCCTGGACCTCCCCCTCTCCCATACGCTCGACGCCCTCCAAAACGGGATTGTCCCTGACGACGGCGGCCCGCCTCTCGGCCGAGAGCTTGCGGCCCAGCTCGTCGCGCTCGATGTCGGTCAGCCGGTTGACTTCCCGGCCGACGGCGATCGTCGAAGGCGTCGGCCTGAGGAGGGAAGCCGCGTAGGGGCTCAGGTTGGGGACGACGAGGACGACGAGGACCCAGACGAAGAGGGACGTCAGGATGGAGGCCGAACTGGAGGCATGCCTGGAGGAGACGAGAACGCCGAGGCCGACGAAGACGCCGAGATAGACGAACGCCCCGGCCAGGATGCCGGCCAGGGCCCCCCAGTCCGAGCCGCGCCAGGCCAGCCGGGGGTTGAGGAGAATGACGACGAGACCCGCCGCCATCGCCGTGAGGAAGGGCAGGAAGAGGGCCGCCGCGCTTCCCAGGATTTTTCCGAAAAGCACGGTCCCCCGGCGGACGCCGTTCGTCAGGACGAGCCTCAGCGTTCCGTCCTCGCGCTCGCCCGAGACGGCGTCGTAGGAGAGAATCAGGGCGGCCAGGCTGAGGAGGACGGCGACGATGAACGTCAGGTCGACCAGGGGAAACATGACCGGCAGGGGGTCGCTGTCGAATGCGTTGAGGTTGGGCTCGGAGGTCAGGCCGCGGACGAGGGCCAGGAAGGGAATCGGCGGCTGGCTCGGTTGGACGACGCCTCCCAAACGGTTGAAATGCGCGTACCGGGAGAGGTAGCTCTCGATTTCCGCCTGGCGGCGGGAATAGTCGTCCTGCTGGCGGACGGCGTCGTTGGTCAGGATGACGACCGTCGCCGGGACGAAGACGAGGAGGAGGACGAAGACGGCCAGGAAGCGGAACGACAGGAGATGGCTGCGGATTTCCTTGAGGACGATGAGGCCGAGCATGGCGATGTCCTATCTCACGTCGGTCCGGAGGATCGCCGCGTAACTCGCGCCGAAAAATACGACGCCGAAGACGACGAGCCAGGCGAGGTCGAAGAGCCCTCCGGCGGCCAGGACCTCGCCAACGGTCCGGCAGCGGTAGGCGAAGGCCGGGGCCGCGGCCGACGTCCGATCCCGGGTCAAATCGGGAAGAGCCCGGTTTTTATAGCGGATGACTTCCTCCTTGAGGCGGCTCTCCTCGCCGATCCCCGTTCCGGCGATTTCGGTCGCGGCGTAGACGAACGCCGCCGCCGGGGAGACGCGGTTGATCTTCTTGCTCAAACGCACGAGACGGTCGAACTTGAGCCGGTAATCCTCCTCCAGGCGGTCGAACTCATCGTTCAGGGCCGCGATCCGGGCGGCCCAGGTCCCGCGTTCGGAAATCGAGAGGAGGACCTCCCGGGTCCAGATCTGCTGGCGTTTCTCGCTCATCGCCTTGACCGACGGGACGTCGACGGCCTGGCGGGCGGCGAGGGTGCCGAGGTTGGGGAGGATGAAGACGAGAAGGGCCCAGACGAGGAGAAGGATGACGAGCGCGGTCGAGCTCCGGCGGGCCAGGGCCGAAACGCATAGGCCGAGGCTGAGGAAAAGAGCGATATAGGCCAGGCTGGCCCCGAGGATGAGGGCCAGGCGGCCGAGCATCGGGCCGGTCCAGCGAGGGCCGGGGACGAGGGCGAAGAGGGCAACGCCCACTCCGGTGACGAGAAGGAAGGGGACGGCCAGGCTCAGGAAATTCCCCGTCCATTTGCCCGCCAGGAGGGTCGCCCGGGACACGGGATTGGACAGGATCAACTTGAGGGTTCCGGCTTCGCGCTCCCGGCAGACAAGGTCGAAGCCGAAAAGGAGGGCGACGAGCGACAGGACGACCTTGACGATGTAGACGAAGTCCGGAGCGGGGAAGAAGGCGAAGACGGCATTAGCCGACGACCTTCCCGTCCGAGCCTCGATCCCGATCACCTCGACCTCGAAGGACCGGGTCATGGCGTCCTCGAGGCCCTTGGCCATGACGGACAGGGGGTTGGGCGGAAGGACGGCGATCGGCCGGCCCGGCTCCGGCCGGATGAGCTGGTAGTCGGCCAGGCGGTTTCGGTAATCGCGGCCCATGACGAACAGGCTCGTCGCGACGAGAACCGAGGCGAGGAGGATAACGATGAAGAACTTGTAGCTCAGGAGGTTGGCCGCGATTTCCTTGCGGACGATTGTCCGGAACATCTCAGGCCGTCGGAGCCTCGGACTTCATGTAGTCGATGTAGATCTTGACCAGGTCCTCGACCTGGAGCTCCGCCCGGCTCCTCTCCATGACCAGGCGCCCCTCCTTCATGATCCCCACCCGGTCGCCGATCTCCTTGGCCCGGAAGATGTCGTGGGTCGACATGAGGATGGCCTTGCCCTCGGCCTTGAGCTCGGCCAGGATCTCGAGGAACTCCTCGGCCGCCTTGGGGTCGAGGCCGGAGGTCGGCTCGTCGAGGAGGATGGCCGGGGCGTTCTTGATGATGGCGATCGAGATCCCGAGCTTCTGGCGCATGCCCTTGGAGAACGACTTGACCCGCTGTTCAAAAGCCTTCTCCTGGAGCGAAACGCGGCGCATGACCTGGTAACAGTCTTCCTTCGTCAAGCCCGCCCGGCCGCCCAGCTTGGCGAAGAACTCGAGGTTCTGCCGGGCCGTGAAGTTCCCGTAGAGCATGACGTTCTCGGGGACGAAGGCGACATGCTTCTTCGCCTCGAGGGGGTCCTTGGTCGCGTCGACCCCGTTGATGAAGCAGGCCCCCGTCGTCGGCGGGATGAAATTAAGGAAAAGATTGATCGTCGTCGTCTTGCCGGCGCCGTTCGCCCCGAGAAGGCCGTAGACCTCCCCCGCCCCGACAGTCAGGTTGAGATGATCGAGGGCCAGGAGCCCGTCCTCGTAGCGCTTCGACAAGTCCTCGGCCTTCAGAATGGGTGACAAGCCGGCCATGGATTTCTCTTTTCTATCGCCGGGTCAGCTTGATGCCGAAGACGACGATCCCGACGAGGAGCCCGACGAGGAGGAGGACGAGGAGGGTGATTCCCAGGATGTTCGTCTTCGAGGCGACATGGATCCGGACGATCTTGTCCTCGGTCTCAACGCGGCGGTTATCGGCCGTGCTTTCCGTCTTGATCTTCGGCTCGTAGTCCCCGACAGCGACGTCGGCCGGCGGCTGGAACTTGACCCGGACGACCTCCTCCCGGCCCTGCTCGAGCGAGGCGATGAGGTCGGGTTCGACCTCGGACCGCCAGTTCAGGGGGAGGTCGGTGAAGACGCGGATGTTGTTGAGCCTCCGCGTTCCCGCGTTCTTGACCCGGACCTCCATGTCCACCCCCCCGCCGACCTTGATTTCGTGGTAGAGGTTGACGGCCTGGACCTCGATCCGGCCGACGCCCCGGGGGATGAGCTCCAGCCGGACATGGCCGGCCTTGAGGGCGGCGATGTCGTCCGCCCCGATGTCGGTCTTTTTCTCCGCCAGCGCCTGGAGGGCGGCGGACTGGTCGTTGTCCAGGACGAGGGCGTAGAACGCAAGCGGCTTGTCGATGACGACCTGGGCGTCGGCGTTCTTGGGGAGGTAGAGCTTGAGGGAAAGCTTCATGCTCGTCACCCCTTCGGTGAACTTGATCTGCGACAGGCGGGCGCCGGTCGCCGGGTCGCTGAACTCGTAATTGATCTGGTGGGGAAGGCTGGCGACGTCGAGCTTGAAGATGTTGGCCTCGCCCGAGAATTTCTCGAGAGAAAGGTCGTACGTCGCCTGGCTCTCGAGGTCCGCCTCCTGGGAGAACTGGGCCGAGTTGACGGTCACGATGTTGGCGCTGACGCCCTTCTGGAGATAGACGGCCGTCGTCTCGTCCTTGCCCGAGTAGAAGACGTTGATGTCCAGGCTCTCGACGTCCTTGAGGAGCTGGAAGGTCACGTCCCGTTCGGACTCGAGGGGAAGGGAGGGGATCGTCCGCCCGTAGGGGTCGGAAATGATTTTCCCCTCCGACCGGAGGCTGACCGAGACGTCCTTGATTTCCTTCATGAAATCGAGGGGGAAGAGGTCCTCGGCGTCGATGTTCAGCCTGGCCAGCTCCTTGAGCTCCTTCGAGGAATAGCGGAGAGTGACCCGGACGAACTTCTTGCCCGCGGCGTCCTGGAACTTGACCGCGCTGGCCACGGCGATCCGGGCTTCGCTTCCCATGAAATTGATGAGGGCCTGCTGGTAATCGACCTGGGCCTGGAGGTAGGCCGTCCGGGTCCGGGCGAACTCCTCCTCCGAGGTCAGGCCCTGCTCCTTGAGCTTGAGGGAGCGGTCGAAGTCGCCCTTCGTCTTCTCGAGCTGAAGCTGGGCCTTCTTGAGGGTCAGGAGCTTCATCGTCTGGGATTGGCCGTCCAGGGCCGTCTGGGCGGCGGCCGTCCCGAGCCAGACGAACACGGCCAGGGCGACAAGGATGATGACCATCGCTTTTTTCATCGTTCGACCTCCGCGGCATCGGCGATTCGGATGCGGCGTTTTTCGAGGCTCGTCCCCATGGCCTTGTCGAGCTGGCCCAGGGAGAGGGTGTAATCGACCAGAGCCCGGAGCTCGGCCGTCCGGGCCGCGGCCAGGTCCCGCTGGTAGTTGAGGACGAAGTAGTTGTTGCTCAGGCCGACCTTGAGCTTGGCCTCCTCGGCGGCGAGCTTCTCCTCGGCCAGCTCGCGGGCGGTCCGCCGGGCGTTGACCCGCTCGTAGTTCGTCTCGACGGCCCGGACGGCCGCCCGGATTTCGATGACCGCGTTCTGCTCGCGCTCTTTCAGGCGGAGAGCCTCCTGGTCGAGGCTCTCCCGGGCCTGGGCCAGGGCGGCCCGGGTGAAGAGAGAGGACAAGGGGATGTCGAGCGAAAGCGAAACCGACCAGTTGTTGTACCTGAAATGGAGGGCGTCTCGGACGGCCTGGCTGGAGGTGCCGGGCACCCGTCCGACGATGACGCCGGTCAGGGGATTGCCGTCTTGGAACAGGATCCGGTCTCCCGAAAGGCCCGGGCTCCAGTACTGGGCGTTGAGGCTCAGGGAGGGCAGATTTTGGTTTTTCGCGTAGGCGAAGTCGAGCTCCTTGTTCTTGACTCCCAGGGCGGAGGATTGGAGGTCGGGCCTGTTCCGGAGGGCGGCGGCCAGGGCTTCATCGAGGCCGATCTCCGATTTTTGGAAGGCCGGCTTGTCGGCCGGCAGGATATCGGGCGAGGCCTTGTCGAACGGGGCGCAAATGAGGCCGCGGAGGGCGTCGGCCGTGTCCCGGACGAGCATCTCGGCTTGGAGGATGTCGGCCTTTCGGCTGGCGACCTCGGCCTGAGCGCTGATGACCTCCTTGGGGGCCAGGGTACCGATCTCGGCCTCCTTCCGGCTTTTGTCGAGAAGGTCCTCGGCCAGCCGGAGGGACTGGCGCTGGACGGCGAGGGATTCGATCCGGTAGACGAGCTCCCAGTAGGTCTGCTCGACCGTGTAGATGATCTGCAGGAGCGAAGCCCGGAGGTCGTTTTCGGCGATGTCCCGGGTGTTTTGGGCGACGAGAATTTCCTTGAGGCTCGTCTTCCAGCCGAAGCCCTTGAGGAGAGGCTGGCTGAAGGAAAACGAAAGCGAGCCGCTGTAGCGGGGGTTGACCGTCTGGAAGAGGCTGTTGGAGAAATTCCGCCCCGCGCCGAGGGACAAGGAGAGCGTTCCCCCGAACGGGACGGACTGGCTGAGGCCGGCGGAATAGGTCCGGGCGGTCGTGGAGACGATATCGGCCGCCTCGATCCAGGAATAGGAGGCCGAATTCCGGCTGTCCCGGTAATAATCGAAGGACAGGGACGGGATGAATTTCTCCTCGGCCCGGACGACCGCCGTCTCGGCCAGGCGAAAACCTTGGACCTGGACGGCCACGCCTAAATTTTTCCGGACGGCCTGGACGATGCAGTCTTCGAGCCCCAAGGCTTGCGGCGCCGCATTGTCCTGTCCGGCCGCGCCGGCGGGCAAGAGAAGCGGCGGGAGAACGAGAAGGGCCGGAATCTTCCGGATGAGCGATCGGATATGGGTCTTCATGGTCGCATCTCCAGTTCCCCAGTTGCACGAAGCGTGCCAAACAAAAATATCCGGATACTCTCATATAATGGGAAAACCGTTGCCGGTTTCCGGGAAATCCCTTGCCCGCCTCGACTCAACGATCGCCCTCATCGAATCCTTCCCCCTGAGAACCTTGGACGCCGTCCAATTGGCTGGGGCCATGGAATGGAAGGCCGAGGCCTTCGTCTCGGCCGACAAGCGTCAAACCGCCGCCGCCCGCCAAGCCGGAATGCGGGTGATCGAAGTCTAGCGCCTGGCATGCTCCTTTCAGCCGGCTGAAAATAGAACCGTCCCCTTTTTTCGCTGAATGAAAAAAGGGGATATAATACCGGCATGGCCGGGCGGATATTCCCCTTTCGGCGCCGGAAGCGCCTGGCCGAGCTCCCTCTCCGCGTCTTCCGCGAATTCGAGGCCGGCGTCAACCTCATCGAAGACGCCGACCAGATCGCCCGCAACTTCCTGGGCAAGATCAAGGAGGTCTGCCCCGGCCCGAAGCTCATCCTCCTCATCCACGACCGGGATACGGGAAGGTTCGTTCCCGCCGCCGCCCTGGACGCCGGCGAAGACGAAATCCGGACAACCGTCTTTCCGCGGATCTCCCGCCTGGCCAAGTGGCTCAAGGTCAACGAAACGCCGCTCGAGGTCGCCCGCCGGCCCGGAGTCCTGGAATATCTGACGCCCCGGGAGGCCGCCGTCCTGTCCGCCCTGAGCGTCGACATCGCCTTCCCCCTGATGTCCATGAACCGCCTCATCGGCATCCTCCTCGCCGGGAGGAAGGCCGACACCCCGCCCTTGTCCCGGTCGGAGGTTTCCTTCATCCTGAACCTCCTCCCCCAGGCGGCCATCGCCCTGGAGAACGCCCTGCTCTTCAAGGAGCAGCGCGAACGGTTCCGGCGGATGTCGCGGGCCGACCGGCTGGCGACCGTCGGGGAGCTGGCCGCCGGGGCGGCCCATGAAATCCGAAATCCCCTGACCGCCATCCGCTCCTCCCTCCAGTATCTCGAAGGGAAGAGCGGGGACGAAACCTCGCGGAAGCTTCTCGCCTCCGCTCTCCAGGAAACGTCCCGGATCAACGACATCGTCTCGGCCCTTCTGGCCTTCTCCCGCCCGTCCGAAATCGTCCGGGAACGGCACGATTTGCGGACCACCCTCCAGGACAGCCTCGATCTCATCGCCCTCCAGGCGGGCTCGAAGGGGATCGCCGTCCGCCGCCTCTTTCCCGACGAACCGCTCCCCGTTCAAGGGGACCATTCCCAGCTCAAGCAGCTCTTCCTCAACATCCTCCTCAACGCCGTCCAAGCCATGCCCGGCGGAGGCGAGCTCGCCGTCGAGGCTTTGCGGAAGGAGGGGGACAAGGCTTTCGTCGCCGTGACCGACGGCGGCGAAGGCATCCCCGAGGAGAATCTCGACCGCATCTTCGACCCCTTCTTCACGACGAAGAAGAGCGGAACGGGCCTGGGCCTGTCGATCTGCTACAACATCGTCAAATCCCACGGCGGCGAGATCGAGGTCCAGAGCCGGAGGAGTCAAGGGACGACGGTCCGGATCCATCTGCCGATGGAATGACCGGAGAGAGGACGGGATGAAAGGCAAAATCCTCGTCGTCGACGACGAACGCAACATCCGCGACATCTTCACCCTTCTCCTCGAGGAGAAGGGCTACCTCGTCGAAAGCGCGGCCGGCGGAGGCGAGGGCCTGGCCAAGGCCCGGGATTTCGCCCCCGACGTCCTTCTCCTCGACATGAACCTCCCCGACATGTCCGGCCTCGACGTCCTGTCCGGCGTCCGGGAGCGGCTCCCCTCCTGCCGGATCATCATCATCACCGCCTTCGGGACGATCCGCAACGCCGTCGAGGCGACCCGGCTCGGGGCCTACGCCTATCTGGAGAAGCCGGTCGACAACGAGGAGCTCCTCCTCATCATCCACCGGGCCCTCGAGGTCCGGAAGCTCGAGACCGAGGTCGATTCCCTGCGCGGCGAGCTCCGGAGGAAATACCGGTTCACCGAAATCGTCGGGACGAGCGCCCCGATGAACTCGATCTTCCAGATGATGGACCGGATCGCCCAGGTCGAGGGAACTGTCCTCCTCAGCGGCGAAAGCGGCACGGGCAAGGAGCTCGTCGCCCGGGCGATCCATTACGCCGGGCCGCGGAAGGAAGGTCCGTTCGTCGTCGTCAACTGCGGGGCCATTCCCCGCGACCTCATCGAATCCGAGTTCTTCGGCCACAGCAAAGGGGCCTTCACCGACGCCCGGACGGAGACGACGGGCAAGTTCGAAATGGCCCACAAGGGGACGATCTTTCTCGACGAAATCGGCGAGCTGCCCCTCGAGGCCCAGGTCAAGGTCCTCCGGGCCCTCGGGGAGCGGGAGATCGTCAAGGTCGGGGGGATGAAAACCATCCCCGTCGACGTCCGGGTCATCGCCGCGACCAACAAGAACCTCGACGAGGAAGTCCGGAAGGGGGCTTTCCGGGAAGATCTCTATTTCCGGCTGGCCGTCCTTTCACTCCGCCTGCCCCCGCTCCGCGAGCGGCGCGAGGACATCCCCCTCCTCGCCGAACACTTCCTGAAGAAGTACGGCCCCGAGTTGAAAAAGGGGCTCAAAGGCCTCAGCCCCGAGGCCCTGGACGCCCTCTTGAGCTATTCCTGGCCGGGCAACGTCCGCGAGCTCGAAAACGTGATCTACGAGGCGATGGTCTATTCCGAAAGCGAAGTCCTCGACGTCCCCCTCCTCCCCTCCCGGATCCTGGCCCGAAATCGGAGGATGGGGGACGAGGAGCCTCGGGGCCTCTCTCTCCGGGAAGCCGCCCAGTCGGCGTCCGAAAACACCGAGAAAGCGCTCATCGAACAGGCCCTCCGGGAAGCCGGCGGGAACCGGACCGCGGCCGCCCGGAAGCTCGGGATCAGCCGGCGGACGCTCTTCAACAAGATGAACGCCCTCGGGATGGCAAAAAAAGGGGACGGTTCTCTTTTTTAGGGAAGGACGATTTCCCCGCTAAGATAGAGCCGGGCTTGGCCGGAGATCTCAACCCTATCGCCGGCCGCTTTCACCCAAAGCCAGCCGCCCCGCCTCGAAAGCTGGACCGCCTCGAGCTCGGATTTTCCCAAGCGCCTGGCCCAGAAGGGCGTCAAGGTCGCATGGGCCGAGCCGGTCACGGGGTCCTCGGGGACGCCGACGCGGGGAGCGAAAAACCTCGAGACAAAATCCGCCTGGTTGCCCCTGGCCGTGACGATGACCCCCCGCGCTTCGACCTCCGCGAGGCGTCCGAAGTCGGGCTTGATCGCCTCGACCTCGCTCTCCGACCCGAAGACCAGCAAATAATCCGTCCGGCCCCGATAAACCTCGAGAGGACGGGCCCCCAGGGCCTCGAAAAGCCCGACCGGGGGTTCCGCGGGCTTGGCCTCGTCCGCGGGAAAATCGAGGGTCAGGCGGCCGCCGTCGCGGCGGACGCGGAGTGGACCGCTCCGGGAGTCGAACTCGACGACCGGCCCCGGAAATCCCTCGACCTCGAAAACGACATACCCCGAGGCCAAGGTCGCGTGGCCGCAAAGTTCGACCTCGACGGCCGGCGTGAACCAGCGGATATGGAAGCGGTCCCCCTCCCGGACATAAAGGCCGGTCTCCGAGAGGTTGTTCTCCATGGCGATCTTCTGCATCGTTTCGGCCGGCAGCCACCGCTCAAGGGGGCAGACGGCCGCCGGATTGCCCCGGAAAAGCTCCGCCGTGAAGGCGTCCACCTGGAACAGGCGAAAGGTCATCGTCATTCTCCCTCGGCCGGACTCCCCCTATCCTTCCCGGAGAAAATCGATCAAAGCCGCCGCTTGGGGGTCGCCGTCGGCCGGCAGGGCGGCCCGGACCTTGTCGAAATCGACGCCGCTCTCCCGGAGCGAAAGGAAATCCGCCGTTCCGTTCCTGAGGAAGGACACCTTTTTCAAACCCCGGGACAGGAGGAACTCCTTGACCCGGCTGACCTTGCGTTCGCCGATGTCGTCGAGGACGCGGAGATATTTCTGGTGAAGGACCCATTCATTGAGGAGGAAGGCGACCTCGGCCGGGGTGAAGCGGGCCCAGAACAGGGGCGGGGACTTCAGCTCGACGAGAGAGCCGATGACGAAAGCCCCGGCCTCGTAGCCTCCCCGGCCCTGGGCCAGGCAGCGTATGGCCGCGAGTTTGAACAGCCGGACGCGCCGCTCCTCGGTCAAGCCGTCGAACGCCGTCCGGTTGATGAGATGGGTTCCCAGCGTCGCCTCGAGAAGCCGGAGGACGAACCCCTCCGGGTTGAAATCGAAAGCCCGGTTGACGAATTCGGCGGCCTTGGCCGGGTCGTCCCTCAGCTCGCCGTAGCGGATGGCGTGGCCGAGGTCCTGGAGGCTCTCGAAGGCCGTCGCCTCGACGTCTTCGAGAATCCGCCGGTAAGCCCGGTAATATTCAGCCAGCCGCTCGAACCTCGGCCTTTCCTGCGGCGAAAGGCTCACTTTCTCTTCGCCCATGAACCTCAGAAGCCGGGCCGGAGCGTAGTCGGCCTTGCCGAGGAAGAGCGTTTTCTGGCGGCTCGAAATCGTCGCCCAATCGCCTTCCCGGAGCTCTTTTCCCTCCCGGTTCAGGAGGCGGCCGCCCACCGCGTCCATCCGGAGGCCGTCCTCCTCGAGGTTGAGAAGGGCGGGGATGCCTAAATATTGGGCGGTCGTGACGACGTGGATCGCCGCCGGGCTCAGGCTGCATATGCCGCCGACCTTTTGCATGCCGATCGCGTCCTGGGGGGTGAAGCGCTCCTTGACGAGAATGGCGTTCTCTCCGGCCTGCGCCTGCCGGGCGAGTTCGGCTCTCCGGGCCGAAAAATAGACTCGCCCCGAGACGGCCGACCGGGGAAGAACAGCGACGCCCTTCCCGAAGCGGGTCAGGGCCTGGAGCGAGCGGGGGTCGATGGTGTCGGACTCGATCTGCCGGACATGGTAGGGCTTAATGAGCTCCCGGACCCGGCCGGCCGAGATCCGGCCGGCCCGGTGCATGTCCATGACCGCGGTCAGGATCCCCGCTCCCGACAGCTCGGCCGAGTTGACCTGAAGGATGGTGAATGTCCCGTGAACGCCGGTGAACTCGACCATGACCGGACCATGGAAGATGTCCTCGAGCTGAGCCATTCGGTCCCAGAAGTGGTAGACGGCCGGGAATTCCGTCTTGGCCTCCGACCGGGCGACGAAATGCCTTTCTTCGGGCACGACCCGGCCGGTCATCAGGTCCTCGCCGAAAATCGTTCGGCCGAATTGAAAAAAGACGCCCTGTCCCAGGCGGGGATGCCGGCTGTAGAGGACGCCGGCGTAGGAGTCGCGGTCGATGACGCTGCAGACCATCCGCTGGATGATCACAGCCGGATAGAGGACCTCGTGCCTGACGAAATTCCGCAGGACGTCGAGGTGGGCCTCGTAGTACCGGAAAATCCGGTCGAGGAAAAAGAGGATCTGGGCCATGGCGTCGACGAGGAGGGCGGGGTTTCGCCGGGCGATGAGGTCCTCGACCTTGAGGACGAGGGCCGCCGCCGTCTCCGGGTCGAGGCCCGGCCGGATGTCCCGCTCGAGGCCCCGGTACGCCTCCGGGTCGAGGGCCTCGAGGATCGTTTTCCGGTTGTTGAGGCGGATCCGGACGGCGGCGTCTTCGCCGTAGCGGGACGGGAGGCCGGGCATGACTTCGGGCGTGAGGCCGACATTCAAATACGTCGGCATGAATCCGGGAATGTGCTCGGGAAGGGCCGAGCGCATGGCGATGAGGAGCGGATTGGCCGGATTGCCGAGGTTCCGGCCGCTGAGAATCTCCAGGTTCCGGACGGCGTCCCGGGCGCACGCTTCGAGCTCGGGAACGGAAAGTTTGAAGGCCGAGGCGGCGAGGAGGCTGAAATCGGCCGTGGCGAATCCCCGCCGGGAGAGGTCGAGGAGGATCCTGCCCTTGTGGCTGATCTGGGTCTCGGTGAACACCCCGGAGGTCGTGTAGGGGATGACGGCCTCGCTTTCGACGAGCGGCCGGCCGGCGAAGCGGGCCGCGATTTTCTCCTGGGTCTCGGTCGTCTTCTTCCGGAGCTCGGCCGCCGCCCCGGCGTCTCCCCGGCGGGCCCGGTGAATGAGGTCGAGATGCTCCAGGGCCGCGGCCGGGGCGACCCGGTCGAGGAACCTGACGTCGTAATCGCGGACGGAAATCGTGACCGCCCCCCCCGCTCCGGTCAGGTAGTCGATTTCCGGGGGTAGGTATCCCTTGGGACGGGGATAGCGGGTCCCCCGGAGGCGGTGTTCGAGGTTGGCCGAGATCAGCCGGGCACTCGTGTATTCGTTCCGGACCTCGGTGATCGAACGGATGGCCGGGGCCATGTCTCCTCCCGTCTATTTGTGAACGCCGCCCTGGTCCCACCGCCGGATCATCTCTTCGATGAGCTCGGCGACCCGGTCGTTGACCCGGCGAAAATACTCCTTGGCCTTGGCCGGGTCGAAGTCGGGATAGCCCTGGCCCTTTTCGTAGAGGAGGATCGTCGCCGGAGTCGGAACGGCGAGATACGATCCGGCCGGGGACGGGTTGGGGACGGCCATGTCCTTCTTGTAGCGCTCGGGATGGACATGTTCGGGGAGAAACGCCTGGATATAGGCCGTTTCATTGTTGCCGGCGTGCCCGCCGTTCTGCCCGAAGACGGCCTTGGTGATGTCGTCGGCCAAGGTCCACCAATTGACGACGAGGATCCGGACCCGCTTCGCGTTGGCCGTCCGGGTCGCCGCCTGGTTGAGGAGGGCCGTGTTGCCCCCGTGCCCGTTGAGGACGATGATGTTCCGGAAGCGGTTGTCGGCCAGGCCGGCGAGAATCTCCTCGACAAACGGGGCGTAGGCCGCCTCCGAAATCGAGATCGCCCCGGGATAGGCCTTCAGGCCGGGCGTCACGCCGTAATTCAAGGGCGGGGCGATCAGGGCGTTCAACCGCCCGGCGATCTCGCCGGCCATGGCGACGGGGGCGAGGTTGTCCGTCCCGTTGGGGATGACCCCGTGGGCTTCGAGCGAGCCGACGGGGAGGAGGACGGTCGCGATCTTCGCCGGGACGAGCTCGCCGAACTCCTGCCAGCCGAGAAGGTTCATCTCCCGGGTCGTCGGCGCTTGCCGAGCGGCCTGAGACGAAGGGGCGGCCGATGGACGGATCAGCCCGGCCAAGACCAAGACGGCGAAGACGGCTCTCTTCATGATCATCCTCCTCTCGTCTTTGGCCTTCATCTTAAACGATTCAACGACAAAAGAGAACTCTTCTCTCCTTCATTTCCGCAAATGAACGATCGTCGCCCCCCAGCCGCCCTCGCCGGGCTCGGCCGGCTCGAACGACTCGACCTCGTCCAGCCGTTCGAGAAGAGCCCGGACCGTCCGGAGGAGCGCCCCCGTCCCCTTCCCGTGGACGACCCGGACGCGGAGGATCCCGCGCTCGCGGCAGGCCCGTAGATATTCGGGAACGAGATCCTTGACCTCGGCGGGGAGGAAGGTGTGGAGGTCGAGCTCGCCGTCGATCGGCATCTCCATCGGCACCGGTTCGAACGGCTGGACGACCTCGCCGCAATCGCAGGCGACGCTCCGCCCGAACTCGAAGAGCGTCGCGTCGTATTGACGGCCGCAGGCCGGACAGACGATGGCCACGGCGATCCTCCTTCCGCGACTATAGGCCGGGAGCGCGGCCTCCGTCAAGGCCGAGGAAACTCTTTTCCGGCCTGATGCGTATATACGGACGAGACCGGTCGCCGAGAAACGAGGACACGGCCCGCGTTCCGTCGATAGATCTCGAGGAGCAGGAGATGAAAAAAAACCTTATTTTAAGCCTGAGCGTCATCCTGGCCGCAAGTTCCCTCTGGGCCGCCAAGGAAAAGCCCAAACCGACCCCGCCCCCCGCCCCGAAGGCCGTCCAAGCCGTCCGGACGGACGAGCCCATCAAGGTCGACGGCCTCCTTGACGAACGCATCTGGCAAGGCCAGGCCGCCGATGGATTCACCCAGAACGATCCCATGGACGGCGAACCCGCCTCGGAAAAAACGCGGGTTTGGGTGGCCTACGACGACAAGGCCCTCTATGTCGCCGCCTATTGCCACGACTCCGAGCCGTCCAAGATCGTCGGCCGCCTCGGTCGACGCGACTCCCGGGTCGATTCGGACTGGTTCATGTTCGCCGTCGACCCATACCTCGACAAACGGACGGGATACATGTTCGCCGTCAACCCGGCCGGCTCGATCATGGACCTGGCCCTCTCCAACGACGTCAATGACGACGAGTCCTGGGACGGCGTCTGGGAGGCCCGGGCCGCGGTCAACGGCGACGGCTGGACGGCCGAAATAAGGATCCCCTTCCATCAAATCCGCTTCGCCAGAAAACCGGAATACGTCTGGGGCGTCAATTTCCGCCGAATCGTCATCCGGAAGAACGAGGTCTCGAGCTACTCCTGGGTGCCGAAAAACGAGGCCGCCTTCGTCTCCCGCTTCGCCCGCCTCGAAGGCCTCCGGGGGATCAGCCCCGGAACCCACGTCGAGATCACGCCTTACACCGTCGGCCAAGCCCAATTCCGTCCGGCCGAGGAGGGGAATCCCTTCGAGACGGGCCGCCGGTACGGGGGCAACGTCGGCTTGGACCTCAAGGCCAGCTTCCAGGGGAATTTGACTCTCGACGCCACGGTCAATCCCGACTTCGGCCAGGTCGAAGTCGACCCGGCCGTGGTCAACCTCACGGCCTACGAGACCTACTATCAGGAGCGGAGGCCCTTCTTCATCGAGGGCGCCTCGATCTTCGGCGGTTTCGGGCGGGGAGGCGTTTACATCAACGCCGGGATGAACTGGCCGAACCCGGCCTTCTTCTACAGCCGCCGGATCGGCCGCGCTCCCCAGGGCTACGTCGCCTCTCCCGGCCACATCGAGTCGCCGGACCGCTCCTCGATCCTGGGCGCGGCCAAGCTCACCGGAAAGGTCGGCGGATGGAACATCGGCCTCATCAACGCCCTGACCGCCCGGGAAAACGCCCTCATCGACCAGAACGGCTACCGGTTCCAGGAAGAGGTCGAGCCCTTCTCCTATTACGGCGCCTTCCGGGCCCAGAAAGACATCGCCAAAGGGCAGCACGGCATCGGGATCATGGCCACCGGCGTCCTCCGGGACACCGAAAGCCCGGTCTTGAACGGAATCCTGAACAAGAACGCCTTCAGCCTGGCCGCGGACGGGTGGAGCTTCCTGGACGCCAAGCGGACCTATGTCCTCGGCGGGTGGGTCGGCGGAACCCGGGTCGCCGGGACGGTCCAGGACATCCTCCGCCTCCAACAGTCTTCGCTCCATTATTTCCAGCGGCCCGACGCCGGCCATGTCCAGGTCGACCCGGCGGCGACCTCGCTCTCCGGCTGGGGAGGCCGCCTCCAGCTCGCCAAACAGCGCGGCAACTTCCTCTGGGTTTTCGGGATCGGGGCCCTTTCCCCCGGATTCGATCCCAACGACATCGGGTTCCAGCGGGCCTCTTCGGACGTCGTCAACATCTCCTTCATTCCCGGCTATATGTGGACCAAGCCGGGAAAAATCTTCCAACAGGCCTTGATCGCTTTCGGCGGCCTCCAGACCTACGACTTCGGCGGCAACAAGACGTCCGAGGCGCTCGTCTCGATCCTCCAGGGCGTCTTCCGGAATTTCTGGAGCGCCAACCTCGAGATCGTGGCCTATCCCGAAACGCTGAGCAACCGCCTGACCCGGGGAGGGCCGATGGCCATGTCTGACGCCGGATGGAACGCGAACATGATGCTCGAGTCCGACGGCCGGAAGCCCTTCGTCCTCTCGGGCGGCGGCGGAGTCAGCCAGAACTCCCGGGACGGCTACAGCCGGATGGTCCAGTTCAGCCTGCGATGGAAGCCCAGCGCGAACCTCAGCCTCTCGGCCGGGCCCCAGGTCTTCACCAGTCTTTCCGAAACCCAGTGGGTCGGCCGGTTCAGCGATTCTCTGATGAACGAAACGTTCGGCCGGCGCTACGTCTTCGGCCGGATCGAGCAGAAGATGGTCTCGGCCGAGGTCCGTCTCAACTGGACCTTCACCCCGCGGCTGTCGCTCCAGGCCTATCTCCAACCGTTCATTGCCGTCGGGGCTTACGACCGGTTCAAGGAGCTGGCCCGGCCCCGGGCTTACGCCTTCAACGTCTACGGCGAAGGCGGCTCGACGATCGATTTCCGGAACGGCCGGTACACGGTCGATCCGGACGGCGACGGCCCGGCCGCGGCCTTCGCCTTCGGCAACCCGGATTTCAACCTCAAGTCGCTCCGAGGAACGGTCGTCTTCCGCTGGGAATACCTCCCCGGCTCGCTCCTCTACCTCGTCTGGACGCAGAACCGGGCCGATTACGCCAACCCCGGCAGCCTCGACCTCCGCCGCGACCTCGGCGACCTTCTGACCGCTCCCGGCGACAACATCTTCCTCCTGAAGCTGTCCTACCGCTGGGGTTCATGAATAACGAGAACGCATCTCGAACGCCAGTCAAGGAGATGTTGATGCGCAAACGAACGCCCTTATCCCTCGCCGGGTTCTCCCTGGCCGTCCTGGCCGGACTCGCCCTCGCCTCGGGGCCGGACATCGTCGGGACCTGGCTGGGAAAAACCGAGATCCCCGACGCCGGCCTCGACGAGCTGACGATGGTCATCACGAAGACCGAATCCGGCTACGCCGGCCTGTCCTCGGACACCCTCGGTTACCTCGCTCCGAACAGCGAGATGAGGGAGATCAAGCTCGACAAGGCGGAGCTGACGTTTTCCCTGCCGCTCGTCGACGGCCAGATCGTATTCCTGAGGATGACGGTCGACGGCGACAAGATGGCCGGAACGTGGACCACGTCCGAAGGGAACATGGGGGCCATCGCTTTCGAAAAAAAGAAATAGCTCTCGACGCGCCGGAAAGATATAATCCCGCCTTCGCGCGTTGAGGACCTCGTGAAACCGATCGCTCGCCGGGTGGAGAAGTTCATTTTCGCGGGGATCGTCTTCGCGGCTCTTTTCGCCGGTCGGCCTTCGTCCCTGGCGGCCACCGAAAAGCTCCCGCCGCTCACCCCCTACCGGACCGAGACCCCCCCGTCCTCGAACGGCGTCCTCGACGATGCCGTCTGGAAGTCGGCCCCCTCGGAGACGGGCTTCAAGACGTGGACCCCGGATTTCGGGAAAGACATGCGCGAGAAGACGGTCGTCTACTATGCCTACGACCGCGAAAACCTCTACTTCGCCTTCCGCTGCCACGACGGCGAGCCGTCCAAGATCAAAGCGACCCTGGCCGCCCGGGACACGATCCATCGCGACGACTGGGTCTGCCTCAACCTCGACTCCTTCGACGACGCCCAGTCCCTCTACGCCTTCTACGTCAACCCTCTCGGCATCCAGGGCGATTCCCGGCTCGAGGGCGCCCTGGAAAACGAAGACTACCCGGTCGACGTCGTCTGGTATTCCGCCGGAAAAATCGACGCCGAGGGCTACGTCGTCGAGATCAAAATCCCCTTCAAGAGCATCCGCTACCGAAGAAAAGAGCCGGTGGCCATGGGGATCATCTTCGAGCGCCGGGTCAGCCGCCAGTCCGAACAGGGGACCTATCCACCTCTCGACCCGGCCCTGGGACCTAATTTCCTGACCCAGATGCGGCCTCTCCGTTTCACGGATATCAGGCACTACACCCTCTTCGAGGCCCTGCCGGCCGCGACCTACGGCCGCCGGAGCGAGCTCGCGGACGGCGAGCTTCGGGCCCAAAAAGCCGCGGCGGATTTGAGCCTGACCGCGAAGATCGGATTGTCCTCTCAACTCATCCTCGACGGAACGCTCAATCCCGACTTCAGCCAGATCGAGTCCGACGCCGGACAGGTCGATTTCAACCTCCGCCACGCCCTCTTCTTCCCCGAAAAGCGGCCGTTCTTCCTCGAAGGCCGGGAAAAATTCACCTTCGCCGCGTCTCAGTCGGGCGACCCGTTGGACGCGGCCGTCCACACCCGGACGATCGTCAATCCCATCCTGGCTTTCAAGCTCAACGGAAAAATCGCGGCCAAGGACGGCCTGGCGGCGATATACGCCCTGGACAAGCTCCCGGCCGGAGGGCCGAACGATTCCGCCCACTTCACCATCGTCCGCTACAAGCACGCCTTGACGGAGGACAGCTTCTGGGGGGCGTTCATGACCGGCCGCTTCGAAGGGCCTCATTACAACGCCGTCGCCGGAGCGGACGGGCAGATCCGCCTTACGCCGGCGAGCATCGTCGGCTATCACGTCTTCACCTCGTTCACCAAACCCGGGGACGGGACTTCGGCGGCCGAAGGTACGGCCCTGGGCCTCCAGTTCGACTCCATGTCGCGCAACCTGATCCTTCACGTCTCCGTCAAGGATTTGAGCAAGGACTTCGCGACCGAGACCGGCTACCTGACCCGGAACGGCATCGCCCGCGTCAAGTTCGGCGCGATCCCGATGATCTACCCGAAATCGAAATTCCTCCTCCGGATCGACCCCCTCGTCCACGCCATCCAGATCCGCGACAAGGCGAGCGGGCTGTGGGAGACGTTCGACTCCCTCGACCTTCGCCTGATGTTCCCCCGCAACACGGCGCTCGTCCTCGGCGGACGCTACGTCACCGAGGTCTACAACGGCAAGCGGTTCGGCCGGAGCGGATTCCGCCTGGTCGCCTCGAGCCTCATCACCAAAAAAATCAGCGCGAGCGTCTCCTTTGTGACCGGCCAAAAAATCCGCTATCTCGCCGACCCCTACCAGGGCCGGGGGAGCGACGCCTCGGCTTCGCTGTCGTATTTCCCCTCCGAGAAGCTCAATTTCGCTCTCTCCCTGGCTTACTCCGACTTCGCCCGGGCGGCGGACGGCGTCCGGGAATACGACTACACGATCGTCCGGAGCGTAACCGCCTACCAGGTCAGCAAATATCTCTTCTTCCGGGGGATCGGCGAATACAACTCCTTCCGGAAGCGCCTCCTGACCGATTTCCTGGCCTCCTTCACGTCCATCCCCGGGACGGTCGTCTACCTCGGCTACGGGAGCGCCTTCGAAAAGATCGCCTGGAGCGGGGAGGCCTACCTTCCCTCGGACCGCTTTCTCGAGTCCCGGCGGGGATTCTTCTTCAAAGCCTCCTATCTCTGGAGGCTCTAGAAAAGAAAGAACGTTTCTCGAAGGCTAAGAGAGAAACGTTCTCTCTTTAAAAAATTGGTTCTCTTCCATTCGGTGTGGGTTCATGAAGCCGGGGCGACGGCCTCGCTCCCAGGCCCGGTTCTTCACGCCCTCCCGAGGCCAGGCGGCTCGGCGACGAAGAACTCGCGTCCCGGCCCCTCATTTTACGGGTGTTCGCCGGGACGCTCAAACAGCTTCGCCGGCCGGCTTCTTCCGATCCGGCTGCCCTCGCCGCCGGGGTCGGGAGGGCTAAACCGGACATGTCCGCTCGGTCCGTCACCCCGTCTTCTCGACTTTCACCCACACAAAATGGAAGAGAGCCAAAAAATTTAACAACTTGTCAACAGAATTGCGACCACCCGGCCTTTCTCCAGGCGGGACGGCCTTTGGCACGAATCCTGCATGTTCGGAGGCGGAGGGAAACAGGGATGACCGAAGAACAGACCGTCGCCCTCGCCCAGGAGGGAGATCCAAGGGCTTTCAGGGACCTCTACCAGAGGCATTACGGACGGATTTTCAGGCTCGCCCTCCGCTACATGCGGTCGCTTGAAGACGCGGAGGATGTCGCCCAGGAAACGTTCATCAAGGCTTATTCCGGCCTCGATTCCTTCGACCGCGGCTTCGGGTCCGGCTTCTCCGCCTGGCTGAACAGGATCTGCGTCAATTGCGCCATCGACCACCGCCGGAAAGCCAAGCGGATGGCCGGAAACGGGCTCGTCGCCCTCGAAGACCTTCATCACGAGCCGGTTTCGCCGGGGCCTTCCCCCGAGGACAAGGCCATTTCGGCCGAAGCCTTCTCGGCCATCGCCGCCTGGACGGCCCGGCTGTCTCCGCGCCAAAGAATCATCTTTGCCCTCCGCTATCGCCAGCACCTCGACATCAAGCAGATCGCCGGGCGGCTGGACTGCTCAGAGGGCAACGTCCGGCTCCATCTCTTCCGCTCGACCCTGAAGCTTCGGCACTGCTATTCGGAGACGGCCGCCGCGGCGTCCTGAGCGGAGACCGTCTTCTGATTTCCCTCGACCGCCTCCGCCTGGACGGCTGCCTTCCCCGCCTGTGATAAAATGCGGCCATGGAAGAGCGCCTGGAGCGGTTTGCCGCCGCTTTGGCCGAGATCCCGTTCTGGCTCTCCCGGCCGCCGGACCGGCGCGAGAGCGGCGATCCCGAAAGCGTCCTCCTTTCCCTGGCCGCGGCGTCTCTCCTCGGCCGGCGGTACCGCCGGGTCGTCGTCGACGAAGGGCGTTATTGGAGCCGGGTCGCGACCGACCTCATCGCCCGCCGGGAAATCCCCCGCTGGGCCGACCACCGCCGGTTCGAGGCCGAGTACGAGCATCTCGGCAAGGGCGCCTGGGTCGAGCTCTACCGGATTCTCTTCGGCCGGCCCCTCCGCCGGATTCTCGCCGCGGCGAAGGCGGCCGCCCCGGGACCCGTCCTCGAGCTCGGCAGCGGCTGCGGGTGGCTGTCCCTGGAAATCGCCCGTCTCGGCCGGGACGTCGTCGCCATCGACGCCAGCGCCGACGAAATCGCCCTGGCCCGTTTCTTCGACGCCAACCGCCATCGTTACGGCCGAGACCTCGGCCGGCCCTTCTACGGATTCCGACAGGCTCCGCCCGGGCGGCAGGGCAAGATCACCTTCTTCGCCGCCGACCTCAACGAAGCGGTCCTCCCGGAAGGCCCGTTTCCGCTGGCCGTCTCCTGGGAGTCCCTCCACCATCTTCAGAACCTCGGCGATCTTTCGGCCGCGGTCCGCCGGGTCCTCTCTCCGGGCGGGCTCTTCCTCGTCCACGAAACGATCCATGAAGAGCTCACCGGAAGCCGCCTGCGGAAATGGCTGACCTCCGGGGCATTCCTCCGTCTCCTTCGATTCCTCCCCCCCGGAAAAACAGGCCGTCCGATCCACGAGTTCGAACCCGGCCTGTTCGAAGACTTCGAGCGGGCTTTCCCTCCGGCCGAGGACGGAGGAGACGATGTCCTGGACAGCCCCTTCGAAGGCGCGACCGGCGAGGCCATGGAAAACATCCTGGCCGCGGACTTCGAAGTCGCCGCCCGGCTTCCGGGCCACCATGTCCTCACCGAGGCCGGCGGATTTCAGGTTCTGGAGGACTGGACGAGGCGGTTCGGACGTCCGCCGTCCCGCCGGCTCGTCCGGTGGCTCTTCCGCGCGGTCAAGCTCGTCGACGACCTCGCCGTCCGGTTTCTGGCCAAACGTCCGCGGCATGTTTTTCTCGCCCTCAGGCCAAAGCCGGCCCCGGCCGAGACCGCTCCGGCGTCGTTCAGGGACCGCGTCGGCCGGCGCTGCGGCCGGGCCCTGGGCGAGGAGGAATGGCCATCGGCCCTCGACCGTGTTTTCCGCCGGGTCGTCGTCCGGGAAGACCGTTGGGCCGAGGACCTCGACCGTTATTCCTTCGAAACCTTGTTCAAGAACGGGGTTCGAATGTCGGGGACGTGGGACGAGCTTCTCCTCGACGGCGGCTGGTACATCCGGGAGGGCGATTACCGATGGACGAACGGGTCGGGCGGGATCCATCTCGCCGTTCCCCGCGGAACCCGTGGGCTGGAAGTCGAAATCATGGGCTCCCCCAAGGCGACCCCGGCGAATCCCCAGCCCCTCGTCCTCCGCGGCGGCGAAGGGGATATTTGCCGGTTTCAGGTCGAAAGGCCGGGCTGGCAGGTGCTTCGGGCCCCGCTGGAGACGCTTCCCGAAGACGTCGGGCTGTGCCGCCTTGAGAGCCCCGTCTTCAACCCCCGGCAAGATTTGGGAGAAGAGGACGCCCGGAATCTGGGCGTCGCCCTTCGTTCGATCCGTTTCCTGAGATGACCAAGACCGGGAGACCCGCATGAAAGCCATGGTTCTGGCCCGTGTCGGCAGGCTGGAGGAAGGTTTTCCGCCCCTTGAACTCCGGGACGTCCCGGCCCCCGAGCCCGGCCCGGGAGAAGTCCTCGTCCGCGTCGCGGCCTGCGGCGTCTGTCACACCGAACTCGACGAGATCGAAGGGCGGACCCCGCCGCCCCGCCTGCCGGTCATCCCAGGCCATCAGGCCGTCGGCCGGGTCGAGCGATGCGGCGAGGACGCATCCTTGTACAAGCCGGGCGACCGGGTCGGCGTCGCCTGGATTCATTCGGCCTGCGGACGCTGCGCCTACTGCCTCGGCGGGAGGGAAAACCTCTGTCCCGAATTCCGGGCCACGGGCCGCGACGCCGACGGGGGATACGCCGAGTACGCCGTCGTCCCCGAATCGTTCGCCCTGCCGATCCCGGACGCCTGGATCGACGTGGAGGCCGCCCCCCTCCTTTGCGCCGGGGCCATCGGTTATCGCTCCCTGCGCCTGACCGGGATGAGGAGCGGCCAGAGGCTCGGCCTGACGGGCTTCGGGGCGTCCGGCCATCTCGTCCTCAAGCTCGCCCGGCACGAATTTCCCGCGAGCGACATCTTCGTCTTCGCCCGGAGCGAGCCCGAGCGGGCCTTCGCCCTCGAACTCGGAGCCCGGTGGGCCGGGGCGACCGAGGACGCCCCGCCCGAGCCGCTTGAGGCGATCATCGACACGACTCCGGTCTGGAAACCCGTGGCCGCGGCCCTCCGCCGCCTCGCCCCGGGAGGACGGCTCGTCATCAACGCCGTCCGCAAGGAAAACACCGACAAGGAGGCCCTCCTCGGCCTCGACTATCCGGCCGACTTGTGGATGGAAAAGGAAATCAAGAGCGTGGCCAACGTCACCCGGCAGGACGTCCGGGGATTCCTGGCCAAGGCGGCCGAAATGGGCCTGCGGCCCGAAGTCGAAACCTACGCCCTGGCCGAAGCCAACGTCGCCCTGGCCGAGCTCAAGCTCGGCCGCATCCGCGGCGCCAAGGTCCTCAAAATTCGATGACGCTCGACTTCGACGAAACGGCCACCCGGATCGAGGCCGCTCTCCGGGGACCGCTCCCTGGTCCGGCGGCCCAGCTCCGGATGGCCGTCCTTCCCGGCGCCGACCGGATTCCCTACCGGGAGTTCGAGTCCATCGCTCAAAAGGCCGGGGTCATGATCCTCCTTTATCCGCGCGGGGAATCGGCCCACCTCGTCCTGATCAAGCGGACCGAGGGCGTCGAGCACCACAAGCACCAAATCAGCTTTCCGGGAGGCCGGCTCGACCCGGGGGAAAACTTCGTCCAGGCCGCCCTCAGGGAAACGGAAGAGGAAATCGGCCTCCCTCGCGGACGGGTCCGCGTCCTCGGCGGCCTGACGCCCCTCTACATTCCCCCGAGCAATTATTGCATGTACCCCGTCGTCGGCGCTTTGTCCGAGACGCCGGCCTTCCGGGCCGGGCCGGGCGAAGTCAAAGAGGTCATCGAGGTTCCCCTCGGCGCCCTCCTCGACCCGGCCGTCCTCCGGTCCGAAAGGCACGAGGTCATGGGGGCCCGGCGCGACATTCCCTACTACGCCTTCGGCCCGCACAAAATCTGGGGCGCCACGGCCATGGTCCTGGCCGAATTCCTCGCCCTCCTGGCCGAAGCTTGACCGATCCTCTCCAAACGCTGGAGGATGGTCATGTCGCCGCATAACGCTTTTTGTTGTAGAATACCTTTTTCTCCGGATCGACCCTTCATGGAGGCTAGAGTGAAAAAGACCTTCATCTTCGTCCTGGCCCTGGCCGTCGCCGCCGCGGCCTGCGCGAAAAAGGAAGAGGAAACGCCCGTGACCCCGACCGAAAACCCCTTCTTCACCGAATGGACGGCGCCCTTCGGGACACCGCCGTTCGGCCAAATCAAGGAAGAGCACTACCGGCCGGCCTTCGAGGCCGGCATGGCCGAGCAAAAAAAAGAGGTCGCCGCGATCATCTCCAACCCCGAGCCGCCGACCTTCGCCAACACCGTCGAGGCCCTCGAGGCAAGCGGCGAGCTTCTGACCAAGGTCGCCAACGTCTTTTTCATGTACACGGCCAACCACACGAACGACACCCTCCAGAAAATCCAGCAGGAGATGGCCCCCCTCCTCTCCAAGCACAACGACGACATCGCCCTCGACCCGGAGCTGTTCGCCCGGGTCAAGGCCGTCCATGACCGGAAGAACAAGCTGACCCTGACCCCCGAGCAGGCCCGCCTCCTCGAAAAGACCCACAAGGACTTCGTCCGGGCCGGGGCGTCCCTCGACGAGGCGAAAAAGGCCGAACTCCGGAAGGTTAACGAGGAGCTGACCGTCCTGTCGGTGAAGTTCGGCCAGAACGTCCTCAAGGAGGACAACGGCTTCGCCCTCGTCCTCGACAAGCCCGAGGACCTCGCCGGGCTTCCGGCCGACCTCGCCGCGGCCGCGGCCGAGGCGGCCAAGGCCAGGGGGATGGAAGGGAAATGGGTCTTCACCCTCCACAAACCGAGCTGCATCCCCTTCTTCCAGTATTCCAGCCGCCGCGATCTCCGGGAGAAGCTGTTCAAGGCCTTCATCTCCCGGGGCGACAACGACAACGAGTTCGACAACAAGGCCGTCGCCGCGAAAATCGCCGCTCTCCGGGTCGTCCGGGCCAGCCTCCTCGGCTACAAGACCCACGCCGACTACATCCTCGAGGAGAACATGGCCAAGACGCCGGCCGGGGTGACGAAGCTCCTCGACCAGATCTGGAAGCCGGCCCTGGCCACGGCCAAGGCCGAGGCCGGGGAGCTGCGGGCGATGATGAACGCCGAGGGGATCGCCGGCCCGCTCCAGCCGTGGGACTGGTGGCATTACGCCGAAAAGCTGAAGAAGGCCAAGTACGACCTCGACGACGAAACGCTCCGGCCCTATTTCGAGCTTAAGGCCGTCCGCCAGGGGGCCTTCGACGTGGCCAACAAGCTCTGGGGCCTGACCTTCACCCCGCGGACCGATATTCCCGTCTACCATCCCGAGGTCGAGGTCTTCGAGGTCCGGGAAGCCGACGGGGCCCACGTCGGGATCCTTTACTCCGACTACTTCCCCCGCGCCTCGAAGCGCGGCGGGGCCTGGTCGGGATCGATCCGCGAGCAGGGCGTCCGCGACGGGAAGAGGATCGCCCCGATCAACTACAACGTCGGCAACTTCACCAAGCCGACGGCCGAGAAGCCGTCCCTCCTGACGTTCGAGGAGGCCTCGACCCTCTTCCATGAGTTCGGTCACGCCCTGCACGACCTCCTGTCCGACGTGACCTACACCTCGCTTTCCGGGACGAACGTCCCCCGCGACTTCGTCGAGCTCGGCTCCCAAATCATGGAGAACTGGGCCGGCGACGCGGCGGTCATCAAGACCTACGCCAAGCATTACCGGACCGGAGAGCCGATTCCCGACGAGCTCATCGCCAAAATCCGGAAGGCCGCCTTCTTCAACCAGGGCTTCATCACCGTCGAATACATGTCGGCCTGCTACCTGGACCTGGACTGGCACACCCTCGTCGAGCCCAAGGAGATGGACGCCGTCGCCTTCGAGAACGCCTCCCTGAAGAAAATCGGGATGATCCCGGAGATCGTCGTCCGCTACAAGTCGGCCTACTTCCAGCACATCTTTTCAAGCGGCTACTCGGCCGGCTACTACAGCTACATCTGGTCCGAGGTCCTGGACAAGGACGCCTTCGAGGCCTTCAAGGAGACGAGCCTCTTCGACCCGGAGACCGCCCGCCGCTTCCGGGAGTCGATCTACGCCAAGGGCGGCTCGGACGACCCGATGAATCTCTACAAGGCCTTCCGCGGGCGCGAGCCCAAGGTCGAACCCCTGCTCCGGGCCCGCGGCTTCCTGAAATAAGTGGCGACCGAGGACCGCGTCCCGCCCTCCGGGGAGAGGATGGTCCGGACGGGCTGTCCCTCCCACAACTGCGGCGGCCGCTGCCTTCTCCGCGTCTGGGTCCGCGACGGGGCCATCACCCGGATCGACACCGACGACCGGCCTACGGACGACCCCTCGGCCCCGCAGCTCCGGGCCTGCATTCGGGGACGATCCTATCGGGCACGGCAGAACCACAAGGACCGCCTCCGCTACCCGATGAAGCGCGTCGGCCGGAGGGGCGAAGCGAAGTTCGCCCGCGTCTCCTGGGACGAGGCCCTGGACAGGGTCGCCTCCGAGATTCGCCGCGTCCGGGAGACCTACGGCAACGCCGCCGTTCACATCCCCTACGGGACGGGAAGCTACAACCAGACGAACGGCCGTTGGCCGGCCAACCGCCTGATGAACCTCGCCGGCGGTTCGCTCGGCTTCTACAACTCCTATTCCTGGGCCTGCATCTCCGCGGCCACGCCGACCGTCTACGGGACGGCCGTCACCGGAAACCAGCGCCAGGACTGGCTAAACGCCCGGACGATCCTCATGTGGGGCTGGAATCCGTGCGAGATGCGCGACGGAACGAACTCCGAATACTTCGTCCGGCTGGCCCGCGAGCGCGGCGCCCGGGTCATCGGCATCGATCCCCGGATGACGCTCTCGGCCGTGGCCTTGGCCGACGAGTGGATTCCCATCCGGCCGGGGACGGACGCGGCGATGATGAGCGCCATGGCTTACGTCATGATCACGGAGGGCCTCATCGACCGCGGGTTCATCCGGACGCACTGCCTCGGCTTCGACGAAACGCAAATGCCCGCCGGAGCCGAGGGAGAGGAGTCCTACCGGGACTACATCCTCGGGACGCGCGACGGCGTCCCGAAGACGCCGGCCTGGGCCGAGAGAATCACGGCCGTCCCGGCGGCGACGATCGCCCGCGTCGCCCGCGAGTACGCCTCGGCCAAGCCGGGAATTCTCTATCAAGGCTACGGGATGCAGAGGCGGGCCTACGGCGAACAGCCCGTCCGGGCCGGTTGCGTCCTGGCCGCGATCACGGGCAACGTCGGGATTCCGGGCGGATGGGCGAGCGGGATCGCCCTTCAGACGGCCGGCGGCGCCGCCCGCTGGTCGGCCTTCCCCCTCGGGGAAAACCCGGTCAAGGCCGAGATCCCGTCTTTCCTTTGGACCGAGGCCGTCCTCCGGGGACGGGACATGGGTCCGGCCTCCGGCGTCCGCGGCGCCGACCGGTTGGGGACGGACATCAAGCTGCTCTGGGCCGTGGCCTCCAACCTCCTCATCAACCAGCATGCCAACGTCAACCGCTCGGCCCGGATCCTGGCCGACGAAACGCTCGTCGAGACGGTCATCGTCCAGGACAATTTCATGACCCCGACGGCCCGCTTCGCCGACCTCGTCCTTCCGGCCTGCACCCAATTCGAGACCTGGGGCCTGGCCGACGGCTGGAAGTACGGCGAAGAGCTCCTTCTCATGCCGAAAATCGTCGACCCGCCCTTCGAGGCCCGGAGCGACTACGCGATTTGCGCCGGGATCGCCCGCCGCCTCGGCCTCGAGGAGGCCTTCACCGAAGGGCGCGACGAGCGCGGCTGGATCGCCTGGGTCATCGAGGAGTACCGGAAGACCGGCTACCCCGGCGTTCCCGCCCTGGATGATTTCGAAGCCTCGAACCGCGGCCTCTATGGCCTCCCGGTCAAGGACCCGGCCGTCGCCTTCGCCGATTTCCGCCGCGATCCAGCGGCCCATCCCCTGCCGACGCCCTCGGGGAAAATCGAGATTTTTTCGAAGACGCTCTTCGACCTCGGCCGCCCGGACGAGATCCCGGCCGTGCCGAAGTACATCCGGGAATGGGAAAGCCCGTTCGGACCGGAGGCCGAGCGCTATCCTCTCCAGGCCGTCGGCCCGCACACCCTGGCCCGCGTCCATTCGACCCTGGAGGGCGTTGCCATGCTCGAGGAGGCCTTTCCCCATCGCCTGTTCATCAACCCCCGCGATGCCGAGCCGCGCGGGATCGGCGACGGGGCGATGGTCAAGGTCTGGAACGACCGCGGGGCGATCCTTGTCCGGGCCCGCCTGACGGAACGGATCATGCCCGGGGTCGTGGCCGTCCCCCAGGGGACGTGGTGGACTCCGGGTCCCGACGGCGTCGACCGCCGCGGCAACATCAACGTCCTGTCGTCGGAGCGCTGGACGCCCTACGCCTTCGGGAACGCCCAGCATACGATCATGGTCCAAGCCGCGCCGGCGGCGAGGCGGTGAGGCATGGCCGAGGAGCTCGGATTCCTCGTCGATTCGGCCTCGTGCTCGGGCTGCAAAGCCTGCCAGGCCGCCTGCAAGGACAAGCATGACCTCGGCCCGGGGATCCTGTGGCGCCGGGTCTACGAGGTCTGCGGAGGCGGCTGGCGGCGCGAGGGGGAGGCCTGGGTGCCGGACGTCGCGGCCTACAACCTCTCCCTGGCCTGCAACCACTGCGAAAATCCGCTCTGCCGCGACGCCTGTCCCTCGGGCGCGATCCGCAAGCTCGAGGACGGCCTCGTCCTCATCGACGAGGACAAGTGCCTCGGCTGCCGCTACTGTGAATGGGCCTGCCCCTACGGGGCGCCGCAGTACGACCCCGTCTCCCGGGTGATGACGAAATGCCGGTTCTGCCTCGACGAACTCGACCAGGGCCTGCCTCCGGTCTGCGTCCGGGCCTGCCCGATGAGAGCCCTCGACTTCGGACCCGTCGAGGAGCTGCGCCGGAGGCCCGGAGGCACGGCCGATGTCCATCCGCTTCCGCCGTCTTCCGTGACAAAGCCGGCCGTGGTCATCAAGCCGCACGGCCAGGCCGACCGGGCGAAGGCGGCCGCCGCCCTCGTCGCCAACCGGGAGGAAGTCTGAGATGATCTCCCGGGAGTGGCCTCTCGTCCTGTTCACCCTCCTGGGGCAATCCGCGGCCGGGCTGGCTTTCTTCTACCTCCTGCCCCTCTACAGTCCGGCCGCCCGGGCGGCCCTCCCCCAGCTCCGAGCCCTTCGCCTGGGAGCCGCGCTCGGCATCCTTCTTCTGGCCGCGGCCGCGGCCGTCGTTTCGCTCGGCCACCTCGGCCGGATGCCCCGGGCGCCCCGGTCCCTGGCCAACCTCGGCACGTCATGGTTGAGCCGGGAAATCGCGGCCCTCGTTTTGTTCCTCATCGCCGCCGCGGCCCTGGCCTTCGGGGAATTGCGGGACGTCGAGGCCTCGATCCGGGCGGCCTTGGCCGGGCTGACGACGACGGCCGGAGGGATCTTCGTCTACACCATGGCCCGCCTCTACATGCTGAAGACCGTCCCGGAATGGAACACCGCGGCCACACCGGCCGCGTTTTTCTCCTCGGCCGCGGTCCTCGGGGCCGTCCTCGCCTCCGTCGTCCTCAGGACGGGCCATCCCCGCTTCCGGACCCAGCTTCCCGTGGTCGCCCTGACGGTCATGGGGCTCGTCTATCTCGAGATGTTTCTCTTCACCCCCCGGTTCGGACTCCTGGCCCGGAAGGAGGCCTCCCCGGCTTTCAAGCCCGACCCCCGCCTGCCCTCGATTTTCGCCGTCCGGATGCTTCTTTTCGCCCTGGCGATTCTCGTCTGGGGGATCTCGATCCTGAAGCCGGAGGCGGCCGGTCCGGCGGCCTGGGCGGCCTTGGCTCTCCTCCTCGGCTCGGAAATCCTCGGCCGCCGGCTATTCTACTCCATCCCCCGGAATCTTTAACGGTCGCCGGCGACGCGTTTCCCGATAAAGGCCCGATAATCCTCCGGCGTGTTGATGTTCGCCGGCATCAACTCGGGCCCGAGGCCGACAAAGGCCGACCGGACGCGGGGATAGAGGTCGAGGAGGCTTCTCCGTCCCGAGGACAGAAGGCCCTCGACGGCCGGGATGACGCTCCGCATGTAGACGCCGAGAAGCGGCTCCTTGTATCCGTCCGGCCCGACGGCGACGGCGCAATCGCGTCCGGCGGCCCGGCGGCTGAGGGCGCGGACGGCGGAGGGCTTGACGTCCGGCATGTCCGCGGCCAGGACAAAACAGGCTTCGTTCCGGGCCGCCCGCAGCCCGGTCAGAAGGCCGCGGAGCGGCCCCTGGCCCGGGACTTCGTCCCCGGCCGGAAGGAGCCGCGCCGCGAGGCCGGGGACATCCAGACGCCCGAGGATGGCCGCCGCCCGGCGCCGGCTCGAAGCGCTGACGACGACCTCGTCGAAAAAGCCGGCCAGGGGGGCGACGACGCGCTCGAGGAGAACGCCGTCGCCGACGGGGAGAAAGGCCTTGTCGCGTCCCATCCGCCGGCTCCGCCCGCCGGCCAGGACGACGAGAGTCATCGGCCGGCCCGCGCAGCGGAACTTCCTCATGGCGGCTCCTATTATACGCGAACGTTCTTTCCCGGCCTTCAAGAAGCGTGCGTTCTCCGTCATCGGGTATAATGGGGTCATGTCGAGGCCGGGCGGTCGAAAACCCAGAGGATTCGCCGCCGCCGTCGAAGGCCGGTTTCCCGGACTGATGGCGAGAATCCAGAGCGCCGTCGAGGAGTCCGAGCGGCGCTTCGCCGGAAACGATCCCGAATCCGACGGCAGTTTTCTCTGGGAGCATACCCTCCACGTCGCCGCCATTGCCTTCGCCCTCGCCCGCTCCGAAAAAGCCGACTCGCCCCTGGCCGCCGTCGTCGCCCTTCTCCATGACGCGGGCAAGTTCTCCGGCGGCCTCTACCACGAGGGCGACGAGCCCGAAGAGGCCGCGGCCGCCCGGCTCGCCGTCCCGCTCCTCCGCCGCTCAAAGATGGGCCTTGCCGAACGCGGCGCGGTCGGGAAGGCGTTGGGGGCTCTTTACAATCCCTCCGCCTCCGCCGATCCCCTGGCCGCGATCGTCCACGACGCGGATTTTCTGTCGAAGTTCGGCCTCGTCGGCGTCGCCCAATTCTTCATCAAGTCCGCTCTCCGGGGAAAGACCCTCGGGAGGGCGGTGGCCGAATCCCTGAGCAAGGAGCTGACTTACGCCGCCTGCCTTCCGGCCAATATGCGGACGGCCGCCGGACGGGTCCAAGCCGAAAGAAAAGCGGCCGAGACGACGGCGTTTTTCGAGGCTTTTCTCTCGGAAATCCGGGAAACACGGGGCCTGAAATACCGGATCGAGACGGTCTTTTGGGCCCATCCCCGGCGGCCTGAACTGCGGCTCCGGATCCGCCTCGTGCGTCCCGAGGCCTGCGACAGGTGCGGCGGCCGTCCCCGGACTTCACTCGCCTCCGTTTCCGGGACCAAATGCGAGAGGCTCGAGGCAAGGATCGAATGCGGCCGCTGCGGGGCCCGTTCGGAGATATCATTCTGTCTTCCCGAGCTCGCGGCCTGAAAAAAAATTCAATCCCCGCCTCGCTTTCCCGACTAAAAGGACGGATGAGACAAAGGCGCGGACCAGTCCATGACCCGGTGATAGGGGTTCGAGGGGCGTGTTTTTTCGGTGAAAGGCTGGACAAAACACAATCATTTGTGTATTTATTAAGAAGAGAACGTATATCTTGAGCTATGATCAAGCCTGAGGAAGGAGTCCGGGGATTGACCCTTTGTCAGGGCCGGCCGAGGGATTCGAGCCATGAATGAAGGTCCCATCTCGGCCGCCGGCCGCGACTCCAAGTGGAAAGTCCTGGCCGTTGACGCCAAATCGGCCCGCCTGGAAGCCCTCCGCTCGATCATCGGCGGAGGGGCGGAATTCTACAGCGCCCGCGGCCTGCCCGAGGCGTTCTACTGGATGGAAAAGCTGGGGACGATGGACGCCCTCATCCTCCATCACCCCGCCGCCCTCTCCTCCCGGCCCAAGGACCTTCTCCAGGCCTTGCACGAGTCTCTCGAACGCCCGGGCGATATCATCAAATTCCTGATCGTCGACCCCAGGGACGAGTCCGAACTCCGGGCCTGGCCCTATCTGTCCCCGTCCGACGTCATCCTGACGAACGGCGTCTCTCCCGCGGCCCTGTGGAAAGAGGTTCGCCGGCGGTTGGCCCACCGGGAGCGCGAAAAGCGGTCCTCTCTGAGGATTTTTTTCCTGGGGAAAAAGGACATCGCCGTCGAGACCGGAGCCGGCCGCGGCCGGCTCGTCGACCTCAGCGAGACGGGGATGTTCGTCAGGGATGCCCTCGACCTCGCCGTCGGACAAACCGGGACGTTCGTCATCCAGGCTTCCGGCCTCGAGCCCTTCCGGGTCGAGGGAACCGTCGTCCGGGCAGACCCCGGGGAAAACGGATTCGGGATCGACTTCCGTCCGCCGGACGAAACGGCCCGTCGGGCGATCTTCGAGCTCCTTTCCCGGGCCGTGGCCTACAGCGACCTCGAGGGGCTCAAGGAGCGATATCCTTTCCTCCGGACCCGGGAGATGGTTCCCTTCCAGGCTCCGGCCAAGATCGCCGAGCTCCTTCGCCTGGCCATGCGGACAAAGGCGGACATGATGGCCCTCCTGGCCCAGGGGAACGCCCGGGCCGTCCTGTCCCTTGAAGACCTCGCCGACGACAGGACCTGCGTCTTTCAAGGCCAGGAGCTCGACCTCAAGTTCAAGACGGCCGACCCGATCTTTCTGTCCTTCCATCTCGGCTACGCGACCTACAATTTCGAGACGACGGTCCGGCGGATCGATCCGGACGGCCGGCGGATGGAATGCTTCTATCCGCGGGTGATCTTCTACTCGGAAAAACGGGCCGTCCCGCGCCAAGCGCCCGGCGAAAACTATATCCTGGAAATCAGCCTCCCCGCCCCCTACGACGTGAAGATCCGGGGTCCCGTCGCCGACCTCTCCGAGAACGGGGCCAGCGTCGTCCTCCGCGGATCCGGCCATGTTTTCCTCAAGGGGACGCCCCTCGAATCCATCCGCATCCTCGACGGTCCGCGCGTCGTCCATGAAAGCCGGGGCGAGATCCGCTACGCAGCCAAGGCCCCGGACGAGGACGGACCGGCGATGAAGATCGGGATCCAGTTCGGGATCGGCCGGATGAACATCGAGGCCATCAAGGCGCCTCCTCTGGAGGCTTTTCGGGTTGGGGAGCCGAGCGCCCGCGGAAGCTCCCCGGCGGTCCGTCGGGCGGGCGACTTCGAATCCAGGTTCATGGCCCCACCCGAGGTCGTCCGCTTCTCCAACCGAAAAGGGGAAACGATCGTCGGCCTTCTGAACACGTCGCTCCCCCTGGACAGCCGCCCCGTTCCCGTCGTCCTCATCCCTCCGGCCTTCGGCAAGACCAAGGAGACGCTGTCCAGCCTGGCCCTGTCCTTGGCCGCCAATTTCTACCTCTTCGACAAACCCCTGGCCGTCCTCCGGATCGACGGCATCCGCCGCAAGGGCGAAAGCCACAGGGATCCCGAGGCCGCCGAACCGCCCCACGAGATGCTCAACGCCACCTACAGCCAGGGGGCCGAAGACATCGTCACGGCTCTCGAATGGATCGGCCGCAATCCGATGTTCTCGGCCGACCGGGTCATCCTCGTCTCCTTCTCCCTGGCCGCCCTCGAGGCCCGCCTCGCCCTCCGCGATCCCGACATCCAGCAGAAAATCTCGTACTGGATCCCCTGCATGGGAACCCCCGAGATCCGCCAGCTCATGACCCGGATCAACTGCGGCCTCGACCTCCTCGAACAGTACCAGCTCGGGATCAACGTCGGCGTCGTCCCCATCCTCGGCAACCTCGTCGACATCGACCGCTTCGCCGCCGACGGCCTCCGCCACCGCCTGGCCTCGCTCGACCACGCCCGCGAGGACATGCGCCGGATCGCCGTCCCCGTGACCTGGATCCTCGGCGAGCACGACCACTGGGTCAATCCCGATTTCGTCCGGGACATCATGGGGGCGGACGTCGGCGCCCCTCGCGAGGTCATGACCATCCCCCTCGGCCACAACGCCCGCACCTCGGAAGAGGCCCTCCGGATGTTCGGGACGATCGCCGCCCTCGTGTACCGCTTTCTCCACAAGGAATCCATCCGGCCCATCGTCCCGCCCAAGGAGCTTCTCGACCACGTCCGCCGCTCCGAGAAGGACCGTCTCCCCGCCCGAAACCTGCCCGACCGGAAAGCCTACTGGAAGCGCTATCTGACCGGGGAGGAACAGTGCATCGGGTTCGACGTCTTCACCTTGACCGACGAATACCAACAGCTCATGCGGGACCAGCTCGAAGCCCTCGACCCCCGGCCGGGAGAGTCCGTTCTCGACCTCGGGGGCGGGACGGGCAACTTCGTCGAATCCCTCGTCCGGTCCGGACGCCCCCGCCCCGCCCGGGTCACGATCGCCGACCTCATCCCCGAAGCGCTGGGCAAGGCCCTGGAAAAGCTCTCGCCCTTCCTCGCCGAGAGGAGCAACGG
>Ga0194125_10001563_pt1 | contig 38690 bp, 29 predicted proteins | sample TA2KigC250mmetaG_FD_148626 | JGI IMG/M metagenome (GOLD analysis project Ga0194125, IMG submission 148626) | Freshwater microbial communities from Lake Tanganyika, Tanzania - TA2015034 Kigoma Deep Cast 250m | ecosystem: Environmental > Aquatic > Freshwater > Lake | place: Tanzania: Lake...
ACGCAGGAGAGCGTTGCGCCGGCGGGTCCCTGGCACTCCGGCTGCAAAGAGGGGTCCGAAATGGATTTCGGGGACTTCGCAGGGATCAGCGTTGCCGGCTTTGCCGGGGTGACAATGACCGTCTTGACTACCGGGACGGGCGCCGCGGTAGCCTTCGCCGGCGGGGCCGTCGGGGCTGTTGGCGCCACTGTCGCCGCAGTACACCCGGTCGCTGCGGCCACGATGACCACCAGAAGGATGAGCAACGGAACGTAACGCGACTGTTTCATGGTTCCTCCTCAGACCTGAAAGCGGAAAGCGCGACGCGCAGGGCTTCCTGCGCCTGCTGCAGATCGTCAACTTCATGAAGCTCTTCCAGGATCGGTATGGCCCGCTGCAAGGGGGGCGCTGCCGTCTCATGTTGGCCCAACGCTGCTCGAGTGACGCCCAGAGCGCGCAGGCTGATGCCCAACTCACGGCGCCTGCCGCTGGCCTCGGCCGCGGCCAGGCCCAACTCAGCGTGCGCCAACGCCTGAGACAGATCGCCGGCTGCGCGGTGGGCGTCCGACAAACCCGCGTGCGCGCGACTGAGCATCCGCTGGTTGCCGGCGCCCTCAGCCAGATCGGCCAGCTCCGCGAACGTCTCGATGGCCTGGGCAGGGCTGCCGGTCCGCAGATAGAGGTCGCCGACGTTGTTCAGCCCCTCGCAGATGCCATCCATGCTGCCGATCGCCCGCAGGATGGCGAGCGCCTCGCGGCACCACGCAAGAGCCTGTTCAGCGCGACCGCTGCCATAGGCCGCCAGCCCCAGGTTGTTCAGGGCTCTGGCTTCGCGCAAGCGGTCACCGGCGCGCCGGAAACCACGGCGGCTCTCCTCGTAACAGGCCTGCGCTTCGGCCAGCCGGCCTTCGGTGTAGGCGAGCGCGCCCAGGCCCAAATCCGCCTTGGCCTGCAGCAGGCCGTTCCCTCTCGTCTGCCCGATTCTGCGGCACTGGCCGAAGTGGTCGCGCGCCTCCTCCAGCCGTCCCATCCGATAGGCTGCCCAGCCCATGTCATGATGGGCATCGGCGATACCGGGCTGGTCGCCCAGCGCGACGCTGAGCGCCAGGCTTTGCCGGCAGTGCTCGATCGCCTCCTCGAATCTGCCCATCGCCAGATAGCTGTGGCCGATCTGACGCAGCAGTTCGGCGCAGGTGTGATCCTCGCTCGCCTCATCCAGTCCGCGCCTGTAGGCAGCCTCGGCCAGGCTGTGTTCCCCGCGCATCTCGTAGGCGGCGCCCCTGGCCTGGCATACCGCTGCTCGTTGCTCGGGCGTCAAAGCTTCCAGGCGTATGCGCGCCGCCTGGTCGAGCAGCGCGGCGGCCTGCCCTGCCTGCACGATCTCCTTTGCGTGGCCGGCCAACAGATCGGCCCCCCACCCATCGGCTCCGCGCTGCAGATGGTGATAGCTGGCCGTTACATACAGCCTCTGTTGCTCGTAGTAGCGCGCCGCGCGGTCGTGCAGCCGCTCTCTGGCCTGCACCGCCAGCCGATCATAAAAGTAGTCGCGCACCAGGCTGTGACAGCCGATCCGGCCATCGGCCGTCACAGCGGCGATCTGCTGATCCGCCAGGGCTTCGAGCGTATCGGCCACGGGGCTTTCGGCGGCCCGATCGCCGGCGCTGGCCAATGCGTCGCCCAAGACCGCCTCCACTGCCGCGCGCTCGGCAGGGGTCGGGAAGATGGACAATACATCGGCGGCGATCCGCTCATGCGGGGGCAGCGCTTCGTAGATCTCGCCGATCACATAGCTGCGAAGATCGCGCTGCTGATCCATATTCGCCAGATAAGTCGCGATGGCTGCCGGGTCGTGGGCGAGCCGACACAGCCGGGCTACACTGAGCTCCAACAGCTTCGGATGACCTGCGGTGCGTTCCCAGAGATGGCGCATCTGGGCATCGGGCAGCGACAGGCCGCAGGTGTGCAGGTAGGCCCGCACCCCTTCCTCGTCCAGACCGCTGAGCGCGGCCGGCGCAAGGTACTGCATCATGGGCGGCACATGACGGCCCATGATGATGAAACGGGCCGGCAGAGCCGGTCGTGGGCCGGGAAAGAGCTCGCGAATGCGGCCGAACAGCTCCGTCACGTCAGGATCGCCCACCGCCAGTTGGAAATCGTCGAAACAGAGCAGATAATCGCCGGCGCGGAGGCCGCGCACGAACAGATTGAGCTTGGCGCGCAGGCCCAGGGGATTCTGCGCGCTGAGCTCGCCGTCGAGATAGCGCTTCAGATCGGGCTGGCCGTGGCCGGCCAGGAAGATGGCCAGCGCCCGGAACAGAGCCTCCGAGGTGTTCTTGTCCACCCGATTGAACGTGAACCAGAAGATCTGATCCGGCCGGGCCGCGGCCTCTTGGGCCAGGCGCGCGCCCAACGTCGTCTTGCCCACGCCAGCCAGACCGGTGATGATGATGAACCGCTCCTCGGCCAGGAGTTGGCGGTAGAAGGCCAGCTCGCGTTCTCGCCCCACGAAGCAGGGCCGGATCGGCGCCGATTCCAGTGAGAGCGCATCGAGCGACTGCGCCTCGACACCCGTTCCGCTCTCGAGCCGGTCCGCATACCGGCCGTACATGTGGGGATTGGCCTGGCGCAGATGCTCCAGCAGATCGGCAAACCGGCCGCAGCGCTGCACATATTCCAACAGAAGCTGCACCCGGCCCGACTGGGTCTGCCCGTCCACGAACTGCGCGTGCACGGCCGGGAAGTAGTCGAAGCAGAACACGCGCAACTCGTCGCCGTCGAGGGCGCTTATGACAAGCTCGCGTATGGCTGCCGTGTTGTGGATCATGGGCATCCTATCACTCCCGGCTGTTCTCTGTGCACGGGATTGCCGAGATGGAGGTTTATTGGGCGCCAGAAGCAGTACGATTATACCACAGATTGGCAAGTCGCGAGGCATGGGCGGGTATGATCATCCGGCGCCGATCTTGACAAGCGGCGGCTTTTGGGGATAATGGGCTAATGGTTAGCCGTCTAAGCAAAAGGTGGGACGCGCGGGGCGCAGGCGCGCTGGCAGGAGTCTCCGATGTCGCAGTTATCCCCTTCAGAAGCGCTTGATTTCCTGTTGGGCCAGGTGTGCCGGCTGCACTACGCGCGCGCGCAAGTGCTGCTGGACGAGATCGGGCTTTACCGCGGCCAGCCGCCGTTGCTGTACATCCTGCACGAACAGCAAGGCCTGACGCACACCGAGCTGGCGTCCCATCTGCAGGTGACGCCGGCGACCGTGACCAAGATGCTGCAGCGCCTCGAAAGGGCCGGTTTCGTGCAGCGCCGGCCCGATGCGGCAGACCAACGGGTCTCCCGCGTCTATCTCACCGACGCCGGCCTGGCTATCCAGGGCCAGGCGGCGACTGCATTGCGCCGTCTCGCGGACGAGACCTTTGCCGAGTTCACGCTCGAAGAGCGCGTCGTGCTGCGGCGGCTCATGCTCCAGATGCGCGACAACCTGGGTCGCGCGCTTGGCGGCGAACCCCCCGACCTGAACACGACCGCCGAACCGTCATCGTCCTCAGGGGGCCTGCGGCTCCGAGCGCGGTGTGCGAAGCGATCTTCCGCTTGACGTTGGATCGGCCGCCGGCGCCTGAGGGCCATCTCACATTCGTTTTTTCAGCCGGCAAAATAATGGAGGGACAATACTGACATGCAGGCCACGCGTAGACTGGGGGCGTTTCTGCGACCCTACTGGCACTGGGCTACCCTGGCGCCGCTCTTGATGATGATCGAGGTCGCGATGGATCTGATGCAGCCGCGCCTGGTGCAGCGGATCGTGGACGAAGGGATCGCCCGCCTGGACCTGAGCCTGGTGCTGACGACGGGGCTCTGGATGGTGGGCATTGCGATCGTCGGTTTGATCGGCGGCGCAGGCTGCACGGTCTTCTCCGTGCTGGCGGGCCAGGGCTTCGGCGCCGACCTGCGCCGCGCGCTGTTCGGCAAGGTCCAGGCGCTCTCGTTCGGCAACCTGGACAAGTTGGGCACCGGCAAGCTGATCACGCGGCTCACCAACGACGTGACGCAGGTCCAAGAGATGGTCATGATGCTGCTGCGCATCATGGTGCGCGCGCCGCTGATGCTGATCGGCAGCGCGATCATGGCGGTCTTGACCAGCCCTCAGTTGGCTCTGTTGTTTCTCATCCTCATCCCGGTGGTCACGGTCGCGCTGGTCTGGATCATCCGCAAGACCTATCCGATGTTCAGCGAGGTGCAGCGCCGGCTCGATGGGCTCAACACCGTGTTGCAGGAGAACCTGGCGGGCGTGCGCGTGGTGAAGGCTTTCGTCCGCGAGAAACACGAAATCGGCCGCTTCCGCCGGACCAACGACAGCCTGATGGCGCAAAACATCGTCGCGGCGCAGACCGCGGCCCTGACGATGCCCATCGTGATGCTGGCCCTGAACCTGGGCGTGGTGGCCGCGCTTTGGATCGGCGGCGAGAGGGTGATGGCCGGTGGGATGAAGGTGGGGCAGGTGATCGCGTTCATCAACTATCTGACCCAGACCCTCTGGTCGCTGGTGATGGTCAGCCAGCTCACGATGCGCTTCTCGCGCTCCGAAGCGTCAGCCGAGCGCGTCCTGGAGGTCCTGGACAGCCAGCCCGAAGTGGCGAACCGGCCGGATGCCCAAACCGAGATCGCCGCCGAAGGGCGGGTCGCGTTCGAAAAGGTCACGTTCAGCTACAACGGCGACGGCCACGACGCGGTGCTCAGGAACGTCAGTTTCGTGGCCGAGCCAGGCCAGACGGTGGCGATCCTCGGCGCCACGGGGTCCGGCAAGTCGTCGCTGGTCCACCTGATCCCCCGCTTCTACGATGTGGCGAGCGGCCGTGTTACCATTGACGGGCTGGATGTCCGCGACGCGGATGAGACGGCGCTGCGCAGCAAGGTCGGCATTAGCCTGCAAGAATCGGTCTTGTTCAGCGGCACGATCCGCGACAACATCCGCTATGGCCGGCCCGACGCCAGCGACGAGGAGGTGATGGCGGCCGCCCGGCTGGCCCAGGCCCATGACTTCATCGTCGCCTTCCCCACCGGCTACGATTCGCCCGTGGGGCAGCGCGGGGTGAATCTGTCCGGCGGCCAGAAGCAGCGCATCGCCATCGCCAGGGCGCTCCTCACCCAACCCCGTGTGTTGATCCTGGACGATAGCACCAGCGCGGTAGATATCGAGACGGAATCCCGCATCCAGGAGGCGCTGGCCGGCCTGCGCCCCAGGCCGACGAGCTTCGTGATCGCTCAGCGCATCAGCTCGGTGCTGACCGCCGACAAGATCCTGGTGCTCGATGACGGACGAATCGCGGCCGAGGGGACCCACGATGAGTTGCTGGCCTCGAGCGGCATCTATCGTGAAATCTACGAATCGCAGATGGACAACGGAGCCCTGAGCCATGGCTGAACCGAAAACCGAACGCCGGCAAGTGCGAAGCCTCCCTGTGGGATGGACCGCTACACCCGTGCCGCCGCTGATGGGCCGCGGCGGCCCGCCGCACATGCGCATGTTGGCCAAGGTCGAACACGCCAAAGACTCGCGCGGCGTCATGCTGCGCCTGTGGGGCTACCTGCGACGCCAACGCGCCAGCCTGGTCGTCACGGCGTTGACGGTGGTGGCCACGACCGCCCTCCACCTGGTCACGCCGTACTTGCTGGGCATTGCCATTGACCGCCACATCTTGCAGGGCGACCTGTGGGGGCTGGCCCGCATCTGTCTGCTCATGCTGTCTGCCCATGTCGCGAGCTCGCTGCTGAGCTGGCTTCAGGTCTACATCATGGCGGCCGCGTCGCAGCGCACAGTGCGCGACATGCGCAACGACCTCTTCGAGAACCTCCAGACCCTTTCGCTGCGCTTCTTCGATCAGCGCGCGCACGGCGACCTGATGAGCCGGCTGACGAACGACATGGACAACGTCAGCGTCGTGCTGGCGCAGAGCATCACGCAGCTCGTCTCCGGCGTCTTGACCCTGGTGGGCGTGGTCGGCATGATGCTCTGGCTCAACCCGCAGTTGGCTCTGATCAGCCTGCTGACGACGCCGCCGATCATGCTGTTGCTCACCCGGTGGGTGGGAAAGCGCACGCGCACCAGCTTCCGCGAGCAACAGGCCTCTCTGGGCGCGCTGAACGGCCTGATCGAAGAGACGATCACTGGCCAGCGCGTGGTCAAAGCCTTCGCGCGCGAACAGGCGGTCCTGGCGGAATTCGACGGCGCAAACCGCAGCCTGCAGCAGGCTGCGACGCGAGCGCAGACCTTCGCGGGCTTCATCGGGCCGATGATGAACCTGGTCAACAACCTGGGGCTGGCCATCGTGGCCGGCGCAGGCGGCTGGATGGCTGTGCAGGGCATGGCGACCGTGGGCACGATCGCCAGCTTCATCAACTATACCCGGCAGTTCGGCCGGCCCCTGAACGAGATCGCGCACCTCTACAACTCGATCCAATCCGCGGTGGCCGGCGCCGAGCGCGTCTTCGAGACGATTGACGAGAAGCCCGAGTTGGCCGACGCGGCGGACGCGCAACCGCTGACCCAGATCACTGGCCAGGTCTCCTTCGATGATGTCAGCTTCGGCTACGAGGTCAATGTGCCTGTGCTCAAACGCGTTGACCTGTGCGCCGAACCGGGTCAGGTCGTGGCTCTGGTTGGCCCCACGGGCGCTGGCAAGACGACCATTGTCAATCTGCTAACGCGGTTCTACGATATTGACGACGGTCGTATCCGCCTTGATGGGCAGGACATCCGCGGGATCAAACTGCACGATCTACGCCGCCAACTGGGCATCGTGCTGCAAGATACCTTCCTCTTCGCGGACTCGGTATTGGAGAACATCCGTTACGGCCGGCCAGATGCGACCGATGGCGAGGTCATCGCGGCCGCCAGGCTCGCCAACGCCGACCAGTTCATCCATCGCCTGCCGCAGGGCTACGACACGGTGTTATCGGAGCGGGGCAGCAATCTGAGCCAGGGCCAGCGCCAGTTGTTGGCGATCGCTCGCGCGGTGCTCGCCGACCCGGGCATCCTGGTGCTGGATGAGGCGACCAGCAGCGTTGACACGCGCACAGAAAAACACATCCAGGAGGCCATGCTACGGCTGATGGCCAACCGCACCAGCTTCGTGATCGCGCATCGCCTCAGCACGATCCGCAAGGCCGACCAGATACTGGTGATCAACGAGGGTGAGATCATCGAGCGCGGAACGCACGAAGAGCTGTTGGCCCGCCGCGGCTTCTATCATCACCTCTACAACAGCCAGTTCCGGGCCGACGGCCGGGGGCAAACGGCGAGCCAGGCCAGCGGATGAAGAGCTCACGCAGAGACGCCAAGACGCTGCTGCTCTCGCCGGTTCCGTGAACCGGCGGCGGGTCACGGACTCGCCCAGAGCAAGGGCGCCTTTGCGTGAGGCCAGCGGGGCGATTTTCAGGACGGTTGTTCATGACGTGTGCGCCGCCACGGTGGATGAAAAGTCATTGCGAGGGCGGAAAAATGTCCCGGTTTGGAGGCTTCAGCCGGTTACGTTGTTAGCGAGAGTGACCGGCTAAGGCCTCGAGACCGGGGCGGTGGGCGATTTGCAGGGCAGCTCCTATATCGTGGTCTCGGGCAAGATGCGCAGGACATCCTCCATCCGGCACTCGGCCGTGCCCTCGGTCAGCACGGTCGCTGCGCCGGCCGCCGCGGCCCAACGCAGAGCAGCGCGCCAGTCGTCGCCCAGCGAGAAGCGCCACGCGAGCGCGGCCGAGACAGCATCGCCTGACCCCGCCGCATTGACCTCCTGCTGAACGGGCGCGGCGACCAAATAGGCATGGTCGGGCGTGATGGCCAGAATGCCCTCCCGACCCAACGTCAAGACCAGCGCAGACAGCGCGTGTTGGGCCAGCACAGCCTGAGCCGCCCTGCGGAGGTCAGCCACGGTCGCGCTCGAAATCCCGAAGGTGGCGGCGAATTCGCCGCGGTTGAGCTTGAGAATCGTTGGCCGGCCACAGAGCGCGGCCAGCGCGGGCGCGCCGACGCTGTCCAGCAGGAAGGGGACGCCCGCCTGGCTGGCCTCAGCCCCCAACGTCCGGTAGAGGTCTGGGGGCGCGCCGGCCGGCAGCGAGCCGCCGGCCACGACCCACGTTACGCCTGCGGCCAGCCGCGCGCGAAAACGGCGCAGCAGCTCCGCGTAGTCCGCGGGAGCCACGCGGAGCGCGCCGATCATGATGTGACTGTGGCGGCCGTGCAGCGTCTCGACGATCACGTGAGCGATGCGCGTCTCGCCGCCCACCCACACGATCTCCGGGATGACGCCGCATCTCTCCAGAAGGCTCGCCAGGCGTTCGCCGATCGGCCCGGCCGCAAAGGTCATCCCCACCGTCTCTACCCCGAACGCAGCCAGCACGACCGACGCATCCAGCCCCTTGCCGCCCACCGCTTCCACGGTCCGGGAAGCGCGCATCACCGCGCCGGGCCGGAACTCCTCAATGAAGATGACGCGATCGAGGGCTGAGTTAGGGGTCACGCTGAGGATCATGGCGCGAGGAGCCGCTGCGCCAGGATGCACCAGGCGTTCCAGTCAATCCGCTCCAGCGCGTCGGCGACCGCGAGCAGGTCCTTGCCCACCACGATGATCCCGTGTCGCGGGGCAAGCACCGCAGCGGCCTGGCTCCGCATGATCTCCTCTTTTCCTCGCAATCCCGCAACGACTTGTTCGGCCAGATCGTCGGAGTGGGCCTGCGCTTCTGCGACGACCTCGACGACCCCGAACTTGTGCGTCTGTTCCAGCACCGGCGCGATCGGCCGGCGGGCCGCGCAGAAGGGCAGGACGTGGAACGCGTGCGCGTGGATCACCGCGCCAGCGTCTGCGAAGGCGCGATAGATGGCCAGGTGCACCTTGCCCTCGCGAGAGAACGCGGGATCGGCCAGCAGGTCATCAGTCGCGAACGGCCCGCTCACGATGTCGCCCGCGACCAGTTGCCAATGTTTGCGGCCGCCGCTGTAGCGCGGGGTGATGAAGACGCGGCCGCCCGCGCGGGCGCTGATGTTACCGCCTGCTATATCGAGCAGGCGGCGGTCGAATAGCCGCCGGCCCAGCGCGGCAATCTGCTCTGCAAGTGGATCCATGTGGAAAGCCTTTCTCATGTCTGTTGGGTAGCAATCCGGCTCATTTTCGCCGTTGGATCGCCGTTCGTCAAATCGCGGCCCGGCTCGGGCGCGCAACACGAGGCCTGCATCTGCGTATATGTCTGCGGGAAGGATATCGCCCTCGCACTACCAGTCGCACGCCGATCTGACCGCAGAGGCGCAGAGAAGCACTGTTTCGGTAGGTTGCGGTAAGCGGTTAGCATACCAGATAGGAGGTTCGCTACTATGGCCATTGTTTCCGAGTCCAGGGATGTGCGCGACTTCGACGAAGTGCTCATGGAAGGGCACGGAGAGATCTTCCTCGAACAGGGCGATCGCGAGGCGCTGACTGTCGAGGCTGACGAAGGGCTGCTGCCCAAGATCAGGAGCGAAGTGCGAGGACGGCGCCTGACGCTCGGCTTGATGCACTGGTGGGATCATCTGCTGCCGCCGTGGGGGCCGATTCGCTATCGCCTGACCATGAAGCAGGTCAAGGGGGTCAGCCTCTCGGGGGCAGGCGCGCTGACTGCCACGCAAATCCGGACCGATACGTGTCAACTGAAGATGAGCGGTTCGGGACGTATGGCGTTCGGCGGCCTTGAGGCGACAGCAGCCGAGGTGGGCATCAGCGGATCGGGCAAGGTCGAGGCGAGCGGCGAGGTGCAACGCCTGGGGATCTCCATCAGCGGCTCTGGCAACATAGACGCACTGGACCTGGCAAGCCAGGTCGCCGAAATCCGCATCAGCGGCTCCGGCAGCATCCGCGTCAACGTCCAACAGAATCTCGACGTCCGCATCTCGGGCAGCGGCAGTGTGAAGTATCGCGGCCAGCCGCAAATCTCGCAGTCCATCAGCGGCAGCGGCTCGGTGAAAAGCGTTGGGTAGGGCGACAGCCCGCCCGGAGCCAGCCCGCCCGGAGATGAATCTCCGAGCTACCAGGCAGCGCCCGGTGAACCGGGCTGAGACTGGCCGCAGCGGTGCAGCCCCATTGATGGGGCGCTGCTCATTAGCCCGGCGACTTCATCGCCGGGCGGCGCGCATCGCCGCCGGGCGGCCTCCGGACTACTTCATCGCCGGGCGGCATCAATGCCGGAAATGCCGCTCCCCGGTGAACACCATCGCCATCCCGGCTCGATTGGCCGCAGCCAGCACCTCGTCATCGCGCAGCGCGCTGCCCGGCTGGATGCACGCCGTGACCCCCGCGGCGGCCGCGACCTCGATGGTGTCGGGGAAGGGGATCAGGGCGTCGGACGCCATCACCGCGCCCTTGGCCCGCTCGCCGGCCCGCCGGGCGGCCAAAAAGGCCGAATCAACCCGGTTCATCTGCCCTGCGCCCACGCCCACCGTCGCCGTGCCCTGGACGAAAACGATGGCATTGGACTTGACGTGCTTGACCGCCAGCCAGGCGAACGCCAGGCTGCGCCGCTCCGCCGCGGTCGGCGGCCGCTGGGTGACGACCTGCCACGTGGCTTCATCTACCCCGCGGTCATCCTGGGTTTGCGCCAGCAGCCCGCCCGCGACCGAACGCAACACCAACCGGTTCGTAGTAACGGCTTCAGCCGTCTCCTGCGGGCCGGAGCGACTGAAGTCGCCACTACGCGCGAGCATCACCCGGCAATTCTTCTTGTGGCTGGCCAGCCAGGCCAGCGCCTTCGCGGTGTAGCCCGGCGCGGCCAGCACTTCCACGAAGAGCTTGCCGAACTCCTGGACGAAGGGCAAATCCACTTCGCGGTTGGCCGCGATGATGGAACCGTAGGCCGAGACCGGGTCGCAGGCGAACGCCAGCCGGTAGGCGTCCAGCAAGGTGTCGGCGGTCGCCAGCCCGCTCGGATTGGTGTGCTTGATGATGGCGACGGCCGGCGCGCTGAATTCCTGCGGCATGGCCCAGGCCGCTTCGAGATCTACCAGGTTGTTGTAGCTCAGCTCCTTGCCCTGGAGCTGCTCGAACGCCGGAGGCGTCCCGATCCACCGGTAGAGCGCGGCCTGCTGATGCGGGTTCTCGCCGTAGCGGAGTTGCTGGACGCGCTCGGCGGCGAGGATGATCGTTTCGGGTAGGGGCGGGTCTTGCACCCGCCCGTGGGCGGGTGCAAGACCCGCCCCTACATGGTCGCCCAACCACGTCGCAATCGCCGCGTCATACGCCGCCGTGTGGCGAAATGCTTTGAGCGCCAGCCGGCGGCGCTCGGCCACGCCGCCGGCGTTTTCGGAAGCGCCGGGCACGTCCGTACCTTGTAACGCGGCCAGCACCGCGTCGTAATCCGCCGGATCGCAGACCACCGTCGCCGCCTCGAAGTTCTTGGCCGCGGCGCGTAGCAGCGTCACCCCGCCGATGTCAATCTCCTCGACCGCTTCGGCTTCGGTCACACCGGGCTTCGCCACGGTCGCGGCGAACGGATAGAGATTGCAGACGACCAGATCCACGGGGGCGATGCCGTGGCTGGTCAGCTCGGCCAGGTGCTCCGCCGTGCGCCGCGCCAGGATGCCGCCGTGGATGGCCGGGTGCAGCGTCTTCACGCGGCCGCCGAGGATCTCCGGATGGCCGGTGACTTGCTCCACCGATGTGACCGGCAGGCCCGCGGCGCTCAGCGCCCGCGCGGTGCCGCCGGAGGCGACCAGCTCGAAGCCCAACCCCGCCAGCCCGCGGGCGAACTCGATCAGGCCGGTCTTGTCGTAGACGCTCAGAATGGCGCGTCGTGTCATGGGTAATCCCCTCTTGTTATGAAATTGCCGACCGGATCGCTTCCACCAAAAGCCGGTGCTCCGACTGATGGACACGCGTTTCCAACTCCGCCAGGGTATCGCCGGCATAGATCGGCACTTCGGCCTGTGCGATCACCGCGCCGGCGTCCACTTCGGGCACGGCCCAATGGACCACGACGCCGGTGTGGGCAATCTCGCCGCGCTGGTATGCTTCGAAAGCGCGCTGGATGGCGTGCATGCCGGGAAACTGGCCCGGAAGCGCCGGGTGTAAGTTTAGCACGCAACCCCGGAAACGCGCCAGAAACGCGGGGCTGAAGATGTGCATCCAGCCCGCCAGCACGATCAGGTCGGGCGCACAGGCCGCCAGGCGTTCCGCCAGGTCGGCATCGTATTCCTCGCGAGATCGGCCGGCGTCGCGATAGGGCTTCAACGGGAAATAGAGGGTCGGGATGCCCGCCTGTTTGGCCCGCGTCAGGCCGAATGCCTCGCGGCGGTTCGAGACCACCACCGCGATCTGCGCGTCAAGCTGACCCGCCTGCACCGCATCAATGATCGCTTGCAAGTTCGAACCGCTGCCGGAGATCAAGATAGCCAGTCGTTTCATGGGTTCACCCTACCAAATTCACCGCAGAGACGCAGAGAGCGCAGAGATTTTTCTGCTCTTCTTGGCTTGTCATGGGTATCCGCATATCCGAAGTGGATCAGACGAACTGCACATGCGGCTGATCTTCGCACGTAATGATCTCGCCGACGCGCCAGGCATCGGCGCCGAGCGCGTGAAGCGTGGCATCGGCCTGCGCTGCGGGAACGATCGCCAGCATCCCTAGCCCCAGATTGAAGACGTGGGCCATTTCGTGCTCGTCAATCTGGCCCAGGCGTTGGATCAGTTGGAAGATCGGCGGGATCGGCCAACTGTCGCGGCGGAGCCGGGCCGCAATGCCGTGCGGGAAGATACGCGGGGGGTTATCAATCAGCCCGCCGCCGGTGATGTGCGCCAGCCCGCGGATCGCGATCCCCGCGTCCCACAGCCGGCGGACTTCGGCCAGATAGGCCCGGTGCGGCGCCAGCAGCGCATCGCCCAGCGGCCGGCCCAGTTCCGGGATGACCGCGGTCAGATCCCAGCCGTCGAATACGCGGCGGGCCAGGGAGAAGCCGTTGGTGTGCAGGCCGGACGATGCCAGGCCGATGATCGCGTCGCCGGGGATGATGGCGCGGCCATCCACGATTGCCCCGCGCTCCACCACGCCGACGATCGTCCCGACCAGATCCAGCTCGCCGGGGGCGTAGACGCCGGGCATCTCGGCGGTCTCGCCGCCCAGCAGCGCGCAGCCGACCGCCCGGCACGCGGCCGCGCAGCCGCCGACCACCGTCGCCACGACTTCCGGGATCAACCTGGCGGAAGCGATGTAGTCCAGGAAGAAGAGCGGCCGCGCGCCCTGCACCAGGATGTCGTTGACGCAGTGGTTGACGATGTCGTGGCCGATGGTGTCATAGCGACCCAGGGCGGCCGCGATCTTGGTCTTGGTGCCCACGCCGTCGGTGGAGGCCACCAGAACGGGCGCAGCCATCCCCGCCAGCGCGGCCGCGTCGAACAGCCCGCCGAACGCGCCGATGCCGGCCAGCACCTCCGGGCCATAGGTGGCGCGCACCGCATCCTTCATCAATTCGACCGCGCGCGTCCCCGCGGCGATGTCCACACCAGCTTCACGATAGGTAATATGGTTCATATCTCACCGCAGAGACGCAGAGGGCGCAGAGGGTTTCGGATTTTCTTCAAGGCCAAGCACACGCCTGCGAATGCCTTGCTTCAGGTAAGGTACGTTGAAGTTAATCAGCAAGCCGACCTTCCAGCCGCCCAGACGCATGTAGGTCAGTAGTTGCGCCTCATGGATCGGCAGGAGCTTATCAACCGCCTTGAACTCGACGACGACCAGCTTCGCGCCAACCAGGTCAAGACGATAACCGCAGTCCAGCCGAACACCCTTGTACTCGACCGGCAACTCAACCTGGCGTTCATACGGCAGACCGCGCAGCGCCAACTCTCGGCATGTGCATTCCTCGTATGCCGACTCCAACAGCCCTGGGCCTAGCACCCGGTGCACCTCTATCGCTGCGCCGATGATCGCCTGCGTAATCTCATTAATGTCTTTGTATTGATCCATTGCGATGCCTCCGAATGACAAATCGTATTCTCTGCGTTCTCTGCGCCTCTGCGGTGCGTCTACGACTTTGCCCCAATATCATGCCGGTAATGCATCCCTTCGAAATGAACGCATTGCATCCCCGCATACGCGCGGTCGAGCGCCGCGCGCAAATCGGCGCCGGCGCCGGTGACGGCCAGCACGCGGCCGCCGTCGGTGACGAGCCGACCGTCATCCCGCCGCCGCGTGCCCGCGTGGAAGACCGTGACGCCGGGGCGCGCGGCCGCATCCTCGAGGCCCGTAATCTCGCGGCCCTTGCCATAGCTGCCCGGATAGCCTGCGGATGCAGCGACGACCGTGGCGGCCGCGCCGGCCCGCCAGCGCACTTCTGCACGATCCAGCGCGCCATCTACGCACGCCTTGAGCACGTCCAGCAGGTCGCTATCGAGCAGCGGCAGGATGACCTGCGTCTCGGGATCGCCGAAGCGGCAGTTGAACTCCAACACGCGCGGGCCGGCCGGGGTCAGCATCATGCCGGCATAGAGCACCCCGACGTAGGGGGTTCCCTCGGCCGCCATACCATCTACAGTCGGCTGCAGCACGGCGGCGGTCAGCTCCTCGACCAGCGCGGGCGGGGCGATCGGCGCGGGCGCATACGCGCCCATGCCGCCGGTGTTGGGGCCACGGTCGCCATCGAAGACGCGCTTGTGATCCTGCGCGGGGGGCATCGGCGCGACGGTGCGGCCGTCGCAGAACGCCAGCAGCGATACTTCCGGGCCGGTCAGCCGCTCTTCGATCAGCACCTCATCGCCGGCCGCGCCGAATTGCCGCTCGATCATGATATCACGCAGCGCAGCCGCGGCCGCGGCGGGCGTCTCCGGCAAGATCACTCCCTTGCCGGCCGCCAGCCCCGACGCCTTGATGACGATCGGCGTCTCGGCGCGGCGCAGATAGGCCAGAGCTGGCTCGTAGGCCGTGAAGACCGCGGCGCGGGCGGTGGGGATGCCGTGCCGCGCCATGAACTCCTTGGCGAACGCCTTCGATGCCTCCAACCGGGCCGCGGCGCGGGTCGGGCCGAAGCAGCGCACCCCCGCAGCCTGGAGCGTATCCACGATCCCGTCGGCGAGGGGGGCTTCGGGGCCGACGACGACGAAGTCAATTGCGAATTGCGAATTGCGAATTGCGAATTTGGCGTCTGGCGTGTTCTGCCATTTGCCATTTGCTATTTGCCATTTGCCGTCCGTTCCACCGTTGCCCGGCGAAACGAAGATCTGCTCGACGCGCGGGGAGTACGCCAGTTTCCAGGCCAGCGCGTGCTCGCGGCCGCCGTTGCCGATCACCAGAATGTTCATGCTCTATCCCCACACTTCCTCGAACGCCAGCTTCTCCTGCGCCTTGCGCAGCCACCATTCCTCCAGCGAGATCGGGTAGCGGCCGGTGAAGCACGCGCTGCAATGGCCGCGATCGGCGCCGGCCTCGGCCAGGACGGCGCGCTGGAGGCCCGCGTGCGAGAGATAGGCCAGGCTGTCCGCGCCGACGTGCTGCCGGATTTCCTCGACGGTGCAGCGGTGCGCGATCAGCTCGTCGTAGGTCGCCATGTCAATCCCCATGAAACAGGGGTGCTGCACCGGCGGCGACGAGACGCGCACATGCACCTCGGCTGCGCCCCCTTCGCGCAGCAGCCGCAGCATCGGGCCGATGGTGTTGCCGCGCACGACCGAATCATCCACCAGCACCGCCCGCTTGCCCTTCAGATTGGCGGCCAGGGGGTTGTACTTCAGACGCACGCCGATGCGGCGGATGCGGTCGTCGGGTTGGATGAAGGTGCGGCCGATATAGCGGTTCTTGATCAGCCCTTCGGTATAGAGGATGCCGGAGGCCTGGGCGAAGCCGATGGCGGCCGGCGTCGCCGAGTCGGGCACGCCGATGACGACATCCGCCTCGACCGGCGCCTCGCGGGCCAGCTCCTCGCCAAGCCGTTGGCGCACGCGATGCACCGTCTGATCCTCCAACATCGAGTCGGGGCGGGCAAAATAGACATACTCGAAGATGCACAGCGCCGACCTCTCTTTCGCCGCCACGCCCCGGCTGACGTGTACGCCCCCGCGATCCAGCCGGATGACTTCGCCCGGCGCGACCTCGCGGAGATAGGTCGCGCCGATGGTGCTCAGCGCACACGATTCGGACGCGACGACGTAACCCGGCTTACCGTTGATCGGCAGCTCGCCCAGGCAAAGCGGCCGCAGCCCCCACGGATCGCGCACCGCGAAGACCGCCGCGCGCGTCAGGATCACCAGCGTGTACGCGCCCTCGGCGACGGCCATGAACGCAGCGATGCGCGCTTCCCAGTTGGGGCCGTTCGGCTCGCCCCCCGGCGGCGGCGCGGCCAGCATCTGGGTGATCACCTCGCTGTCGCTGGAGGAGCTGAGGCCGACCCCCCGCTCCAGCAACTGGCGGCGCAGGGTCAACGCGTTGGTCAGGTTGCCGTTGTGCGCCACCCCCAGCGGCCCGTGCAGCGTCTCGATCAGGTAGGGCTGCGCGTTGCGGATGTGTGAGGAGCCGCTGGTCGAGTAGCGGGTGTGGCCGATTGCCAGGTGGCCCTTGAGCGGCCGCAGGTTTTCCTCGGTGAAGGTCTGCGCCACCAGCCCCATCCCCTTCTGGATGTAGGCCGCGCCGCCGTCGCATGTGGCGATGCCGGCGCTCTCCTGACCGCGATGTTGCAGCGCGTAGAGCGCGAAAAAGGTCATGCGCGCGGCGTCAACCGCGGGCGCGCAGATGCCGAACACGCCACACGCCTCGTGTGGCCGATCCAATTCGTCGTCGCGCTCCCAGTCCAATTCAGTCATGCCAGCCTCGATCCCCAAACCGATTCACCGCAGAGACGCAGAGGGCGCAGAGACAGAAGAGATAGGTGTCCTCTGCACTCTCTGCGCCTCCGCGGTGCTTCTAATTGATCCCCGCATCATCGTCTATGATCTGCTGCGTGGCCGCAGACTGGGCCGCGGCGATCCGTTCGCGCAGGGCCGGATCGGCCAGCGCCAGGATTTTGGCGGCCAGCAGCGCCGCGGCCGATGGCTCAAGCACGACGGCCGGCGCCACGCCCGACGGCATCCGCAGCGAGGAGTAGAGATCGGCGCCGCCGAAGCGGTCGGCGTAGGGCGGGCAGGCGATCACCGGCGCGGTCACATTGGCATCCACCACGCCGCTGAGCGCGTTGGAGCGGCCCGCGATGGTGATGTAGACCTTCGGCTGTCCATCGGCCTCATACGCGGCCAACAGATCCAGCGCGTAGCGCGTGGCCTTGTGCGCCGACGCCACGCGGATTTCGCTGGCGATCCCGAACGCCTTCAGCGCGTCCGCAATGGCCTGGCCGTGCGCCAGGTCGGCTTTGGAACCCATGATGATAGGAACGAGCATGTGTCACCTCATTTCACCGCAGAGGCGCAGAGAGTCTTATCCCTCTCCGCGTCCTCTGCGTCTCCGCGGTGCTTTTCTCTGGAATGGGTCAGCGCGTCAGGTTGGCGCGAATGCGGTCGGCGGCGGGCTGCGCGCCGGGGGCGAAGGTCTCGCCGGTCAGCCGCTCGTAGGCGGCGATGTAACGTTGCGCGACCTGGGCGATGAACGCGGCGGGCATGGCGGGCGGGATGCCATCCCCGCGATAGCCGCGCTCGGCAAACCAGATGCGCAGGAACTCCTTGTCGAAGTTCTCCGGCTCGCGATCCGTGCCGCGGGTCGCTTCGTAGCTTTCGGCCACCCAGAATCGGCTCGAATCGGGCGTGTGGACTTCGTCAATCAACGCGGGCCGGCCGTCAATCAGCCCGAATTCGTACTTGGTGTCCACCAGGATCAGGCCGGCGCGGCGCGCGACCTCTTGCCCACGGCGGAAGATCGCCAGCGCGGCTGCCTGGATCTCGGCCCACAGCCCCGGCTCGACCAGGCCGCGCTCGAGCACCTCGGCCGGGGTCAGCCGCTCGTCGTGCGCGCCGCCGGTCGCCTTCGTGGTGGGGGTGATGACCGGCTCGGGCAGCGAATCGTTCTTGTGCAAACCGGGCGGCAGGTCGAGGCCGTAGGGCCGCGGCACGCCCTGACGATACAACGTCCACAGCGAGGTGGAGGTCACGCCGGTGATGTAGCCGCGCACGATCACCTCGACCGGCAGCGCCGCGGCCTCCCGCGCCAGCGTCACGTTGGGGTCGGGCACACTGATGACGTGGTTGGCGACGATGTCGCGCGTCTGCGCAAACCACCACGCGCTGAGCTGATTGAGCACCTGCCCCTTGAAGGGGATCGCGCCCAGCACCCGGTCGAATGCCGAGATGCGGTCGGTGGTGATCAGCACGCGCTGATCGCCGGCAACGTAGATATCGCGCACCTTCCCTTCCTGGCGCGCGCCCAGGCCAGGCAGATCAACGCGCGTCAGCGCGTGGGGGATGGCAGCTTCGATGTCTGAAATTGTGAGCACAGGATACCTCGCAGTTTGGTTGTCAGTTGTCAGTCGTCAGTTATCAGTTCTTGGTCATTCGTCATCCGTCATCTACAATCCCCCCGCATACTGCACCCCGTTGCGGAACAGCGGCAGCCCCAGCATCCCGCGCTCGCCACGGTGATAGCGTGGGTGATGCGCCGGGATCAGATGGTCTTCGGGGTGGGGCATCAGCCCCAGCACGTTGCCCTGGGGATTACAGACGCCGGCGATGTCGTTTTGCGAGCCGTTGGGGTTCCACGGATACGCCGCTGGCGCGCCGGCCGGCCCGGTGTAACGCAGCGCGGCCAGCCCGGCCGCTTCCAGGTCGGCCAGCGCTTTGGCGTCCCGCGCCGCGAATTTGCCTTCGCCATGCGCCACCGGACAGTAGATCAGCTCCGGCAGCCCGCGGGTGAAGATGCACGGGCTGGCCGGGTTCGGTTCCAGGTAGACCCAGCGACACTCGAACCGCGCCGAGTCGTTGCGGGTGAGGGTGAAAGCAGGGGCCAGGGAACAGGGATCAGGAGTCAGGAAGCCATCTGCGGCCTGGCCCCTGACGCCTGATCCCTGACGCCTGACCCCCGGCAACAGCCCCGCCTTCACCAACGCCTGGAACCCGTTGCAGATGCCGAGCACGGGCCGGCCCGACGCGATGAACGCGGCCAGATCGTCGCCCAGGCGATAGCGGAGCGCCACGGCCCACAGCTTGCCCGCGCCCAGGTCGTCGCCGTAGGAAAAGCCGCCCGGCAGCACCAACATGCGGTAGTCGGCCAGCCGGCGCTCGCCCGCAAACAGTTGGTTGACGTGGACGATCTCGGCCGCGCCGCCGGCCAGCTCGACTGCCCAGGTCGCTTCCCGGTCGCGATTCGTCCCGGTCGCGTGGAGGATCAAGATCGGTGGTTTTGCGCTCATCGGATATGCCCCCGCCACGCGTCTTCGAGCGCGGCCAGCTCCGCCTCGATCAGCAACTCGCCTGTCAGGCCGGTCACGCGCAGCCACGGCTCCGCAATCACTTCGCCGAGCGCGGCGCACGGCAGCCCGACCATCTGCGCCTCGAACTCGGCGGCGTGCTCCGGCGCGACCTCCACCAGCAGCCGGCCCGGCGCTTCGTCGAAGAGTAGGGGCAGGTCTTGCACCTGCCCCGTCGGGGCGACCGCAAGGGGCGCCCCGACGCCAAAATGCAACTCCAGCCCCAGCCCGCCGCCGATGACCATCTCGGCCGCGGCGACCGCCAGCCCACCCTCCGAGCAGTCGTGGCAGGCGCGCACCAGCCCGGCCCGCATCGCCGCGTGGAGTGTGCGGTAGGTCGCCAACCTATCCCTTTTCTGCCCTGGCGTCATTGCGAGGAGCGGTTTATGCGAGTGCGCAGCCTCCCTGTGGGACGAAGCACTCTCCCCCACGAGATACAACCGATCCCCGGCCGCTTTCAGATCGGAAGTGACCGTGCGGCCGACATTGGGCACGATGCCGAGCGCGGAGATCAGCAGCGTGCCGGGGATGGCATGTTTCTTGCCGTCCGCGCCCGTGTATTCGTTGTTCAGGCTGTCTTTGCCCGAAATGAAGGGCGCGCCGTAGGCCACGGCCGCGTCGTAGCAGCCCTGCGTGCAACGCACCAGCCCACCCAGCCGGTCCGGCAGGTTCGGGTTGCCCCAACAGAAGTTGTCCAGAAGCGCGATACGATCCGGGTCGGCGCCGACGGCCACGCAATTGCGCACCGCCTCATCCACGGCCGCCCAGGCCATCGCGTACGGATCCATCCCGTCGCGCGCCGGTGCGATCCCCGCGGAGAGCGCGACGCCGGGGAGTGGGGATTGGGGATTGCGAATTGCGAATTGCGGATCGAGGGCGCCTGTATCATTCCGAAATCCGAAATCTGCAATCGCAAATCGTAAATCCAACACCGCCGCGTCGCTCGGCCCGGCGTTGGCGCGGCCGACGAACGGCTTGACGACCGTCGCGCCCTGCACCTCGTGGTCGTAGCGGCGGACGACATCCTCCTTGCTGCGAATGTCGGGAGAGGCGAGGAGAAGGCGAAGGTTGAGGTTGAGGTTAAGGTTACTTGCCTCGGCCTTAGCCTCAGCTTTAACCTCAGCCTCACCTCGCGCCCACGTCGCTCGCAAGCGCCGCCGCGGGATGCCGTTGTGCAGGAAGTCGGCGCTCAGCTCGCCGACGATCCGGCCATCGTAGCGGAGGGTCAGCCGGCCGTCGCCGGTGAAATGGCCCAGGGCGAACGCCTCGATATCCAGCCCGTCGCAGATCGCCCGGAGGGCCGGCCAGTGGGCGGGCGGTACGGCCAGCACCATGCGCTCCTGCGCCTCGCTCAGCCAGATTTCCCACGGCCGGAGGCCCGCATATTTGAGGGGCGCGCGTTCCAGGTGGATCTCCGCGCCCAGTTCCGCGGCCATCTCGCCGACCGCCGACGACAACCCGCCTGCGCCGCAGTCGGTGATCGCGGTGTACAGTCCGGCATCGCGCGCCTGGATCACCGCCTCCAACGCCTGCTTCTCGTGGATCGGGTGGCCGATCTGCACCGCCGTGCCCGCGATCTGCCCCGTCTGGTGATCCATCTCCATCGAGGAGAAGGTGGCCCCGCGCAGCCCGTCGCGGCCCGTCCGTCCGCCGATCACCACGACCAGGTCGCCCGACTGCGGCCGGTTGCGATGCGCGCCACGGGGCAGCAGGCCCAGAGAGCCACAAAAGACGAGCGGGTTCGCGGTGTAGCCTTCATCGTAGAGGATCGCGCCGTTCACCATCGGGATGCCCATCTTGTTCCCGTAATCCTCGATGCCGGCCGTCACGCCGTCGGCGATGCGCCGCGGGTGGAGGACGCCGGCCGGCAGCGCGTCGAACGGCAGATCAGGCGGGCCGAAGCAGAGGATATCGGTGTTGGCGATGGGCCGCGCGCTGACGCCGATCACATCGCGGATCACCCCGCCCACGCCGGTGTTGGCGCCGCCGAACGGCTCCAGCGCGGAGGGGTGGTTGTGCGTCTCGACCTTGAAGGCCAGATCGAAGCAGTCGTCGAACGCGATGATGCCGGCGTTGTCCACGAACGCAGAGCGCACCCACGGCTTGTTCACTCGCTCGGTGGCCGCGCGGATGAAGGTCTTCAGGAGCGAGTCAATCGTGCGTTGGCTGCCCGGCACGGGCGCACCATCCGGCCCGCTCTCTTCATATTCGATGATCGCCTTGAAGGTCTTGTGGACGCAATGCTCCGACCAGGTCTGCGCCAACATCTCCAACTCGATGTCGGTCGGCTCCCGGCCCTCGCGGCGGTAATAGTCGCGGATCGCCTGCATCTCGGTCAAGTCGAGGGAGAGGCGCCGCTCCCGGCTGAGCGCGGCCAGTCGTTCGTCGTCCGCATCGGTCACGGGGATGACCTCGACCGTGGCGTCCACAACCTGGGTCGGGATGAAAGAGGGCGCCATCGGCTCATCCACGGTATAGGTCTGGATCACGACATTTGCGAGCAGCCCCTCGGCCAGACGGGACGCTTCGGCGGGGCTGGTCCGACCCGCGATCACGTAACGCTGCCCGGTGGCCGCGCGCGCCAGTCCCGCCACGCCGATCAGCCGCGCGCCCGCCAGCAGGCTTTCGGCCACACTGTCGGTGACGCCGGGCCGCAGCGCGACCTCGATGGTGCAGGTTGATTCATCGCTGAGTCGCAGAGAACGCGGAGGATCTTTTTTAGGCTCTGCGTCCTCTGCGCCTCTGCGGTGAATCATGTTCTTATCTATGCGGTGAATGACGGCTTGTTCGACGACCGGATCATAAAGCAACGTTTCGGTCAGCCGGCTGGCCGCGGCGTCATCCAGGTTGCCTTCCAGAAAATAGAGGTCGCTGACCGCAATGGTCTCGATGCCGGTCAGACCCAGCGCGCGGGTCTGACCGCGCAGGCTTTCGCCCCGCGCATCGGGAAAGCCGGGTTTGGTGGAAACTTCGACGCGATAAAGCATGAACCCTCGATGAAGAAACCCTAAAGGTCTGCGAGACCTTTAGGGTTTGAATCCCCCTTGCAGGCGCGTGCCGAGATCGGTCTCGGCCGGCAACACCTCGGCGTAGCCCGGCACCAACAACACATCGTCGAATGTCAACGCTTCAGCGCTGAGGAGATCGGCAAGCTGCATTACATCCTCCTTTTTTGGAAAACAGAAAGCCCCACCCCGACCTCCGAAGGAGGCTGGAGTAGGGCACGCATTCATCTTTGATCTGGCGCTCGGTGGCCCGTGAAAATTGTACACGGGTTGCCCTTGTGGAGCAAATCACGGGAGGGGTGTCGCGCAAATCTCGCGATACTCTGCGGAATCCGCCCGTCCTCTAACGCGGCACGCCGGTGATGTAAGTCTCCAAATCCTTCAGCGCCTCTTGCTGGTGCGAGATAATCGCCTTGCCTACGTCGCCGATGCTCACCACACCGATCACCTCATCGCCGGCCATCACCGGCAGATGGCGGATTTGCCGTTGCGTCATGATCGCCAGGCATTGTTCCGCCGACTGCTCCGCGTGGACATAGATGACCGGCGAGCTCATCAGGTCGGCGACGCGTGTGTCGCGCGAGTTGCGGCCCTTCAAGACGCACTTACGCGCATAGTCGCGCTCCGAGAAGACGCCGATGAGCCGATTATCGGTCATCACCAGCAGCGCGCCGACGTTCTTCTCGGCCATCAACTCCAAGGCCTGGTACACAGTGGTTTCGGGTGTCACGCTCCACACGCCCTCGACACGTTTGTTCGCCAACAAGTCTCTTACGGTAATCATCTTCTCCTCCTGTTATTCGTCCTGTTCGAGTCTTGAAGTTGTGTGACGATTGTACCGTATTTGCTTTGTTTCGTCAAACGAACATTGGCGTTGAAGTTTCAGGGCAATGCTTTGAGGATCTCTGCGGCCAGGCGATCCAACTCGAAACGGGGTGGATAAATGGCGTGCGACTGCCCAACCTGCAAGCGAATCCCATCGCCAGTGAAGCGCGGCATGACGTGCAGGTGGACGTGAAACACATCTTGCCCCGCCGCGCGGCCATCCGCCAGGAAGAGATTGACCCCTTCGCACGGCAGCCCGCTGCGCCGCAGCGCGGCCGCCAGCTTTTGCGCGACCTGGAGCATCCGGCCGCCCGTCTGCGGCGGCAGGTCGGCCAGAGCCGCGGCGTGGAGATTCGGCACGACCAGCAGCTTGCCCGCGGTCGGCTGATGGATGTCCAGGAAGGCCGTGCAGAGGTCGTCCCGATAGACGAAGCTGCCCTCGGCCTGGCCGGCCAGGATGGCGCAGAAGATGCAACGGAACATCGGATCCTCGCAGATCACAAGGAGATTCTTCGCTGGATTCGCGCCGTAGTCAGCGGTCAGGGGCGGACCCGCTCAGAATGACTGTCATCGTCAAAACGGCGGGGGCGGCACATCCACCGGCGCGCCGCCGTTACGGAGCGACTGCGCCGCGCACACCCCGGCCGCCACGCTCATCCGACCGGCCAGCGGGATCGCCAGCGGCTCCTTGCCGTCGAGACACATCTCCACGAAGTCGCGGCAGATCACCGGGTCGGCGCCGCCGTGGCCCCCGCGCGCCGGCTTGATGGTGTAGGCGCGGTCGGCCAGATCGCGCCACGAGTTCGAGACGCGCGTCTTCACCCACACGGTCATCTCCGGCTCCGAGTTTTCGATCCGGCCCTCGGTCCCGATGATCGTATAATTCCGGTGATAGTCAGGCGTGAAGTGGCATTGAAGATAGGAGGCCTTGATCCCGCCCTCCAGTTCCATGATCATCACCTGGTTATCCTCGACATCCACCTCCTGGCGGAAACAACACTGGATGCGGCGCGAACGCGAGACCTCGGTGCAAGTGTCGCGTTCGGGGCAGGCCGGGCAGGTCAGGTCGTTCGGCTTGTCGCCGCCGAAGAAATCCAGGCTGCCGAACGCGGCCGTCCGTTTGGTGTAGCGGCCGGTCAGCCAGTGGATCATGTCGAGATCGTGCGAACCTTTTTGCAGCAGGAGCGAAGTCGCGTTCTGGCGGGTGGCGTGCCAGTCGTGGTAGTAGAAGTCGCTACCCATGCCCACGAAGTGGCGCACCCACGCGGCCCGGATTTCGCCGATCGCGCCCGACTCGATGATCTCTTTCATCACACGGAAGATGTTCATGTAGCGCATGTTGAAGCCGACCATCAGCCGCGTGCCTGACCTGCGCCAGGCGTTCAAGACGCGGTCGCAGCCTTCGATGGTGATCGTCATCGGCTTCTCGCAGAAGACGTGCTTGCCCGCCTCCAACGCCGCGACCGCGTGTTCCTCGTGGCAATAGTCGGGCGAGGTGACCGCGATGGCGTCAATATCGGGTCGGGCGATCAGCTCGCGATAGTCGAGCGTTGTGAAGGGCGCCTTCTCGTGTTCGACGCGAAACGCATCCAGATATTCCGGCACGATATCGGCCGCGCCGACGACGACCGAACGGCCCTGCGGATCATGCCAGTGCCGCCACAAGCCGCCGCGGCCGTTGATGCCGATCATGCCGATGCGCAGTTGGGTGAGGGACATGGGTTCTCCTGCAGAAAGCTGAAACGTGTTGTGCGAAGCGTTACCCGATGCGACAGAGGCAATTCACAGCTCCGCCAGCGCCTGGAACCCGACCGTCGCCAGCCTGGCGCGCAGTTGCGACGCCTGGTCGGCAGGAAAGGGTAGTCCCGGCAGCCGCGGCTGGCCGCAGTCGAGGCCGAGGATGCGCAACGCCTCTTTGAGCGCACCGTGGAACCCGGCCGCGATCAACACGGCGGTGACGTGGTTGACGCGCATCTGCAACTCGTGACCGCGCGCCAGGTCGCCAGACAGAACGCAGCGGCGCATCTCGCGATATGCGCCGGGCATCAGGTTCAGCGTCGAGCCGATGTGCCCGCTGGAGCCCTGCATGGCGCCGAACAGCGATTGCTCGTCCATCCCCGCGAAGACGGTCCAGCCCTCCGTGCGCAACTCGATGAGATGCCGGAGTTCGTACATGTTCGGCCCGGTGTACTTGACGCCAGCCACATTCGGAATCTCCATCAGATTCCGCATCAGGGCGACCGCGTCTAGCGGCCCGCCGAAGACGTAGACCAGCAACGGCAGGCTGGGCACGGCCCCCGCGAGGGTCGCATAGTAGGCACGCGTGCTGCGCGCATCGCTGTACTGCGGCAACAAGACACTGCTGACGCCATCTGCGCCCGCGGTCTCGGCATGCCGGGCCAGCGCGACCGCCTCGCGCACAGCCACCGCGCCCACATGCGCAATCACCGGCACACGGCCGCGCACCTGCTCCACGACCACCTCCAACACCTGCTTGCGTTCTGCGACCGTCATGGCCAGCCCTTGCCCGGTGCTGCCGCAGACGTAGAAACCATCCACCTGCTTGCCGATCAGATGCTCGACCAGCCGGCGCAGGGCCGGCGCATCCACCTCGTCCTCAGCCGTGAATGGGGTGACCAATGCGGGCCAGATCCCTCCGAAAGTCCTCATGAAGCCTCCTGATTCCGTGTGACATGTGCCCTTCGCCTCGCGGCGGGCCGTGGGCGGCCAGCATCATGATAGCGCACAACGAGAGGGTTGACAAGTCCCCCTATCAACAGTCTATGGCCGATGAGCCAGGGGGTATACTGCAAGAGTGTCGGTCATGGCGAGGGACGCCGTTTGCCCCGAAGCAATCTCCTGCTTTTGGCAAGAACAAGACTGCTCTGCTTCGTCCCTCGCAACCGCACACTACGCTCCTGCCCAGAACATCCCGACGCTAGCGGTTTCGAGCCTTTAGGCGGTCTGTCGCTCAGCCCACTGAACCGGCTGATCCTAAAGGAGGCTTCGCACAGCCTCGAAACCGGACGCGCATGTTCTTGCCAGCCTCGAAACCGGGCGCGCATGTTCTTGCCAGAGCGCTGCCGGTGTCGGCCTCGGGAACGCATAGTGACGAAGTCGCCAAAGGTTTTGCGTTATACTCTTGGCCAGGGCCGGCGTTGACAACCAGGCGTCTATGATGGATAATCACACAAGGCCCGGCAGAAACCCGATGACGCAAATGTGCTGGCGCTGTACGAGATGGGCTACAAGGAGCGCATGTGAACACACGCCTCGCCGCCCTGTTGCGGCGTCTCGCCGACACCCTCGATCTGGCCCACGAACAGGAAATCGCCAGCCGGCATCAGGCCGCACTGGCGTATGAGCCGGTTGAACGCCTGCCGCTCGTGGTCAGCTATCCGTTGCCGGCGGACGATCCCTGGCAGCCGTACCCGCACCATGAGATCTTCGATGACCCGGAGAAGATGCTCTTCAACGAGTTGGTGAGCGCGTGGGACACGCACATCGTCCACCGTCCCCTCGTCGGCGACGATCTGCCGGCGACCATTCGCGCGAACTTCGGCACCGTGCTCGTGGCGTCGGCCTTCGGCGCGCGTGTCGAACAGGTGGAGGACAACCCGCCGTGGGTGCGACCGTTCGCGTCGCGGGCAGAACTGGCCGCCGGGCTGGCCCGCGGGCCAGTGGAGCTGACCGCAGGTTGGCTGCCGCGTGTGGTCGAGCGGTATCGGTTCTACCGCGACGTGCTGGCGCTCCATCCGCCGCTGCCCGCCGGGATCCGGCTCGTGTTGCCCGACCTGCAAGGGCCGGTGGACACGCTGGAGATGATGTGCGGCTCGATGCTGTATGCCGATCTGATCGAAGACCCGGACTTTGTGGCGCAGGCGCTCGCCAAAGTCGCGGCCGTGCAAGTGTCCCTGGCGCGCCAGCTCGCGCCGCTGCTCAACGACGGCCCGGCAGGGTTCAGCCACCAGCACGGGTTCATGATTCGCGGCCGGATCCTACTGCGGGGCGATTCGGCGATCATGGTGTCGCCCCGCATGTACCGCCGGCAGCTCGCGGCGCACGATGAGCGGGTGCTGGCTGAACTGGGCGGCGGCGGCATCCACAGTTGCGGTAATTTCATGCACAACGTCGGCGCCATGCTCGAGCTGCCTTCGCTCCAGTGTCTGGACTTTGGCCAGTCGCAGCTCAATGATATGGACGCCATCTATGCCCAGGCCAAAGAGCGGCCCATCGCGCTTGTGCGCGTCCACGCGACCGCCGACGAGCTGCGCCAGGGCGACATCAGCCAAAGATTCCCGACCGGCGTGACGCTGCTGCACGCCGCGCCTTCACTCGACGCCGCACGCGCCATCGTGGCGGCCTATGCACAGAACTGACCTTCTATGGCATCCAATTCAGGGACATTCCACAAGGAGCATACAAAATGATCCACCAACTACCAACCCTCAGCGCCGGCCGGACTAGCCGGTGCTCGTCGTGGGACACCAGCGGCCGGAACGCCGACGCGTGGCGCATCGAGCCGGGGCAAACACGCGTGCTGGCCGACATCAAAGCGCCGGGCGCGATCACCCACATCTGGATGACCCAACGCGATCACTACCGCGAATGTCTGCTCAAGATCACCTGGGACGATGCGAGCCGGCCCAGCGTCCTCGTCCCACTCGGCGACTTCTTCGGGCTAGGGCACGGCATCGTCAACAGCTACCAGTCGCTGCTCTTCACCGCCTCGACGCGCAACAACAATCAGTTCAACCAGGGCTGCGCGCTCAACTGCTATGCGCGGATGCCCTTCAACGAACGCGCGGTGGTAGAGCTGGTGAACGAGAGCGCCGAGACTCACGGGCAGTACTTCTACGTGGACTATGAGACCTGCGACCGTCCGCAGCCCGACGCGGGCTACTTCCACGCCGAATTCCGACGGACGAATCCGTTCGGGGGCTGGGGCCACGAAATCCGGGTCAACACGCCAGAAGCCAACATCGTCAATACCGAGAGGCTGGCCTGGGAGAACAACTACGTCATCCTCGAGACTCAGGGTCGCGGCCACTACATCGGCTGCAATCTGTCGGTGACGAACTTCCAGGGCACGTGGTGGGGCGAAGGGGACGATATGATCTGGGTGGACGGCTACAAGTGGCCGCCTGACCTGCACGGGACCGGCAGCGAGGATTACCTCAACCAGGCCTGGGGGATGCAGCCAAATGCCTTCCTGCGCAACGGCTCCTCGATCCACGAGAGCCACACGCATGGCTACCAGACGAGCTATGTGCTGCACATCGAGAATCCGGTCCGCTTTCAGCGAGAGATCAAGGTCACGATCGAGCACGGCCACGGCAACCACCTGGCGAACGAGATGTCATCCGTCGCGTACTGGTACGCCGATCAGCCGCGCGCGGCGGTCGCGCCGCCGCCGATGCTCCAGCGTCTGCCGGTGCTGCGCGACAACCAGGGCCAATGGCTGCATGATCCCGAACGGGAATGCCCCGGCGCGCCGGCGCCGATCAACGAGGAGATGGCCCGCATGAAGGCGCAGTGGGCCGAAAAACCGCGGTAAGAATGTCATTGCGACGAAGCAATCTCGTCCCACGCAGGGGATTGCTTTGCTTCGTGCCTCGCAACCCCAAGCGGCGGGCCTCGCAATGACGGCGCAGAGACGGCTCTTGGGTCAGAGTCAGAAGCATCGGCCATGATACAAACCGACCTCTTCATCGCCGGCCAGGACGGCTATCATACGTTTCGCATCCCCGCGCTGCTCGTGACAGCCGCGGGCACGATTCTTGCGTTTTGCGAAGGTCGCAGGTACAGCAGGTCGGATTCGGGCGACATTGACATCGTGCTGCGACGTTCCACCGACAACGGCGACACCTGGAGCGAGATGCGGATCATCGCCGATGCCGGAGAGAACGTCTTCGGCAACCCGTGTCCCGTCCAGGATCGCACGACCGGCGCGATCTGGCTGCCGCTCAACTGGAACCTGGCCGACCGGCCGGAAAGCATGATCGTGCGCGGAGAAGCGTCGCGCGGGGTATGGCTGCTGTGCAGCGACGATGACGGCGTCACCTGGTCGGCGCCGGTAGAGATCACCGCGCAGGTGAAGCCGGATGACTGGCGCTGGTATGCCACCGGGCCGGGGCACGGCATCCAACTGGCGAGCGGCCGGCTGCTGATCCCCTGCGACTTCAGTGTGGGGCCGCCTGACCCCGCGCGCCGCGATTTCGGCTCACACGTCATCTACAGCGATGACCACGCCGCGAGCTGGCAGGTGGGCGGCGCGATCCTCGGCCAGGTCAACGAGTGCCAGGCCGTGCAACTTTCCGACGGCGCGATCTACCTCAACATGCGCGCCTATCATGGCCGTAACCGCCGTGCAGTCGCCTGGAGCCACGACGAGGGGCTGACCTGGTCGGAGGCGCGGCTGGACGACGCGTTGATCGAGCCGGTCTGTCAGGCGGGGCTGCTGGGCTTGCCCGACGACCGCGTGGTCTTCTCGAACCCGGCCAGCACGCAGCGCGAGCGGCTGACCGTGCGCATCAGCGCCGATCGCTGCCGCACCTGGTCGGCCGGGCTGGTGTTGCACGCCGGGCCGAGCGCGTACTCGGATCTGGCGCAGGCGCCGGATGGCCGGCTGTGCTGCCTCTATGAGCGCGGGGACGCCCACCCGTATGAGCGGATTACCCTGGCCCGTTTTCATGTTGCGACCGCGGGCATCGCTCTGTGACGAACCCGCTGTTCTATGCTATGATACACTCAACTCACCTGACAGGAGCCGCCAACTTGCCCGATCAAGCCTCCACCTCTCCCTGGACCTACGAGGGCCGGCTGGCCGCGCTGTGCGCCACCAAGCTGGCGCACACGGCCGAGAAGCAGGCGATCATCGGCGCGATGGATCACGACGACCACGCGCTCATCCTGCCGCCGGCTGAATTACGCCGCGTGGTGAAGAGCATCAGCGGCTCCGGCGAGCCGATCACCGATGTGCTGCTCGCCAACTTCGAGCCGACCAGCAACCATCCCAGCGGCGGATTTTTCGGCGCGCGGGCCGTTGGCCGCAGCTTCCGGGCGCTGCTCGAGGCGCATCCGCCTTACGTGGATCCGCTCAGCTCGATCCTGGGCGGCTACTGCGTGAACTTCAATTCGTATCGCAAGGTGCAGTGGAACCCCGACTTCGACTACTCGCACCTGAAGCCGGAGCAGGAAAAGTACCGGCTGCGGCACGGCATCGGCGGCGTGCAGCACTTCTGCCAGGATCTGGCGATCGGGCTGGAGCTGGGCTTCGGCGGCCTGCTGAAGAAGATTCGCTATTACCGCGCAGAGCACGGCCCGGAACACGCGGAGTTCTACGACGGCCTCCAGGATGTGGTGTTGGGGTTCCAGGCGTGGATCGCCGCGAACGCGGCCGAGGCGCGGCGGCTGGCGGAGGTCGAGACCGACCCGCACCGGCGGGAGAACCTGCTGGTCATGGCCGACATCAACGGGCGGCTGGTCGAGGCGCCTCCGCAGACCTTTCGCGAAGCGTGCCAGTGGATCACCTGGTACGACACCGCCGCGCGGATGTACAACGGCAGCGGCTCGTTGGGCCGGCTGGATGTGTTGCTGCAGCCCTTCTACGAGCGCGATGTGGCGGCTGGCATCCTGACCGACGAAGAAGCGACCTTCCATCTCGCGTGCAGCCTGTTGCGAGACACCCCCTACATCCAGTTGGGCGGGCCAGACGCCGAGGGCCGCGAGGTTACGAGCCGCGTCTCGTTCCTGGTGCTGGAGGCCGCGCACCGGCTCAAGACGCCGGCGAACATCGGCGTGTGCGTGGGCAAGAGCGCCGATCCTGCGCTGCTGCGCCGCGGGGTCGAGATCATGCTGGAGGACAAGACCGGCATCCCGAAGTTCCTGGGGATAGACAACGTCGTGCGCGGGTTCGCCCGCAACGGCGTTCCGTTGGCGACCGCGCGCGAGCGCGCCTACTCTGGCTGTCACTGGTTCGCCATCCCTGGCCGCGAGTACACACTGAACGACATTCCCAAGATCAACTTCGCGGGGGTTTTTCTGGTCGCGTGGGATGAGATGTTCGCGAGCTGCCAGCCGCCGGGTGTGGCGAGGTTGTGGCGGCTCTTCGAGCTCCACATGCGCCGCGCGGTCGAGGTCATGGCCGAGGGCCTGGATTTCCACATGGCGCACATGCACCAGGTTTTTCCCGAGCTCGTCCTCGACCTGCTCTGTCACGGCCCCATTGAGAAGGGGTTGGATGCCGCGGCCGGCGGCGTGGGACACTACAACCTGTGCGTGGACGGCGCAGCGCTGGCGACCGTGGCCGACTCCTTCGCGGCGCTGGAGCAGCGGGTGGAGCGCGAGCGGCGGCTGACCTGGGCAGAGGTCCACGCCTGCGTCGAGAGCAATTGGGCTGGCCCCGCGGGAGAACGCATCCGGCTGATGATGCGGAGCATCCCGCGCTTCGGCAGCGGCGGTTCGCTGGCCGACGAATACGCAGTGCGCATCACGCGGCTCTTCACCGACCTGATCAAGGAGAAGCCGACGCCGGCCGGCTTCAACCTGATCCCCGGCCTCTTCTCGTGGGCCAGCATGATCGCCATGGGCGGCGACCTCAAGGCGACTCCCAACGGCCGCCGCGCGGGCGAGCCGATCTCGCACGGCGCCAGCCCGGATCCCGGCTTTCGTCGCGACGCCGCGGCCACGGCCATGGCGACGGCCGTCGCCGCGGTGCAGCCCGGCTGGGGCAACTCCGCGCCGATGCAAATCGAGCTCGATCCGGGGCTCGCCCGCGATCGGGCCGGCGTGGAGGCCATCGCCAGCCTGGTGCGCGGCCACATGGACCTCGGCGGCACGCAGATCAACATGAACGTGCTCGACAAAGCCACGATCCTGGCCGCGCACCAGGATCCCGGCAAATATCCCGACCTGGTGGTGCGCGTGACCGGTTTCAGCGCCTACTTCGCCAGCCTGTCGCCCCAGTTCCGCCAGTTGGTGGTGGATCGCATTATCGAGGAGGCAAGATGAGCCAGATCAAGCAATCTTTCGCCTGGTGGTGCTTCGGCCGAGGCGCCGCCGACCCTGTGCGGCTGCTCCGGGAAGCGCAACGCATCGGCTACGCGGGCGTCGAGCTGCTCCCGGCCGAGTTGTGGGACTACGCCCGCGCCGCCGGCCTGACGATCGTCAGCGAAGGCGCGGGCCAGATCGCGGTCGGGCTGAACCGTCGCGAGCACCACGCCGGGGTCGAGGCTGAGGTCAAGGCCAAACTGGAACTGGCCGTGCGCTATGGCATCCCGAACCTGATCGTCTTTTCTGGCAATCGCGGCGGGCTGAGCGACGAAGAGGGCGCGCTGGTCACGGCCGAGGGGCTGCGCCGCATAGCGCCGGCGGCCGCAGCGAGGGGCATCACGCTGGTTCTGGAGCTACTCAACTCGAAGGTGGATCACGTTGACTACCAGTGCGATCACACCGCCTGGGCCAGGCTAGTCATGGCGCTGGTCAACTCGCCGGCCGTCAAGCTGCTCTACGACATCTACCACATGCAGATCATGGAGGGGGACATCATCCGCACGATCCAGCAGGCGGCGCCGCTGATCGGTCACGTGCACACGGCCGGCGTCCCTGGCCGCCACGACCTGGACGACAGCCAAGAGCTCAACTACCCGGCCATCATGCGGGCGCTGAAGGATGCAGGCTACACCGGCTTCGTCGGGCAGGAGTTCATTCCCAGGGGCGATCCCGTGGAGGCGCTGGCCGCGGCCTATCGCCTGTGCGATGTGTGAGCGGCCGGCGCAGAGGTTGCTCCGAAGCCCGTCATGGCGCTGACCCGCCGCCGGCGACGAGCGGCAAGTAGCGGCGCTGCGCGCTGCTGACGGCCGCACTGTAGTCGCTCCACAGCGCGTTCTGCTGCACGGTGCACCCCATGCTCTCGGGGTCGGGCAGCTCATACAGGTGCGCCGGCGTGAAGGTGCGCACGCGGAAGTAGTAGATCACGCCGGGCGACAGGCCGCTGGCGGTGTAGGTGCCGACCGTCTTGTCTGCGGTGCGGCCGTGGACGGTGTACGGCCCGGCCGGCGCGGTGGCGTAGCTGACCTCGTAGTAGCCGCCGTGCGCGGTGTACGGGATCGGCGTCCAGGTCACTGTCACGACGCCGCCAGCCGCCAGCGCGACCAAGCCGACCGGGGGCACGGTCTGCGTGGCCCACCAGCCATCACCGAAGCCGAAGCCGCCCTGCGGCGTCGTGGTGTCCACCTTGTTGTAGTAGAGGTCAAGCGCAAAGCGACTGCCGCCATAGTCATGCCACACCGCGCCGAACGGCCCACTGAGCTGGTTGCCCGCCAGGGCCAGCACACTCACACCGGTCAGCCGCGTGAGTTCGACCGGCAGCGGCCCGCTGAGCTGGTTGCAGGACAGATCAAGATATCCCGAGTTCGGCCAGGGCATCGCCGGCCGGGCCGGCGCCTGGCTGGCCGCCAACGGCGCCCCGGCCGTTGGCGGCCAGCCGGCGCCCTGGGGAGCGTTGGCCGGCCCGCCGCCCCCGAAGGCTTCCAGGTTGCCCCACTCCGGCGGAATCGGCCCGCTGAGGTGGTTGTTGTCCAGGAGCAGGTCCCGCACCGAGCGCAGATTACCCCACTCGGGCGGCAGTGACCCGCTGAGATGGTTGTTGCTCAGGCGCAGGTAGACCACCGCCGCCAGGTGGCCCCATTCCGCCGGCAGCGGCCCGACGAGCTGATTGTCCTGCAGCAGCAGGTTGCGCAGGGCAGTCCACTGGCCCCACTCGGCCGGCAGCGGGCCGAGAAGCTGGTTGTGCGACAGGTCGAGGGTCCACAGGGCAGTCAGCGCACCCCACGTCGAGGGCAACGACCCGCTGAGCTGATTCCGCGTCGTACTGAGCCACTGCAAGGCGGTCAGGTTGCCCCACTCGGCCGGCAGCGACCCGCTGAGCTGGTTGTACGACAGATCGAGACCCTGCAAGGCGGTCAACTGCCCCCAGGCGGCCGGCAACGGCCCGCTGAGCTGGTTCCGGGCCAGGCTGAGCCACTGCAAGGCGCGCATCTGCCCCCAGGCGGCCGGCAGCGGGCCGCTGAGCTGGTTGGTGGACAGATCGAGGCCTTGTAAGGCGGTCATCTGCCCCCACGCCGCCGGCAGCGGCCCGCTGAGGCCATTCTCGCTCAAGGCCAGGGTTTGCAGGGCGGTCAGCCGGCCCAGCTCGGGTGGCAGCGGCCCGCTGAGGCCGTTGCCGCTCAGGGCGAGATACTGCAACTGCGCCAGGCGGCCCAGCTCCGGCGGGATGGTCGCGGCATAGAAGCCGGCATGGCTCAGGTCGAGGTGGCGCAGGCTGGCCAGGTCGGCCAGCTCGACCGGGATGCTCGGGCTGCCCAGGGCGGTGTGACTCAGGTCGAGGTACTGCAGGTGCACCAGGCGGCCCAACTCAGCCGGAAGCTGGCGGAGTTCGGTGTGGTTCAGGCGCAGTTCGTGCAAGGCGGCCAGGTCGCCCAGTTCCGGCGGCACGGCCCCGCTGAGGAAGTTGTGACCGAGGTTGAGGGTCTGCAGGGCGGGCAGGCGGCCCAGCGCTGGCGGCAGCGGCCCGTTGAGGCGGTTGCGGCTCAAGTCGAGGTGCTGCAGGGCGGTCAGATCGCCCAGCGCCGCCGGTAGCGCGCCGTTCAGCCCGTTGCCGGGCAGGCTGAGCGCGATCACGGTCTGAGCGGCCGGGCAGGGGCCGCGCTGGTCCGGGCAAGCCGCTTGCCGATACATGGGATCGGCCGTGCAGGTGACGCCCTGCCAAGTGCACGGGTCCGGCGCCGTCAGCCAGCCGGTGCGCTCACGCCAGAGCATGCCCTCGGTGCGGTCGAAGAGCGTCACCAGTGCCTGGCATTCTTTCTGGGGAATCGCCGTCACGCCGGCGCAGTCGAAGACCAGTATCAGCACATCCACGGGTGTGAGCCGCGTCGCGGTGGTGCCATCGCCCAGTTGGCCGAAGGAATTGGCCCCCCAACACCTGGCCTCCCCGGTCGCCATCACGACACAGGTATGCTGATAGCCTGCGTTGATGGTCCTCACGCCGCTCTGCAGTCCCGTCACGAGCACGGGTGTGCGCTGATCCGTTCTCGTGCTGTCTCCCAGTTGACCGTCATGGTTGTTCCCCCAACACTGGGCGCTGCCACTCTGCAGGACCGCGCAGGTATGGAAATACCCTGCACTGATGGTCGCCACCCCGCTCTGGAGCCCCACCACTTGGGTCGGGATCATCGGGTAAGGGTATTGCCATGGGCCGACCCCAAGCTGGCCGTATGGATCTGATCCCCAGCATTTGGCCGCGCCAGTCTCCATCACGGCACAGGTATATTCATAGCCGGCACTGATCGCCCGCACCCCACTGCCCAGCCCTACCACGTCTACTGGCGTGAGTCGCTGCGTGGTCGTGCCATCCCCCAGCTGACCGTCGTCGTTGCGCCCCCAGCACTTGGCCCCCCCACCAACGGTTAACGCGCAGGTATGCATACCGCCTGAATCGAGTGCCTGCACACCACTGCTCAGGCCCACTACATCGCCTGGGGACAACCGCGTGATAGTCGTACTGTCCCCAAGCTGGCCATGGTAGTTGCCCCCCCAGCACTCAACCCCGCCGTTCTCAGACAGTGCGCAGGTGTAGGAGTTGCCAGTCGTGATCACCCGCACCCTGCTACTCAATCCCGCCACATCCACGGGGGTAAGCCGCTGCGTAGTGGTGCCATCTCCAACCTGGCCGACGTCGTTCTTGCCCCAGCACTTGACTCCTCCGCTCACCATCCCGGCGCAGGTGTGATCATTCCCTGCACTTATCATCTGCACGCCGCTGGTCAATCCAACGACATCCACTGGCAACAGCCGCCTCTGGGTGGTGCCATCCCCGAGCTGGCCATTATCGTTACTCCCCCAGCATTTTACCCCGCCCCCTGCAATCAGGACGCACGTATGATCAACGCCTGCTGCAATCTGGACGACCAAAGCAGAACCGAGTGGGCTGTCGGCCATCATAGGCTGGTGTGAATCAGACATGCCGGCTGCAGCGTTCGCACTGGATGCGAGACCGGCGCTGGCCAACACGCCCAGCAGAATCATCCAGAGCGTCGCGGCTACTGACGATAAGAATGCCCCCCTGCCCCCCCAACCTTGGAGGGAACCAAACATCATACCACGATGACAGGACAATCGAAACCCTTCCCCCCGAAATAGCAGGGACGGGCAGACCTTCTTCAGGATCGAAAAGGCGTGCAGTAGTGCGTGTCGCATGCCCCTGCTTCCTTTAGAGCCGCGGCGTGCCCCCCGAAGGATGGCACGCCGCGGCTCTGTCCCGCAGCTCGTCCTCAGTGGTACCAAATCGTCAGTACGGGCGCCTGCGCCGCAGTGCAGGGGCTCCAGCCTAGCTCGCTGCAGAAGTCATAGACCACGTAGCCGCCGGCCGCGGCCTGCAACAGCACCAGGCCATGGTTGTTCGCCGCATCGGCCACGTGCACACGGCCGGCGTCCCTGGCCGCCACGACCTGGACGACAGCCAAGAGCTCAACTACCCGGCGATCATGCGCGCCCTGAAGGAGACGGGCTACGCCGGCTTCGTCGGGCAGGAGTTCCTCCCCAAGGGCGATGTCGCGGAGGCGCTGGCCGCGGCCTATCGCCTGTGCGATGTGTGAGCGGCCGGCTCAGGGGTTGCTCCGAAGCCCGTCATGGCGCTGACCCGCCACCGGCGACGAGCGGCAAGTAGCGGCGCTGCGCGCTGCTGACGGCCGCACTGTAGTCGCTCCACAGCGCGTTCTGTTGCACGGTGCACCCCATGCTCTCGGGGTCGGGCAGCTCATAGAGGTGCGCCGGTGTGAAGGTGCGCACGCGGAAGTAGTAGATGACGCCGGGCGACAAGCCGCTGGCGGTGTAACTGCCGACCGTCTTGTCTGCGGTGCGGCCGTGGACCGTGTACGGCCCGGCCGGCGCGGTGGCGTAGCTGACCTCGTAGTAGCCGCCGTGCGCGGTGTACGCGATCGGCGTCCAGGTCACCGTCACGACGCCGCCGGCCGCCAGCGCGACCAAGCCGACCGGGGGCACGGTCTGCGTGGCCCACCAGCCATCACCGAAGCCGAAGCCGCCCTGCGGCGTCGTGGTGTCCACCTTGTTGTAGTAGAGGTCAAGCGCAAAGCGACTGCCGCCATAGTCATGCCACACCGCGCCGAACGGCCCACTGAGCTGGTTGCCCGCCAGGGCCAGCACACTCACACCGGTCAGCCGCGTGAGTTCGACCGGCAGCGGCCCGCTGAGCTGGTTGCAGGACAGATCAAGATATCCCGAGTTCGGCCAGGGCATCGCCGGCCGGGCCGGCGCCTGGCTGGCCGCCAACGGCGCCCCGGCCGTTGGCGGCCAGCCGGCGCCCTGGGGAGCGTTGGCCGGCCCGCCGCCCCCGAAGGCTTCCAGGTTGCCCCACTCCGGCGGAATCGGCCCGCTGAGGTGGTTGTTGTCCAGGAGCAGGTCCCGCACCGAGCGCAGATTACCCCACTCGGGCGGCAGTGACCCGCTGAGATGGTTGTTGCTCAGGCGCAGGTAGACCACCGCCGCCAGGTGGCCCCATTCCGCCGGCAGCGGCCCGACGAGCTGATTGTCCTGCAGCAGCAGGTTGCGCAGGGCAGTCCACTGGCCCCACTCGGCCGGCAGCGGGCCGAGAAGCTGGTTGTGCGACAGGTCGAGGGTCCACAGGGCAGTCAGCGCACCCCACGTCGAGGGCAACGACCCGCTGAGCTGATTCCGCGTCGTACTGAGCCACTGCAAGGCGGTCAGGTTGCCCCACTCGGCCGGCAGCGACCCGCTGAGCTGGTTGTACGACAGATCGAGACCCTGCAAGGCGGTCAACTGCCCCCAGGCGGCCGGCAACGGCCCGCTGAGCTGGTTCCGGGCCAGGCTGAGCCACTGCAAGGCGCGCATCTGCCCCCAGGCGGCCGGCAGCGGGCCGCTGAGCTGGTTGGTGGACAGATCGAGGCCTTGTAAGGCGGTCATCTGCCCCCACGCCGCCGGCAGCGGCCCGCTGAGGCCATTCTCGCTCAAGGCCAGGGTTTGCAGGGCGGTCAGCCGGCCCAGCTCGGGTGGCAGCGGCCCGCTGAGGCCGTTGCCGCTCAGGGCGAGATACTGCAACTGCGCCAGGCGGCCCAGCTCCGGCGGGATGGTCGCGGCATAGAAGCCGGCATGGCTCAGGTCGAGGTGGCGCAGGCTGGCCAGGTCGGCCAGCTCGACCGGGATGCTCGGGCTGCCCAGGGCGGTGTGACTCAGGTCGAGGTACTGCAGGTGCACCAGGCGGCCCAACTCAGCCGGAAGCTGGCGGAGTTCGGTGTGGTTCAGGCGCAGTTCGTGCAAGGCGGCCAGGTCGCCCAGTTCCGGCGGCACGGCCCCGCTGAGGAAGTTGTGACCGAGGTTGAGGGTCTGCAGGGCGGGCAGGCGGCCCAGCGCTGGCGGCAGCGGCCCGTTGAGGCGGTTGCGGCTCAAGTCGAGGTGCTGCA
>Ga0194125_10001564_pt1 | contig 38682 bp, 32 predicted proteins | sample TA2KigC250mmetaG_FD_148626 | JGI IMG/M metagenome (GOLD analysis project Ga0194125, IMG submission 148626) | Freshwater microbial communities from Lake Tanganyika, Tanzania - TA2015034 Kigoma Deep Cast 250m | ecosystem: Environmental > Aquatic > Freshwater > Lake | place: Tanzania: Lake...
CGCTGTTTGCCGACTACTCCAAGGTTCCGAAAGTCAACGGCGAGCCGGTGAACTACAGTCCGCGCAAAGCGTACGACAGCCCGTTCATCCAAGGCGATTTCGGAGCGGGAATCGTCACGATCCAAAAAGGTACGCGCAAGCTTGTGCTGGATTTTACCGTGGAGGGAGGCAGCATCGGCTACATTCCCAACCGCGCGGCGTACCCCGATGGTAACAGTGAAGATGCTTAAGGAGTTGAACTCACCATCAAATTAACCAACACTACAATCAATAAGAGGAGAACATATCCATGACAACAGGTACTTCGATCACCAGACGAACGTTTATTGAGCAGACCGCAAAAGCGACCGGGGTAGTTCCACTACTAGCCGCTGCATCTACCGCGCACAGTCAAGAGGGGGCATCCAAAGCCAAGCCTAGCGCGACAGTCGCGCGCAAGCTTCGCATCGGCGTTGTGGGACTCGGAAACCGGGGAAGTTGGATAGCCGGTCTCTTCAAACAACATCCCGGATACGAGATCGCGGCGCTAGCGGATTACTTCGAGGAGACAGTCAACACAGTCGGCGACAAACTCGGCGTCCCGGCGGCGAAACGATTCAGTGGCCTGTCAGGTTACAAGCGCGCGCTCGACAGCGGCGTCGAGGCGTTGGTTCTCGAGTGCATCCCGTATTTCTATCGCGAGCAAGCGGCGGCTGCGATTGACGCCGGTTGCCATGTGTACGTGGCCAAGCCATTTGCCGTGGACGTGCCGGGCGTGTTAGCGATGCAAGCGTTGGCTAAGAAGGCGACGGAGAAGAAGCTCTGTTTCCGGGTGGACTACCAGTTACCTATGGATGCGGCGAATCAGGAAATGAAACGGCGTATTAACGACGGCGCCCTTGGCGGGCTGGCGCATATTTATTCCGGTGGCACCTGCGGTATGTTACCGGACCAAAAGCCGGGACCGACCATCGAGAACCTTTTCAAGAGATCATGGTATTCGCATATCGCGTTGGGCGGGGATTTGTTCCTCCTGTACGACATCCATATCATTCATGGCATAACGTGGGCAACCGGCCAGCGCGCCGTCGCTGCCACGGGTTATCGGCGCATTGTCCGTCCAGACCCCCACGGGGATCGCACTGACTGCGGCGGAGTCGTCTTCCAAATGACGGATGGAACCTGTTGGACGCATACCACCCAGATGCTGAATAACAACGCGGTCATGTATAATTTGCAGGCCGACCTCATGGGACGCGAGGCCACCGCGCACCTCGCTTACAACGGCAAAGTATACATCCGTGGCGGCTCCAAGCACTACTCAGGAGCCGTGTCGCCCGGCATCTACGCCGACGGCGCGAAAGCCAACATCGCCGAGTTCCATCGGTGCGCCACCGAGAGCGAGTTCGACAACTTGAGCGCTCATCTTTCGGTGGACAGCCACCTGACTGCGATTCTCGGCCGGGAGGCAATGCTGCGAAAGACGTGGCTGACAATGGACGAAGTGATCAAGGAAAACAAAACACGCGAAGTCAACCTGCGCGGACTGAAAGTGTAACCATGACCACGATCATCACGTTTCTGCTGTTGTTCCTGCTCACCGCCACGCACGCCGCCGAGTTAATCAACGCAAAAGATGGCTCCGGGTATTTCGGCTACAAGGACACACCCAAGTTGCCGTGGTGCGACTGGCTTGTGCACGATCCGGACCGTCCCGCGCCGAAACGCATCGAACCCGGCACCGCCGGCGCGCCCGTGACACCGCCTGCCGACGCGATCGTGCTCTTCTCCGGTCACGATCTCGACGCATGGCAAACCCCGCACGGCTGGAAAGTCGAGGACGCGTTCCTTGTTTCCAGGGACATGAAGCTCGGATCAGGATCAGAACTCAGATCACGGGAATCGTTCGGCGACGCGCAGGTGCATCTGGAGTGGATGCCGCCCGCTGATTTCAAGTGCCCGTGGTTCAATCAGGGCAATAACGGTGTGCTGTTGATGGGACTTTATGAGATTCAGATTTTCGATTCCTACAACGTGAAGATCTACCCCGACGGCGCTTGCGGGGCGATCTACGGCCAGACGCCGCCGCTCGTCGAGGCCACTCGACCGCCCGGCCAATGGCAGACGTACGACATCATCTTTTATGCACCACGTTTCGCCGACGGCAAACTAGTCGCCCCGGCCCGCGTGACGGTACTCCTCAATGGCATTCTCGTGCAACACAACCAAGAGATCCACGGCGAGACCGGTCACCGCAAGCTGCCCGCCTACACCAAGAAGATCAGCACCGGCCCGCTCGTCCTAGGTGGCCACGGTTGTCCCATCCGCTTCCGCAACATTTGGGTGCGGCGGCTGTAAAACACAGGAGACCTTGAAATGAAAACATCTATCACCAACATCTTATTGAAGCTGCTTCATGCAGGAGGCTTGGCCGCCTTGCTGTTTGGACTGCCAACAGCCAATGCCGCGGAGCTTTGGATCGGCGGCGCGACGGTGGACATCACGCCTGAGAAACCCGTTGCGCTTTCCGGACTGCGGAACCTGCGAATTTCCAAGAAAGTAGAAGCACCCCTCACAGCCACGGCGCTGGCACTGGAATCGCGCAACGGAGACAATCGCCTCGACACAGCCATCATCGTTTCCTGCGACATCGTGGCCATTCGACAGGGAGTTTTGGAAAAAGTGCGCGAGAAAGTAAAACAAAAGAGCAAAGACATTGATACCGAGAAGATCTTTCTCAGCGCTACACACACGCATGCCGCCCCGGTCACCACCGAAGATCGTTATACGATACCGGAACATGGCGTCATGAAACCGGCCGAGTACACGGGGTTCATGACTGACAAGGTAGCTGATGCCATCGTCCAGAGTTGGCAGCAACGACGTCCCGGCAAGGTCGGATGGGGCCAAGGCCAGGCGGTCATCGCGCACAATCGCCGCATCACCTATGCCGACGGCACCACCAAGATGACAGGGCCTACCAACACCCCGGACTTCCGCGCCATCGAGGGCTATGAAGACCACAACTTGGACGTGTTGTTCTTCTGGGACCAGCAGGATCGCCTCATCGGCACTGCCATTAATGTGCCCTGTCCTGCGCAGCACGTGCACGGCTCAAACATTAACGCGGACTTCTGGCATCCGGTGCGCAATAAACTGCGCGAGCAACATGGCAAGAATCTATTCGTGCTCGCATGGACCGGTGCCGCCGGCGATCAGATGCCCGTGCCGCGGTATGACCAATCCGCCAACGCCCGGATGCGCAAACTGCGGGGAGACCTCACGCCGTTGGAGGAAATGGCCCGCCGGATCGTCAACGCATGGGAGGACACCTATGAAGTCGCACAGAAGGACAAGCGCGCCGATTCTGTGCTGCGTCATTGCGTAAAAGAAATCGAACTCCCCATGCGCAAGGTCACAGAAACTGAGGCGACCGAAGCGCGAAAAGAGGCTGCCAAGTACACCAAGAATCCTGCCGAGCGATGGAATCACCTTTGGCACCAAGATGTGGTAAACCGATACGAAGCCCAGCAGGCCGGCACGGCAAAACCTTATAAGATGGAATTGCACGTTCTCCGTCTGGGTGACGTGGCCATTGCGACGAACGATTTTGAATTGTTCACCGACTATGGCATCCAGATAAAGGCCCGCAGTCCTGCCGTGCAAACCTTTGTCATTCAGCTCGCGGGACCGGGCACCTATATCCCCACTGAACGCGCTGTGCGTGGCGGCAGTTACAGCGCAGTGATCCAAAGCAACCGAGTGGGACCCGAAGGCGGTCAAGTGCTTGTTAACCAAACTGTGGAAACAATCAAATCGCTATGGCTCAATACCAAGTGATACCAAACCAACTATGAAACATCATTCAACACTGATTCTGCTTGCCATGTTCACGTTGTGCGCCATGTCCGGTGCGGCTGAGACGCAACGACCGAATGTCCTATTCATCGCGCTGGACGATTTGCGGCCGGAACTCGGTTGCTACGGCCAGAAGCATATCATCAGTCCGAACATTGACCGGTTGGCTGCGCGCGGGGTCGTTTTCAATCGAGCGTACTGTCAGTATTCGGTCTGCAACCCCTCGCGCGCGAGCCTGCTGACAGGGTTGCGCCCGGACTCGACGGGTGTCATGGATAACGGCACGCACTTTCGAAAAAAGGCACCGGATATCATTGCGTTGCCGCAGCAGTTCAAACTACACGGCTACACCACGCAGGCGTTCGGCAAGATTTATCATGGGGCATTCGAGACGGCCTATGTGGGACGCAAGTGCGATGACGAGCCGTCTTGGACAGAACCGCACTGGTACGGCAGCCCGCAGTATTATTTCTCGCCGCAGGGCATCGAGATCGCGCGCCAACAGTACGCGAAGAAATACAAGAAGCCACACGCTGACCCGGACGGCTGGAAAAAGGAGTTCGTCCAAGGATTGGCCACAGAGGCTCCAGACGTACCGGATAGAACACTCTACGACGGGCAGATGACCGACCTCGCCATCGAAGCACTGGGCAAGCTGAAGAGGAAACCGTTCTTTCTGGCAGTTGGCTACCTGAAGCCTCATCTGCCGTTTGTCGCCCCGAAGAAGTATTGGGATTTTTATGACCGCTCAAAGATCGAACTCCCCACCCCCTCTGCTCCGCCGAAAGATGCCGCCCCCATGGCCCTACACACCAGCGGCGAACTGCGGGGACAATACACGAACATGAAGGAGAAAGACCCAAGCCCGGAACAGATACGCGAGTTGCGCCATGGTTATTATGCCTGTGTCAGTTTCGTGGACGCGCAGATCGGTCGTCTGCTCGCCGAACTCGACCGGCTCGGCTTGCGCGAGAACACCATTGTCATTCTCTGGGGCGACCACGGCTGGCATTTGGGCGAACAGAGCCTCTGGTGCAAGAACACCAACTTCGAACTGGACGCGCGCGCGCCGCTCATCGTCAGTGCGCCGGGGAGAAAAGTTACCGGTATAAAATGCAATGCGCTTGTCGAATTTGTGGACATCTTCCCATCGTTGTGCGAGCTGGCCGGGCTGCCGATTCCGTCGCACGTGGAAGGAACCAGCTTCGCGCCGTTGCTTGATGCGCCGGACAAACCGTGGAAGAGCGCCGCGTTCAGCCAAATCAAGCGCGGTCCGGTCATCGGCCACTCGATGCGCACCGACCGCTACCGTTTCACCCGCTGGCAGAAACAAGATGAGACGGTCGCGTTGGAACTCTACGACTACCGCAACGACCCGGTGGAACTGGAGAACATTGCCGCCCGCCCCGAGAACGCCGCGTTGGTGCAGGAACTTACCACCAAGCTCGACGCCGGCTGGCGCGCGGCAAAGTTGTAGGCCGCGTCACTGACGCGGCGTTGCGGGATTCGCCACGTGAGGTCACGTGGCCTACAACCGGGACTACTACTTCTGCGCGCGAGCAAGGTCCCACGACGCCACTTCCGGCATCGTCACGAACGCCGACGAGAAACTGAGCGGGTAATTGCAGTTGCAGTGGCGCGAATAGTGCGGGGCAACGACGATGCCGCCGGCGGGAATGTGGCTGGCGGTGCAACCGGAACGAATGCCGCGCAGAAACGTCTGCGCGCCGCTGGCCATGTCAATATACGAGACAAACGCATCCCGCACGAAAACCGTGTAGGCACACGCCAGCGCGCGGGGACAACCGCGCCGTTTTTGCCACAGCCGCGTCGAAACCGATTCGCCGGTCTGTAAATCCACCACAAAACCTTGATGCGTGATGAAGCGGTCCGCCAAAATAATCGGCGGATGATGGCTGGTGAATGTCCGCGGCTCTTTGCACGGCCAGTCCTTGGCCCAGAGCAACTGGCCGCTGGCGCCGCGATGCGCCGCGGCGGTGGCCTGGTTGCGCGTGAACAGCAACACATCCGCCGGTTCGGAAAATCCCAGTTGCGGTTTCAGCGGTGGGTCGAAACTTCTTGGTTTTGGCAGGTCGGTTGCCGTCGCGGTGGTTGGGGTTCGCCAGAGCAACTCGCCGGTGGCGAGTTTCAACGCAATGATCTCCGCTTCCTCCGTCTTCGGGTCATCCTGGCGCCGATGCGCCAGTTGCCAGTAGTCCACGCAGAACACCCGGTCAGCCCCAATAGCGAAACCGAATTCGTCGCGCTGCGATTCTTGTTTCCAGCGCGTCTCGCCGGTGCGCCGGTCCATGCCGACCAGCCATTTGCCGGTCGTGCCAATCAGCAGGTCGCCGCGAACACGAATCTCGCGCCAGTCGGCGCCCGACGGGCTGCGGAACGCGGCCTGTTGTTTGCCAGTGGCGGCATCGAGCCGGAGACAGTTTTTCCCGACAACAGTATAGATGCTGTCTTCGGTTGCGGTAACACTGTCGAGCGCCTTCAAGGTTTTCGTCCACAGATGCCGGCCGGTGTAGATGTCGGAGGCATACAGGTTATCGCCCACTTGCACGAACATTCGTCCGCCGGCCACGCGGGGCGTCGGCCCTGCTCCGTCGTAGGGTGAAGGTTCTGCTTCGCTGGGCAGTTTGGGCGGGCCGCCTTCAATCCACGGCACCGTCCGATCAAGTCCACCGCCAAACCAGAGCACACCCAACGGCGCAACAATTCGCCGGTCCTGCGAGGCAAACGTGTGCGCGGCGTCACCGCTCGCGTGCGACCAGTCTGCGCTGTCGGGCAACGCGTCCCGTCGCTCGACGACCGATCCGAAATAGGCCACTCCTCCGTGCGGTCGCAACAGTTCGGAATACCGGTTATCGGTTGCCGGTTCTTCGGAGATGACGAGGCTCGCCAAGTACGGCGCCAGTCGCAACGTGGCGAGATCACCTTGCACCACGTGAATGCGCATCCCGTACAGGCCAAGCTTGAAGAACTCGCGCCGGGCCGACGCGACCTTGGCGGTGTCGGGTTCGAGGACGATCATCCGCAGCGCGGATTGGCGCGCGAGTTCTTCGATCAATCGCCGGCTTCCAACGCCCAACACAACGCAGTAGCCATCGCGCACACCGGTCTTTCGGAGGATTTCCGCGGCGCGCGCTGTCCAGCGGTCGCGCGACATGGATGACGCTTCGACGGCGTAAGTTTTCGGTGAACGTCTCTCTGCGCCGAAGCAGTAGAGTGTTCCCTCGACGGTGACGACAAACAGTTTGCCGTCGGCGGTGAGCATCCGGTTCGGCGTGCCGACGATGGAGGTTTGCCAGGAGATCTTTCCCGACTCGGTGTCCACTGCCGCGACTGTCTTCGGGCCGCCGGCGTAGAGGCGCGACCCGGCCTTGATGTGGACCTTCAGCGTTGATGGCAGGCTCCAGAGCTGCATGAACGTCGCCCGGCTCCAGCCATAGCCGCCGAGAAATGAAGTCTGCCATTCCGGTTGACTGGTCAGGTCACACGCAACAATTTCGGTGTAGGTGAACACCTTCGGCTGCACGCGGTCTGCGTTGCTGTTGCGGATGGAACGGATGCTGTCGCTGGTGGCGACCGAATAATACATCGCGCCGGGAGTCAGGACCGGCTCGCGGAAGACGCCGAGTTCCTTCGCGTTGGTCGGGTCAATCTGCAAGCGCGTGCGCGTCTCCAGCGTGTGTTGCTCGCCGGGTCGGTCTGGCAGGCTCTTTCGCTGGGTGTTCCACGTGAGGTACGTGGCATCGTCGCTGTTGCGGACGCGCAGCCAGCGTTCGCCGTCGCGCGTGACGACTTCGAGTTTGAACTGCTTGATCCAATCCTCCATCGTTTCGTCCGACACTTTCATCTGTCGGGCGAACTCTTTCAGTGGCATGTAATCGGACGGTTTCGGCGGCGTGATGTCCGAGCGGATTCGGTAGAGATCGCCGGCTTGAAACAGCCAGTCGCCGGCAACGGACGCGTACCAGTTTCCCTTGGCCAGCGCGATGCGACCGCCCCAGCCGGTCGTGTACGGCTCCATCCGTCCCGTGGCGCGATCAAAAAACGCCGGCAACGCCCGTCCACAGGGCACGATCAGTTTCGAGCCGAGCACGGTGAGATAACCTTGCGGCGACACGCCGCCATCAAACCGCGCGCCGTGATCCACGAGGCCGTCCTTCACGAAGGCGCATTCCTTGTTCACCCAGCGCGCTTTGCCCGTGTTGGCGTCCACCGCGCAGACCGCGACGCCTTCAAACTGCCAGATGCCGGCGGCGAAATAGACCGTTCCGTCCGCGAGCACCGGCCCGCCGCGCGCCGGCCAACGCGAAATCAGCCGCTCGTCGCCGAGAAGTTTGTACGCTTGCCGTTCCGGTTCCATTGGCGAGAACTTCCAGAGCAACCGTCCGTCATCGGCGCTCACGCAATACAGAAATCCGTCATCGGAGACAAAATAAACTTTGTTCTCCCACGCCACCGGTGCAAACCGCACCGGTCCATCGGCGAAGACGCGCCACAATTCCTGTCCCGTGTCGGTGTCGAGCGCCGTGACACTATCGGTGACCATCGAGGGCAGGAACAATCGTTTCCCCGACACCACCGGCTCGTAAGACCTGTCGAAGCACAAGCGAAGATCACCCGGAAACGTCGGCGCCGGTGGAGGCAATTCACGTTTCCATTGGAGGCGGAGCGAGTTGGGAAGTTCGAGCGATGAAGCCGCCGTGTGCCCGTTGTCGTGCCGCCACATCGGCCAGTCCTCAGCCTCCGTCCACGCGACGCACCAGAATCCCAACACGACAACAAAGAGAGACAACTTGATCTTCATGCCCTGCGTTGTATCGCAGCGCGCCACGCGAGGCAAGACATCGCTCTGTTGGTTGCGGCTGTGCCATTCTTCTGTCGGTTATTGCGATGTTGAATGCCATGCGGCCACCGGGTAAACTGCCGATGTGAGCGAGTTGCACAAAATCAACGATTGGCTCTGGGAGCTGCCGGTCTCGCACAAGAGCGGGATGCGGGTGCCGGGCCGCGTCTATGCCTCGGAAACGATGCTGCGACAGGCGCTGGATGAGAACGCGCTGGAACAAGTGGCGAATGTCGCCACGTTGCCGGGCATACAGAAGTTTTCGCTGGCGATGCCGGACATTCATTGGGGCTACGGCTTTCCCATCGGCGGCTGCGCCGCGACGGACCCGGAAGAAGGCGGTGTGATCTCGCCGGGCGGCGTCGGCTACGACATCAATTGCGGCGTGCGCCTGATGCGGACGGGACTGCAACAGGCCGAGGTGTCGCCGCGCATCAAGGAACTGGTCGCGCAACTGTTCCGCGATGTGCCCTGCGGATTGGGCGAGGGAAGCGATCTCGATTTGTCGCACGCCGACGAGAAGGCGTGCGTCCGCCAGGGCGCGGCGTGGGCGGTGAACCGTGGATTCGGAAAACCGGATGACCTCGACTTTATCGAGGAACGAGGTTGCCTGCAAGGCGCGGAGCCGTTGGGGATCACCAACCGCGCGCTGGAGCGCGGCGCGGGACAACTCGGGTCATTGGGCAGCGGAAATCATTTTTTGGAAGTGCAGGTGGTGGACGAAATCTTCGACGAGCGCGCAGCGGAGGTGATGGGGTTGTCCATGGGACAGGTGACGGCGATGATCCATTGCGGCTCGCGCGGGTTCGGCTATCAGGTGTGCGACGATTACCTGAAGACCATGCGGAGCGCGCCCCAGAAGTACGGGATCAGTTTGCCGGACCGGCAGTTGGTTTGCGCGCCGGTGGAGTCGGCGGAAGGACAGGACTATCTGGCGGCGATGCGATGCGCGGCGAATTACGCGTTCGCCAACCGTCAGGTATTGATGGTGAAGACCGCGCGCGCGTTTCAACACGCGCTGCGGATTTCGCCGCGCGCGCTGGAAATGGAACTGGTGTTCGACGTGCCGCACAACATCGCGAAGATGGAGGAACACGGCGGCAAGACATTGTGCGTGCACCGCAAGGGCGCGACGCGCGCGTTTCCGCCGGGGCACGAGTCATTGCCGGCGCGCTATCGCGCGATCGGCCAGCCCGTGCTGGTGCCCGGCGACATGGGCCGCTGTTCGTTTGTGCTGGCCGGCACCGAGACGGCGATGGAACAGACGTTCGGAACCGTGTGCCACGGCGCGGGACGGACGATGAGCCGGGCGGCAGCGGCGCGGCACGGCTCGATGGCGGACCTGCGGCGCGCGATGGACGAGGCCGGTGTTGTCATGATGGCGCACGGCAAAGGAACCGCGTTGGAAGAAGCTCCGTGGGCGTACAAGGACGTTTCGGAAGTGGTGGAAGTTTGTCATCAAGCCGGTCTCGCGCGCAAGGTGGCGCGGCTGCGGCCCATCGGAGTGATCAAAGGCTGATGCGCGCGCGACAAACAGCGGTGTTGAATAATCAAGGGAACGCAGCGTCGAAGCAAGCGAACCGAGAAGTTCTCACCGAGTTGAGTGATCGGGAGCTGGTCGAGCGATGCCAGCGGGGGCGAATGGAAGCCTATGGCGAGCTCGTCAACCGATACCGACACCGCGTGTATGCCCTGGCACTCGGCATGGTGAGGAACGAACAGGACGCAACAGATCTTTCTCAGGAAACATTTGTCAAGGGTTGGCAGGCGATACGCGGGTTCAAGAAGAACGCCTCGTTTTACACGTGGCTGTACCGCATCACCACCAACCTGTGCATTGACCACGTCCGCCGGCGCGACCGCCGGCCGACGGTGGAGTTCGAGGAAGCCATGGATCCCGACGCCGATGCCGACGTCGAGATCCCGCCCTCGAACCAGCCGTTGCCGACCGATGAGGTCCGTCGGCGGGAATTGCGCGAATTTATCGAGGCGGCGCTCGAAAAGCTCTCGCCCGAACATCGCCTTGTGGTCCAGCTCCGGGAGTTTGACGGGTTGGATTACGCGGCGATCGCCAAAGCGGTCGGATGCTCGATGGGCACGGTGATGTCGAGGCTTCACTACGCCCGCAAACATTTGCAGAAATTATTACAAAAGGTTTTATGAAACAGCACAACACAGAACGACTCAGCGCGCTGGCCGACGGCGAACTGAAAGGATTGTCCCGGTGGCTCGCCCAACGGCACGTGCGGCATTGCCCGCAATGCGCCGCTGAACTCCAACGGGTCGAACGCGTGCGCCAAACGCTTGCCGCGTGTCCGCCCATCATCGAGATGAGCGATTCGGCTGATTTTTTCTGGTCGAAAGTGAAGCGCGACATCACCACGCGCGAACCGCAGACCGTGTTCATTCCCGTCCCGCGCCTGTCCTTGGCCGACTGGCTGCTGGTGCACCGCGGCGCCTTGGCAACCGCCACCTCCGGCCTGATGGTCGCGCTGCTCACCGGCGTGATGCTCCAGCAACCGCATTCCGCCGGTCCCGGCACCGTGCTGGTGGAACGCGTAGATACCGTCATTCCGAACACGGTCGCCACGCCCTTGAAAGGCGCCGAGTCCGACGTCGCGGTGATCTGGGTGTCCGGCCTCGAATGGACAGCCGATCTCGATGAGATGAAACAGCGCTTTGAGAACAGCGAGACGTGATCATGCGCTGGATCGCGACACTGGTGTTGTCGCTTCTGTTCGCAGGGACAGCGCAGGCAACGAGCGTGGAAGCCCGGCTCATCCGCGCCTCCAATGAAATCGGGAAATCCGACGCGGCGCTTGCGGACATTCACGCCAAGCTGAAGGAAAAGTTTGGCTACCAGTTTTACCAGCAGCTTGGCGCGCAGCGGCAGCCGCTGAAGGCTGGCGCAAAACTGCGGCTTGATCTCGGCGAAAACTTTTCCCTCTTCGTTACCCCCAAGTCATCCGGCAAACGCCAGCAGAAATTGGAATTTGAATGGTACTCCGGCAAGACACTGTTGCTGAGGAGCGTGGTCGAGATCGTTGAAAACGGCCATCTTCTCGTGAAAGGACCGGAAGTGGGCAACGACTGGATTGTGCTGGCCGTCAGCGTTCGCAACTGACAACAAAGTGGAGCGGGCGAAGGGAATCGAACCCTCCTCGCCGGCTTGGGAAGCCGGTGCATTTCCACTATGCTACGCCCGCTTGCGCACGCTGCATTCTCGCCGGTTCTGACGGCAAATCAAGCCAAACTTTGCTTCCCGCCAATCGCCGGCGAAGCCGCAAATGCCGGCGACACGACGCTTCGATGAGCGGACGCCACGCTCTGCCCGTCCATCGCTGGCGGATCAGCACCGGCCAGAGCCAATTGGCCCGCTTGTACAGGTAGCTCATCGCCAGATACGGCGCGACGGCGTGCCAGTCCTCCGGGCGCCGCCGCCAGACCGATGCGTGCGAAAACAATCGCCGGTAACTCCACGCATAACCTTCCGCCAGTTGCTCCGCGTTCATTCGTTTCGGGCGAAATACCACATGCCCCGTGTCGTACAACTCCCAGTTGCGATGCAACAAGCGCCCTTCCACCTCCAACTGCGCGAATAACGGTGTGCCAGGATACGGCGTCAGGATGTGAAATGTCGCGCACTCCAACCGTTGCGCCTCAATCCACTCGCACGTCCGCGCAAAACAATCCGAACCGTCGCCGTCGAATCCGAATACAAAGCTGCCGTTCACTTGAATGCCATTATCGTGAAACAACCGCACCCGCCGCGCATAGTCTGCGCAGCGTGGCGTTTTCTTTCGCGCGTCCGCGAGATTCTGGTCGTTCAGCGTTTCAAATCCGACGAATACGCCCGTACAACCTGCCAGCGCCATTTCGCGGACGACCGACGGATCGTCCGCCACATCGAGGCTCACGGCTGCGCTCCAGATTTTCTCCAGCGGCCGCAATGCCCGGCATAACGCCCGCAAATACTCCGGCTGCGAGCCGAGGTTGTTGTCAATGAACACGCCGTACGGATTTCCTTCCGCCGCGAACTCCGCCGCCACTGCCTGCGGGTCGCGCGTTTGCAACGGCATCCGCACACCCTGCGTCGCCATGTAACAGAACCGGCAACGATTGTGGCATCCGCGCGTTGCGATCAGGCTCGTCGTTGTCAGGTAACTTTCCCGGTCCAGCACATCGCGTCGTGGCGGCGGTTCGTCCGCAAACGAGTTCGTGTAGTCTGCCCGGTACACTTTCGCCAGCGTGCCCGCCTCCACATCGCGCAAAATCTGCGGCCACAACACAACGCCGTTGCCGATCGCAATCGCGTCGGCGTGCGGCGCGCACTCGTCCGGACAAGCCGTTACGTGCATTCCGCCGAGCACCACCACGGCGCCGCACCGGCGAAACCAGTCCGCCAACTCGAACGCCCGCCGCGCAAATGTCAGGTGCACGGTGATCCCGACCACCTGCGGCACCGGGTCGCATGGCGGCGTTCCTTGCAACAAGTTCTCGTCCCAGTAGCGCACTGACCACTCCTTGGGTGTCGCTGCTGCGACACTGGTGAGCGCCACGCTCGGCGTCAACACGTGCTTTCCAAAGCTCGTGTGAACGTCCTTTGCATAGAATGGGTTCACCAGCAATGCGAGCCGCTCTTGCACCGCACCGCTTCGCGTCGCCGGCAACGGCGGCGCCTCAAACATCTGTTTACGCAGCTTGATGGATCTCATGTTTCACCTCCGCGAGCGTCCACAACCATTGTTCCACCGCCTCAATTACTTCATCCGGCGTGGAAGTGCCCGCCGTGATGCCAATCGTTTCCGCATCGTCAAACCACGACGCGTTCAGTTCGCCGGCGCTCTCGACGCGGAAGACGCGCCGGCAACACCGTGCGCACGTCGTCGCCAACTCGCGGGTGTTGTTGCTTCGCGCGCCGCCAATCACCACCACCGCGTCGCAGTGTTGCGCCAACGCAATGGCCGCGGCCCGCCGCAGTTTTGTCGGCCGGCAGACGGTGTCCACAAACCGCACCTCCGATTCGGCGAACCGCCGTCGAATGGCATCCAGCAATTGCTGAACGCGTTCGACGGGCTGCGTGGTTTGCGCGATGACGCCATAGCGCCAGCGGGGCGGCAACAGGCGCACGTCTTCTTTCGTCAGGACGACATCGAATTCGGCAAGGTCTTCGGTCAATCCACGGACTTCCACGTGTCCGCGTTGCCCGATCACCACCGGATGAAACCCGGCAGCGACCAGTTCACGCATCGCGCGGTGCGCGCGGCGGACAAGCGGACAGGTCGCGTCGAGCACGCGCGGGACGCGCTCGCGCACCCGCGCCAGTTTCGTGTCCGACAAGCCGTGCGGCGTCACGATGACGGTGTCGGCATTGAGTGCGTCGAGATTGCCGGTCAACTGGACGCCGGCAGCGCGAAGGGCTGCATTGACGGTTTCATTGTGGACCAACTCGCCCAGCACGGCGACGCGACCGCGCCGGGCTTCGTTGGCGACCAGCGCCACGGCGTTGCGGACGCCGGAGCACCAGCCGAGATGCGTTGCGCGCAGGATTTTCATAACTTTATATTACAAAGTGCATGGCCATGACGGGGCTGTGGTGTTTATTCATGGGTATTCTCTAGTTCGGGCGATTCTGGCGGACGATCTGCTCCAGAATGCCGATGTAATCACTAAATGCCCGTCGTCCCTTGGCGGTCAAGGCGCACGTTGAGCGTGGACGCCGGTTCTCGAAGGTTTTCGTGATGGCAATGTATCCCGCCTGTTGAAGCGTGCGAAGCTGAATGCAAAGATTGCCATCCGTCAGGTTCAGGTTGTCGCGGATTTCCGTAAAGGAGAGTTCCGGCGACGCCGCGAGCAGCGACGCAATGGCAAGGCGCGTTTTCTCGTGGATGACCTTGTCCAACTGTTGGAACGCGTCCAGGTTCACAGCGATATTGGCCTCGAACGAGTGGTGTAGAGGTAGATTCCGTAAGCCAAATGCAGGCCGCCAAAGCCAAGCCCCATGATCACGTGGGGCGAGCAAGCGCCCCATCCCAAGGCGACACCACCGGCAGCAACAAAAAACCAACTCAGCCGTCGCACGCCGCCCGGCATGAAAAAACCCGCGCCATGCAGGCCAACGCCATAGATCAACAGCCACCATCCCGCCAGACGGGCGGGGTCAGACTCAACAAACGCAGCGATGACTCCTGCCACGGCCACCGGCAACAACGCCAGCCCCACGCGCCGCGCGGGTGGAGACCAGAACGCCTCGCGCAGGCGGATGGCTTCGCGCCGTGCCAACGCAAAGGCTGAAAGCAACGCCACCACAGCCGCGCCGATCCAGCACGCCAGAAACTGGCTTGGCGCATCAAGGCGGAGAGACAAGCCCGCAACCGCCGCCGTTGTGCCAATGACGCCCGCCGCGATCATGATGGGGGCGAGGGCGCGCCGGTAAATGGAGGCGCGTTCCATCAAAGTGCGTATCAGGGAAAGATTGTCTTCGGCCCAGTTCGTGTTCATGGGATATGCTTTACATCATAAAGCATATCTCGTCAACAACTTTTCCGCAGCGCCATCAAAGCGCCATCAAACCGGTTGCATTGGCGGGGGGGCTGTGTTAGCGTGCGACCGTTCGCTCTGTCATGGAAGAAAAACCTCCACTTATTCCGCGGCTGAAACGCACGCCCCCGTCCGGCGGACCGGGGCTGTCGAACCGTGTCATTTTGGTGGTCTGGCTGGTGGTCTTGATCGTGCTCCCGTTGCTGTGGCGCTACCAACAGTCACAGCGCGTGCCGGTCGTGGAGCTTTCCTACGGCCAGTTGGAGGAGAAAATCGATGGTGGACACGTCAAGCGCATCATCATCGAAGCCGGCACCGGCGCGCTCGACAAACTCAAGGGCCAATACGAGGACGACAAGAAGGGCGCGGTTCAATTTGTCAGTCGCGCCAAGTACAGCGATGAGATTTACAAATACCTCAAGTCGCGGAATATCCAGATCGCGTTTGAGGAAACCAGCCAGTGGTGGGTGCAGGTCCTGTCATGGTCGCTGGGGCCGATTCTCTTTGTGGTGTTGTTGTATTTCCTGTTCATCCGCCAATTGAAAGTGGCCGGCAAGGGCGCAATGAGTTTCGGCAAGTCACGCGCCCGCCTGCTCAGCCGCGAGCGCAACAAGGTCACGTTCAAGGACGTCGCCGGCATGAGGGAGGGCAAGGAGGAAGTCGAGGAGATCATCCAGTTCCTCAAGGACCCGAAGAAGTTTCAACGCCTTGGCGGGCGGATTCCCAAGGGCGTGCTCATGGTCGGCCCACCGGGCACCGGCAAGACGTTGCTGGCAAAAGCCATCGCGGGCGAAGCGGACGTGCCGTTCTTTTCCATCAGCGGCTCCGATTTTGTCGAGATGTTCGTCGGCGTCGGCGCGAGCCGGGTGCGCGACATGTTCGAGCAGGGCAAACGCAACGCGCCGTGCATCATTTTCATAGATGAAATTGACGCCGTCGGCCGTTCCCGTTTCAGCGGCATCGGCGGCGGCCACGACGAGCGGGAGCAGACCCTCAACGCGATCCTCGTGGAAATGGACGGGTTCGACACGCAAGAAGGCGTCATCATCATGGCGGCCACCAACCGCCCGGATGTTCTTGATCCCGCGTTGTTGCGGCCGGGGCGTTTTGATCGTCAGATTGTGATTGATATGCCCGACCTCAACGGGCGCGAGGAGATTCTCCTCGTTCACGCGCGGAACGTGAAACTGGACAAGAACGCGGATTTCAAAGTCATCGCCCGCGGCACCCCCGGTTTTTCCGGCGCTGATCTCGCCAATCTCATCAATGAGGCGGCGCTGTTGGCCGCGCGCCGCGACAAGAAATCGGTCGCCATGGAAGACCTGGAGGAGGCGCGCGACAAGGTGCGGTGGGGACGCGAACGCCGCAGCCGCGTGCTCGATGAGAAAGACAAGAAGATCACCGCGTACCACGAAGCGGGACACGCTTTGGTGATGTGCAAGCTAGAACACACCGAGCCGTTGCACAAGGTCACCATCATTCCGCGCGGCATGTATCTCGGCGCCACCTTTTCGCTTCCGGAAAAAGACAAGTACCACGAAAGCAAAAGCCAGTTGCTGGACGAACTGGCCGGCATCATGGGCGGGCGCATTGCCGAGGAACTGATTTTTGGCGATTACACGAGCGGCGCCGCCGGCGATATCCGCCAGGCAACGGCAATCGTGCGCAAGATGGTGACCGAATGGGGCATGAGCGAGCGCATCGGCATGGTCAACGTCAGCGACCGGGAAGAACACATGTTCCTCGGTCGGGACCTCTTCAAGGGACGCGACGTCAGCGAACAGACATCGCGCGAGATTGATGAAGAAGTCCGCAGCATTATCGAATCCTGCTACAACCGGGCGAAGGGAATCCTCACCCAACATCGGGACCGCTTGGTGGCGATGGCCGAGGCGCTGTTGGAACGCGAAACACTCGACGCCTCGGAGATTGAAGAGATTATCAAGACCGGTCGCCTTGCTTCTCCGCCCTCCACATCGGCGCCTGCCGCTCCGGCGTCGCCGGAAGAACCGAAGGGTGTTGCGACGGCGGACGAGGCCGTTTTTCTTCCTCCACCGGAACCCGGTCAAGCTTCGGCACACGCGTAATCGCCTGGGTTTCCTGCGACGGGAAAACGCTTTCACTGCCGGCGTTCCTGTGCCACACTTGCGCCCGTGAAACGCATCCAACGCATCGGCATCCTCACGGGCGGCGGCGACGCGCCCGGACTCAACGCGGTCGTGCGCGGCATCGTCAAGACCGCCATTCATGCCCACGGCTGGCAGGTGTACGGTTTCTACGATGCCTTTCGCGGCCTTGTCACCGGCGCAGGACGCTGGCTGAAATGGGACGACGTGTCCGGGATCCTCACGCAGGGCGGCACCATCCTCGGCACCACCAACCGGGACAACCCGTTCGATTACGTGGACGATCACCGCTGCCCCGACAAACGCCGCGACGCCTCCGGCGACGTCGTCCGCAACTACCGCAAGCTCAAGCTCGATGCGCTGGTCGCCGTCGGCGGCGACGGCACGCTGCAATGCAGCCACAAAATGTCCAAGCTCGGCCTGCGCATCGTCGGCGTCCCGAAGACGATTGACAATGACGTGCGCGGCACCGAATGGACGTTCGGTTACAACACGGCCATGACCACGGCGACCGAGGCTGTGGACAAACTTCACACCACGGCCTTCTCGCATCATCGCGTGATGCTGCTCGAAGTCATGGGCCGCACCGCCGGGTGGCTGGCGCTGGGCAGCGGCATCGCCGGCGGCGGCGATGTGATCCTGATTCCGGAAATCCCCTATCAACTCGACAACATTTGCGAAGCCATCCACGCGCGCTGCCGGCGCGGCCGGCGGTTCAGCATCATCGTCGTCAGCGAAGGCGCCAAGCCGGTCGGCGGCGGGGTTGTCATTCGCCAGACAGTGGCCGGGTCACCGGAAGCCGTTCGTCTCGGCGGCATCTCCGCCGTGCTCTCCCAGCAGATTGAAGACAGGACCGGCATCGAGACGCGTTACACGATTCTCGGCCACCTCCAGCGCGGCGGCGGACCGTCGCCCTTCGACCGTTATCTCGCCACGCAATTCGCCACGAGCGCCGTCGAGTTGCTCGCACAAAACAAATTCAACCGGATGGTCTGCGTCCAACAAGGCCGCATCGGCAGCGTCTCGCTCAGCGTCCCCGGCCAAGCGCCGCGCCTGCTCGAACCCGACTCGCATGCGATCCGCATGGCCCGTTCCCTCGGCGTCTGTTTCGGCGACGAATGAACTTCTTTGCCCCGCTCCTCTTTCTTTCAGCGTTTCTTGACGGGCTTGGGTTTTCCCAATGGGACGCGGATTTCTTTGCGAGACTGGCCCGGTGAAACTTTTTCGGTTTTCCATAGATCGGGCCGGTCCCGCCCGATTCTTACCGTGTAGGTGCCCGCTTCGTACACCGGCGGACGGAACCGGTCGCCTCGGATCCGTCGCGTGTAGAGGATGTCGCCGTCCTTTTCGTTGACGACCTGGATCACCGCGTCTTGCGCGTCGGTCACGACGAGTTCCGGCAAATGACCGAACACGGCGCGTCCGTCGTTGTCCTCCATGCGGAACGTCACCGGCCAGCCGGGATATTGCGCGGCATCGCCGCGGTGGAGGTCGGCGTAGCGCGGCCAGCACTCGAAGGTGGTTTGGCCGGTTTTGGTGTTGAAGCGGATCAGGCCGTAGCCGTCGCCGAGTTCGGCTTTCGGGTCGCGCTGATGTTGGGCCATCGTCTTGATGTCGGCGAACGTCGGGTTCGCGTACGCAACCATCGTGATCCGGTTGTAAAGGCCGTCGAGATAATCGCCGGTCCACGGCAACGGACTGTTCGGAATCGGATTCGCACCGGGCTTGCCGTCTTCCGGTTCCCACCAGCGACCATAGTAGCTGTTGACGATGGCTGGGTTGGTGAAACCGTAGGGGCCGTCGCGGAAGGCGTGGATGCCGTGTTTGACGACGACGCTGAGATGTTGGTCGCCGCAGAGATGACAGGCCAGCGCCCGTCGCAACTCGGCCAGCGCCAGGTTGCGTTGCGTTTGCGGCCAGCCATTGCAATCGAGGTCGGCCAACAGCCGGTTCGCCTTGGAGCCGTGCATGTGGACCGCGCCGCAGAATGCGGTCTGCGAGAGCGCCGCTTTCATGCGGGCGCGCGTCCAGTCCTGTCCCCACGCGCGCAGGAATGCCATCTGACGTTCGCCGAGCAGTTGGAGGCCGGGCAGGTCAATCGCTTTCGGGTCGTAGCCCGGCTCGCGGATGTGGTCGGGACGCGGTCCCATCTGGGGGATTTTCCCCTTCGGGCCGCTTTTGAATTTGCGGTCTTCCAAGATGGCAAAGTCCACGCCGCCGACGCGGAGCCGTGTGAAATAAACGCCGATGTTCTGGGCAATCGGACGCGGATCAACCGGATCCGGCAGGTGCCACGTCTGGCACCGGTCAACCATGCGGATGTATTCCGGCGGGTAAAAGTAGCCGCCCGAATCGCCGTTGGGCGAGTCCGCCACAATGCCGCCTTCGCCCCAGACATTGCCCTGACCGATGTCGTGATCGTCGGGAATCGTCACCACGGGCCGGTCCTTGATGACGTCGCGGAAATGCCAGCCCCACAACAGCCACGCGGCGGTGTGTTCCTGATGATCGTAGCTCTGGTCGCCGGCAAAGAAAAGCAGGTCGGGGTCTTGTCGTTTCAGTTTCTCGACAATCTCCGCGCGGTCGCCCCGGTCCTTGTTGGAATCGCACGAGAGCGAGCCGACCACAATCACATCCTTGTTCACGGGATCGCGTCGGATTAATCCCTCGAACATCGCCGTCTCGCCGTGCCGGACCCGGTAGGGCACGTTGCGGGTGGCGTTCCACGGTTTGATGCGGAAATGCGCCGACCAGCCCGGATAAAGTACCGGCGCGCGGGCGACTTCGCGCCATTGATCGCCGGTCTTCAGTTCGAGACGGACTTCGCGCGGCTCGCCCGGTTGCAACGGATAAAGTTGCGCCGTCATCTTCAACACGCTGTTCTCGTGCGTGTAGAGGGCGAACCCGACCACCTTGTCGCGCGGCACGCGGACGAACTCCGCCAGGAAATGCTTGCCCGGTGGTTTGTCCCAGATGTCCTCGCGCGTCGTGAGATCGAGTTTTTCGCCGCGCGGGCCGGGGAAGGGGGATTCTTCGGCGGCGCTCAGTACCGCTGCCAGGCAGAGAAAAAGAGAAATATGTTTCATGCTGTGTTTTCCAGTGCTCCGTCAAACTCGAATGGAAGGGTGTGTTTGTAGTAACGCACGCAGCCCCGTGTCGTTTCGGGGCGGAGTGCGGACCGTTTGGACGCGACGACATCCACAACGCCACTTCGCTTCGCTGCGTGGCTTACTACGAACTACCCTTTCATTGTGCTTGGACGGAACACTAGCCACGAACCCGCCTGAATGCACGCGAATTGTTGTTGCCCGGTTTGTCATCTGCCAGTACGGTGCGCGGCCTCCGATGTTGACGATCTCCGCCATCACCAAATCATTCGCTGCGCGCACTCTCTTCGAGGATGCGACGTTGCAGGTCAATCGCGGCGAGCGGATCGGGCTGGTCGGCCCCAACGGCGCCGGCAAGTCCACGCTGTTTGCGCTCACACTCGGACAGGACACGCCCGACGCGGGCGACATTCTGCTGGAGCGCAATGCCACCATCGGCCATCTGCCGCAGGAAACCGCGCCGGTCGGCGAGGAGACGGTGTTGGAACTGGCGACGTCCATTCCGCGGGAGGCTGCCGAATTTCTCGGCCACCAACTCGCGCCGAAGGCAAAACAAATCCTGAGCGGGCTGGCGTTTCGCGAGCGCGACTTCGACCGTCCCGCCAAGACGATGAGCGGCGGCTGGGTGATGCGCGCGTATCTCGCCCGGTTGTTGGTGCAACAGCCCGACCTGCTGCTGCTCGACGAGCCGACGAACCACCTCGACCTCGAAGCATTGCAATGGTTCCAGCAATATCTGATGAACTATCCTGGCGCGATCCTGTTGATCTCCCATGACCGGGATTTCCTCAACCAACTCGTCGGCAGCATCGTCGAGATCCGCCAAGCCAAGCTCATTCGGTACCGGGGCAACTATGACGACTACCTCGTCCAGCGCGAGGCGAATGAGGCGCAGTTGCTCGCCGCCTACAAGAACCAGCAGAAGAAGATCGAGCAACTTCAAGAGTTCGTGGACCGGTTCCGCGCCAAGAACACCAAGGCCACCCAGGCGCAAGCCAAGCTCAAGCAGATTGAGCGCATGGACAAGATCGAGGCGCCGGTCAAGGACGGCAAAACCATCAAGTTCCGGTTCCCGCAGCCGCCGCGCAGCGGCCACCGCGTCATCACGCTCAACGACATCCATCACGCCTACGGCGAGACCATTGTGTACCACGGGATGAACCTCGATGTGGAACGCGGCCAGCGCATCGTGCTCGTCGGCCCCAACGGCGCGGGCAAGTCCACGTTGCTGAAACTGCTGGCAGGCGTCCTGCCGGTGCAGGCGGGCGCGCGCGAGCCTGGGTTGAATGTCCGGGTCGGGTACTATGCCCAGTATCGCGTCGAGATGCTGCGCGCCGACCGGACCGTGCTCGAAGAGGCGATGGACACGCCGCAGCGCGTCGGGGAAGAATTTGTCCGCACTGTGCTCGGCTCATTCCTGTTTCGCGGCGACGACGTGTTCAAGCCCGTCGGCGTCCTCAGCGGCGGCGAGAAAAGCCGGTTGGCGCTCGTGAAACTCTTGCTCGATCCGCCGAACCTGCTCTTGATGGACGAGCCGACCACGCACCTCGACATGGCGAGCATTGACGCACTCATCGGCGCGCTCGAACAATTCACCGGCACGCTCATCTTCATCAGCCACGACGTTTATTTCATCCGCCAACTGGCCCGGCACGTCCTGCACGTTGACAACGGCAAACTCACCCATTACCACGGCGACTACCAATACTACCTCGACAAGTCCGCCAAGCTGCCGCCGTCTGGAAGGACACGCTCCGTCGCGTCCGCCCCTGTCTCTCGGCCACGACAGAGCGTAGCCCTCCAAAAACGCGCCGAATCCGAAGCGCGCCAAGCCCGCGCCCGCGAGCGTCGTGAAGCACAGAAAGCCGTGAACGATGCGGAAGCTGAGATCACCAAGCTGGAGAAAGCGCAGCGTGAGCTGACCGCCGAGTTAGAGTCACCGGAGACGTATGAGAAACCGGGCCGCGCCGTGGAAATCAACCGTCAGTTGACCGGGATCGCTGAGTCATTGGTTCGTGCGGAGCGAGAGTGGGAAGAAGCCGAGTCGCGGCTTCACGAGTTGGCGGAGCGTTAATCTCAAGTCCCGTTACAACGCGTATTCACCGGGAGGGGGACCGCTATGACGGCATGACTGCGCGCCAGAGCCATTGAAGGGTTGTGACGCCGCCGAAGCAGACGAACGTCCAGTAGGCGTTGCCGATGAACCAGCTCGCCCAGAAGATGCGCCAGTCGCGCCGGCTCATCCCGTTGAACGCCCCGTGCCGCATGTAGGCCGTCGTGATGAACGGGTCGAACTTGATGGAGAGCGCGACGCACACCACAAAGTCACCTTGGCGCAACACCCACGCCAGCCAGCGTCGCCAGCGCGAATGTCCGACGTATTCCCGGATCTGCTTGGCCGCCTCAATCCCCAGCCAGTCGCGTCCGCTGCGGTCGTAGAACCACAACAGCAACCAACAAACCAGAAACGACAGTCCGGCCATCACCACCCCGCCAATCACAAGGCCAAGCCAGTAGATCACTGCCGGGTAAAGAACGTAGTCGAAGGCGAAAGCGATGACGGTCATTGTGGAGACGCCGAGCGCTAACTCCGAACTGCGCTTGAACAGGCCACGAAAGCTAGTCACGGATCAACTCGCTTTTGCGGTCTTGTTTTCACCCTGAATTGCTTTCCGGATTTTCGCCCGAAGATACGACACAAAATGACCTTGATAGCGCCGCTGGAGTTCCGGCAGCTTCCAATCACTGCCAGTTACAACACCGCGACATTTCGACGTGCCGCATTTGCACGCCAACCGCCATTTTGGATTCTCATGCAGAGTCCCGTAATCAAATACCAACTCCTCACCGGCCACGATTTTGCGCAAAGCCACGAAATTGTCCTTCTGATCAAATCCCACGTTCGGGTCGCAACTGTGGTTCATGTACCATTGGATCGACAACCGATTCAGGTCGCAATGGCGCGGCAATAAATACCCGCCTCTCGTCGCGCCACAATGAGCGATTATTCTGTCCTGCGTGACTCGATCCATCTTACGGACTTTCGCTTGGGGAACGAATACCTCAGCAAAGTCCTTGGCGGCAGCAACCAATGCTCCTTTCCGTAAGGGACACGCGGCGAACAACCCAACTTGTCCCCAAAGTATCTTGGATGGTTTGATTTCAATCCGCAGCGGCGGGATATGTTTTTTTATCCGCATGGTTCAACCTTTCGGCGGTGATGCGAAAGACGGACGCCGGCATCAGATCGAAGAGCATCTTGGACAAAAGGCTTTAACTCCCCCGGATACCAGAGCCAGTGTGGGGAGGTTTCTTCTTCCGCTGAGGTGAGGCGAACGATGAGAGGCTTGAGGCCGTACTCAGCGGTCACTGCATCAAAGGCGGGCAGCACGATGTCGCGGGTGAAGGGCAGCTCCTGTTCGTCGAGCAAGAAGTCCTCAAATAAGATGAGATCGGCCAGACAGATTCGTAGCAGATAATGACGGTAAAACCCGGTAGGACAGTTGCCCGCATGAGTGCATTGGGCGGAGTAATCATGCACGAAGGGATGCCGGTTGCTGTTGAGGGCGTGGGCGAGGAGTTCATGGTGAAAGGCAATGAGGTTCTGGTTCCAGAGCGTCTTCAGGTCGCCAATCCGGCAAGCCCGCTGGTCCAAACGCACCACATTGACGAACTCGACCAGCCGGTGTCCGTGGCGGTTGAACCCGCACTGAAACCCCATACGACCAAGCGCGAGCTTTGTGGCGTTCTTGGTGCAGAATTTGTCTTCGGAAAAATCTCCAAGAACCGGTAACAGTCCCGCCTGCTTGGCCGATTCCAGAAAGTGCAGGGTCTCGAAGCAAGGGGTGGCGACGTGACGACAAAGAAAAGCGTAGCCCTGCGAATGATCGGGAATACCGGTGGGCAACCAATCGCGCCCCGGCGTGCGTCCCGCGAAACGACGCCGACGGGAATGAAGTTCCCGAACAGCGTCCTCCAACGGCGTGTAGAGGGCATCTACCCGTTGGCGGAGTGCGGCGAGTTCTTGGGCGGTGTGGTGGGCGGACATTTATCTGGCGCGCGCCAGACTGCGGACAAAACAAAGGGGCGCGAACTCAACGCACCCCCGTTACAGGCACCGCGAAGCGCCTTGGAGAGGAATACGCCAAGCCGCGCCCTTGTGGGGCGCGGCTCCGGTGGGTCCTCTCCTGAAAATTCGCGGTTTTCTAACGAGACCCGCAGCCGAAGCTACGCAAATAGGTTTTGAGTTACTGGTTCAGTTTGATGTGGCTGGTTTCTCCTTCGGCGCAGAGAGTAGCAAGGCCGGATATGGTGAACAAGCCGAAAAAGGGCGGGTGTTGGCTTGCCAGCCAATACGCGACAGGCTATGGTTTGGCCATGAGCACAGTGGATATGGTCTTGGAAAAAGTGCGCAGTCTTGATGACGCGCACGCGCGCCAGTTGCTGGCTTGGCTGGAAGCGCAAGAAACCGCACCGGCCGCTTCCTCCTTGCCGCTGGGGGCCCGGGCGATGTTGGGATTCGCGCGCCGGATTCATCCCCAACCGCGCCGAACCAATGACTGGATGGCCGAACTCCGCGCCGGCGAGGCTGATTGATGGCGTAGGTGGTGGACACGTGTTTGCTGATTGATGTGGCGGAAGCCGATCCGACTTATGGCATTTCGTTCGCTCAACTGCTGGATCGCCTGCGCACGGAAGGGTTGATCGTTTGTCCGGTCAGTTACGTGGAATTGTCGCCGGTCTTTGACGGTGATGTGAAGGCGCAGCAAGAATTTCTCTATCACGCATGTGTTGATTGGCGCGAACCGTGGACGGAGACTGACACGCGCGCGTCAGCAATTGCTTGGAATCGCCATGTGGTCGGACGGCGGACCGGGACGGCACGGAAACGTCCGTTGGCAGATGTGTTGATCGGCGGATTTGCCATGCGCTTTCAAGGACTGCTCACACGCAATCCGGCTGATTTTCGACCCAGCTTTCCGCAATTGACCATCCAGACGCCGTAGTGCTATGGGCGAGTTTGAAAGGGCGGCGCGTAAAAGGACAGGCAAGGGGTAAAACCGGTTCTCCCCGCTTGATTCCAACCATCTCCACGCATAATCATGTCAACATGAGCACAGCCGAATTGATTACTGCAAGGTTTCCACGCGGCTAATCCCAATTGCCAGACTGGCGGGCTTTTTTCTTGGCGGCGTGATGGGATTTGTCGTCGAGCATCTTGGCTTTGGCGCGACGGCTGCGACGGCGTTTCTGGCGGCGGATCTTTTCGCGGGCGGCACGCTCGGCGTCCACAAAACCCTTTTGTCGAGCCTCAATCTTGTCGAGCAACAATCGCCGGGCGAGAAACCGGTTCAAGGCTTGCTGGCGCGTGGCCTGGCATTTCACCAAGAGACCGGTGGGCCGGTGGACGAGCATCACACAGGTGGAGGTTTTGTTGACATTCTGGCCGCCGTGGCCGCCGGAGCGGACGAACGTTTCCTCGATGTCCGTTTCGTGGACGCCGAGCGCGGCCATGCGCTGGGCGAGTTGGGACTCCTTGTCGGGATTGACCGGGAACGCGCTCATGCCAATCGTTCCTTAAACGCGGCCGCGGCTTTCGTGACGTCGGGCGCTTTCAGGATGGCGGAGACCACCGCAATGCGCTTCGCGCCGGCGATCAGGACGTTGTTGAGGTTCTCCAGCGTGACGCCGCCGATGGCGAAAAACGGCACGTGCACGCGCGCGGCCACTTGATGAACCAACGTCAGGCCAACGGGCGCGCGGCCGGGTTTTGTTCCCGTCGCGTGCAGGGGGCCGACACCGATGTAGCTGGCGCCGTCGCGCTCGGCCTCGATGGCCTGTTGGAGCGAGTGGGTGCTCAGGCCGACAACATCCAGTTTCATCAGGCGTTGGCACCGCTCGGCGCGCGGAAGTTTTGCCCAGTCCTCCTGACCGAGGTGCACGCCATCAGCGCCGGTCTTGATGGCGGCCTCGATGTCATCATTGATGATGACGGGCACCGGCGATTCCCGCGCGGCTTGAACGACGGCCGAGCCGATCGCAACGAGCTTGGAATGGTTTTCCTTCTTGGCGCGGACCTGGATGATGTCCACACCGCCGGCAATGAGCTGGCGGGCGACTTCCGCCGGGTCACGCTTGGCGAGATAGGCGGTGTCAACGAAACCGTACAACCGGCATTCTGTGATGGGACGTTTATGCACGGGGCACAGAGTACCGGAAACGGAGAAGCGTTGCAATTCTTACGCAAGAGTAGTAAGAGTCCTGCACCATGAAAAAATTACTCATTCTCGCCGTTGTCGTGTTGCTCGCCCCGTGGGCGATGGCCCAGAAGAAAACCGCCGCCGACAAGCTCGGCTGGACGGTGGCCGTCCATTCCTACACGTTCAAGAATTTCACCATCTTCGACGCCATTGACAAGACCGCCGAGACCGGCGCGAAGCACATGAGCGTCTCCGGCGGCGTGGGCATGATGGTGGACGGCAAACTCACGCGGGTCCCGACGCCGACGCTTTCCGACGCGGATTTTGCCGCCATCCAGGCGCGGATGAAAGCGAAAGGCATCCACCCGAAGTTCGTCAACATGGGCGTCGTCAAGCCGACGGCCGATGAAGCGGAGAGCCGGAAGATTTTCGAGGCGGCCAAGAAGTTCGGCATTGATGTGCTCGTCGCCGAGCCGGAGACCGGCAAGAAGATGGAGAACCTGCCGAAGGTGATGGACGTCGTCGAGAAACTGGCGAAGGAATACAACATCAAGGTCGCCATCCACAATCATCCGAAGCCGTCGTTCTACTGGGACCCGGAAACCGTGTTGGCCGCCGTCAAGGGGCGCAGCCCGCTGTTGGGCGCGTGCGCGGACACCGGGCATTGGATTCGTTCGGGGCTGGACCCGGTCGAGTGCATCAAGAAACTCAAAGGGCGCGTCATTGCGCTGCATTTCAAGGACCTCAACGACAAGGCGCCCAAGGCGCACGATGTGCCGTGGGGCACCGGCGTTGGCAACACCAAGGGTGTGATGCAGGAGTTGAAGCGGCAAGGATTCAAGGGCGCGTTCTGCGTCGAGTACGAGCACAACTGGGACAACTCCGTGCCTGAAATCGCCCAGTGCGTGAAGTTCTTCCACGCCACCTGCGCGGAGTTGGCGAAGTAACCGGCGCCGCGGCTATACTTTGTTGCGGAAATACTCGATGGTGCGGCGCAGGCCGGTTTCGAGGTCCACTCCTGGCTGCCAGCCGAGAAGTTTTTTCGCCAACGTGATGTCGGGCCGGCGTTGTTTCGGGTCGTCCACGGGCAACGGTTTGCGGACGATGCGCGATTTGCTGTTGAGAAGCCGGCGGACCAGCTCGGCGAATTCGAGGATGGTGAACTCGGTCGGATTGCCGATGTTGACTGGCTCGTGATAGTTCGCTTGCGAGAGCCGCCAGATGCCGTCTATCTCGTCGCTGACGTAACAGAAACTCCGGGTTTGCGAGCCGTTGCCGAAAACGGTCAGCGGTTTTCCCTTGAGCGCCTGGCTGATGAAGGCGGGCACCACCCGTCCGTCGCGCAATCTCATGCGCGGGCCGTAGGTATTGAAGATGCGGACGATCTTGGTGTCAACGCCGTGATAGCGGTGGTAGGCCATGGTCATCGCCTCGGCAAAGCGTTTCGCCTCGTCATAGACGCCGCGCGGGCCGATGGGATTGACGTTGCCCCAGTAGGTTTCCTTTTGTGGATGCTCCAGCGGGTCGCCGTAACATTCGCTCGTGGAGGCCAACAGGAAGGTGGCGTTTTTTGCCTTGGCGAGGCCGAGGCAGTTGAGCGTGCCGAGCGAGCCGACTTTGAGCGTCTGGATCGGCAACTCCAGGTAATCAATCGGGCTGGCCGGCGAGGCGAAATGAAACACGTAATCCACGCGGCCGGGCAGGTACAGGTACTGGGTGACGTTGTGCTTGATGAAGGTGAACCGCGGTTCGCCGGCGAGGTGGGCAATGTTGTCGGTGCTGCCGGTGAGGAGATTGTCCAGCGCGACGACGCGGTGTCCCTCGGCGAGGAGACGGTCGCAAAGGTGTGAGCCGAGGAAACCGGCGCCGCCGGTGATGACGCTGACGGGGGTTTTGGTTTTGGTTGTCATAAGAAATCAGTGCGCGCCGAAGCCGCTGAAAACGACGGGAACCGTGCGCGCGAGGATTTTCAGGTCGAGCCAGACCGACCATGTGTCAATGTATTGGAGGTCGAGTTTCATCCACTGGTCGAACCCGATCCGGTTGCGTCCGCTGACTTGCCACAAGCAAGTCAAACCGGGCCGCATGGAGAGACGGCGGCGGTGCCACGTGTCATATTTCTCGACTTCGCTGGGGATGGGGGGGCGCGGGCCGACGAGGCTCATGTCGCCCTTCAGGATGTTCCAGAGCTGGGGCAACTCGTCAATGCTGGTCGTGCGGATGAACCGGCCGACGCGCGTGACGCGGGGATCGTTGGCGATTTTGAAGACGGGACCGGTCATTTCGTTGAACGCCTCCAGTTCGGCGCGGAGCATTTCGGCGTTGTTGGTCATGGAGCGGAACTTGTACATGGTGAACAGCCGTCCGTGGAGGCCGCTGCGTTTTTGGCGGAACAACACCGGTCCCGGCGACGTGAGGCGGATGGCCAACATCGTGGGCAGCATGACCAACGGGCCGATGACCAGCAACCCCAGCACGGCGCCGATGATGTCCATCACACGTTTGGTGACCAGTTGCCAGGAGACGTCGGGCGCCGTGCGGAAGACGAGGATCGGTTTGCCGTGAAAATCGGCGATGGCGACGCGGGCGATGGCGGTGCGGACGAAATCGGCCACCAGCCAGGTCTCGACGCCTTCGGTTTCACAGGCGAGGATGGCCGTCTGCACGTCGTCGAAATAGGTGCGGCCGACGTTGAAAATGACGCAGCCGATCGGCTGGCGATGGAGCAAGGCCGGCAGTTTGCGGAGCGATTCCCGCGTGGCATCGAGCTTCCCAACAACCGTCATGCCCCATTCGGGGCGTTCCGTCAGCAGTTTTTCAAATTCCGCGTTCCGCTCCGGCGAGCCGACCAGCAGCACCGGTCTTGTGGAAATGGTTGTCCCCACGCGGGAGCGAAGATAGGCGCGCAGCAGCATGTCCTTGGCGGCGAGCGCAGCCACGCTGAAGAAGGCGAACAAGACGATAAACCCGCGGCTGAGCATGGTCAGGCTCAGGAAATACATCGCCACGATGACAATCAACGCGCAGATGGAGGCGCTCTTGGAGAGAATCCACAAGGTCTGCGGGAGGGGCACATGGAACGGACGCGAGTAAAACCCGTTTGCGTTCAAGAGGAACGGGTAGAGCGGCAGGATGATCAGGTACAGCCATTTGTATTGGCTGAAAGGAACGACCATGACGAAGTTCTCTGGAAACTGAATCGCCAGTTGTTCGCGCAGGACATGGGCAACCCAAAAAACAAATGCAATCACCAGCGCATCCAGAAGCTGATGCAGATCAATGTAAATATCGCGTTGTTGCTGGAGCATGGCACGGAATGACGGTAAAGTTCATGGCGGCGGACGAAGCACCGGATACAATTGCTCCACAAACCCGCTGAGCAACTGCATCGCGTCCGCATTGGCGCGTTCGAGCGCCTCGGCGGTCTCTTCGGGACGCACGGGAGCGGCAATCAACAGGTACGCCCACCGGTGGTTCCGGTTGCGCAGGACGCGGTCGCGGGTCGTCCAGAAAATCCGTTGCCAGTGGTGGGGCGTGACGCGGTCCTTGCCGACAAACCAGTAGATGAAAATGGCGCGCGCCGGCCGGTTCGGGCCTGCCATCGTGACGGTGTGCGCCGCATTCATCCGCATGACCTTCAGTCCCCCCCCTTCCGCGGCGGGGCTGCGGATTGTTTCGATTTGTGCCCACTCAATGTTCCAACCTTGGCCGGGCAGGCAAAGCTCGGGGCGGTGAATGCTGGTCACGTCGCGGCCCGACAAGACGATCGAGCAGGTGATCTCGCCTTTCCCGGCCCGGCTGTAGCGGCGGCGGATGCCGTCCGTGTCGGCCGGCAAAATGCGCCTCTCCGCTTCACTCAAGCCCTCGGCGGGGCCGGCCGCCCAATCGCCAACGGTATCCGGCAGATGGAGTTTGCCGTTGACAAGAAGGATGCCCGGTTCGGAGACTTTCGTCACGTCGGAGGTCAACGAGGTCAACAGGACCGTCGCGCCCAGGATGACGACAATCAACGCGAGCTGTTTCACGCCGAGCACCCGCGTGACGGGTGCGGCGGAAGTCGGATTGGATGGAGCGGGAGGATTCATGGGATGTCTCGCAACAAGTCTTTCTGCGGTTCAACCGGCTTGACGGAGTGGCTCCACAGCCGTCCGTACGGGAGTTCCAACAGCCAGCCGAAAAACACCATCAACACCAGCGCCACGCCAAACACAATGTAACCCGCCACCGTGTCGTGCAGTTCCATTGCCAGTTTCTGTCCGTAGATTTGCGCCACCATGGCCACCACAATCACGCGTGCCATGTTTCCCAGCACCGCCAGCGGAATCGCCGACAGAAACAGCAGCCAGCGTTTCCACTGCTTGTGTTGTGTAACGTACGCATAAGCCGCCGTCACCGTCGTCAAAGCCATCAGCGATTGGATGCCGCTGCACGGCGTGTCCACGTGAAACTGGAACATCTGCGAGTACATCTGCGTGCCGACCCGTTGCGTTGCGATCCCAAAAGCGTTCAGAACCGCCGTCGAACAGATGGCCATCAAATGCTGCAACGGCACGGCCACGCGTTCCTCCAGGAAGTTCAAAGGGATCATCAGGAACAAGAACGATATCGGAAAGAACAATACTCGAAACGCCTCCCGGCCCGCCAGCGTCAACACCAACCCATACAGCAACATCACAAATGAGATCACCACCGTTCTGGGTTCAATTCCCTTGATCCCCGCGTAATAGAGCGCCATTGCCAACGCCACCACTTCCAGTCCGCGCCATTGCGGACGGATCGCCACCGCCGTGAGTTCCTGACGCTTCCACCACACCAGACCCGCAGCGATCAACGGAATCAACGGACCATGCGAATAGTGCGAAATATCCTTCCAGTGCACGATCAACCATTGATAGGTTGTCATACTGGGACCGATGAGTTGGCCCCAATACGCCTGATAGACGAATCCGATCAATGCCCCGCACAATGCGTACCCCACCCAATTCAAGGAAGAGGGCGATCTCTTTGCGAACAGCATCGTCAGGATCTTGCTCATGCGGCACAAAGTACTTATTAATTTTGTACTCTAATGATTCGGTTTACCCAAGTCAAATCTGCCGCCGACCCAACGACACATCTCCACAACGGTGACACTCGCCAACAGGATCCACAAGCTGTCCAGCGGGATGCGAAAACGAGTGCATGCGGTCATGGGAAGATAAGCCAACGTCAGTCCCACAATCACAGCATGCACCACCCAGCTTGCCCGTGTCCGACGCCAAGCCAACACCGCGCCAATCAAACCAAGTCCCAGCACCGGGTAGAAACTGATGGCGGCAATGAACCTGTTCCGTGCATTTGTGGTGTCATTCTGAGTCAACGTTTTCGAGAAAGCCGAGTAAAGGGTAATCAAACGCCGACAACTCTGTTTGAAGAACTCCTGCGGGTGCGCCAGCAACCAACGACGCCCTTCCGCACCGAAGCGACGATCTGCATCAACTTCATCAAGTTGACCCACTTCCAGATGTAATCTCTTCACACGCTTGAAAGCTTCCTCCTGTTCTGCAGCCTTCAAACATGCAACGCGTTCCTTCCACAAATCCCCCAAAGGCATCAAGTGCCGGTCATCCGCATCTCCTCGCGACACCTCATTGTTGCCCCGCCAGAGATGAATGCCGCTTCCCGTCGATATCACCACACAGTGACGAAAGACTGCCGCATTTCGGGCTATCCATGGCGCTATTACCAGTCCCGCAGCCAACACAAAAAACAACACACTCCGCCACCTCCGCGGACCGGGTGCCTTCCACACCACATACGCCAATACAAACGGAGCCAACCCCAACGCTACTGGACGGCACAATGCTGACAACCCCAACAACACACCACCTGCCACTAACCACGCATTTCGTTGCACCTGTTGCCACCGCACTAGACAAAACACCATCATCCCCAGCAAGACCGCAAACATGTGTTCTGCATAAAATATTCCCGAGAAGTATATTAACTGGGGATACAACGCCACTCCCACTCCGGCCAACAGTCCCGTGGCGCGATTGAAAAGAATCGAGCCGGTCCCAATAATCGCCAGAACCAACAGGACTCCGCCGGCAATCCCCTGACACATCCTCGCCGCCCGGTAATCATGTCCGAACACTGCATACACCGCTGCCATACACCACGGTACAAACGGCGCCGCCCGATACGCCGACGATTCGTAACGCCCCGTTTCCACCAGCTTCCACGCAATCTCATCATGTGCATACTCATCCGCCCATGTTGGTGGCTGGGCACCCAAACTCCACGCATACCCAACTCGCACCAATACCGCCACCCCAACGACCAGCCCAAGCCAGCAGAGGAAGAATCTTGAACCCGCAGCAGCGAAAGTCCCGTTCATGATTGTTCTCCACTAAACGACCGCCACTCTGATTGCAACACCCGAAACACCGCAAACCGGCCCGAACGGAATTCCAGACGGAATTCCTTCAACTCCTCCGGTCGTTCCGCCATCCGACGCGCCACGCAATCCGACGGCAATGCGCCCAACCGGTCCGCCTTGTACCGCCACGTGTCGGGGCCGGTCACCAGACTGCCCAGGTCGTACACGAAGTACTTCGCCCCGTGCTTCCGGGCAAACGCCGCCAGTTCCGCCTCGCTCCCGTACAACGCCGCCAAGAACTCCCGATACCGTTCCCGGATCCGTTGGTTCTCAAACTTCGAATGCAGCACCGTCGGCCGCCCCGTAAACGCCCACCAAACCGGCGACTCCGACACACCCGACAACACGACCGCGTTTGTCTCGGTATTCTCGCGCAACCAAGCCACCACCGGGCGATACACTTCCGGCCGCACCGGTGTTCGATCCAGCGGTTGCCAATCCAACATTGCCAATTGCCAGACCGCCGCCGCCCCCGCGGCTAGTTTCCAACCCAACCCCCGCGTCACGACGCCCGCTGCCACCACGGCCACCGCTGGCGCGAGGAACGTGAAATACCGCACCACCATCCAACTCAGCGGCGCCAGCAACACCGCGAACACCACGAATGCCATCTTCCATACTTCCATTCTTCCAGTCTTCCATGCCGCGACGACCGCCAACGGCCCGCACCAAAGCAAATGCCTCCAGAAATCCGCCAGCGCCGCCGTGTTGAACGCGCCTTCCCACAGGCATCGCGCCTCCCACGGCAACAGCGACGGCTCCGCCGGTTTTACGCCGAGGAACCGGAGCTTGTAGAAAAACATTTGATAGACGTGCGCATACTCGCCGTACGATGTCCGCCACAACGCGCCCGCCGCCAGCAACACCGCCAGCCACGCGGCGAACACCATCGTCGCCTTCTTCCGTCCGCCGTTGATCCAGACCGCGATCGACAATGCCACCAACACGCACATTGTCGGCGACAGATAAAATTGTTTCACCCGCAGCACCGGCACCGCCAACGCTCCTGCCAGCAATGTCAGGACAAACCACGGCCGGCGCGGCGTTTCGCCCCGACCGAGATACACCAGCACTGTCGCCGCCACACCGACGGCCAGCACAAACTGCGTCAGATGCCAGCTTGCCAGTGCCGCCAACCATAACAACGCCGCGCTCACTTCCCATCGCGGAGATTTTTCCTCCTGCCACATCCGCACCGTGGCCCACAACGCCAGCACAATCAGCGGCAACGCGAAATCCTCGCGGAGAAACAGGTTCTTCACCGTCCGTCCATAGCTCGGATAGAGCGCGGCGTAGAACACCGCCGCCATCAGCCCGGCAAAATCGTTCCGCCACAGCGCCCGCGCCAGCAGAAACAATCCGAACAACGTCAGGCTCCCCACAAGGCAGTCGTACCAAACCACCCAGACGTGAAACGGCACGGACGGTTTCAACCAGCGATACAACACCCCGACGGGCACCTCCATCGCGACAGTGAACTCGGCCCAGTCGTTGATCTCGTCGGGATGCTGGACGTTACGGTCGCGCGCCAGTTGCGCCCAATCCGAGACCGGGCGTTCGGCGAAAAACTTGGCGAACCCGTATTGAAAGGCGAACTCGCTCCAGAACTGGCCGACCTCATCGCGCGAATCCCACGTGGGATTCGCGAAAATCTTGCCGGTTTTCAGCGCGACATGAAAACCGTACAACAGGCAAAGCGCCGCCAGACAAAATGCAAGTTGCCATCGCCGATTCATCGTGGCCGCATCTTAGCGCAACCATTGCCGCCCGTCACGCCCTTCGCAAAGCTTGCAAGCCATCTGGGAACAGCGAAAGAAAAGACTGCAAACGTCACGAGTGTCCGCTCATAACGTCCACAGCAACAACTGGTTGTGGTTTAGCGTGTCCACAGGGCTGAAGTCGGTTTCCGCAAGTAGCTCGTAGAGAGGCACTTTTTCGAACGGGTGAACGCTCAACAACTGCAATGTTCTGTGCAAGGTTCCGGGCAACTTCAGTTGTTTGTGGAGGATGGCCACCAGTAGGTAAACGGTGACCGCAATCCAGATTTGCGTCTTCACGGCATTGGGACTGGTGCCGAAGTAGTGCTGGATACGCAGATGGCCTTTGATCCAACGAAAGAACAGTTCGATCTGCCAGCGCAAGCGGTAGATTTGCGCCACGGTCAACGCCGGAATCTGAAGATGATTGGTCAAGAAGACCAACTCCCGTTGCTGCGCGGCGTCGAAGTAGCGCACCTTGCGCAACAGTACCGGGAAGGCAGACCGGGCTTTGGCCAACGTGGGGCGACCGACTTGATCGCTGCGCAATCCCGTCGTGGCATCGACGGGCCGGGAATGCTGGCGCGAGAAGCGCAAGTTGTCCTTGGCGCGCGTGACGAAGAACGCCCCGGCACTCGCGAGCCGATGCAACCGTCGAAAGTCCATATAGCCGCGATCCATCACGTAGAAGGCGCCCGGTTCGAAGGGCAGTTCGTCGAGCCAGAGCACATCGTGCTGACGAGCGCCGGTGATGTAAATACAGGTCGGAATCGGGCCGCGCAAATCGAGTTGGGTGTGCAACTTCAGGCCCGCCTTGGTGCGCCGAAAGTCGGCCCACGGAAAGAGGGTCAGCGACAGATCGATGGTTGTGGGGTCCAGCGCATACAGGGTGTGGGCCAACTCCAACCCCAGGTCGTCGCCCGCATAGAGTGAACGGGCTTGCCGCAGGAGGCTCTTGGCTAACGCCTCCCACAAGCGCCCGTCGCGTTGTTCGTTGGCGTCGGCCAGCGTCGACTTGGCCACCGGCTCGCGAAAGCCCAAATGGTAGAGCGCGGTCGGCTTGGCATTCAAGCAAGTCGCGATGTCGCGCAGGCCCGTGCGCCACGTCAACTGCGCAAAGGCCATGCAGATGAGTTGCTGACGACACCCGAAATGTTTGACGCGCGCCTCGGCATCGTAACGCTGCACCAAGCGTCGGAGGGTTTCCCCGTGGATGAGGTCGAGAACCTGCGAGAGAACGTAGCGGCCGGAATTCATGGCCCAACATCGTGCCTGGCAAAGCGATGAAGTTCAAATCCCTCACAGCCATTTTCTTCTGCAATCGTCTCATTATAAAGCCCTACAAGAAGATCAAAACGAAGTTAAGCGGACGCTTGTGAAATCATATACTTTGAAATATGCACCCTCTAATGTTCCACCACCCCAGAGAACGCCTACATTATTGCCGCTGTTAACCCACGTTCGTCAGCCATGGGTGGAATTTCAAAAAGTTTGGCGGGTGTCGCGACGTAAGTCGTTGCGACGACGCGAACGTGTCTTGCCAACGCGCGTGTAGTGCAGAAGACCCCCTTGCGGGCCACATGCTCACACCGCAAAATGGCGTCATGTTTTTACGACGCCATACCAAACTCGTCGGCGATGCCGACTACACGTATTGGTCGTTGGTCAAGACCGTCCGCACGGCCAAAGGACCACGCCACGAATTGGTCGCCCATCTCGGCAAGCTCACTCCCGACGAAGCGCACCAGGCACGCGAGTGGGCGGACTTGGACGCGCTGTTGGATGGCTCACCGCCCGTGCAGCAGTTGGCGCTGGGGCAACCGGCACCCCCGCCGCCGGCGCCGTTGTGGCGGACGGTCAATGTGGGCGGGTTGCGCGTCGAACACGTGCGGCAATTCGGTCGCGTGTATCTGGCGTTGGCGTTGTGGCGGCGGTTGCGGTTACACACGCTGCTCCAGGAGTTGTTGCCGCGCGGGGAGGAGGCGGTGGCGTGGGAGGCGACGGCGTGTGTGTTGACGTTGGCCCGGTTTTGCGCGCAGCCCAGTGAGTTGTCGGTGGCCGAACGCTGGTATGCGGATTCGGCGTTGGCGGATCTGTTGGGGGTGCCGGCGGGGCGGATCAATGAGTCGCGGTTGTATCGCGGGTTGGATGTGTTGCTCAAACACAAAGAAGCCATCGGGAAGCATTTGTTGGAACGGTATCAGAGTTGGTTCGGGGTGCAGTTTGAGTTTCTCATTTACGATGTGACGAGCACGTACTTCGAGGGGTTGGCCGAGAACAATGAATTGGCGGCGCGCGGCCATTCGCGGGATCACCGGTCGGATTGCAAACAGGTGTGCATCGGGTTGGTGGTGACGCCGGAAGGGTTGCCGGTGGCGTATGAAGTGTTTGCTGGGAATCGGGCGGATGTGACGACGGTGGCGGCGATGGTGGAGTTGTTGGAGAAGAAGTACGGACAGGCCAAACGGGTGTGGGTGATGGATCGGGGGATGGTCAGCGAGGCGAACTTGACGTGGTTGCGCGAGCGCGGAGCGTTGTATTTGGTGGGCACGCCGAAAAGTCAGTTGCGGCAGTTCGAGAAGGCGTTGCTGGCGGAAACGGACTGGCACGTGGTGCGTGAGGGCTTGGAGGTGAAACTGGTGGTCGCTCCGGACGGGACGAGCACGGAGCGGTATGTGTTGTGTCGGAGTCAGGATCGCGGCGCGAAGGAGAAGGCGATGTTGGAGCGTCAGATCGCGCGGCTGCGGGAGGAGTGGGCGAAGTTGGAAGCGGCGTTGCAAAACAAGCCGGAGAGTGAGGCCGGGCCGGTGGAACGCCGGATTGGGAAATGGTTGGGACGATACCCGGCGGCGGCGAAGTTGTTCACGGTGAGCTTGCGGCGCGATGCGCGGGGACGGGTGTGCGGGTTGGTAGTGAAGGAACAGAAAGAGAAACTGGACTGGGCGCGGCACGCGCACGGAGCGTACTTGTTGCGGACCAATCACGCGGCGGCGGACCCGGCGGAGTTGTGGCGGTGGTACGTACAGTTGACGCAGGCGGAGGCGGCGTTTCGGTTGGACAAGAGCGATCTGGGACTGCGGCCGGTGTTTCACCAGAAAGCGAAGCGGGTGCAAGCGCATATTCTGGTGTGTTTCCTGGCATTGGCGTTGTGGCGGGTGCTGGAACAATGGATGGCGAGCAAGGGATTGGGAACATGCGCGCGGCAACTGTTGAAGGAACTAGACGAACTGCACTCGATGGACGTGGTGTTGCCGACGGACAGTGGGGTGGAACTGCGGTTGCGAGTGGTGGCGCAGCCAGAAAAAGAGTTGGCGCAACTGCTGGCGCATTTGGGATTGGGGCTGCCGCAACGCCCGAAGATATTGGCAAATGTAGTGCCGAAAAACGGCTCAAAAAAGTCGTAAGCCCTTAGAAATCAAGCCAAGCGTCTTTTGGACTGACGAACTTGGGTTAACTGTGGTTAAACCAGTAATATTCCCATAACCTGGAAAAGGATTCACAAGCCAACCCTCATCACCAAAACTTGTGTCTAAAGAGGGATTAGATGGAACTAAAGGCAAAGGATTTGTGGCTTTTGCTTCTGCTGCAAGTATTGCTGTCAAACCGGTAAGAAGAAGGAAGGCTGAGAGCATCCTCGTGATCATGGGCGTCATTCTATGAAATCGTCGCTCTTGCGCAAGCGCAAAATGTTCGGGATCCTGGCAGGGGGCGCACTGCGAGTTTTGTAGGGGGTGTGGTAGTCTGTTGGCAAAGGTGTGACCGACGAGAATTGCGCGGGGCTGACTGTGGGGACAGTCTGCCACAAGGAACTAACGATTCCCTACCACCGCGAA
>Ga0194125_10001568_pt1 | contig 38659 bp, 40 predicted proteins | sample TA2KigC250mmetaG_FD_148626 | JGI IMG/M metagenome (GOLD analysis project Ga0194125, IMG submission 148626) | Freshwater microbial communities from Lake Tanganyika, Tanzania - TA2015034 Kigoma Deep Cast 250m | ecosystem: Environmental > Aquatic > Freshwater > Lake | place: Tanzania: Lake...
CGGTGCTCCCCCTTCGAGAATACGACATAAACTCTCTGATTCTTGTGGTTCAGGGGATTCAAATGAGGAATTATCGCTCCTATCTCTCCCATCGGCATAGAAAATTATCAGATATGTCGTTGTAGGGTTAAGCGGCGCCACCCCGGCCGGTTTATGGCGAGGTTTGCGCCGTATCTGGGGCCGCAGGAGCCCCTCCTGCTTCCAAAGCCGATACACTCGCTTGGGGTTGATCACCTCCCCGGCCCGCACCAGCAGCGCCCAAGCCCGGCGATAACCATAGCGTGGGTGTTTCCGGGCGATCTCCCGCAACCGCTCTTTTAAAGGGCCGTCGTCCCTGGGATGGGCTACATATCGGTAACTGGACCAGCCGATCTTGAGCAGCGCACCGCCGCGTCGTGGCGAAACCTGGAAGCCGTGGAGGAAGCGCACGGCCTCCCGACGCGGCGGTGCGCGCACCACTTTTTTGCCAGGAGTTCCTTCAGGGCGTCGATCTCCAGATCGCGCTCCGCCAACAAGCGCTTGAGCCTGGCCGTTTCCCGCTCCAGCTCCCGCATCCGCCTGACTTCAGAGACTTGCAGGCCTCCAAACTTCCGGCGCCAGCGGTAAAAGGATTGCTCCGACACCCCCTGCACCCGGCAGATCTCGCCGATGGTCTGCTCACCCCGCTCCGCTTGCCGCAAAATCCCGATGACCTGCTCTTCCGTAAACCGCTTCTTCTTCATCCCGAATCTCCTTGGGTTCAGGAGATTCTAACATTTCTGCCGGGCTAGTTTCCGGGGAGCAGGCCATTTGGCCCACCCATAAATTATGAAAAGTTAAGCATGGTTACGGTGCCAAGTGCGCACCCTAACAAAACTTTTCGAAGCAGTTATTCATGAGCCTTCGGCTCACTCGCAAAGCATGAAAAGTTCTCCCCCTCACCCCCGCCCCCTCCCCCATTGGGGGAGAGGGGGATAAGGAACTTTTCATAGCAGCAGTCCCTCATGGGCCGCCGGCCCACCCATAACACATGAAAAAGGCGGTGGGGCGGGCGTCTCTGCCCGCCGCCTTTGTCTTTGGTGGCGCAGGCTTCCAGCCTGTGCGGCGCACCGGCAAGATGCCGGCGCCACCAAGAACTTTTCAAGACAGTTACTCATGGGCCTTGGGCTCACCCATAAATTATGAAAAGTTAAGCATGGTTACGGTGCGCAGTGCGCACCCTAACAAAACTTTTCGAAGCAGGGAAAAATTTTGGGTCTATACTTGACAAAAATAATATAGATTAATATTTATATAATATGGCTTATATTAACAGACAAGGAGGAAGGGGGCTTGAGGTTCCTGACAGACTGTAAGGCCGACGCCACGGCCGACCTGGTATATCGGGTGTGCCCCATGCATCTTCTGGAACCCGCCGAGTTCCTGCGGGATTTGCATACGGGGCAGGTGCTGGAGATTTTGACCGACTATGACGGCGCCCTGGAGGACATTCCGGCCTGGTGCGCCAAACACGGTCAGGAGTTTGTGGGCCTCTGCGAGGAAAACGACGACGAGGTTTTCAAGCTCTACATCAGGAAGTTGCACTGAGGTCCGTCATGACACCCGGTTATTTTGACCACGCGGCAGCCACCCCGGTCCGGCCGGAGGTGTTGACCGCGATGCTGCCGTACTTCACCGAGCGCTTCGGCAATCCCTCCGCGGTGTATGATCTGGGGTCCGCCATCAAAGACCTCATGGAAGTCCATCGGGCCAAGGTGGCCGGCCTGATCGGCGCCTCTCCGGAGGGCATCGTCTTCACTTCTTCCGGTGCAGAAGCCAACAACCTGGCCATCAAAGGCGCGGCTCTGGCGCATCTCAAGAAGGGCCGCCACCTTATCGTCTCCGCCATCGAGCACCACTCGGTACTGAATGCGGCCCGTTATCTCGAAAAGTTTCACGATTTTGAGGTCACCTTTCTGCCGGTCGACCGCCGCGGCCAGTTGGACCCGGAGCGGTTGCGGCGGGCCCTGACCCCGGCCACGGTCATCGTCTCCATCCAGCATGCCAGCAACGAAATCGGCACAGTGCAGCGCCTTGCCGAGCTGGCCGCTGTCTGCCGGGAGGCCGGGGTGTTGTTCCATAGCGACGCAGTCGCCAGCATAGGGCAGCTCCCCGTCCAGGTAAAGGAACTGGGCGTCGATCTTCTCAGCCTCGCCGGTCCGGCCCTGGGTGCGCCCAAGGGCGTCGGCGCCCTTTACTTCCGCCGGGGTCTGCGCCTGGTGCCCCAGATTCACAGCGGCATCCAGGAGAACGGCCGCAGGGGCGGCACCGAAAACGTCCCCGGCATCGTTGGCCTGGGCGTGGCCGCCGAGCTGGCCCGGCGGGAATTGCCGGAGAAAGCCGCCTATCTGAAGGCCTTGCGGGACCGCCTGGCGGCCGGGGTCAGGGAACTGATCCCCCACACCCTTTGCACCGGCCACCCGGAGGAGCGCCTGCCGGGCCACGCAAGCTTCTGCTTCGAGGGCATCGAAGGTGAGGCCCTGGTCTTCCTGTTGAACCGCCAGGGGATTTACGCCAACACGGGTTCGGCTTGCGCCAGCAAGGCCCTTAAGGTTTCCCCCACCTTGTGCGCCCTGGGGATTTCTCCGGACCTGGCTCAAGGTTCGCTGGTGTTTACCTTGAGTTGCGGCAACCGGGCCGAAGAAGTGGACCAGGTCCTGGCGGAGTTGCCCCGGGCGGTGGAGAAACTGCGCTCCTTCTCCCCGGTGTGGCGCAAGAAAACGGCGGCCTTCTCCGGAGGATCGGCATGAGGCTGTCCACCCGCAGCCGGTACGGCGCCCGCCTCATGCTGGATATGGCCCAGCATTATAATCAGGGGCCCATCCAGTTGGGGGACATCGCCAAGCGCCAGGACGTTTCCGTGAAGTATCTGGAGCAGATCATCATTCCCTTGAAGAAGGCCAAATATGTGGACAGCGTGCGCGGGCCCAGGGGCGGCCACAGCCTCGCCCGGCCTCCGGCAGAGATCTCCCTGGGGGAGATCGTGGCTCTCCTGGAGGAGGGGACCAGCCTGGTGGAATGCGTGGACGACGCGGGGGTGTGCCGGCGCGCCGAGATGTGCCCCACCCGCGTCGTCTGGAAAGAAGTCTCCGAAGCCATCTTTGAGCGGCTCCGGTCCATCACCCTGGCCGACCTGGTAGAGAAAGCCAGGGCCATGAACCATGAGGAGTTGAGACATGTACTCTGAGGTCGTGCTGGAGCATTTCAACAATCCGCACCACGCCGGGGTCATCGAAGACGCGGACGGCGTCGGCGAAGTGGGCAACCCCACCTGCGGCGACATGATGACCTTTTACATCAAGGTCAGAGATGATGTCATCGAAGACATCAAGTTCCAGACCTTCGGCTGCGTGGCGGCCATCGCGGTTTCCAGTATGGTCAGTGACCTGGCCAAAGGCAAGAGTCTGGCCGAGGCCCGGAAGATCACCAAAAAGGCGGTGGCCGAGGCTTTGGGGGGCCTGCCTGCCAACAAGATGCACTGCTCCAACCTGGGGGCCGACGCCCTGGCCCTGGCCATTGACAATTATCAGGAAAAGCAGGCGGCGCGCCGCCCGGAACATTCCCCCCAGTGAAAGGAAAAATCAGACCATGAGCGCCCTCACCCTTCAGCCGGCTTCGGCCCCGGCGGCGATTGCGGCCGCCGGACCCCGTCCTTCCTTCTTGGAGGAGGTCAGGGAACGGAGCGGCACCGAGTTCAGCCTCTGTTATCAGTGTCAAGCCTGCGCCAACGGCTGCCCCTTTGTGTCGGCCATGGATTATCGGCCTAATCAGGTATTGCGGCTGGTGCAGTTCGGAATGCGGGAGGAAGTCTTACAGTGCAAGACCATCTGGGTCTGCGTGGGTTGCCACACCTGCTCCAGCCAGTGCCCCATGGCCATCGACCTCGCCGCACTCATGGACACCCTGCGCCTCCTGGCCGTGGAGCAAGGCGTCCCCGTCGGCAAACCCAACATCATCGACTTTCACGAAGAAGTGCTCCGCTCCCTGGAGAAATACGGCCGGGCCCACAAGCTGGGCATCATGCTGGGCTACAAACGGCAAACCGGCGGCTGGCTGCAGGACCTGGACGTGGGCCTGAAAATGCTGGCCAAACGGAAGCTGGAACTGTTCCCCTCCCGGGTCAAGGCCGGCGGGGAAATCGCCGACCTCTTTCGCTGTTATTGGAGGGAATCACGATGAACAAGCGGCAGAACGGCTATCCGGAGATGGATTTTTCCTATTTCCCGGGCTGCTCCCTGGCCACCACGGCGGCGGAAAGCAATCAGTCCCTGATGCAGGCGGCGCAGGCCATGGGCTTCAACCTCCTGGAGCTGCCGGACTGGAACTGTTGCGGCTCGTCTTCGGCCCAGACCATGTGCCGGAACCTGAGCCTGGGGATGGCGGCCCGGAACCTCTCCCTGGCCCCGCCCGACCGGCCTCTGGTGGCCATGTGCCCCCGCTGCCTCCACTATCTGCGCTCGGCCCAAAAATGCCTGCAGCAGGCCCCCCTGACCCGACGGGAGCTGGAAGAGCGCTGGGGACGGCCCATCAATGTGGAGGGGGAAGTCATCCACTTCATGGAGGTGCTGGTGCGCCACGGCCTGGACCGGCTGCAAGCCGGCGCCCGGCGGAGCCTGAAGGGCCTGAGATTCGTTCCCTACTACGGCTGCACCCTGTTCCGGCCGCCGCGCCTGAAAAATGAATCCTATTTTGAAGGGGAAATGGAGAACATCCTGGCCTCTCTGGGGGCGGAACCCATTACTCATGCCCTGATGTACCGCTGTTGCGGCTCCTTCCTGTCCGCCACCGACCCGGAGATCGTCACCCCCCTGGTGAATGAGATCATCGACAGCGCCGCGGCCGCCGGGGCGGACTGCCTGGTCACCGCCTGCGCCATGTGCCAGCTTAACCTGGAAATTCGCCGCACCGGCAAGACCAGGATTCCCGTGCTCCACTTCTCCGAGACCCTGGCCCTGGCCCTCGGCGCCGACGATTATGAGAAATGGTTCGTGCGTCACATCGTGGACCCCCGGCCGATCATCACAAAGCTGGTCCAGGCGGCTTGAAAGCCGCCGCCATGCATTACGAAAGGCAGACGGTTGCCGGACACGCCAAAATTGAGGGAACCTGGTCATGAAGAAATTGGTCATTTTAGGACACGGCACGGGTGGCACCATTATCGCCACCAAGATGCGGGCCAGGCTGCCGGAGCGGGAGTGGGACATCACCGTCATTGACCGCGACTGGCAGCACCACTATCAGCCGGGGTGGATCTTCATCCCCTTCGGCATTTACACCAAGGACGATTGCCTCAAACCCCGGAGCAAGTACGTCCCTGCCGGGGTCAACTTCGTCCTGGATGAGATCCTGGGGATTGACCCGGACAAGCGCCAGGTCAAGACCAGACAGGCCACCTTCGGCTATGACTGGCTGGTGGTGGCCACCGGCTGCGGCATCAACCCCGAGGAAGTGGAGGGCATGCTGGGGGAAGGCTGGGGCAAGGAAATCCACAATTTCTACACCCTGGAAGGGGCCCTGGCCCTGTATGAGAAAATGAAATATTTCCATAAGGGCCGGGTGGTGGTGAACATCGCCGAGCTGCCCTTCAAATGCCCGGTGGCCCCCCTGGAATTCTGCTTCATGTCGGACTGGTTCTTCGACGTCCGCGGCGTCCGGAAAAACATCGACATTGAGCTGGTGACACCGCTGCCGGGGGCCTTCACCAAGCCCCAGGCCTCGGCCATGCTGGGGCAGCTGGCGGAGGAGAAAAACGTCCAGGTCACCCCCAACTTCCAGATCGCCGGGGTGGACGCGGGCCGCAGGATCATCAGCTCCTACGACGGCCGGGAGGTGAATTACGACCTGCTGGTAACCATCCCGCCCAATTTCGGGGCTCAGTGCATCAGGGACAGCGAGATGGGCGACCCCATGGGCTACGTGGACACGGACCACCACACTCTCAAGGCCAGGAACTTCGAGCGGGTCTACATCATCGGCGACGCCACCAACCTCCCCACCTCCAAAGCCGGGGCCGTGGCCCACTACGAGGCCGACGTGGTGGCGGACAACCTGGTCCGGGAGATCGACGGCCAGCCACCCTGGCCCAACTACGACGGCCACGCCACCTGAATTGTGGTGACCGGTTACGAGAAGGGGTCCCTTCTCGACTTCAACTACAAAGTGGAGCCGCTGCCGGGCAAGTTTCCCTTCCCGGGCCTCGGCCCGTTCGACCTCTTGGGAAACAGTTTCAGCAATTATATCGCCAAGATGATGTTCCGGTGGGTGTACTTTAATCTTATGCTCAAGGGGAGCCACCTGCCGCTGGAATCTCAGTTCGTCATGGCCGGCAAGGTGCGGGGCATTATTTCTCCCGATATCGAGATGCCCTTAAGGAGGAAGCGGAGATGAACGGCGAACAGCAGATCCTGGAACGGCTGGCCCGTATCGAGGAGAAGCTGGAGCAGTTCTCCGCCCGGACGGAGCAGCTGAAGGGAGTGGGCGACGCGGTGGAGAGCCTCCAGGACCTTAGCCGGGACGTCTCCCTGTTGTCCTATCCGGCCGTCCGGCTCCTCACCGAAGAGCTGGGAGAGGTGGAGACGGGCTTCCAGTTGGAGGACATCTTTTTTCTCCTCAAGCGCGTGCTCCTGAACCTCCGGAACCTGGGCTGGGCCCTGGAGCAATTGGAGAACCTGGTGGATTGGTGGCGGGACCTGGAACCCATCCTGAAAATCGCCGTGCCCCACCTGATCGACAAACTGGAAGATCTGGACCAGAGGGGCATCTTCAAGGGCTACCAGGCCATGCTGCAAGGCTACGCCAAGATCGCCCAGGCCTACAGCCCGGAAGACATCGACGTTATTGCGGAGGGCATCGTCCGCATGCACGGCGTGGCCAGGAAGTTTTCCGAGCCGGCCTTCATCAATTTCATCGAGAAGCTCATGGACTTGCCGGGCCAGATGAGGCTCGCGGAAGCCAGGCCGGCGGGGCCGATCGGCCTCATGTGGCGGATGCGGAGCCCGGAGTGCCGGCAGGGGCTGGGGGTAATGCTCGAGCTCACCAAGGCTTTGGGAAAGCTGCAAAACGGCAACGGCCAGGCCGTGACCCCAGTGACAGAAGAAAGAGAAGCGCCATAAAGGGAGGCCCTCATGGCCCGGGGATGCACCTCTGGGAGACCTCCGGGTCCGCATCAGGACCTCAAGGGAGAATAGATCCCCCAGAGACATCCGCTGGGGCATGGTCATCCACTTGGCCAAGTGCATCGGCTGTCACGCCTTGCCCCCTCAGTTGCGCGGCAGAGAACAAACCGCCGCCACCCCGGAGTTGCCGGAGCGGCTGTCTGGTGGCCGGGCAGCGGAAAGATTCGGAACCTGGAGTGGCAGCAGTATGTTCCTGCCGATGGCTGAGGTGTGCGCCCTCCCTTATTTGAAGTCGTCGGCCTACTCCCCCGACGCCAACCCCCGGGCCATGTCGGCCACGATGCTCCGGGCTGCCGCCGCCGGGTCGGCGGCCCCGCGGATGGGCCGGCCCACCACCAGATAGTCGGCGCCAGCCCGCATGGCCTGGGAGGGGGACATGATGCGGCGCTGGTCGTCGCCGGCTTGCCGGGGGCCTGCGGGCCGGATGCCGGGGCAGACCACCAGGAAGTCCGGGCCGCAGGCGGCCTTCACCACCCGGGCCTCCGGGGCCGCACACACCACCCCCTGGCAGCCCGCGGCCTGCGCCAGCTGCGCCCGCAGGACCACCAGGCGGGCCGGGTCGGCGGCATACTCCGGGGCAATGCCCACGGCCAGCAGATCCTCCGGCCCCGCGCTGGTGAGCACCGTCACCCCCAGCACCGCGGCGCGCCCGGCGATGGCCGCCACCGTGCTCCGCAAACCCTTGGGACCCTGGTCGCAGTGCACCGTGGTGAACCTGACGCCGTCGCACAGAAGGCCGGCGGCGCCCGCTACGGTGGCCGGAATGTCGTGGAACTTGAGGTCCAGGAAGATGCGTCCCGGCAGGTCCCGGGCCAGGCGCTCCAGAAGCCGGGGACCTTCGGCCGCGAAGAGCTGCAGCCCCACCTTAAAGAGCCCCACCTCCTGCCGGAGCAGGTCCACCCAGCGCCGGGCCGCCTCCCCGTCCGGCACATCCAGGGCGAAGATCAGGCGGGAGGCGGGGTCGTCGCCAGGGGCCGGGGTCGTCATAACAGGCACCTTTTTGGGATAATTTTTCAGAACCGGGCAAGTTCGCCCTGTGATTTTTTATGACAACAGCCTGCAGGGGTCGGCTTGCAGCTTTCAGGCAGAAAGAAAGACCTGGGGCGCCCTCCCCTTCTCATCACGCCGTGGGGCTCATGCGGCCCAGGTAGGCCTCCAGCACCAGGGGGTTGACCCGCACCTCCTCCGGGGCGCCGACGGCGATTTTGCGGCCGCCGTCCAGCACCACCACCTGTTCGGAGACGTTCATCACCAGGTCCATGTCGTGCTCCACCAGGATGATGGTCTTGCCGCCCTGGCGCATCTGCCGGATGAGGACGGCCACCGCCGCGGTCTCCTCGGTGTTGAGCCCCGCCACCGGTTCATCCAGCAGGATGAGGACGGGCTGGGAGACGAAGGCCCGGGCCATTTCCACCCGCTTGCGGTCGCCGTAGGACAGGGCCCCCGCGGGCAGGTCGGCCTTGTCCGCCAGGCCGAAGATGTCCAGGGCCTCCAGGCCCGCCAGCTTCAGGCGGCGCTCCTGGTGGCGCAGGGCCGGCGGGCGGAAAAGGCCCCGCAGGAAGGAGGCGTCGGCCTGCACCGTGAGACCCGTCAGCACATTGTCCAGCACCGACAGCCGGGGAAAGAGGCGCAGGTTCTGGAAGGTGCGGGAGATCCCCAGCCGGGCGATGTGGTGCGGCGGCAGGCCGGTGAGGTCCGCTCCGTTGAAGCGGATGGCGCCCCCGTCGGAGTGCAGGACTCCCGTGAGACAGTTCAACAGCGTGGTCTTGCCCGCGCCGTTGGGGCCGATGAGGGCCGTGACCCGGCCCTGGTGCGCCCTGAAGCTGACGTCGGCCAGGGCCGGCAGGCCGCCGAAATACTTGGTGAGGTTCACGACCTCCAGGAGCGGGGTGCTTTCCATGACTGACGCTCTCAGGCCCTCAAGGCGACGGGGCTCCGCCGGCGGCGTCCCGGCCGGCCGCGGCCAGGCGGCGGCGCACCCAGCGGGTCTTCACCAGGTCCACCAGGCCGGAGATCAGCCCCTGGGGCAGAAACATCAGAATCAGCACCAGGATGACCCCATGGGCCAGGTCCGCATAGACCTCGAAGAAATCCAGGAAATGGGGCATCGAGGTGATGAAGGCCACACCGAACAGCGTCCCCCAGATGGAGCCCAGGCCGCCCACCACCACCATGATAACCAGGTCCAGCGACTTGAAGATGCTGAAGGCGTCGGGGTTGACGTAATTAAAATAGTGCACGTAGAGACTGCCGGCCACGGAAGCGAGGAAGGCGGACAGCACAAAAATCTTCACCTTGGACCGGGCCACGTCAACCCCAAGGCAGGCCGCGGCCACCTCGTCCTGGGCCAGGGCGGCCAGGCCCCGGCCCACGCCGGTGCGCACCAGGTTGAGGCAGAGCGTCAGGGCCGCCAGGGCGAAGGTCCAGACCAGGTAGTGGAAGCGGACTTCGGTGTTGATGGGCAGCCCCAGCACGGTGAGATAGGGCACCCCGGACAGGCCGCTGGGGCCGCCGGTGACCGCGTCCCATTGGACGAAGATGATGTGCACCACGTAGTTGAAGCCCAGGGTGGCCATGGCCAGGTAGTGGCCGTGGAGCCGCAGGGTGGGCAGGCCCAGCACCAGGGCCACCGCGGCCACGGCGCAGGCGGTGAGGACCAGCGCCCCCCAGGGGGGGAAGTGATAGGTGGCGGTGAGGACGGCGGAACTGTAAGCCCCCAAGCCGAAAAAGCCGGCGTGGCCCAGGGAAATCTGCCCCGCGTAGCCGATGAACAGGTTGAGGCCCAGCACCACGATGACGAAAATGCCCACTAGGTTGAGCAGTCCCAGGGTGTAGGGATTGCGCAGCACCAGGGGGGCAAAGAGCAGGACCACGCCCAGGGCGGTGACCGTGAGGCCGGTGGGGTGGCGCCGGAGGAAGGCCTGGGCCCTGGCCCTGCGGGTCATCATGGCGCCGCCGCCTCCCGACCCAGGGCAAAGGCCCTGAGGTTGTCCTCCCGGAACCGGGGCGGGGTGACGGCCCGGATGACCTCTTCCAGGGCCGCGGCCCCGGTGAACAGGGCCTCCCGCCCGGCCGCAAATCCCAGCAGGATGAGGTTGGCGGCCACCGGCGCCAGCCCGGCGTCCAGGGCCAGGGCGAGGGCGTCCAGGGCGAGATAGTCGCCGGGGGCCGCGGTGTTCACCAGCAGCAAGCCGTCCGGCCGGAGATACGGGCGGTGCACCGGCAGGTTGCCGGCGTGCAGGAAGAAGCCCACGTCCGCCTCGCCCAGGGGGATGAGGGGCCCGCGGAATGGCCCCACCTTCACCATCGAGATGACCGTGCCGCCCCGCTGGGCCATGCCGTGGGTCTCCGAAGTGAGCACCGGCAGACCCAGACCCAGGGCCGCTTCGGCCAGGAGGCGGGTCAAGGTCAGGGCCCCCTGGCCCCCCAGACCGCTGATGATGATTTGTTGTCGCATGGCTTTGGATTGGTGGGGGGAGGGCCGGGGGAGCACGGGTACCCCGGCCCCTGGCACCCTCCCTCAAGTTCAATTCATGCCCCTCTCCTCACACCCACAATCGCCCCCTGGGGGCAGACGTGGACACAGACGCCGCAGCCGATGCAGCGGGTGGCGTCGATGGCAGCCCGGCCGTCCGCGTCGCTCCGGGTGAGGCCCGGGCATTCGAAGTCCTCCAGGCAGTGACCGCAGGCGATGCAGTCTTCGGTAACCTCCATGGCATAGACCGGCTGGCCCTTCCTCGCCTCCCGATCCAACATGCAGGGGTGCCGGGCGATGACCACGGCCACGCCGCCCTCGGGGCTCCTGGCAAAGGCGTCGGCTTCCTTTAAGGTGGCAACGAAGGCGGGGAGGTCGTACGGGTCCCTCACCCGGATGAAATTGACGCCGCAGGCCTCCACCAGCGGCGCCAGGTCAAGGCGCCCCGCGGGCGCGCCGGCCGCGGTGAAGCCCGAAGCCGGGGTGGGCTGGTGGCCCGTCATGGCCGTGGTGCCGTTGTCCAGGATGACCACCAGGATGCGGTCGCCCTGGACCACCGCATTGATGAGGGGCGGGATACCGGCGTGGAAAAAGGTGGAGTCCCCGATGGTGGCGACGATGGTGGGGACGGGGCCGCCGCCGTCGGCGTAGGCGCGCCGGAACCCCGCGGCCATGGCCAGGCCCGCACCCATGCAGAGGCAGGTGTCCACCGCGCCCAGGTTCATGCCCAGGGTGTAGCAGCCGATGTCGCTGGGGTAGATGCCTTCGGGGAAGGTCTCTTTAATGGCGTAAAAGGCGGCCCGGTGGGCGCAGCCGGCGCACAGGGTGGGGCGGGTGCCGCCGGCCGCCGGGAGGCCCACGGCGGTCCGCCGGGGCAGCTCCAGAAAGGCTTCCAGCACCGGGCGCAGGACTTCCGGGGTGAGCTCGCCCTCCCGGGGCACCAGGCCGTTATGTCGACCGGAGACGGGGGCCGGGGCCGCCTGCATCTCAATGACGGGGTAGGTCTCTTCCAGGACCAATATCCGACGGTAATCCGCGCTCAGACGGTCCCGGAAGGCCGGGGCCAGGGGGTAGGGGAGGAGCACCTGGTACAGGTCCACCCGGCCCAGGAGCCCCACTGCCTCCAGCAGGTCCCAGGTGTGGGCGAAGGCCACGCCCGAAGCCACGATGGCGACGCCGGGAAGGCTCCCGTCCCCCGATGTGAGGCGCGGGGCGAACCCGGGCTCCCGGGCGATGGCGTCGATCTTTTCGTTGAGCCCCCGGTGCAGGTCCCGCAGGAACTGGGGGGTGGCGCACCAGCGGCGGGGGTCTTTGGCGAAGCGGGCCGCCTGCGGCGCCGGGCGGGGGGTGGTCAGGACCAGGTCCTGGCGGGCGTGGCAGACCCGGGTGGTGGGCCGCAGCATCACGGGGAGCTCATATTTTTCGGAGAGGGCGAAGGCCGGGGCGACCAGCTCCCGGGCTTCGGCCGGGGAGGACGGGTCCAACACCGGCACCTTGGCGAACATGGCGAAGAAGCGGCTGTCCTGCTCGGTCTGGGAACTGTGGGGGCCGGGGTCGTCAGCCACGATAACCAGCATCCCGCCCACGACCCCCAGGTAGGCCGACCGCAGGAAGGGGTCCGAGGCCACGTTGAGGCCCACCTGCTTCATGGACACCGCGGAGCGCCGCCCGGCCATGGAGTTGGCCAGGGCCACTTCAAAGGCCACCTTTTCGTTCACCGACCACTGGGCGTGGACGGGATGGCCGGTCTCACGGGCGAAGGCCGCCACCGCGGCCAGAATCTCCGAGGCCGGGGTGCCGGGGTAGGAGGCGGCCACGGTCACCCCCGCCTCCAGGAGCCCCCAGGCCAGGGCCTCGTTGCCCATGAGGATGCGGCGGGATTGAGGTTCTTCCAATTTTTCCTCGTCGGCAGATTTTTTTGGAAGAATGAGTCTGTCCTAGATACGAGACTCCGTCACAAATGCCCGACTCCGCTTAAAATCATTCTGAGCGCAGGGAAGGATCCCGTGTTTTAAGGTGGTTTATCATACTCACCACGTTCGGGAGGACGGAAAACGCCTATTTTGCAAGAGCCTCGACACCTTAGCCAGGATTGCGCCTCTCTTCCTGGGGTCCGCTTTGTCCATTTTCAAATCTTTGGGGGATTTGATCTATATATTAAGAGAAACGGTTGCTTCCGAACCGGGGCGCACACCACCAAGCCGATGCAGGAAAAGGAGCGTCGTACCCCCCGGAAAATTTTTGAACCGGCCTCATTATAAGGTATTCCCGGCAGATTTTCATCCGGGGACCAGGAAATCGTCAGTGCGCCGCCGGTGGGACGGCGCCGTCTGTCCGCGGCACTCCTCGAGATCTCGCGGCGCCATAAGAAAAACCTGTCCCTGGGAGAGGCCGACGCGGCTTCCCCCACCTTGCCAACGGGGTGGAGGGCAATTAATTTATACTTAAAAGCTAATTGTATCCGGAACAGCGGCTTCAAGGGACCGAGACTCACCCCACCGTGACCCCCCTCGGAACGCAGATCCTCTGGAAACGTGCGGACCCGCCATCGGCGCCCAGGGATAAGCCCGAACCGGTGGCCGGGGGCCGGCCACCGTCCCTCCAAGCCGTGGTTTTGAGGCCAGACAGTCAGGCGTGCTGATGGTCAGGGATTTGACGAACCCGGCGTTTTCTGCTAAGTGAGATTCTCATATGCGGGAGACGGGGCGCCCCGGAAAGCGCTCTCGGATTCCCTTCCGGCCCAGGCCGCCGCGTTACAGGAGACTACATGACTCCCCAGAGAGAAGAAGACCAACAGGAACTTATCGTCCCCGAGGTGCTGCCGCTGTTGGCGGTGCGGGACGTGGTGGTCTTTCCCAATATGGTGCTGCCGCTCTTTGTGGGGCGGGAGAGTTCGGTCTTAGCCATTGAAGCCGCTCTGGCGCAGGACCGCCTGCTCTTCCTGGCCACTCAGAAGGACCAGGCCATCGAAAACCCCGAGCCCGAGGATATTTATCTCCTGGGCACCATCAGCCTCATCCTGCGCATGCTGAAGCTGCCGGACGGCCGCCTGAAAATCCTGGTGCAGGGCAAGGCCAAAGGCCGGGTCCGGGATTTTCTCCAGGTTCGCCCTTATTTCCAGGTCACCCCGGACGTCATCTCCGAGGTCTTCCTCCCGGAGATCACTGCGGAAACGGAAGCGCTGATGCGCAACGCCCGGGAGATGTCGGAGAAAATCCTCACCCTCAAAGGGGTGATGTCCCCGGACCTCCTGTCCATCCTGGACTCCATTGAAGATCCGGGCCATTTGGCGGACCTGGTGGCCGCCAACCTGCGCCTCAAGATCGAGGAGGCCCAGGCGGTCCTGGAGGAACTGGACCCCATCCGCCGCCTCATCATCGTCAACGACTTCCTGCGCAAAGAACTGGAGGTCTCCTCCATCCAGGCCAAGATCCAGAACCAGGCCCGGGAGGAGATGGACCGCACCCAGCGGGAATATTTCCTGCGGGAGCAGATCCGGGCCATCAAGAAGGAGTTGGGGGACATCGACGAAACCGCCAAGGAGATGGAGGAGTACCGCGGCAAAATCGCCCGGGCGCGGATGCCTAAAAGCGCGGAGGAAGAAGCCCTGAAGCAGCTCTCCCGCCTGGAGCAGATGCACCCCGACGCGGCCGAAGCCTCGGTGGTGCGCACCTACCTGGACTGGCTGGTGGAGGTGCCCTGGAGCAAATCCTCCCGGGACAAGCTGGACCTGAAGGAGGCCAAGAACATCCTGGACGCGGACCATTACAACCTGGAACAGGTCAAGGACCGCATCCTGGAATATCTCAGCGTGCGTCAGCTCAACAAGAAGATGAAGGGCCCCATCCTCTGCTTCGTGGGGCCGCCGGGCGTGGGCAAGACCTCCCTGGGGCAGTCCATCGCCCGGGCCATGGGGCGCAAATTCACCCGCATCTCCCTGGGGGGCATGCGGGACGAGGCCGAGATCCGGGGGCACCGGCGCACCTACATCGGCGCCCTGCCCGGCCGCATTATCCAGGGCCTCAAGACCGCAGGCTCCAACAACCCGGTCTTCATCCTGGACGAAGTGGACAAGATCGGCATGGACTTCCGGGGCGACCCCGCCGCGGCCCTGCTGGAGGTCCTGGACCCGGAGCAGAACCACGCCTTCAGCGACCATTACCTGAACGTGCCCTTCGACCTCTCCAAGGTGATGTTCATCACCACCGCCAACCTGGTGGACCCCATTCCGTCGGCCCTGAAGGACCGCATGGAGGTCATCCGCCTGTCCGGGTACACCGAAGAGGAGAAGCTGAAGATCGCCCAGGGCTTCCTGCTGCCCCGGCAGCTCCAGGAAAACGGCCTCAAGCCCGGCGACCTTAAGCTGGCGCCGCCGGTGCTCAGGAAGATCATCATCCACTACACCCAGGAGGCGGGCTTGCGGAACCTGGAGCGGGAGATCGGTTCGCTCTGCCGCAAGGTGGCCCGGCGTATTGCCGAAAAGGAAAAGGGGCCGTTCACCATTTCCCGGGCCAACCTGCACCGTTACCTGGGGCCTCCCCGTTTCCTGTCCGAGGACGAACTGGAGAAGGACGAGGTGGGGGTGGCCACCGGCCTGGCCTGGACCCAGGTGGGCGGCGAAACCCTGGCGGTGGAGGCCAGCCTCATGCGGGGGAAGGGCCAGCTCACCCTCACCGGCCAGTTGGGCGAGGTGATGCGCGAGTCCGCCCAGGCCGCCCTGAGCTACGCCCGCTCCCGGGCCGACCGCCTGAAGCTGGCGCCGGATTTTTACGAAAAGCTGGATATTCACATCCACGTGCCCGCGGGCGCCACGCCCAAAGACGGCCCTTCCGCGGGCATCACCTTGGCCACCGCCCTGGTTTCCGCCCTCACCCAGATCCCGGTGCGCCGGGACGTGGCCATGACCGGCGAGATCACACTCCGGGGCAAGGTGCTCCCCATCGGCGGCCTGAAGGAGAAGGCCATCGCCGCCCTGCGGGCCCGCATCAGAACCGTTCTGGTGCCGGTGGCCAACCAGAAGGACCTGGTGGAGCTTCCCAAGTATGTGCGGCGCCGGCTCAAGTTCGTGCTGGTGTCCGACATGGATGAAGTGCTGACCGAGGCCCTGGTGCGCCGGCCGTTCCAGGAAAAGCCCAAGCCCAAGACCTCCCGGCGTCGGCAGCCCGCAACTGCGCCCCGGGCATTGGCCTGACCGGACTGTGCGGGCAGGGAAAAGCCGCGGCCGGCCCGCCGCCGGCGCCAGGGCCGCCTAGGTCGGAGCCCCTTCGGGAAACCCTGGCGCCCCCACGACCTAACGCTTCGGGGGCCGGCATGACGGCGGCCCCCCACGAAAAACCTGAGACTTGACTGATACGCTGTTTCCCCCAGATATCTGGCGGTGGCTCGTCCTGTGCGGGCTGATGTGTCTCTACGTCTGCTTTTCCCTGGCGGAAACCTCCCTGTTTGCCCTGAACCCCCTGGACCGCCTGCGTCTGAAGCAACAGCGCCCCCGGCGGGGCAAGATGGTGGAGGACCTCCTGGAGGAATCGCACCACCTCCTCATCACCCTGGTGGTGGGAGTGGAGGTCGTCACCATCCTGGGCACCATCATGGCCACCTCCCTGGCCCTGAGCCTCTGGGGCGACCGCGGCAAATGGGTGGCGCTGCTTGTCCTGTCGCCCTCCCTGATGCTCATCGGGGAGATCATCCCCAAATCCCTGGCCCTGACCTACCCGCAGCGCTTGGCCACCCTGGTCGCCCCCCTGGTGCGCATTTTTGTGCGCCTTTTCGCCCCCCTACGGGTGGTGCTGGTGCAGATCAGCCGCGGCCTCCTGGTGACCCTGGGCTTCCGTCCGGACCTGCAGGTGCCGGCAGTCCACCAGGAAGACTTTCTGCACATGGTGGAGGAGAGCCACCAGGTGGGGGTGATCGGCGCCCTGGAACGGGATTTTATCCAGAATCTCCTGAACTTCGGTGATATCCGGGTCAGCCAGATTATGGTCCCCCGTCCGGACATCTTTGCCCTGCCCCTGGACCTGCCGGCGCCGCAACTCATCCAGGAGGTGAAGCGCTCCCGCTTCACCCGGGTGCCCATCTATCGGGGCCAGCCCGGCGACATCCTGGGGATTCTCCACGCCAAAGAGCTTCTGAACCTTTGTTCCCGCACCACCTGTGACGCCGGCATCATCCAGAATCTCCTCCGGGCGCCCCTGTATGTGCCGGAAAACAAGAAAGCCTTCGACCTGCTGAGCGAACTGCAGAACCGGCGCATCCACCTGGCTTTGGTGGTGGATGAGTACGGCAGTCTGGTGGGGCTGATCACCGTGGAGGACCTCCTGGAGGAACTGTGCGGCGAAATCCCCCAGGAATTCGCGCCGGAAGAAAAAAGCATGGAAGAAATCGCCCCCGGACGCTGGCGGCTCAAGGCGGCCATGTCGGTGGAGGACTTCAACCAGGCCTGGGAAGTCGACCTGCCGGCCCGGGAGTTCGACACCATCGGCGGCCTGGTGCTGGACCGCTTCGGGGAACTCCCCCAGGAGGGGGACGCCGTGGTCATTGACGACCTGGTTTTTAAAATCCTGAAAAAGAAAGGCACCCGGCTTCTGGAGTTGGAAGTCAGCCGGAACCGACCATGATCCTGGTCCTGCTGCTCATCTTTGTGCCGCTCCTCATCCTGGAGGGATTCTTCTCCATGTCCGAGACCTCTCTGGTGTCGGCCAACCGACGCCGTTTGCAGAGCCGGGCGGAGGAAGGGCATCGGGGGGCGCGCCTGGCCCTGAAACTCCTGGAAAAGCCGGAACGCCTGATGGCCACCTGTCTGGTGGGCTCCAACCTTTCGGAAATCTCCAACACCGTGCTGGTGACCGCCGTGCTCCTGGCCTGGCTGGGGCCCATGGGCGAGTTGGTGGCCGTGCTGCTGCTGCCGCCCCTCATTCTGCTCCTGGCCGAGATCACCCCCAAATCCATCGGCCGCCAGCACTCCACCTGGCTGTCCCAGCGTCTGGCGCCCATAGTTTGGCTCCTCTCCTGGGTGCTGGCGCCCCTCACCGCCATCTTCGCCGGTGTGAGCCGCCTCTTCCTGTGGCTCACCGGCGCCCGGCAGACCAGCTCCATTCCCTTCATCACCCGGGAAGATTTACATCTGGTGGTGAAAAAAGGCGGTCCGGAAATGGACCTGGAAACCGGGGAGCGCCGCATTATCAATCGCATCCTGCGCTTCAGCCTGCGCACCGTGGGGGAGGTGATGGTCCCCCTGGTCAGGGTGGCGGCCATCTCGGACACCTCGACCGTGGCCCAGGCGCTGGCGGAATTCCACAACACCCCGTACACCCGTCTGCCCGTCTACCACCGCCGGGTCGACCATCTCATCGGTGCACTCCACGGGTTCGACCTCCTGGGCGAAGAACCCTCGGACCGCCCCCTCAAGCCCTTCATCCGGCCGGTGCATTATGTCCCGGAGATCAAAAAGATCGATCAGCTCCTGCCGGAGATGCAGCGGCTGGGCATCCATCTGGCCGTGGTGGTGGATGAATTCGGCGGCGCCGTGGGCATCGTCACCATGGAGGATCTGCTGGAAGAGATCGTGGGGGAGATCGACGACGAGTTCGACCAGAAGGTCGCCCCCTGGAAGAAGTTGGGGGAGGGCCACTACCTCATCAACGGCCGCACCGAGATCACCGCCCTGAACGAGGCCCTCCATCTTGAACTCCCCCATGGCGATTATGAAACCCTGGCCGGTTTGCTCATCGCCCTCCTGGGGGACCTGCCCCGTCCGGGAGAACAGCTCCGCCTGGGGAACCTCCGTTTTGTGGTGCGGACGGCCGACCCCAGGACCGTCAAGGAGGTGGAACTCATTGTCACTCATCCCTCCGAGTGAACGGTGGGCCTATTTTGACTGCATCAGCGGCATCAGCGGGGACATGACCCTGGGGGCCCTGCTGGACGCGGGGCTGGAGGCCCCGGAGTTGGAAAAGGCCCTCAATTCCCTGGGGCTGCCGCGGGTGCGCCTGAAGGTGCAGGAGGTCTCCCGGCAGCACCTGCGCGGCCTGAAGGTGGATTTCGAGACGGACGCCCCCCAACCCCAGCGCACCTACCGGGACATCGTCGCCTTAATCGAGGCGGCCTCCCTGACCCCCAAAGTCAAGGACCTGGCCATATCCATGTTCCGGCTGTTGGGCGAGGTGGAGGCGAAGATCCACGGGCAGCCCCTGGAGTCGGTGCACTTCCACGAACTGGGCGCCCTGGACACCATCCTGGACGTGGTGGGGGTGGCCTTCGGCGTGGAGAGCCTGGGCATCGGCCGGGTCTATTGCAGCGCCCTGCCCCAGGGGCGGGGCCGCATCGCCGCCGCGCACGGGCTCCTGCCCAACCCGGCCCCGGCCACATTGGAGCTGTTGCGGGGTTTTCCCGTTTACGGCGTCGACCTGGCCGGCGAGCTGGTCACTCCCACGGGGGCGGCCATCCTGCGGGCCCTGGAGGCGCAGCCGGAACCCTGCCCGCCCATCCTCCTGGAACGGACGGGCTACGGCGCCGGTTCCTGGGACTTCGCGGGCCACCCCAATCTGCTCCGGCTGTGGGTGGGGACTCCCCTGGCCAGGGAAGCGGGGCTGCGGGAGCGGGTTTTGGTCCTGGAAACCCACCTGGACGACATGATCCCCGAACTCTACGAGCCCCTCATGGAGGGCCTGTTCGCCGCCGGCGCCCTGGACGTGGCCCTAAGCCCCATCCAGATGAAGAAAAACCGGCCTGGCGTGGGCCTCACCGTCATCGCCCCGGTGGCGGCCCGGGAAGGCCTGCTGCTGCGCCTCTTCACCGACTCCACCACCCTGGGGGTGCGCCTCCAGGAAGTGGAGCGGGTGACGGCCCGGCGCTGGCCGGAGACCCTGGAGACTCCCTTCGGACCCCTCACCGTGAAGGTCACGGAATACGGCGGACGGCGCCGCCTGATGCCGGAATACGAGGACTGCCGCCGCCTGGCCCGGGAGCGGGGCCTCCCCCTGCTGGAGGTTTACCGCCTGGTCCCCTCCGGCGAGCCCGAGTGAACCCGCTCTGTTTAAAGCACTTCCGCTTTGATGAGATACTCCATGGCCCGCTGGGCGTAGGTGGTCATGGTGCTGATGATCCAGGTGAGGTGGCCCTGCAGCTCCCCCAGCATGCCCGCGTCCACCATGCCCAGCAGCCCGGTCATCACCGTCTTCACCCGTATCATTTCCGGGTCGCTGATGAGGGCCTGGCCCAGGGCCACCTCCCGGTCCAGGGCCCGGAAGTATTCCAGGAGGACCCGCAAGCCGCCCGTCCGGTCCGACGCCGACAAGCCCTGCACCGCCGGCAGGAGTTGCGAGGCAATGAGAAGCTCCGACTTCATGCGGTCGGCATAATGAAAGACCAACACCGCTTCCCGGGTAGAACCGGGCGAATATGCCGCCATAAGGCCTTCCTTATCTGAAGGATTTGCCCGCAGCCTACCACATCCTGCCGATCCTCACAACGCCCCTGCAGGCCAAGCTTCGGTGGTAAGGGAACATTTCCTTTATCAAATGCTCATGGCTCCAACGGGGCCATTCCCTCAGGATGAAAAGCCAACCGTTGGGGCGGTTCGCGAACCGCCTCTACAGAACAGGGATTTTCACGATAGATTCTGGTGAGGTCTATGAATAACTTGTCTCCTGGCCTCGCTTTGGTAAGATAGGTTCGTGCTGCGCAAGATCCTGTTCGCTTCCCTGGTCCTCATCGTGGTGGCCGCCCTGGGCTGGTCCGTGGGCGGGCGTTTCCTCAACCCCTGGCCCGACGACCTGCTGCTGGCCAGCGGCCGCATGGAGGGGGACGAGGCGGTCATCGCCCCCAAGGTGGCCGGGCAGGTGGTGAAGATTCTCAAGGACAAGGGCGAGGCGGTGGCGCCGGGGGAGCTGCTGGCCCTCATCTCCTCGGAGCAGATCGCCGCCCGGCTCAAGGCCGCGCAGGAGCAGGAAGAATCTGCGGCCAAACGCCTGGCCCAGGCCGAGATCGACCTGGACTACACCCGGGGTCAGGTGCAGGCCTCCATCGACGCAGCCCAGGCCCAGGCGGGCGCCGCGGCCGCCCAGGTGGAGGAGGCCCGGGCCGAGGCCGTGCGCCATGAAAAGGACTATCGCCGCTATCAGGCTCTGTTCACCCGGCGCGTGGTGTCCCGGCAGATGTTGGATCAGGCCCTGGCCAACCACCAGGCCGCGGCCGCCAACCTGGCCGCCCGGGGCAAGCGCCTGCAGGAGGCCCGGGCGCAGCTCGCCCAAGCCCGCCTCCTCACCAAGACGGTGGAGGCCAAGGAGGCGGTGCGCCAGGCGGCCTTCGCCGAGCTCCAGGCGGCCCGGGCCATGGTGCAGGAGGCCGCCGCCAACCTGACCGACACCCGCATCACCAGCCCCATCCGGGGGGTGGTCCTCACCCGGGAGGCCGAGCCGGGCCTGGTGGTCACCCCGGGCACGCCCCTGTTCACCATCGTGGACCTGGACCGGCTCTACCTCAAGGTTTTCATTCACCAGACCAAAATCGGGCTCCTGCGGCTGGGGCAGGAGGCCCGCCTCTACGTGGACGCCTACCCGGACCGGCACTTTGAGGCCGCGGTGAGCCGCGTCTCCCAGCGGGCCGAATTCACCCCCAAGTACGTGGAGACCAGGGAGGAGCGGGTCAAGCTGGTCTTCGCAGTGGAGCTCAGGGCGGTCAACCCCGAGGGCTACCTCAAGCCGGGCATGCCCGCGGACGGGGTCATCCGCCTCAAGGAGGGCGTTCCCTGGCGACGTCCCCGCTGATTGCCGTGGACCACCTGAGCAAGTCGTTCCGCCGCCTGCCGGCGCTGGCGGACGTCTCCTTTGAGGTCGGGCCCGGCGAGGTCTTCGGGCTTTTGGGGCCGGACGGCGCCGGCAAATCCAGCCTCCTCTATATCATGGCCGGACTGCTGCGCCCCGATGCTGGCCGGGTCCGGGTGGGCGAGCATGACGTGGCCGCCTCCCCCGAGGCCGTGAAGGCAGCCATCGGCTTCATGCCCCAGGGGCTGGGCGCCAACCTGGCCGACGCCCTCACCGTGCAGGAAAACCTGGAATTTTTTGGGGAATTGCGCAGCCTCCCCCCGGCCCGCTTCGCGGCCCACACCGGCGAACTGCTCACTCTCACGGGACTGGCCCCCTTCCGGGACCGGCTGGCCTCCCAGCTCTCCGGGGGCATGCGCCAGAAGCTGGCCCTGTGCTGCGCCCTCATCCACCTGCCCCGGCTCCTGCTCCTGGACGAGCCCAACACCGGCGTGGACCCCATCTCCCGCCTGGAATTGTGGGGCGTCATCAACCGGCTGGTGACCGAGGAGCAGGCCACCGTAGTCCTGGCCACCTCCTACCTGGACGAGGCCGAGCGCTGCCACCAGGTGGCCTTTCTGCATGAGGGCCGCATCCTCTTTGCCGACACCCCGGAGCATCTCCTGGCCCAGGCCTCCCATCCCGCCGCAGCGGGCCGCTCCCCCCTGGAGGAGGTCTTCATCCGCACCCTGGCCCGGGAAGGCGAGTACCTGCCGCCGCCCCTGCCGGACCCCCTGCCCGCCGGAGCCCCAGTGGCGGTGGAAGTGGACGGCCTGACCAAAAAATTCGGGGACTTCACCGCGGTGGATCGGGTCGGTTTTCAGGTGCATCAGGGGGAAATCTTCGGCTTCCTGGGGCCCAACGGCGCGGGCAAGACCACCCTCATCCGCATGCTCACGGGGCTGCTGCCGCCCAGCCGCGGCCAGGCCTGGATCGGCGGCCTGGCCCTGGACGGCGAAGCCGCCGCCATCAAGCCCCATCTGGGCTACATGTCCCAGAAATTCTCCCTCTACCGGGACCTCACCGTCCGGGAAAATCTCTTTTTATACGGCGGCATCTACGGTCTGGACGCCGCGGCCCTGGCGGCGCGGGCGCCCCGGGTGCTGGACCTCCTGGACCTGACCGGCCTGGAGGACCGCCGGGTGGCCGACCTGCCCCTGGGCCTGCGCCAGCGCCTGGCCCTGGGCGCCGCCCTGGTGCACCGGCCCTCCCTCATCTTCCTGGACGAGCCCACCTCGGGGGTGGACCCCCTGGTCAGGCGGCGCTTCTGGGACATCATTCATCAGTTGGCCAAAAGCGGCGTCACCGTGCTGGTCTCCACCCATTACCTGGAAGAGGCGGAGCACTGCCACCGCCTGGCCCTCATGCACCACGGCCGGCTGGTGGCCCTGGGGTCGCCCGGCGAGCTGCGGGACCGGGCCGAGGCCGCACAGGGGCGCATCCTGGAGGTGGCCACCCCGGGCTTCCGGGAGGCCTACCCCCTGCTGCGCCGCACCTTCCCCCAGGCCACCCTGTACGGCCGCGCCGTGCACCTGCCCACCCGGGAGTTCGCCCGGGACGCAGCCCGGGTGCAGGAGCTGCTGGCCCAGGCCGGGATCCCGGTGGAGCGCCTGGGGGAATGCCGCATCAGCCTGGAAGAGGCCTTCGTCCACTATATCCGGCGGGCCGAGGAGGCGAACGGTGTTTAACCGGCGCATCCTGGCGGTGGTGAAGAAGGAGGTGCGGGAAATCCGCCGCAGCCCCCTCTATCTGGCCCTGGCCTTCCTGGTGCCGGTCATCATCATGCTCCTGTTCGGCTTCGGCCTCACCCTGGACGTGAAGAACATCCCCCTGGCGGTGCTGGACCAGAGCGGCTCACCCACCTCCCGCCGATTCCTGGACCACATCGCCCGGAGCCCCTATTTCCAGGTGGCGGCCCAGCCCCGCACCATGGGGGAAGTGGAGCGCCTCCTCCTGCAGGGCCGTATCCGGGTGACGGTGGTGGTGCCCCCCGACTTCGAGCGCCGCCATCACACCACCGGCGACCCCCAGTTCCAGGCCCTCATCGACGGCTCCTTCCCGGACCGGGCCGAGGCCATCCGCTGGTACCTCGAGGCCATCACCTTCGCCTACAACCAGGAGTTGGCCCGCCGCCGGGGGCCGGTGGGGCCCCTGCCCGCCATCCGGGTGGAGACCCGGGCCTGGTTCAACCCCGGCCTGGAGAGCAAAAATTTCATCACCCCCGGGCTGCTGGTCACCACCCTCACCTTTTATCCGGCCCTCCTGGCCTCCCTGGCCATCGTCCGGGAAAAGGAGAGCGGCGCCATCATCAACGTCTACATCTCCCCCATCCGCCCCTGGGAATACGCGGTGGGGAAACTCCTCCCCTACCTGGTCATCGCCCTGGTGAACTATCTGTTCCTCTTTCTCCTGGTGGACTGGGTCTTCCGGGTGCCCCTGCAGGGGAGCTTCCTCTTTCTCACGGGCGCCACCTTCCTCTTCGTGGCCGCCACCACCTCCCTGGGGCTGCTCATGTCCACCCTTTTCAAGACCCAGGTGGCGGCCATGCTCCTCACCACGGTGGCCACCCTCATCCCCGCCTTCATCTATTCGGGCTTTTTCATCTCGGTGCACAGCATGGGGCCGGAAGCCCGGCTCATGGGCTGGCTCATGCCCGCCACCTTCTTCATGGCCATCTGCCGGGGCATCTACCTGAAGGGGCTGGGGCCCGCGGCCTTCGGGCCTGAACTCCTCATGCTGGCGGGCTATTTTGCCGTGTACTTCTCCCTGGTGGTGCTCCGGGTGAAAAAGAGGCTGGACTGAGATGCTGCGCCGCCTTGCCAGCCTGCTCACCAAGGAATACCGGCAGTTCTTCCGGGACCGGCCCCTCATCCTCATCGTCCTCTACGTCTTCACCATCGAGATCTACGTGGCCGGCACGGGCTTCAACATCGAGGTGCGGAACTACCCCACCGCCGTCTATGACCGGGACCGCACCCAGCTCAGCGTGCAACTGGCGGAAAAATTCCGGGCCCCCCATTTCCAGGTCACCCACCTCATCACCACCGACGCCGAGATGGAGGCCCTCCTGAACCAGGGCCTGGTCTCCCTGGTGGTGCTCATCCCCGAGGGCTTCGCCCGCCGCCTGGCCCAGGGCCGGGAGGCCGAGGTGCAGGCCGTCGCCGACGGGACCCTCTCCAACACCGCGCTCCTGGCCCTGGGCTATGTGGAGCTCATCAGCCAGCGCTTCGCCCAGGAGCTGGCCGGACCGGGACGGCGGCCCGGCGTCCAGGTGGTCTTCGAGCCCCGGGTCTTCTTCAACCCCAATCTGCGGCCCGAATGGTTCGCCAGCCTCATCGAACTCTTCGCCGTCATCACCCTGGTCTCCATCCTGCTGCCCGCCGCCGCCATGGTGCGGGAGAAGGAATACGGCACCCTGGAGCAGCTTCTGGTGACGCCGCTCCGGGCTGCCGAAATCATGCTGGCCAAGGTGCTGTCCATGGCCTCCATCGTTTTGGTGTCCAGCCTGCTCAGCCTCTTTCTGGTCATCTACCCCGTCTTCGCCCTGCCCTTCCAGGCCGCGGGGCTTCCCTTTTTCCTCATTTCCACGGCGCTTTACGTCTTCTCCGCCACCGGCGCGGGCCTGCTCATCGCCACCGTGTGCCGCAGCCTGTCCGAAACCATCCTCTTTCTGCTCATCATCATCGCCCCCATTCTCTTCCTGTCCGGCAGTTGGACGCCGCTGGAGGCCATGCCCGCGGGCCTGCGCCTCATCACCTATCTTTCGCCCCTGCGCTACTACCTCAACCTGGGGGAGGGCCTGCTGGTCAGAGGCGCGCCCTGGCACTTCCTGCTGGACGACTTCGTGGGCCTCACGCTCCTGGGCCTGGCCCTGTTCGCCTTCAGCGCCTGGCGTTTCCGTAAATATCTGGGATAGCTTCGCGGTGGGGGGGAGGGGGGTGAAAGATACTCACCTTCGTATCTTGCCCGACACCATGTGGGTAATGATACGAATCTGAAGTCAAACGTAGAGTAATATTATTTTCCGTTTCATGTGCAACAGATGTTTATATAAAGGCGGTTGGCGAACCGCCCCTGCGTTATTATCAGAATTACAAGGTTCGCTGCAAATTAATGTAAGAACTCCTCATTATTACTTCCGGGCCAAGGATGTTTTTTGTAGTCGCAGGTTTCACCCTGCGCTAAGCCGCGTTCATTCAGCCCGTTTCGCCCGTAAGCCTAAAGGCCGCGGCTGCATTTACCGGCCCTTCGTCAATACCTTCCCGAAAAAAGACCATGGGTTTCTTGAATGAGCGTTGCTGAGGCTCGCACCCGCCGGCCCGCTTTCCTCTCCCTAATACTTGAAGATGGGCATCTCGCCCGGGTCCCGGCCTCGGGGGTTGGAGATGAAAAAGAAGAGTTGACCGGCGGAGTTATAGTCCAGGATGCCCAGCGCCTCGTATTGCTGCAGGGCGGTCATCTTGTCCCCCAGCCTCAGGGCGGTGACCCCCAGGTTGTAGCGGGCGTTGATGTTGTTGGGGTTGAGGCGCACCGCCTCCCTGAAGGACTCCATGGCTTCGCCCCACTGGTTCTGGTTGCCCAGGGCCACCCCCAGGTTGTTGAAGGAGCCGTCGTCCTTGGGGTTAATCTGGATGGCCTGACGGAAGGACTCCGCCGCGCCCGACCAGTCCTTGCCTTTGACCAGTTTCACCCCCAGTTCGCCGTAGGCCGTCCCCAGGGCCTGGCGGGCCTCGGGGAATTCTTTTTTCAGCCGCAGGGCCTCCCGGTAGTCCTTGATAGCGTCTTCCGTTTCCCCCATTTCGCTTTTCACCGAGCCCCTGGCGTAAAAGGCCTCGGCATAATCCGGCTTGAGCCTCAGGGCCTCTTTGAAGGCTTTCATGGCCTCCTTCTGCTGCCCCAGGATGGCGTATTTCAGGCCCAGCATATACTTCGCCTGGGCGTCCTGGGGGTTGGCCGCCGCCGCCTCTTTCAGTTCTTTCAGAGAGGGCTTCTCCACCCCCCATCCCGGCGCGGTCCCGAGGATGAGCAGGAAACAGAGCCCCAGCGTCAGGGCCATGGCGCGTCTGGCCTTCATGGTGCGGCACCTCGCGATAGTGCTTTATTAGCTATTGTTCATCCGGAAAGTCATTTTGTTCCCTCCCCCTTGATGGGGGAGGGCTAGGGAGGTGGTGAAATAAGTTAGTAATACAGACCAGTTGCCCTAATTGGTCGCCCTCCCCCCAACCCCCTCCCCCCAGGGGAGGGGGAGTTTGCGGATGAGAACTAGCTAATCTCATGATACCGGCTCCGCGGGGGAAAAACAATTTCCTTTTTTTTTGAAAGCCTTATCAGCCAGTAAAACTCTGGTCAGGTGTGCAGGTGCGGTTTCCAACCATGCCGACTGAACCTGCACCTAATCCATAACTGCCTTAGAGAAGCGGTCCTTCCGCAGGGTGTGCACTCCACCATCGCTCCCGAGCTCCTGCTGCGGACCACAACGCACCGTGAAATGTGGCCCCAGGCTTCAGCCTGCGCAGCATTCCTTTCATTCTACCCGGGTCGCCCGGCGCCGCCTGAAGGCTGCGGCTACAAGAACGTAAATTTGTGGGTAACGCTCAGCCCCTCGTGGGAGGGGCAGGGGGAGGGGGAATTTTTCATGTTTTGCGACAGTGCTGTCCGGTAGGGATTTTGCAAGTGCCTGGTTTTCAAGCCCCCCACGGTGGGGGAGGGGGTGTCGAAGGCAACCCTCCTTCTGGGTAAGATATTTCGCCACCCCCTCCCTGGACCTCCCCCATCAAAGGGGAGGGAATAAACAGCGTTCTTGACTTCCATGTTTCGGGAATATCCCTGAAAGCGCAGCGCTGGCGAGGCAGTCCGAATATGGGGCACAGATGAGGCATTCCCCGTGAAAAGCTTCCTTTCAGGCAAATTTCGTGCCGGACAGCACTGGTTTTCCGAGGAGGCGCAGACCCAGGCGCGATGCGTCCTTCTCCCCCGCCCTCCCTGCCACCCGCCCCACCGCGCAAAATCTCCCCGGCCGGGGGGAAATATGGTATGTTCATGGGGAAATTCATGCTCTTGAGGTGCGGCGTGCAGGCATTGCTGGCCCTGGAAGACGGTCTGGTATTGCGGGGCCGGTCCTTCACCGGAGAAGGCGAGGCCAAGGGCGAGGTGGTCTTCAACACCTCCATGACGGGGTATCAGGAGATCCTCACCGACCCCTCCTACAAAGGCCAGATCGTCACCATGACCTACCCCATGCAGGGGAATTACGGCGTCAACCCCGAGGACCTGGAGTCCGCGGGCGTCCAGGTGGAGGGCTTCATCGTCAAGGAGTACCACGCCCACCCCTCCAACTGGCGGGCCCGGGGCGACCTGGCCGGTTATCTCCAGGCCGCGGGCAAGCTGGGCGTGGAGGGCCTGGACACCCGGGCCCTGACCAAACGCCTGCGCCAAGTGGGGGCCATGCGGGGCATCATCTCCACCCTGGACCTGGACCCGGCGCGCCTGGTGCGCCGCGTCCGGGAGGAAGTCCCGGACATGAACGGCCTGGACCTGGTGCCCCTGGTCACCTGCACCGCGCCCTACTGGTGGGATGAAGGCCTCTGGGACCAACCCCGGGAACAGGCCGACTTCTGCGCTGTTCCCCCTCCACCTGGAGCAGGGCCGGTGGCGCCGGCGTCCCGCCGGTGTTCTCTAGAGGATTTACAGGCGCTGTGGAACCTGCGCACCGGGAAAAAAGTCATCCTCTACGACTACGGCGTCAAATTCAACATCCTGCGCTCCCTCAAAGCCCGGGGTCTGAGGGTGCTGGTGGTCCCGGCCCACACCCCCGCGGCGGAGGTGCTGGCCCTGAACCCCGACGGCATCGTGCTCAGCAACGGCCCCGGCGACCCCGCCGCTATGACTTATGCCATAGAGAACGTCCGCCAGTGCCTGGGGAAGAAACCCCTGTTCGGCATCTGCCTGGGCCACCAGCTCATGGGCCTGGCCCTGGGCGGCAAGACCTTTAAGCTCAAATTCGGCCACCGGGGCGCCAACCAGCCCGTCAAGAACCGGATCACCGGCCGGGTGGAGATCACGAGCCAGAACCACGGCTTCGCGGTGGACCTCACCTCCATCCCCGACCCGGAGGTGGAACTGACCCACATCAATTTAAACGACAACACCCTGGAGGGCCTGCGCCACCCCGGCAAACAAGCCTTTTCCGTGCAATACCACCCCGAGGCCAGCCCGGGCCCCCATGACGCGGATTATCTGTTTGATGATTTTGTAAAAACGGTGCTGGAGGGATAATCGGAACTTGCACCACCCTCGTTCCCAAGCTCCCGCTTGGGAACGCACCTGCCCGCCAAGCTCTGCTTGGCAAGGGTGCGGGAAGATCTGGCTCCCATTTTCGAGCAAAGCAGAGCTTTGCTGCCAATCCGGTTCCCAAGCAGGAGCTTGGGAACCAGAAAATAGGTGCTATGAAGAATCATCCCATGACTAGCGCGGCAAGAGAAAACCCCTTGGAAATCCTGGGACAGCACCGGGAAGAGTTGCGCCTGGCGGGAGTAAAATCCCTTAAAATCTTCGGCTCTGCCGCCCGGGGCGAAGCCGGACCGGACAGCGACATCGACCTCCTGGTGGAATTTTCCCGGCCCGTGGGACTCTTTGCCTTCCTGCGCCTTCGCCGGCGCCTGGCTGAACTCCTGGGCCGGCGGGTAGACCTGGTCACTCCCCAGGCCCTGAAGCCCCAACTGCGCCGCCGCATCCTGGACGAGGCCTCCCATGCCGGGCAGGGATTGGAAGTTTAGAATCGAGGATATCATTGAGGCCGTAAGGGAAATCCTGGAACTCACGCGCGGCCAGACTTTCGAGTCTTTTTGTAAGGATACGAAAACGACCAAAGCCGTTCTCTACAATCTGGCCGTCATCGGCGAAGCCGCCAGACGCCTGCCCGCGGAGGTAAGCAGCCGATACCCCGCACTCCCCTGGCGGGAAATGGGCGACATGCGCAATGTGGTCATCCATGAGTACTTCGGCATCGACTTGCGCATCCTGTGGGAAACCATTCAGGCCGATTTGCCGCCGCTGCTGAGGCCATTGAGAGAGATTTTATCTGAGGGGTGACAAGGAAAGGAAATCTTGTAATGGCTGCGCCGTCGCGGCAAACAAGCCTTCTCCGGGCAATACCCCCCCGAGGCCAGCCCCGGGCCGCACGACGCGGATTATCTGTTTGACAATTTTATAAAATTGGTTTCATGCGGTTAGGCAGATTTGGAAATTTATGCGAAACAAACAAAGTCAAAATCAGTATCTTACTGAGGATGAGCTACTTACAGTAAGGAATCCAGATGAGTTATATTCTTGGGTTCACAGAAAATTAGTTGACCTATCCAAGATAAAAGGAGCTAAAGAGGAAGTTTTGCTTCGTAAAGGTTTATTCAAACAATTCTTCTATGAAGTTAAACCGCTTGCTTTTTTCGCAAAACAAGTTTACCGAAACCGGCCTGATATAACTATTAGATATTTATTGGGAAATCAAGGATGCGATGCAATCATTGATGATTCATCTCAATCGCCTCTATCTACAACATTCGTTGAATTGACCTATGCCATTGAAGGCCATGACCATAGTTTACGCATGGAATACTTTTTGAAGAATGGAGATGTTTCATTATATTCACCGATAAAGCATTATGGAAATAAGGGGAAAAAGCGTGAAATTAAAATTGAATGCGAACTTGTAGAACAGAATTCTCACCTAAAAACAACATTTGAATTAATTAAGAAATGCGCTGAGAAGAAATCTAATGTGGTCTACGGTAAAAAATCTTATATATTGATCATTGTGTTTGATGATATTGACTGGCAAAATGCTCCACAAGGATGTACTGAAAAACTTAAAGCTTTTGTAAAATTTGAAATACTTCCATTGCGTTTAGATTTTAAAGAGCTTTATCTTATAGGAAGTAATGAAATAGTATTTTTGCATTTTCCTTTGATAAAAGGTTAACCAAATTATCAGTCATGTAGGCTGCCCCCTTTGCACCACTTTATTATGGCGCAGGCTCTCTACCCTGCGCCTCTGCACAGGTGAGGACACCTGCGCCACCGGGGCTGATTGATTAGAAGAGGTCTCATTGGCAAAGTTGGATAACATCCTCAGCGAATTCAAAAAGGGCCTGGTGGAACGGTATGGGGAGCGCTTGGCTCGGTTGGTGTGCTACGGTTCCGTGGCCCGGGGCGAGGCCGGTCCGGAGTCCGACATTGACCTGGCTCTGGTGCTGGAGGGAGAGGTGCGGCCCTCCCGGGAGATTGACGCCCTGGTGGATCTTCTGGCGGACTTCAATCTGCGCTACGGCGTGTTAATCTCCATCTTGCCTATTGACCGGGGGACCTGGGAAAATGCCGCAGGGCCGTTTTGGCGCAACGTACGGCGGGAAGGGATCGAGCTGTGAGCATGAAAAAGACATTTACCATTATCGTAGAACGAGACCTGGAGAGCGGCTGGCTGGTGGGAGAAGTGGTGGAACTGCCGGGGTGCTACACCCAGGCCCCGGACCTTCCCGCCCTGGAGGCCAACATGCGGGAGGCCATCACCGCTTATCTCAAGACGGCTGAACCCCATGAGCCAACATTCCACCGGCGGGACGCCGGTGCCACCGGCTTTTTGTGAGGAGCACAGCATAAAGCCAAGATGTGGAAACGTAGGGTGCGCACCGCGCACCATCCTTTGGTGGCGCAGGCTTTCCAGCCTGTGCCTCTGCACAGGTGAGGACACCTGTGCTACTGAATCCGAGTTTCTGGTTTTTTCAACAAGATTTTATCTGTATCTTATTGATTTGGCAAAGTAATTGGATCATTTTTCGGTTTGGTTCCGGCCTCCAGGCCGGGATGTGCCACCTGGGTCTTTGGATAATTGGGGGACAATTATTCGAGGCGCACCACTCCACCGGCGGGACGCCGGCGCCACTGGCCTTGTGGTGATGAGGCAGTCTATTGAATAAAGAAGAGGCGAACGCCACCGTTAGCATCCCTGACCGGGCCATTGAAGCCGCGGTGAAACTCCTGGCCGAGGCGGGGCGTCCCAGCCGCATCATTCTGTTCGGCTCCTATGGGCGCGGTCAGGGGCACGAGGACAGCGACCTGGACTTTCTGGTCATCCAGCCCCAGGTTGCCGACCCCCGTGCAGAGATGGTGCGATTGCGCCGGGTGTTGAGCCCCCTGCGCCTGCCCGTGGACGTCTTGGTGGTGAGCGAGGCGGCCTTCCGCACCTGGTCCGACACCCCGGGGAACGTGCTGTTTGAAGCCGCGCAGGAGGGACGGGTGCTCTATGAAGCCCCATGAGCAAGCCCGGCTCTATCTTCTCAAGGCCGCAGAAGATGAGGCGCTTCTGGACGAAGTGTTGGGCTCGCCCCGGGTGAGCGATGCAGTGATCGGGTTCCACTGCCAACAGGCGGCGGAGAAGCTATTAAAGGCCTCTTTGTCGTTCTTGGGGGTGCGTTTTCGCAAGACCCATGATCTCAGGGAATTGATGGACCTCCTGGAGGATAAGGGGCACCGGTTGCCCGACCATCTCCAGGACCTGGACCGATTGTCCCCTTATGCCGTGGAGTTTCGGTATGGACTCTTTGCCTGGGAAGAAGAGAGGCCGCTGAATCGTCAGGCGGCGCGGCAGTTGGTGGAAGCATTGCGCCGCTGGGTGGAACAGGGCCTGGTTTAGGGCTGACACCTGATCGATGATCGAGGTCTCCTTGGGCAAGTTGGACTACATCCTCAACGAATTCAAAGAGGGCCTGGTGGCACGGTATGGGGATCGCCTGGCCCGGGTGGTCTGCTACGGTTCCGTGGCCCGGGGCGAGGCCGGGCCGGAGTCCGACATTGACCTGGCCCTGGTGCTTGAGGGAGAGGTGCGGCCCTCCCGGGAGGTTGACTCACTGGTGGATCTGTTGGCGGCCTTCAACCTGCGCTACGGGGTATTAATCTCCCTCATCCCGGTGGACCGAGCAACCTGGGAGAGAGCCGCAGGGCCGTTCTGGCGCAACGTGCGGCGGGAAGAGCTTTCTGGTGCGCATTGCGCACCCTACACACCCGGCGAGGGGCTGACGTTATAAAAGGACTTTTGCCATGAAACTCAAGGTGGTCTTAGAGCCCAGCGATGAAGGCGGCTTCACGGTCTATGTCCCCTCACTCCCCGGTTGCATCAGTGAAGGGGAGACGCTGGAGGAGGCCATGGCCAACATCCGGGAGGCCATTGAACTTTACCTGGAAGAGGAAGAGCCTTTGGTCCTGCCCGAAAAGGCCCAGGTCATGGAACTTGTGGTGTGACCGTCATCCCCAGTCTTTCTTATACAGAAATCCTGCATGCTCTGGAGCGCGCCGGGTGGCAGGTGTCCAGGCAAAGGGGCAGCCACCTACGCCTGACCAGGTTTGCCGAGGGCCGTCTCAAGAAACTCACCATACCGGCCCACCGACCGGTGAAGCGCACCACCCTGGCGAAGATCATCAAGCAGGCAGACCTGACCCTGGAAGAATTTCTGGGACTTCTTTAAACAGAACTACTGAAGGGTGGGCACTGCCCACCATTTCCTTGCAGCACAGATAAATAATTCAAAGGATTCTTGGACTCTGCAAGAAAATAAACAGAGGCCGCAGTCTGGCGTCCCCCCGGTCCACAACCTCTTTGCCGGGCTGCCGGCGGAGTTGCCCCAGGAATGGTGTCAGGACCTCCTCCAAACCGGGCACTTCCGCCTGGAGCGCATTGTCTCCGCAGGGCAGGCCAGCCCCGAGGGGTTCTGGTACGACCAGCCTGCGCATGAATGGGTGGCGCTGCTTTCCGGCGGCGCGGGCCTGAAATTTGCGGACCGCCCGGAGGTCGTGGTCCTGAAGCCCGGCGACCACCTCTTCATCCCCGCGGGCTGCCGTCATCGGCTTGGAATGGACCGCGGCGGGTGAAAAGACGGTCTGGCTGGCTTTGCACTTTCCGGCTGATGAACCAACACCCTCACCCTGACCCTCTCCTTCAAAGGTGAGGGAATGTTTGGTAAATCCAGTTTTATTGCGGTTCGACCTGACTCCACCGGCGGGACGCCGGCGCCACTGGTCATCAAGGCAATTTGGGGGAAATCCGCTTGGTCGGGGCGGATTTCCGGCAAAAACGTTCCGACACCCGGGGGCGGGTGTTTTACTCATTTCTGCAGAATGTTATCTCAACCGCAGTCATACCGAGGAGGTGGCTATGCTTTGCCGGCGGTCTGGGAAGTTGGCCTTCTTAATGATTTTAGCCTTATTCACCGGCCTGTTACCGGCCTTGAGCGCCAGTGCGGCCCCATTTACCCAGGAAAACAAGCCCGAAAATCTCAAGGCCCTGTTCGAACTGATTTATCAGAACATCCATGTGAATAAGAACCCAAAGGAGGCCGCGGCCCTCTTCGCGGGGATGATCCCCGACGCGGACCGCGTCAGAAAGGCCCTCAAGGACGACGTCTCCCCCGAGATGGTGCAAAAGATCATGGACCTGTTCAAGCGGCTGGGGGCGCCGGGCGAGGACCAGATCGGCAGGCTGTTCCCCCGGGACAAGAGCGCGGTGGTGATCTACGGCGCCACCACCGAGGAGATCGCCGCGTATAAAGAAGGAACTGTCGCTTTCGACCATTTTACCGGCGGGGCCCAAGAGTTGGCGCAGCAGGTCCTCAAACCCGGCCTGACCTTTTACCAGGTGAAGCTCACGGCTCCGGGCCAGACTTCGGGCATCACCTATCACCTGTTCTACTGGGACGGCAGGCAATGGTCCATGCTGGCCAAGGCCTGGCGGGCGTTGAAGTGAACGTGGCCTGACGTCCGGGGGACGGCAGTGGGGAAATGCCCGGTCCATGTCCTCCCGGAAATTTCCCAAGCAGACAAGGAGGAGAAATGAGCGCCAAACCAAAAGCCTTGCATCCTGGCCGAGTGTATCAGTTGAAAGTCACCCTGAAGGGGGCCCAACCTCCCATCTGGAGGAGGATCCAGGTCTCCGAGCAGATCACCCTGGCCAAACTGCACCGGATTCTTCAGGTGACCATGGGATGGACTGACAGTCACCTGCACCAGTTTCGCGTCGGCAAAACCTATTATGGCGAGCCCGAGCCGGATTACGACCTCGGTTTCGTCACCGTGAACGAAAAAAAGGTGAAGTTGAATCAGTTGCCCCTGAAAGAAAAAAGCAAGTTTCTCTATGAATATGACTTTGGCGACAGTTGGGAGCACGAAATCCTGGTGGAAAAAATCCTGCCTCAAGAAGAAGGAAAAACCTATCCGCTCTGCCTCACCGGCAAGAGGGCCTGTCCCCCGGAGGATAGCGGAGGCGTCTGGGGCTACGCCGGGTTCCTGGAAGCCATCAGCGACCCCAGCCACCCTGACCACGAGGAAATGTTGGATTGGATAGGGGGAAGTTTCGACCCCGAGGAGTTCGACCTGGAGGGAGTTAACCGGTATTTAAGCAGTCTCCGGTAGTGGATCAAGATCTCTCCACCTCCCTCGACCTGCGGTGCCAGACGGATATCCCCAACGCTCATGCCCAAGCGCACAGACATCAAGAAGATTCTCATCATCGGTTCCGGGCCCATCATCATTTCCCAGGCCTGCGAGTTTGACTATTCGGGCACCCAGGCCTGCAAGGCCCTGCGGGAAGAGGGCTATCAGGTGGTCCTGATCAACTCCAATCCGGCCACCATCATGACGGACCCGGAGACGGCGGACCGCACCTATATCGAGCCCATCACCCCGGAGATGGTCATGCAGATCATCCGCCGGGAGCGCCCCGACGCCCTGCTGCCCACCCTGGGCGGCCAGACGGGGCTCAACACCGCCATCGCCGTGGCCGACACCGGTATTTTGGAGCGCTACGGCGTGGAGATGATCGGCGCCAACCCCGAGGTCATCAAGAAGGCCGAAGACCGGGAGCTTTTCCGGGACGCCATGCACAAGATCGGCCTGCGCGTGCCTGAGAGCGTCATCGTGCGCACCCTGGGCGAGGCCCTGAGCGCCGGGCCGACCCTGGGCTACCCCGTCATCGTGCGCCCCAGCTTCACCCTGGGCGGCACCGGCGGCGGCATCGCCTACAACCTGGAGGACCTGCGCCGTCTGTCCAGCGAGGGTCTGGAGGCCAGCATGATCACCGAGGTCATGCTGGAGGAGTCGGTCCTGGGCTGGAAGGAATATGAGCTGGAGGTGATGCGGGACTTCGCCGACAACGTGGTCATCATCTGCTCCATCGAAAATTTCGACCCCATGGGCGTGCACACCGGCGACTCCATCACCGTGGCCCCGGCCCAGACCTTGAGCGACCGGGAATACCAGATGATGCGGGACGCCTCCCTGGCCATCATCCGGGAGATCGGCGTGGAGACGGGCGGCTCCAACATCCAGTTCGCCATCCACCCGGACACGGGTGAGATGGTGGTCATCGAAATGAACCCCCGGGTGTCCCGGTCCTCCGCGCTGGCCTCCAAGGCCACGGGCTTCCCCATCGCCAAGATCGCCGCCAAGCTGGCCGTGGGCTTCACCCTGGACGAAATCAAAAACGACATCACCCAGGAGACTTACGCCAGCTTCGAGCCCACCATCGACTACGTGGTGGTGAAAATCCCCCGCTGGACCTTCGAGAAATTCCCCGGCGCCGAAGACGTGCTCACCACCTCCATGAAATCCGTGGGCGAAGTCATGGCCATCGGCCGCACCTTCAAGGAGGCGCTGCAGAAGGGCATCCGCTCGCTGGAGATCTCCCGCTTCGGCTTCGGCCACGACGGCAGGGACCTGCCCGACCTCCACATCGAGGAGTTGCGAGCCCGGCTCATCACCCCCAATTCCCAGCGCCTCTTTTACCTGCGCCAGGCCTTCCGGGACGGGATGTCTGTTCCGGAGGTCTACGGCCTCACCAAAATCGACCCCTGGTTCCTGCACCAGCTCCGGGACCTGGTGGGCTTCGGGGAAGAGCTGGCCACCTTCGGCACCCTGCTGGCCCAGGGCCGGGGCCAGGAGCAGATGCCCGAGATGCTGCGCCGGGCCAAGGAGTGGGGCTTCGCGGACCGCCAGTTGGCCCATCTCTGGGGCGGCGATGAAGAGCGCCTGGCGGCCATGCGGGGCGAGCGGGACATCCTGCCGGTCTACAAACTGGTGGACACCTGCGCCGCGGAATTCGAGGCCTACACGCCCTATTACTATTCCACCTACGAATGGGAGGACGAAGCCCGGCCCGGCGACCGGGACAAGGTCATGATCCTGGGCGGCGGCCCCAACCGCATCGGCCAGGGCATCGAGTTCGACTACTGCTGCTGCCAGGCCTCCTTCGCCCTGCGGGAGATCGGGCTCGAATCCATCATGGTGAACTCCAACCCCGAGACCGTCTCCACCGACTACGACACCTCGGATAAGCTCTATTTCGAGCCCCTCACCCGGGAGGACGTGCTCAACATCGTGCGCACCGAGAGGCCCCGGGGCCTCATCCTGCAGTTCGGCGGCCAGACCCCCCTCAACCTGGCCGTGCCCCTGGGCAAGGCCGGCGCCCCCATCCTGGGCACGCCCGCGGACGCCATCGACCGGGCCGAAGACCGGGAGCGCTTCCAGGAGATGCTGGTCAAGCTGGGGCTGAAGCAGCCCCCCAACGGCGCCGTCACCCGGGTGCAGGACGCATTGCAGGTAGCGCACCAGATCGGCTACCCCGTGCTGGTGCGGCCCTCCTACGTCCTGGGCGGCCGGGCCATGCAGGTGGTCTCCGAAGACCAGGCCCTCATCAATTTCATGAACTGGGCGTTGGCGGCCTCCCCGGAGCACCCCGTGCTCATCGACAAATTCCTGGAGGACGCCATCGAAGTGGACGTGGACGCCATCAGCGACGGCCGCCGCACCGTGGTCGCGGGCATCATGGAGCACATCGAAGAGGCGGGCATCCACTCCGGCGATTCGGCCTGCGTGCTCCCCCCTTACTCCCTGTCCCGCAGCCTCCAGGAGGAGATCCGGGCCCAGACCCGGGCCCTGGCTGCGGAGCTGGGCGTGGTGGGCCTCATGAACATCCAGTTCGCCGTCAAGGGCGACGACCTCTTCGTGCTGGAGGTGAACCCCCGGGCCTCCCGCACCGTCCCCTTCGTCTCCAAGGCCACCGGCGTATCCCTGGCCAAACTGGCCACCAAGGTGATGCTGGGGCATACCCTGGAAGAGCTGGGCTTCATGAAAGAAATCGAGCCGCCCTACTTCGCGGTCAAAGAGTCCGTCTTCCCCTTCCGCCGCTTCCCCGGCGTGGACCCCATGCTGGGCCCGGAGATGCGCAGCACCGGCGAAGTCATGGGGCTGGACGCGGACTTCGGCCTGGCCTTCGCCAAGGCCCAACTGGCCGCCTCCCAGACCCTGCCCCTCGCGGGCGGCGTGCTCTTTTCCGTCAAGGACCCGGACAAGCCCCTCATGGCGCCCCTGGTCCGGGGTTTTATGGACCTGGGCTTTGAGGTCTTCGCCACCCGGGGCACCGCCGCCTGCCTGGCCGGTCACGGCGTGGCCACCCAGGAGGTGCACAAGGTGCGGGAAGGCCGGCCCCACATCATCGACCGCATCAAGAACCGGGAGATCGCCCTGGTCATCAACACCCCGAGGGGCCGCTACACCCCCGCCGACTCCTACTCCATCCGCCGCGCCGCCCTGGAATACGGCATCCCCTACACCACCACCTTCGCCGCGGCCAAGGCGACGCTCCTGGCCATCAAGGCCCTGAAGGAAGGAAAACTTGAAGTGAGGAGCCTGCAGGAGTATCATGAGATGGTGAAGAACCGCTAAGACATCCGAGTGTAAAGTGTAGGGTGGGCAATGCCCACCATATCCTTGCCGGTTTAAGCAGGTTCCCCAGTTGAACTCGGGAACCTGATGGTCAAGTCTTTCGCATTCTGCTATGATGCAGTTATCAGGCCGATACTTGGGTGAGCCCCATGAAATATCCCGATGAAATGGCCCGACTGGAAGAGTTGCTCCGGGAACTGCCCCCGGAGATGTACCGGGAGGTGGAGGATTTCCTGGAATTGCTGCTGGCCCGGAAGTCCCGGCCACCGCAGGCTCGCCCCACCTTGGCCTGGCGGGGAGCTCTGTGCTACTGAATCCGAGTTTTTATTTTTTTGAGAAAGATTTTTCTTTCATGCTGCTAATTTAATTAAAGAATCGGTGTCGGCGTGCAGGGCGGCAATGATGGCTGAGATGGCCTTGGACCCACC
>Ga0194125_10001572_pt1 | contig 38609 bp, 28 predicted proteins | sample TA2KigC250mmetaG_FD_148626 | JGI IMG/M metagenome (GOLD analysis project Ga0194125, IMG submission 148626) | Freshwater microbial communities from Lake Tanganyika, Tanzania - TA2015034 Kigoma Deep Cast 250m | ecosystem: Environmental > Aquatic > Freshwater > Lake | place: Tanzania: Lake...
TCGAACTGAATGGCGTGATGGGTCCGTCACGCGGTGGAGACACGCCGGTAGAAGGGCGCGGCGTGCCGCCTTCGCCCGGAGGCTCCGGCGCGCCAAGCCCGCCGCGCCGCGGCGGACCGGGCGTGCCCGCCATAGCCCGCAGGGCGACGGCGGGACGGTCCGCCCTACCTCGCCTCACCGCGTGACTGACGGGTTTCGAACGGCCGGGTTTTCGGTTTCCACCCCGCCCCGTTCTGTGCTAAATGGTGGCCTACAAAGAGGGAGACAACCGCCATGCCGGACCTGAAGATCGAGGAAATCCTGGGCGTCATGCCGCACCGCTACCCGTTCATCCTCGTCGATCGCATCATCGAGTGCGACGACAGGGAGCGGATCGTGGGCATCAAGAACGTCACGATCAACGAGCCCTTCTTCCAGGGCCACTTTCCCGGCGTGCCCGTGATGCCGGGCGTGCTGCAGCTCGAGGCCATGGCGCAGACCGGCGGCATCCTGCTGGCGCGCATGGCGTCCGCCGCCGGACAGGTGCCGTACCTGATGGCCATGGACAAGGTCAAGTTCCGCCGCGTGGTGCGCCCCGGCGACCAGCTGCGGATCGAGGCGAAGATCCTCAATATCAGGTCGCGCACCGCCAAGTTCGAGGCCCGGGCCACGGTGGAAGGCGCCGTTGCCTCGCAGGCCGAGATGATGTGCATGCTCACGGAGCAGAAGGCCGGCGCATGAGCACGATTCATCCCACGGCGGTGGTGGACGGGGCGGCGGAGCTGGGGGCGGACGTGGCGATCGGGCCCTGCAGCGTGATCGGCCCGCGCGTGCGGCTGGGCGACGGCACGGAGGTCATGGCCCACGCCGTCATCGACGGCCGCACCACGCTCGGCGCGGGCTGCCGCGTCTTTCCCTTTGCCGCCATCGGCCTGCAGTGCCAGGATCTGAAGTTCAAGGGCGAAGAGGCGTCGGTGGAAATCGGCGACCGCACGGTCCTGCGGGAGTATGTGACGGTGAACGCCGGAACCGAAGAGGAACGGGTCACGCGCATCGGCAGCGACACGTTCCTGATGGCCTACTCCCACGTCGCGCACGGCTGCAATGTCGGAAACCGCGTGATCATGGCCAACGCCACCATGCTGGGCGGGCTGGTGACGATCGAAGACCGGGCGGTTGTCAGCGCGCTGGTCGGCATACACCAGTACACGCGCGTGGGCACGATGTGCATGGTGGGCGGCCTCTCGCGCATCTCCCAGGATTGCCCGCCCTACATGATGGTCGTGGGCAGCCCGCCGGCCGTGCACGGCCTCAACGCGGTGGGGCTCAAGCGGAACAACGTGGACGAGAAGGCGCGCCGGGCGCTGAAGGAGGCCTATCGCATCCTGTACCGCGAAGGGCTGGCGGTTCCCGACGCGCTGGCGCGAATCCGCGCGGAACTGGAGCCCTGCGCGGAGCTGGAGCACCTGGTGGAGTTCGTCGCATCGTCCGAGCGGGGCATCACGCGATGAAAAAAGCCCGGCTTTTCAGGCCGCTTCCAACGTGCCGCGGGCCGGCGTCGGCCGCGCTCGCGCTGCTTCTGCTGTCGGCGGCCGGTCCGTCCGCCCAGGAGGCCCCCTCCCTGTTTCCGGCGGCGGGCGGCGCGCCCGAGCCGGAAGGCTACATCAATTTCAGCTTCGACCAGGTCGACGTGCGCGCCTTCGTCAAGCTGGTGGGCGACATCACGGGCCGGGAATTCATCGTGTCCGACGGCGTGGAGGGGCGCGTGACCGTCGTGGCGCCGCGCATCCGTCGGCAGGACGCCTACCCGATCTTCGTGTCCATCCTGGAATCCATCGGCTGTTCGGTGATCGAAGGCGAGAAGGTCTCCCGGGTCGTGGCGCTCGGGCCGCGGCCCACGCCGCCGGCGCCGGTGTACGGGGCCGGCGAAGCCGTGCCCGAGCGCGGCGTGATCACGCGCATCATCCGGCTGGAGCACGTCAGCGCCCAGGAACTGCGCAAGGCGGTCGAGTCCAAGGCGGGCGCGGGCGCCGTGTCGGCCGTGGAAGAGACCAATCACCTCATCGTCACCGACACGGCGGAGGGCGTGCGCCGCATCGAAAAGATCGTGGCCGAGATCGACAAGCCGGGGCTGGCCAAGGTCACGGAGGTCGTGCCCCTGCGCTTCGCCAGCGCCGAGGACCTGGCGCGGCAACTGAGCATGGCCATGGCCGAAACGGAAAGCCGCGCCGAAGCGCTGCGGCAGCGCCTGCCCGCCGTGGGCGCCGCGGGCCCCGGCGCGCCCGGCCTGACCATCGTGGCCGCGCCGCACTCGAACAGCCTGATCCTGGTGGGCCCCCAGGCGCGCATAACGGAGATCAAGGCCATCATCGCCAAGATGGACGTGGACTCGCAGGCGGGCATGGGACGCCTCAACGCCATATTCCTCAAATACATCTCCGCCGAAGAGGCCGCCCGGAGCATCAACGGGCTGCTGGAAAAGTCCGCGGGCAAGGCGCCGCAGACCGAGGCCGCCCGGCGCATCGCCATCGAAGCCAGCGTGGCCAACAACGCGCTGCTCGTGGACGCCGCGCCGAGCGATCTTGAGGTCGTCAGGAAGCTGGTGGACCAGCTTGACCAGCCGCGCGAGCAGGTGCTCATCGAAGTGCTCATCGCGGAGGTCAGCCTCGACGATTCCCTGGACCTGGGCGTGGAGATGGCGGCCCTGGGCATGCCCGGCCCGGCCGGCACCGTCATCAGCGGCGGGAGCCGCCTGGACGAGGGCACGGAGAGCCTCCTGACGCGCATCCAGAACGGCATCATGCCGCGCGGGCTGACCATCGGCGTCGCGCGGGGCGATGCGTCCGCCCCCGGGACGGTGGCGGCGGGCGCCGCGGCAGCGGCGGCCGCGGGCGGCGGGGGGACGGTCGCCGTCGGCGGCTTCCCGGCGGCGATCAACATCGACGCCCTGCGCCGGCACGGCACGTTCAAGATCCTCTCGCAGACTTCGCTGGAAGCGGAGAACAACCTCGAGGCCACGGTCGGCATCGTGAACGAAATACCGATCCTCAAGTCCACGATCCAGGGCGGATCGGGCACGGCCCGCGATATCGTGCAGAACATCGAGCGCATGGACGTGGGCATCAAGCTCAAGATCACGCCGCACGTCATCGAGGGCGGCGAAGTCCGCATGACGCTGAATCCGACCATCGAGGCGGTCATCGACCAGGGCCCGGCGGGAACGCAGTTCGCGCCCACCATCGCCAAGCGGCAGGTCAGCACCACGGTCACCGTGCCCGACGGCGCCACGATCGTGATCGCCGGCCTCACGCGCGAGGATCGCACCCGGGTGCGGCGGCGCGTCCCGCTGCTCGGGTCGGTTCCCCTCGTCGGCCTTCTGTTCCGGCGCGACGCGGAGACCCTGGAAAAGACGAACATGCTGATCTTCGTGACGCCGCGCGTGGTCACGCGGGCCGCGGACGCCGCCCGCGCCGCGCGCGACCTGCAGGACAGGACCGGCCTGACGCCGGAAGGGCCGGCGCCGGTATCCGGCGCCGAACTGCGCCGGCGCCTGGGCCGCCAGCCATGACCGACACCGAGAGAGCCGCCGACCGGCGCGCGCCTCCGGCGGCCGGGACGGAATCGCCGTCCGACCTTCCCGGCCTCGCCGCGCGGTACGGCGTGGAGTACCTGGCCGCCGTCGACGAGGCCATCCTCGATCCGTCCCTGGTCGACAGCCTGCCCGTGGAGTGGGCGCGCGCCAACCTCATGCTGCCCGTGCGCATCGGCGGCGACCTCTGCGTGCTGACTTCCGACCCGTCCCGCGTGAGCGGGCAGGAGTACCTGGCGCTGCTGCTGGGCGCGCCGCTGCGCCCCGTGCTGGCCCCGCGCGAGGCGGTGCTGCGCAGCATCGAGCAGTGCTACTACCGCCGCGAGAATTCGGCCGAGGCCTTCATCGAGGAGCTGCCCTCGGAAGTGCGCGCCGCGGCGGAGCGGGGCGGGGCGGCGGACGATCTGCTGCGCGTGGCCGAGAAGGCGCCCGTGACGCAGCTGGTGAACCTCATCCTGCTGGAGGCCGTCAAGCAGCGGGCCTCGGACATCCACTTCGAGCCCTTCGAGGACCGGCTGCGCGTGCGCTACCGCATCGACGGCGTGCTCTACGAGCGCGCCTCGCCGCCCAAGCAGATCGAGGAGCCGCTGGTCTCGCGCCTGAAGGTCATGGCGCACATGGACATCGCGGAGAAGCGGCTGCCGCAGGACGGCATGACGCGCGTGCGCGTCGGCGAGCGCGAAATCGACATCCGCGTGGCCACCATTCCCGTGGCCGAGGGCGAACGCGTCGTGCTGCGGCTGCTCGACCGCGGATCCGCGCTCCTGCCGCTGGCCGCGCTCGGCATGAACGCCGCGGTGCTGGCCGCCTTCGAGGCGCTGCTGCGCGAGAGCAACGGCTTGATCGCGGTCTGCGGGCCCACCGGCTCCGGCAAGACCACCACGCTGTACGCCGCGCTCGGCCGCCTGGACGAGTCGCGGCGGAACATCCTGACGATCGAGGACCCCATCGAATACCGGCTTCCCAACATCGGCCAGATCCAGGTCAAGCCCAAGATCGGGCTGACCTTCGCGACCGGCCTGCGCCATATCCTGCGGCAGGATCCGGACATCGTGCTGGTGGGGGAAACGCGGGACGTGGAAACCGCCGAAATCGCGCTGCGCGCGGCGCTCACCGGGCACCTGGTCTTCACGACGCTGCACACCAACGACGCGCCCGGCGCCGCGCTGCGACTGATCGACATGGGGGTCGAACCGTACCTGCTGGCGGCCTGCCTGCGCGGCGCGCTGGCGCAGCGCCTGGTCCGGACGCTGTGCCAAGCGTGCCGCCGGCCGGTGACGCTCGCGGCCGGCGACGTCGCTTCCCTGGGACCCGCCGGCGCCGGGCTGATCGGCCGCACGGCGTGGGAGGCCGCGGGCTGCCCCGCCTGCCTCGAAGGCTACCGCGGCCGCACGGGCCTGTTCGAGCTGATGCTGATCGACGCCGGGATGCAGGAAACCATCCGCGGCGGCAAAATCGGGGTGGGGGACTTGCGCGCCCGCGCCGAGGAGCGCGGCATGCGCGGCCTGCTGGCCGACGGCATCGAGCGCGTTCTGGCGGGCGCGACGACGGTCGCGGAAGTCGTGACGGTTGCTTCCGGCGCCGCGGCCGGACCCGCGCGGAGGGGCGAGCGGGAGCATGCAGACCTTTGAGTACAGGGGCTTTGACCGCGAAGGGCGCGCCTCAAGGGGACTGATCGAGGCGCTGAGCGTCAAGGATGCCCGCGAAAAACTGGCCCTGCGGGGCATCCTCGCGGACCGGCTGTCGGCCACCGGAAGACGCGCGCGGCTGACGGTCGGCGCGCGCGCCGTGCTGTATCGCGAGCTCAGCGCGCTGCTCGCCGCGGGCCTTCCCCTCGTGCGGTCCCTGGAGATCCTCATCGCGTCTCCCGAGACGGAGCGCTTCAGCGGCGTGCTGGCCGGCGTGCGCGACCGCGTCCGCGAAGGCGGCTCGCTGGCCGAGGCGCTGGCCGAAGCCGGCCGCTTCCGCTCGCCTTTCGAGCTGGCCATCGTGCAGGTGGCGGAACGCTCGGGCACGCTCGAGGCGATGATCGCCAGGCTGGGCGAGTTCCTCGAGGAGCAGGAGCAGCTGCGCGAGCGCGTGCAGAGCGCGCTGGTCTATCCGGCCATCGTGCTGGCCGTCGGCATCTGCGTGGCCGTGCTCATGCTGGGCCTGCTCATCCCGCGGGCCGCGGAGCTGCTGGCCGACAGCCGCGCCGGCATGCCCGCGCTGACGCGCGGCATGATGGCGCTGGGCCGGACAACGCTGCGCTGGGGCTGGCTGGCGCTCGTCCTGCTCGGCGGCGGGGGCGCCGTCGCGCGCGATAGAATCCGGCGCCGGCCCGAGCTGAGGCGGGCGTGGGACCGCCGGCTCTTCGGCCTGCCGCTGGTGGGCCGGGGTTACAGGATCCTGGCCGCGCTGAGGTTCGCGCGCGCGCTGGCCATCCTGCTGCGGGGCGGGGTGTCGGTCGTGGAAGGGCTGGCCCTGGCCGGACGGTCCACCGGGAGCCCGTGGATTGCACACATGGCCGAGGCCGAGGCCGAAGCCGTGCGGCACGGCAGCAGCCTGTCCGACGCGGTGCGGCGCATCCCGCCCCTGGCCGCTTCGCTGCCCGGCTGGATCCAGGTGGGCGAGGCCGGCGGCGGGCTTTCCGGCCTGATGGAGAGCGCGGGAAAACGCTACCAGGGCCAATGGGACCACTTCGTGAGCCGGTCGCTGAGCCTGCTCGAGCCGGCCCTGATCCTGGCGATCGGCGCGTTCGTGCTGCTGGTCACGCTGTCGGTCCTGCTGCCGATCATCTCGCTGACCCGCAACATCGGGGGATGAACGTGAACGGCTCCGCCATCGTCTGCCGGGCGCTGCGCGCGACGGGGCGCCTCTTTCATCGGATCCGCGCGGAAGGCGCGTCGAACGTGCCCGAACGCGGCGGCGCGCTGCTGGTGTCGAACCACCAGTCCATCGCCGACCCGGCCCTGCTGCAGGCGGTCCTGCGCCGGCGCGTTCATTTCATGATGGGGCGCGAGGCCTACGCGCGGCGTCCTTTCCAGTTCCTGTTCCGCGCCATGGAGACCATCCCGATCTCGCCGCGCGACCCGCCGCGGCTTGTGGTGCAGGCCCTGCGCCGGGCCCGCGATCTGCTGGACCGGGGCGAGATCGTCTGCATCTTCGCCGAGGGCGCCATGACGCGGAACGGCAACCTGCGCGATTTCCGTCCCGGCATGGAGCGGATCGTGCGCGGCTCGGCGCATCCGATCATACCGGTGCATATCGGCGGGGCGTGGGGCAGCGCCTTCAGCCACTGCTACGGCGCGCTGCTGGCGCGCCGTCCGGGCCGGCGCCGGCGCGCGGTGTCGGTCGTCTTCGGCCTTCCCATGCCGCCGGACAGCCCGCGCGCGCAGGTGCGCGCGCGCATCCAGGAGCTTTCCACGCGGGACTTCGACCTGCGCGCCGCGCCGGACGCGCACCTGGGGGCCGCCTTCGTGCGCGGGGCGCGCGCGCGCTGGCGCGCGCCGGCGCTGGGCGACTCCGAAGGGCGCTGCCTCAGCGGCGGCCGGGCGCTCGCGGCGGCCGTCGCCCTGGGCAGGCTCATCGCACGCGTGGCGGGGGAGGCGGCCATGGTGGGCGTCATCATGCCGCCTTCGGTGGGCGCGGCGCTGGCCAATCTCGGGACGTACCTGGCCGGCAGGATTCCGGTGAACCTGAACTTCACGGCGCCGGCCGAGGCCGTGGACGCCGCGATCCGCCGCTGCGGCATCCGCACCGTGATTTCGTCGCGGCGCTTCCTGGAGAAGTACGGCCGGCTGCAGGCGCCGCCGGGAACGGTCTTCATCGAGGACCTCATCGCGCAGCTCGGCGCCCGGCAGAAGCTCGGCGCCCTGCTGCGGGCCCGCTTCCTGCCCGCGCGCCGGCTGATCGCCGGGCCGGCGCCGGGGCCGGGCGACACGGCCACGGTGATCTTCTCGTCCGGCAGCACGGGGGAACCCAAGGGCGCGGTTCTGACGCACCGCAATATCCTGTCCAACGTCGCGGCCGTGCTGTCGGTGTACCGCTTCGGCGCCGATGACCGCATGTGCGCCGTGCTGCCGCTGTTTCATTCCTTCGGTTTCACGTGCAATCTGTGGGTGCCGCTGCTGGGCGGATTCCCGGCCTTCTTCCATCCCAGTCCCCTGGACGCGTCCGGCATCGCCGCGTTGGTGCGCCGCGAGCGGCTGACGGTGCTGCTGGCCACGCCCACTTTCCTGCTGGCCTACATGCGCCGCGCGACGCGCGACGATTTCGCGAGCCTGCGCACCGTGATCGCCGGGGCGGAGAAGCTGCGACCGGCGGTGGCCGGCGCTTTCGCGCGGCAATTCGGCGTGCGGCCGCTCGAAGGCTACGGCGCCACGGAGCTGTCGCCCGTCGTGTCCCTCAACGTGCCCGACGTGGAAGTCGCGGGCGTGGCGCAAACCGGAACCAGGGAGGGCAGCGTGGGGCATCCCCTGCCGGGCGTCGCCGTGCGCGTCGTCGATCCCGAAACGGGCGGCGCCCTGCCGGAGGGCGCGGCGGGAATGCTGCTGGTCAAGGGCCCGAACGTGATGCGCGGCTACCTGGGCGATCCGGAAACAACGGCACAGGTCCTGCGCGAGGGCTGGTACGAAACCGGCGACATCGCCAGCCTGGACGGCGACGGCTTCATCCATATCCTGGATCGCGTTTCGCGCTACAGCAAGATCGGCGGCGAGATGGTGCCGCACCTCGCGGTCGAAGAGACGCTCGCATCCGGCCTGAAGACCATGGACCGGGTCGTGGCGGTTACGTCGGCCGCGGACGAGCGCAAGGGCGAGCAACTCGTGGTTTTCTACACGGCGGAAGCCGGCGACGCCGACGCGCTGGCCGGTATCGCGGCGCAAAGCCCGCTGCCGAACCTCTGGCGGCCGCGGCGCGACAACTACGTGCGCGTGGAAGCGCTGCCCTTGCTGGGCTCGGGCAAACTCGATCTCAAACGCCTGCGCCGCATGGCCGAGGACTTCGTCGCCCGGCCGGACTAGCGCGCGTTTCTCTCGCGCCGGAGGCTGCCCGCGGAGGCGCGCGCTCCCTCTCCGGACGCGGCCGGCTACCGCAACGCGCGGCGCGTTTTCGGCTTGGCGGGCGGGGCGAGGACGTTCATTGTCATGGCCGGTCGGGAAATGAAGATACTGGACACGGACTATATCGTCGTCGGCAGCGGGATCGCGGGCTTGATGTCGGCCCTGCACCTGTCCCGGCATGGCCGCGTCCTTGTCGTCACCAAGAAAGAACGCGCCGAGAGCAACACCAACTACGCCCAGGGCGGCATCGCCTGCGCGGTGGCGGCCGAGGACAGCTTCGAAGCGCACGTGCGCGACACGCTGGAGGCCGGCGCCGGGCTGTGCGACGGGGAAGTCGTGCGCGCCGTGGTGAGCGCCGGGCCGGCAGCCATCGCCGAGCTGGAGCGTCTGGGCATCGTCTTCGCCGGGCGCGCCGCGAGCGCCGGCGGCGGCTACGACCTCGGCAAGGAGGGCGGCCACTCCCGGCGCCGCGTCCTGCACGCCGGCGATATCACCGGCCGGCACGTCGAGACCGTGCTGCTGGAGCGCGCCCACGCGGAGCCCAACATCGGGATCCTCGAGCACACCATGGTGATCGACCTGATCACCACGGGCTGGCTGGGCGGACCGGACCCGAACCGCTGCGTGGGCGCCTACGTCCTGGACCGGATCTCCGGCGAGATCGCGGCCGTGCGCGCGCCGTACATGGTGCTGGCCAGCGGCGGCGGCGGCAAGGTCTACCTCTACACTTCCAACCCCGACATCGCCACGGGCGACGGCGTGGCCATCGCGTGGCGCGCGGGCGTGCCGATCAAGAACATGGAGTTCATCCAGTTCCATCCCACGTGCCTGTACCACCCGCGGGCCAAGTCGTTCCTGATCAGCGAGGCCGTGCGCGGGGAAGGGGCGAAGCTGGCGGACGCCGCGGGGCGCTCCTTCGCGGAGCGGTACGATCCGCGCGGCGCGCTGGCGCCGCGCGACGTCGTGGCGCGGGCCATCGACAGCGAGATGAAAGCCACCGGCGCGCCGTGCATGTTCCTGGACATCCGCCACAAGTCCGAGCGCTTTCTGCGCGAGCGCTTTCCGACGATCTACGCGACCTGCCTGCGCTACGGCTTCGACATGGCGCGCGACCTGATCCCCGTGGTGCCGGCCGCGCACTACTTCTGCGGCGGCGTCGCGGCCGGCGTGGACGGCCGCACCGCGCTGGAGGGGCTGTACGTCTGCGGCGAGACGGCCTGCACGGGCCTGCACGGGGCCAACCGGCTGGCCAGCAACTCGCTGCTGGAGGCGGTGGTCTGCGCCCGCGCCATGGCGGAGCGGCTGGGGGGCGAACGCCCGCCGCGCGAGTTCAATGCGCCGGCGATCCCGGACTGGGAATGCGGCCGCGCCGTGACCAGCGACGAAGCCGTCGTGGTGGAGCACAACTGGAACGAGGTGCGCACCTGCATGTGGGACTACGTGGGCATCGTGCGCAGCGACAAGCGCCTCGAGCGCGCGCGGCGCCGGCTGGGCAACCTGCGGGAAGAAATCCGGCAGTACTACCTGGATTACCTGGTCACGGCCGACATCCTGGAGCTGCGCAACATCGCGGCCGTGGGCGAGCTGATCGTGCGCTCGGCCGCGCGGCGCAAGGAAAGCCGCGGCCTGCACTTCACTCTCGACCACCCCGGCCTCGCGCCGGGTCCGGCGCGGGACACCGTCATCGAAGACCGGCCGTGGCATCAGTCCTGACGGGGGGGACGCGCCGTTCCCGCCCCGGCGGGCCGGGGACGACCCGCCACCGCTGCGCTCCACTGCCATCCCGATCATCGAGAGCAGTAGCGTGTGTTTCAATCCACGCTCCCCGCGCGGGGAGCGACGACCGCCCTGCGCCAAATCCGGGATTGCAGAATGTGGTCCTTCCGGCTTGAGAGTGGGTACCCCCCAGGTCTTGTGGTCAGTCCGGAATGGCACTAAGATAAGACATCTACGCATGAAGTCCTTTGTCGCGAGCTTTGTCGCGAGCTTTGTCGAACCCTCTATGCGCGAACCCCTTGCGACTCCGACAAAGCTCGCGACAAAGCTCGCGACAAAGAGGGTGAAGAGGCTTATCTTAGCGCCATTCTGGTCTGATTCCCTGCCCTCGTCTTCCGGGGATTCCACGACAGACGCGGCCGGCTCCGGCTGCACACCGCGGAACAACTGGGCGCCGGAATCCCGCCAAAACGCCCGCGCTTGCGCGTGCCGCCGCGGGCTGCTAACTTCCCCGCATGCGCATCCTGGTCACGGGCGGGGCGGGGTTCATCGGCAGCCATCTGGCCGACCGGCTGCTGGCGCGCGGGGACACCGTGGTCGCGGTGGACGATTTCAACGACTACTACGACCCGGCCGCCAAGCAGCGCAACATCGCCGGCGCCCTGCGGTCGGCGCGCATGACGCTGGTCAAGGGCGATATCCGCGACGCCGCCCTGCTGGAGCGCGTGTGCGCCGCGCGCGCCTTCGACGTCATCGTGCACCTCGCCGCCCGCGCCGGCGTCCGCCCCAGCCTCGAACAGCCGCTGCTGTACGAGGACGTCAACTGCCGCGGCACGCTGAACCTGCTGGAGTGCGCCCGCCGGCACGGAATCCGGCGTTTCGTTTTCGCGTCCTCGTCCAGCGTGTACGGCAACGTCAGGGAAATACCCTTCCGGGAAGACGCGCGCATTGACCGGCCCGTCAGCCCCTACGCCGCCACCAAGGCCGCGGGCGAGCTGTACTGCCACAACTACCACCACCTCTACGGCATCTCCGCGACGGCGCTGCGCTTCTTCACCGTCTACGGCCCGCGCGGCCGGCCCGACATGGCGATCTACAAGTTCACCGACCTGATCGAGCGCGGCGCGCCGGTCCCCTTCTACGGCGACGGTTCAACCGCCCGCGACTACACCTACTACACCGACATCATCGCGGGCGTGGAGGCGGCCATCGACCGCGATCTCGGCTTCGAGATCATCAACCTGGGCGAGTCCCGGACCACGACGCTGGCCGCGCTGGTGGCGATCATCGAGCGCGCGCTGGGCAAGCCGGCGGGAATCCATCCCCTGCCGCTGCAGCCGGGGGACGTGCTGTTGACCTGCGCCGACGTGTCCAAGGCCCGCCGCCTGCTGGACTACAACCCGTCGACCACGGTGGAAGAAGGCGTCGCGCGGTTCGTGGAATGGTACCGGCGCCGGCAATGACGAATGACGAAACACCCGGGCGCGCATCGCGCAACAGGCGGTTCAGTCCGTCGCTTCCAGGAACTCCCGCGCCACCTCGACGGCCACGGCCCGTCCGATAAGGTCCACGTTGAGCATCACGCGCGACACGCCGCGCACCGCGTCCACCACCCCTTCCACGCCCATGAACGGGCCGCCCGTGATGCGCACGCGCCGCCCCCTCTCCAGGGCGGCGCAGGCGCCCAGCGTGGGATCGACGTCCAGCGCCTTGCGGATCTGGTCCAGTTCGCGCAGCAGCTCCGCCTCGTCCGGCGGCGTCAATATGCGCACCACGTAGTTCGTGCGCAGCAGCGTGACGCGCGTTTCGCGGTCGAAGTCCACGAACAGGTAGCCCGGAAAAACCGGTTTGTGCACCGTTACCTTGCGCCGCTGGTAGATCTTGGTCTCGCTGCGCAGCGGCAGGTAGTGCGCGATCCCGTGACCGGCGCAGGATTCGGCCGTCTTCTTCTCGGTTCGCGGACGCAGGTGCAGCACGTTCCAGCTCACGCGGGGACAATACGGCCGGCGGCCTTCGCGCGCAAACGCTTTCCGGAAGGATCCGATCCCCGCGCGGCGGAAGATCTTGACCGGCGCCCGGAGGCGCGGTAGGCAGGAACAGGAACATGAACATCGCGGGCATTGAGGCCGTCATCTTCGATTTCGGCAACACGCTGATTCCGTTCGGCCGGCGCGAGGTCGCCGCCAACTACGCCGCCGTGGGCCTGGCGCTGGCCGAGATGTTCGGGCCGTGCGACGCGGCCGCGCTGGCCGCGCTGCAGGACGCGCAGATCACGGCCCCGTTCCGCAACGGGTACCGGGAAAGCCTCACCGCGGCGCTGTGCGCGGAGCTCGTCCGCGCCCTCTACGGGAGGGAACCCGCGCCCCGCCAGACGGCGCGGCTGGCGCAGGCGCGGTACGACGCCTTTCTCGCCGCCGTGGCGCTGCCCGCGGGCGTGTCCGACTGCCTCCGCCGCCTGCGGCACGGCTATCGCCTCGGATTCCTTTCCAACTACGCGTGCGGCCGGACGATCCGCGACAGCCTGGACAGGATCGGGCTGACCCCGTTCTTCGAAGCCATCGTCGTGTCCGGGGACGTCGGCTTCGTGAAACCGCACCCCCTGCCGTTCCGGACCGTGTGCGGCGCCATGGCGCTCCCGCCGGAAGCGTGCCTGTACGTGGGCGACCACTGGCTGGCCGACGTGCAGGGCGCCAAGAACGCGGGCATGAAGGCGGCCCTGACAACGGAATACGAGCCCTATGCGCCCGCCTTTCCGCGGCCCGGCGACCATGAGCCCGACGCGCGCATAGCGCGCCTCGCCGACCTCGAAGCGCTGCTGGCGTGACAAATTGAGGCTGGATTCCCCGGGTTTCCCGCGGCAGTATTGGCGCCGTGAGGACCGTATGACCGGGCAGTCGCGCGACCACACGCTGGCGGGGCAGTGGGCCCTGGTGACCGGCGGCGGCAAACGCATCGGGCGCGCCGTCGCGCTGGGCCTCGGCGCCGCGGGCATCAACGTGGTGGTGCACTACCGCTCGTCCGCCGCGGAGGCCGCCGAGGTCGTCAGGGAGCTGCACCACCTGGGCGTGGACGCGCGCGCCGTACAGGCCGACCTGGACCGGCCCGACGAGGCGGCCGCGCTGGTGGCGCGGGCGCGCCAGGCGGCCCCCGCCCTGGACGTCGTCGTCAACAGCGCCGCGATCTTCCCGGACTCGACCCTCGCCGGAATGGCCTTCGACGACCTGACCGCCTGCCTGCGGGTGAACGCCTGGGCGCCGTTGCGGATCGCCCTGGACTTCGCCGCCCTGGAACGGCCGGGCTCGATCGTCAACATCCTCGACAGCCGCATGCTGCTGAACGACCGCCGGCACGCGGCCTACCACGTCAGCAAGCGCGCCCTGTTCACCCTGACCCGCATGCTGGCCCTGGAGCTGGCGCCGCGCATACGGGTCAACGCCATCGCGCCGGGCCCGATCCTGCCGCCGCCGGGCAAGGACCAGACCTACCTGGAGCGCGTGGCCGCGCAGAACCCGCTGCGGCGCTGGGGCAGCCCCTCCCAGGTCGCCGAAAGCGTCCTCTACCTGCTCAAGTGCGAGTTCGTCACCGGCCAGGTGCTGTTCGTCGACGGCGGGCTTCACATGAAGGGAAGCATGTATGGCTGCTGAGCGACGGCCCGACCGCATCCACATCCGCGACCTGCGCCTGCGCTGCATCGTGGGCACCAACGGCGAGGAGCGCGTGAAGCAGCAGGAGGTGGTGATCAACATCACGCTGGAGGCCGACCTGCGCGCCGCCTGCGCCTCCGACCGCATCGAGGACACCGCGGACTACAGGGCGCTCAAGCTGCGGGTCGTGGAGATGGTCGAGAAATCGCGTTTCTTCCTGATCGAACGCCTCGCCGAAGCCGTCGCGGCGCTGTGTCTGCGGGAGCCGCGCGCGGCACGGGCGACGGTGACGGTGGACAAGCCCGGCGCGCTGCGTTTCGCGCGCAGCGTGGCTGTGGAAATCACGCGGGACAAGGAGGCCGGAGCATGAACGGGAAGCGCGTGGCGGAGCTGGTGCGCGAACTGCTCGTCGAGATCGGCGAAGACCCGGAGCGCGAGGGCCTCAGACGCACTCCCGAACGGGTGGCCGAGTCGTTCCAATTTCTGACCAGCGGCTACGGCATCGACCCGCAGAGCGTCGTGAACGACGCGGTCTACGAGTCGCACGCCAACAACATGATCATCGTGCGCGACATCGAGGTCTACAGCCTGTGCGAACACCACATGCTGCCGTTCTACGGGCGCTGTCACATCGGCTACATCGCCGCCCGGGAGGTGCTCGGCGTCAGCAAGCTGGCGCGCATCGTGGACGTCTATTCGCGGCGCCTGCAGATCCAGGAGCGGCTCACGGCCCAGATCGCGCACGAGGTCCGCAAAGCGGTCAACGCCGAGGGCGTGGGCGTGGTCATGGAGTGCCGCCACCTGTGCATGATGATGCGCGGGGTCGAAAAGCAGAACTCGGTCATGACCACCTCGTCGGTGCTGGGCAGCTTCCACGACGACTCCGCCACCCGCGCGGAATTCCTCAACCTGATCCGGGTGCGGGAGCGGGAAGGGTGAGTGCCGCCGCGGATTCCGCGCGAGGGCACACCGACGATTTGCGGCTATGACCGGCAAACTGAACGAAGACGATTAAGGACGGGTTGCGGGATGATTGAAAAGCGCTTTGACGTGGCATTTGTTGCCGATCTGGCTTTGCGTGAGAAGCAGATCCAGCAGAACTACCGCCCCCCAATCGCGGTTCATAAGTGGTTTGCGCGCCGGCCCGGCACCTTGTTCCGGGGCCTTGTCCTCTCCGAGTTCGTGGACAGACCACTGCAGGACTCCTTCTATGAGAACAACGACCTCGGGGGGCTCCGGATTGCGGACCCGTTCATGGGGGGGGGCACACCACTGATGGAGGCCAACCGCGTGGGGTGTGATGTGGTCGGTTACGACATCAATCCCATGGCCTACTGGATTGTGCGGCAGGAAATCGAACATCTTGACCTGAATACCTACTCTAAAGCGGCATCACGTCTGCGCAAGGTTCTGGAGCGAGAGGTGGGCGAACTGTATCGTACGAAGTGTGTCCTTTGCGGACGAACGGATGCGCATGCCAAGTATTTCCTGTGGGTTAAGACCGCAGCCTGCCCGGCATGTGGGACGGACGTAAGGCTTTTCCCTGGGTTCCTGATTGCAGGCGACAGAAGGCACCCCAGGAATGTGTTCTTCTGTCCGTTCTGTGACCATCTCACGGAGACTCGTGATCGCGAGAGCCCCGGTCCCTGCTCGCACTGTGGCAAGGCCCTTTCGGCGTCGGGCCCGGCACACCATCGTTCGGCACCGTGCCCCAAGTGTTCGGGCAAAGTACGCTTTCCGGACCGAACCAAGGGTCCGCCCCGCCATTCATTGTTCGCGATGGAGTATCACTGCCCCGCCTGTCGCGCCACGCATGAGGGCCGATTCTTCAAGACTCCGGACAAGAAGGACAAGGAGAGAGTCGGACGAGCCGAGACCCTCTGGAAAGAAATCGAGCCTAAGTACGTGCCAGATGACGAGATTCCCGCCGGCGATGAGACAGATCGTCTGCACCGGTGGGGATACCGCCGCTACCGCGAGATGTTCAACACCCGGCAACTCCTCGGACTCGAGCTCAGCAGCAGACTGATCTGCCAAGTGGAGGATAAGAGAGTCCGCAATGCCCTGGCCACCAATCTTTCGGACTTGCTGCGGTACCAGAACATGCTCTGCCGCTATGACACGATGGCGCTCAAGTCCATGGATATCTTCTCCGTCCATGGCTTCCCCGTGGGACTGATCGAATGCGAGTCAAACCTCCTTGGAATACATAACGGCGGGGGGGAAGGGAATATCGGGAGCGGGGGATGGTCCAACATCACCGAGAAGTATGCGAAGGCCAAAGCCTACTGCGACCATCCGTTCGAGTATCGGCACACAGGGCTGTCGCGGAAGACCAGAGTCAATCTGACCGGCGAGTGGATCGGTGACAGCAGTAACGGTAATCGCGGCGGTCGCACCAGAAGCGTTGAGATTGCCTGCGTGGACGCGGCGGAACACACACTTCCCAAGGCGGACCTGGACGCCGTCCTTACGGACCCGCCGTACTTCGGCAACGTTCAGTATGCGGAACTCATGGATTTCTGCTACGTATGGCTGCGTCGCATTGCGGCGGATGAAGCGAACGGCGGGGCCTTCCGTTCCCCGTCCACAAGGAATCCGCACGAACTGACCGGCAATGTGAACATGGGACGGGACCTCCAGCATTTCACGGAAGGATTGTCGTCCGTCTTCCGGAGGATGGCGGAGGCGCTAAAGCCCGGGCGACCGATGGCGTTCACGTACCATCACAACTCCATCGCCGCCTACTACCCCGTAGCCGTGGCCGTTCTCGATGCTGGTCTTGCGTGTTCCGCTGCGATACCCTGTCCGGGCGAGATGGCCGCTTCGATTCATATCAGCGGCACCGGATCCTCCATCATTGACACGGTTTTTGTGTGCCGTTCCACGGGCTCCGTTCCTCGGCGGATCATCTCGAGCGAACCGGCGGCCGTGGCGGAGATGGTCAAACGGGACCTTGGCGATCTGAGTCGCGGAGGCGTCAAGCCTACGGCGGGAGACATCCGCTGCGTTGGGTTCGGACATATCATCCGGCTCGCCATCTGGTATCTGCGCCCGTCTTGGAAGCGCGATGCCCCTGCCACAGACCGAATTGCCGCCGTGCGTTCATGGATTGACGCGAAACTCGGGGGCGTCTCCGCCGTCCTGGATGCTTTGTCGGACGAGTTCGCAAAAGCGCCGAGTCGCCAGCCGCTGTTCTTGCGCGAGGAGCCGGTCCCGTATGAAACCAACGAAGCAACCGTATCCTTTTGAAGTTCCCTTCGAGGAAGTCAGGGCAAATCCTGACGCCTATGTGGCGGCCGTGGTGGAGAGCCTCCAGTCCAAGTTCCTTGTGTTGCCGCGTGGACTGGGGTTTGTTTCTTACTCAACCTTTGAGCAGGGATATGAAGCTCTGAAGAAGGCAACGGACGGGTTTGTCGCCGTCGACCCGGAACCACTCGTCTTGCTGGCCTTTTCGGCACCCATAACGATGGTGGTTCTGCGGGCGCTTCTCGGTTTCACGCCGCCAGAGTGGGCGTACGTCACTTCGCAGAGGACGGGGATCAAGATCGATCAGAATACGGCACGCGCTCTCGACCGGAGGGTGCGCCTTGATCCAACCACTCCGTTGAAGGCCACTCCGGCCACAGGTGCCCGTGTGCGGGCGTTAGTCCAGACGGCCTGCCAGTTGCTCAATGAAGGGCCTCCTGATGTCGGCGTTGACAAGATCCACAGACTGGACAAGGCTGATACCGCCGATGGCGTAACAGGCGTCAAGCGGTTGGCGGACATGGGCGTGCCGTACGCAATGTTGCTCTACGAGCGATTCATGGGCCGGCCGTTTGCCGGCCACAGAGACTCCGTGAGCGAGATCGTCGGAGACGTCATGGAGTCGGCCATTGAGGAAGTCCTGCACAATGCTGGCGTCAGTTACCGGAAGACCAAACGCGCGGAGCGGATCGCGGGCTTCGATCAGGCGCCCGACTTCATGGTCCCGAGCGAGTACAACACGCAGGTGATCATCGAGGCCAAGTTGACCGAGGATGACGGCACGGCTCGTGACAAGGTCACACGCATTCAACATCTTGGGGAGTTGAGCATGGTCGGAAGTCCTGACGGCAGTCCGAAGTACGAGGTGATCGCTTGTATTGACGGGCGAGGGTTCGCCGTGCGCCGAGAGGACATGAAGAAGATGCTTGTCGCCACCCGAGGCAAGGTTTTCACCTTCAGGACCCTCAACCGCCTGGTGGAATGCACTCGTCTGAGAAACTTCGCCGCGCGACGTTGACCGGGAAGGGAACAAATGAGCAACCCGGCATCCACGCAACTGATACCTGCTGAGCAGGCGGAAAAACAGATGCACCTCGCGCGAGGGCGTGAGCCTCAATTCCTACTGCGCCAAGGTGCTGCGTGAGGGCAGAACCTCATATGGGTCGGCGCCAACGGGGCAGAGACTGAAAGGCGGGGCATCCGTCAGGAGAAGCCGTTGAGCCGTCGCCCTGAAGACCTGCACTTGACAACGCGGCGCAAGTTCGAGCCGGCGATCGCCGATTTGCGCCGTATTCTGGCCGCGCCTGACATGGACGACCGGGACATGGTCCTTCACCACGCCACGTGGAACCTCTACCCGTTCATGGATGAAGTGGCCCGCGATGCGCAGAAGGCGCGGACACTGATCGACGTTACGCGTGCGGCCAGAGAGGCCAGCGGTCCGGGGCGGGACGGAGCAGAAGAGGAACTGATGAAGCGTCTCGACCACGTCGTCCACAACTGTGGGGATGCGTTTGATGCCGCCGGTCTCGATCAGTTTTTGGTATTCCCTGACTGTGCCGGTTGTCCAGCCGATCTCGAAACGCCATGCACGATCATGCGCGACATCTGCACGTATGCCCTCGACTGCTTTACCTACACGCGGCCGCGCGACCAGTTCGCCGGACTGCGCCGTGCGGGGGCATTCCAAATACTCGGTTCTGCCGGGTGGGTACTTGACATCCCGTCCGCCATGCCGCTGGCACTGGCCGCGCTCAAGCGGGACCGGCGGCTTGAGGCACGAGGCGCGATCGGTTTTCTCGATGAGTATTTCAGGGCGCGGGAGGGCGGGCCGGCGGCGGATGAGATCGACAAGCAGTTGCTGGCCTTTGCCGAGCGCACGGACAACCGTTCGAATGCGGCTGGAGCGTTGAACCTGCTCGTCGAGGCTGGCGCCATTGCCGGCAGGACATACGGACGGTTGACGGGAAAGGGGACGCTCCTCAACTCCTGTTGCGCCAAGGCGCTGCGCGAGGGCCGGGTTTCGTACGGCGGCGGGCTTGATTCCCGGCCGCAAAGATCCTAACTTCATCCCCGGCAACGAACGACGCTCGGGAGGCTTGACCGCATGAAGAAAGTGCTCATTCCCACCAAGCTGGACCGCGCGGCCGCCGGTTTGCTCACCGCGAGCGGCCGCTACGAGGTCGTGCAGGAACCCGCGGCCGACCTCGCGGACATGGCGCGACGCCACCCCGACGCCTACGCCATGATCGTGCGCAGCGAGAAGGTTACCGCCGACATCATCGACGCCCTGCCCGCGCTGAAAGCCATCGTGCGGGCCGGCTCCGGCTTCAACACCATCGACACGCGCCACGCGCGCAAGAAGGGCGTGGACGTGATGAACACGCCCGGCGCCAACGCCAACGGCGTGGCCGAGCTGGTGATCGCGATGATCCTGGCCGACGCGCGGCACATCGTCGCCGCCGACGCCTCGGCGCGGGCCGGCCAGTGGGAAAAGAACCTGTTCATGGGCCGCGAACTCGCCGAGAAGACCGTCGGCATCGTGGGGCTGGGCAACGTCGGCCGGCTGGTGGCCAGACGCCTGAGCGGGTTCGACGCCCGCCTGCTGGGTTTCGACCCCATGATCTCGGCGGAGCGCGCCCGCGAGATGAACGTGGAGCTGACCGACCTGCCCGCGCTCTTCGCCGACTCGGATTACGTCACGCTGCACGTCCCCGAGAACGACGAAACCCGCGGCATGGTGGACGCCGCCCTCCTGGAGCGCATGAAGGAGGGCGCAACGCTCATCAACTGCGCGCGCGCCGGCGTGGTCCGCGAGGACGACCTGCGGCGCGTCCGGGCAACGAAGAAGCTGCGCTTCCTGAACGACGTCTACGCCCGGGACGCCGAGGGCGCGAAAACCGTGCGCGACATCGCGGACATCATGCTCCCCCATCTCGGGGCCAGCACGATCGAGGCCAACAGCGTGGCCGCGCGGCGCGCGGCCCAGCAGCTCATGGACTTCGACGAGAAGGGCATCACCGCCTACATCGTCAACCGCGATATCCCGGAGGGGCTGGACCGCTCGTACTGCGAGCTGGCCAATACCCTGGCGCGGCTGTGCCGCTGCCTCGTGGGCCGCTCCGCGCCCCTCAACCTGATCGAAACCACCTTCTACGGCACGCTCCAGCCGTTTGCCGACTGGCTGCTGGTGCCGGTCATCGCGGGCATCTGGGAAGACTTCGACCGCGCCATGGACTGCCGCGCGGCGCGTCAGTACCTGCGGGAGATGGGTATCGACTACGTGAACCGCACCGTGGACCCCGAGAAGGGCTACGAGGCCTCCATCACGCTTGACCTGTGCGCGGCCGAATCGGCCGATACCCTGCGCCGCGTGAGCGTGCGCGGCACGGTGGTCGAGAGCACGTTGATGGTCTCGCGCATCAACCAGTTCAACAAGCTGTACTTCGAGCCCGTCGGGCCCACCGTGTTCTTCATGTACGACGACCGGCCGGGGGTGATCGGCAGCATCGGCACCAGGCTCGCGCAGGGCGGGGTCAATATCGCCGATATCCGCAATCCGCTCGACCCCAAGACCAACCGCTCGCTGGCAATCATGAAGGTCAGCCGCCGGGTGCCCGACGAGCTGACGGCCGAGATCGGACGCGAGATTCGCGCCATTTCCGCCTTCAGCATTGTGCTGTAGCGCCGGGAGCGCCGCGATCGCGGGCCGGCCGGCGACGGCCGCCTCCAGGGGACGGCGGATGAAAACCGCGACCATCGGACAAACCGCCGACGCGCGGCTGCGGGCGTTCGAGGAAACCGTGTCGCACTACGAGGCGGCGCTGCTGCGCTACGCCGCGCGGGTGCTGCGCAATCCCGACGCCGCGCAGGACGTGGTGCAGGAGGCTTTCCTGAGGCTCTTCGAACGCTGGAAGCAGTTTTTCGAGCCGGGCCCCCAGCTCTCAAGCTGGCTCTACCGCGTGACCCACAACTGCGCCGTCGACCATCTGCGCAAGGAGCAGCGGCGCGGCCTCCTGCACACGCGTCAGGCGCGCGAGGAGGCGGATTTCGCGCCGCCCGACCGGGGCGAGGCTTTCCGCCTCAGCGAAGCCGCCGAGCGGGCCGCGGCGGCCCTGAAACACCTCAGCCTCCGCGAACAGCAGCTCGTCATTCTAAAGATCTACGAGGGACTGTCGTACAAAGAGATTGGGGCGATCAGCGGGCTCAGCGTGGGCAACGTGGGCTATATCCTGCACCACGCCATGCGCAAGATGGCCGCGGAACTGAAAGAGGCAAAGGCGATATGAGCCGCGACGACGCACACGGCAGGCCGGCGACGGCCGCGACGGACGGCAGGATCAAGTGCGACGAAATCCAGGCCGTGCTGTTCGACTACATGACGCGCGAACTCGGCCCGGCCCGTTCCGAACTGGTCAGGGAGCACCTGCGCAAGTGCCCGGCCTGCCAGACGGCGGCCGCCGAGATCCGGGCCACGCTGGACCTGCTGCGCGAAGCGTCCGGTGACCGCGCCGGCGTGCCCGCGCGGCTGTCCGATGAACGTCGCCGCCGTTTGCGCTGGGCATTCGCCCACCCGGTGCTGAACTGGATCGAGCGCCATCACGTCCTCGTCTCCCTGATTGCCACCGTCCTGGCCGTCGCGCTGGCCCTGACCCTCCTGCGCAGCGCGCGCTTGCGGCCCGCAGAACCGCCCGAAACAATACCCGTGATCATCGGCCATCCGCCCGGCCCGGCCGAAACCAACGCCGCTGCGCCCACGCCCTGACCCCGAAGATATGAAAAGGGGCCGGAACAGGGCGGAAACAGCGCCAATTGCCCGGAAAAACAGACGCCGCAGCCGCCGGACCGCCCGCGGCCAAAGCCGCCGGTTCTCTGCCGCGGCACAGATAACATGCTCAGGCTCAACTGGTTATGAATCCGCGCGGCGCGGCGCCGCAGGCCGTGCGCGAACGTAACCCTCTTGGGTTGAATATCTAACGCGATACGAACAGCGATTCGGGGTTCTTCACAGTTATGAACAACTTGTATACAGCGTCACAGTCTGGTATTTGAACGCCCCGATATGCCGAACAGGCCCAATCCGCGCGCATTCCGCTATCATCGCGGCGACTTCGCTCCGCGCCCGGTCAGGCTGGAGCACATGGAGATCAGCCTGGGGTTCTTCGATGACCGCGTGGAAGGCGTCAATACGCTTGCTTTCACCGCGCGCAAAGCGCTGGACGAGTTGCGCCTGGACGCCGCCGCGGACCTCCGCGTACGCGCCGTGGAATGGATCCCGCCCGGCCCGGCACAGCCCGTCCCTCCGTCGCCCGAACCGGGCGCGCCGCTCGCCTTCGAGACCCGGCCGTCCGAAGCGGCGCTGCTTGTCCGTCTCCCGCGCCGGCTTGAACAGGGCGAACGCTTCGCCGTGCGCACACACACGACCTGTTTCCCTTCCGAAACCGTCCTGGAAGGCATCTACCGCGATACCACGCCGCCGGGCTGCCCGCCGCAATACATGTCGCAGTGCGAACAGTGGGGCTTCCAGCGCATCCTGCCGGTGATCGACGACTGCACGGCCAAGTGTACGATGCGCACCACGCTGGAGGGCGACGCCCGCTACACGCACCTGATCTCCAACGGCGACGTGTGCCGCGACACGAACCCCGACGGCCTGCCCGTGGCCGTGCCCGGCGCGCCCGGACGCCGGCGCATCACCTACGTCAACGACATCCCCATGGCGCCCTATCTGTTCATCGCCTGCGCCGGAACCTGGGACGCCGTCACCGACGAGGTGGTCTATCCCTCGGGACGCCGCGTGCGTCTCGCCTACCTCGTGCCGCCCGGCCGCGCCGCCGGCGCCGACCTGCCCATGCGAATCCTGAAAGAAGCCGTGCTGTGGCAGGGCCGCACCCAGGCCTACGAATACGCGCGCGAAGTCTACCGCACCATCTGCATGGAGCGCTCCAACTGGGGCGGCATGGAAAACGTGGGCAACACCACGATCGTCACGTCCGCGGCGCTGGTCGACGAATACACGCACGACCGCCGCCTGGAATACGCCCACGGCGTCATCGTGCACGAATTCGAGCACAACCAGTGCGGAAGCGACGTAACCATGGAAACGCCGTTCGACATGTGGCTGAACGAGGCCTTCACCGTGGACGTGGAACGGCAGTTCATGGCCGAACGCTTCGACGCCGACCGCGTGCGCCTCGCGGAGGTGGACGCCATGCGCGCCCCCGTGCACGGGCCCCTGGCCGTGGAAGACGCCGGCCACCTGGGCAACATCGTGCGCGAGGGCTTCAACAGCCCGGACGAGCTGGTCGACGGCGTAACCTACGTCAAGGCGGCGGAGGTGATCCGCATGCTGCGCCTGATCCTCGGCCCGGAGGTCTTCCGGCGCGGCAAGAACCTGTATTTCGAGCGCTACGGCGGCGGCAACGCCAACACCGGCCAGTTCTTCGCGTGCTTCGAGGAGGTCAGCGGCCGCGACCTCGCGCAGTTCAGGCGCGAGTGGCTGCACACGATCGGCTATCCGCGCATCGAGGCCGCGCACGCCTACGACGAGGCGACGCGCACCCTGATCGTGGACCTGCGCCAGTCGCGCGCGGGCAAGGGCGGGCTGTTCCACGCGCCCGTCGAGATCGCCGTTGTGGACGAACAGGGACGGGACATCCCCGGCGCTTCGCGCGTGCTGGAACTGGTCGACGGCGGGCCGCGCGGAGGCAGCGCGGCGCACGTCCGCGCGGCGTTCCACGACGTGCCGCGTTCCGCGTTCCTTTCGCTCAACCGCAACTGCTCGTTCTACGGCGCGTTCTCCGACGCGAGCGCGACCGCCGCCGATCTCATCCGCCGGATTCACCTGGACCCCAGCCTCTTCGGCCGGGTCGAGGCCATGCGCACGCTGACCGATCTCGAACGCGTGCGCCTGATTCACGACCCCGAAGCGCCCGTCGGCAATGCCTGGCTGCGGACCATGGGAGACGTCATCCGCAACGACGCCCTGCCGCCCGGGCTCAAAGCCTACCTGCTGTCGATCGACGAGGCGTCGCTCGACCGCCGCTATCTGCCCTGCTACCGGGAACGCTACGCGGCGCGCGGCCGCCTGCTGCGGACGGCGGCCGAGGCGCACTGGGACGCGCTGGTCGCCGCCTTCCGCGCCACCGACACTTACCGGCCGGCCGCCGAGCCGGCCGAAGGCATCGAGGAACGCCGGCTGAAGGCCGCCCTGCTGCGCATCCTGGTGGAGACCGATACGCCCCAGGCCCGGCAACTGGCCGAAGAGCATTTCCGGGCGGCGTGGAACATTACCGACCGCCTTTCCGCGCTGTCGTGCATCAACCTCACGGGCAGCCCCGCGCGCGAAGCCCTGCTGGAAGACGCCTACGGCGCCTGGAAACACCACGTCGCCGCCTACGCGGGCTACCTGTCGGTCATCGCCGGCCGCCCGCGCGACGAAGTGTTCGACATGATCGCGCGCGAGGAGTCGCGCGCCACGTTCGACATCCGCCATCCCGAGCACAGCCGCGCGCTGTATCTGCCCATGGGCGCCAACAACCGCATGCTGTGGACCGACCGCGGCATCGCGTGGCTGGCGGATACGGTCGCCCGCCTGGCGCCGATCAACGAGAACACCGCCAACCGCCTGCTGGCCTGCTTCCAGCACGCGCGTCAGCTCGCGGACGATCTGCGGCCCAAGGTGCTGGCCGCCCTGGAGCGGCTGAGCGGGGCCGTGAGCGAGACGGATTCGCCCTCCGTGGCCGGCCGCGTCAGGGCCGCTCTGAGCCGGCAGGCCGATTGAAGGGACCGGAATCGTCCGGCGTCCCGGAAGGACCGTCCTGCGCCGCGTCTTCCCCGGCGGCCGGCGCCAGCGGCTCAAGGCGGCCGATCAACGCTTCGGCCTCCGCGGCCAGGTAGCTGCCCGGCCCGCCGCGCAGGCGGATTTCCCGCGCGCAGGCCAGCGCCTCGGCTGCCTCTTCCGCCTTGATCCGCGCGCCCTCGCGGCTGAGCCGGGCTTCGATCGCCGCGAGGTTCTCCTTCGCGTCGTCGTACTCCTCGGCGCCGGCGGCGGCGACGCGCGACTTCTGGCTCCAGAGCTCGTCCAGCTGCTCCATGGCCTCGGTCGAAACCGCGTCGGTCGGAAGGTATCCGTCCACGATCTCCATGAACTGCAGCCGGGCCTCATGGGTGCGCAGCGGGCTCTGCGGCCCCTCCAGCAGCGCCCGCGCCGTCTTCAGCTTCCGCTCCGCCTCCGCCGCGCTCATGGGCGGAGCCTGGCAGCGCAGGCGGGCGTCAATGGCCCGCGCGCCCGCCCACGTGGCGGGATACCACTCGCTGAGCTCCAGCATGGCCCAGCGGAACTCCGTTATGATGCGCCGGCGCCCGGCCAGCAGGCGCGGATCGTCGCTCAACGTGTAGGCCATGGAATAGGCGTACTCGCCGTCCGGCGGCAGGGCGCGGAACGCGGTCCAGGCCTTCTCGTAGATCCCGTACGCGGCTTCTTCGTCCGGATAGACGCACTTTTCCATGACGCCCGCCGCCTTCTCCGCGGCGCGGTCGGCCAGGGCGTCGCCGGCAAACTGCCCGGCCACTTCCTCGTAAATCCGCACGCGGGCCACCACGTTGGCCGGATCTTCGTCGGCCTTCGCAAAACGGTTCTCCACGTAGGCCTCGCTCCCGGAAAGCATGGCGCGCGCCTCCCGCGCGGCGGCATCGTCCTCCGGCCCCGCCGCCCGCTCGCGCACTTCGGGCATGCGCCGGCCCAGGCTCGGGCGGTCCTGCGCCATGCCCCCGGCCAGCCCGGCCAGCTCCTTGTAGGGCCCGCCCAGCATGTAGTCCGGCGCGGCGTCCAGCGCCTTGACCACGGCGCTCTCCAGCCTGCGCAGCCCGCCCGCGTAGACCATCTCGCCCGTGTGGTCGAAGACGGCGGCCCAGGGCATCTGTTCCACCGGCCAGGGCGAGACCCAGCCCTGGTAAAGGACCGGCCAGGCCGGCTGAAGGCGATGACACGCGTATACCAGGTGGTTCTCGATGATCCACGGAAAACGGCGGCACTGGAATCCCGCCACGACCAGCCCCCGCTCCCTGTACTTCGCGTACAGATCGTTGATGCGCGCGATCTCGCGGCGCGAAAGCGGACAGGTCACGCACCACGTGTAGGCCACCACGACGCGGCCTTCGAAGTCCAGCCGGCTCAGCCGTTCGCCCCACACCTGACGCCCGAGCCGCACCTGGCTGAGCGGGTAGTCGGCGGGTTTCATGGACAGGTCGATTTCCTGTCCGGCGGCCGCGGCCGCCAGGCCGGCGGCCGACGCCGCGATCAGAAGGCGGAGGCGGCCGAGGCAGTCTTGCCGTTTCATACGTCCCTCCACGCGCCCTGCGCCCCGGAGCTGGCCACCGCCGCGGCCACGAAACGCATGCCCGCCACGCCCGTTTCGGCGCCGGGATGATCGTAAGGCGCCGGCGCCTCTTCGCCGCGGCGCCGCCGGATCGTGCGCTCCATGGTGCAGTGCAGGTTCGCCAGCGCTTCCAGGAAGTCCTCGTGATGGCCGGCCGGAACGCGCAGGTAGGAGCCGACGCTCTCGGGGAAGAACGGGGCGCCGCCGCCGATCCAGTAGGTCCGGTCGCATTCCCCCGCGCGCACGAGCAGGCTTTCCGCGCGCTCCTGGCGCCATTCCAGCGAGCCCTTGGCGCCGAAGATGCGGAACCCGTTGTCGTTCTTGTAACCGATCGCGATCTGCGTGGCCGTGATCAGCGCCGTGGCGCCGTTGTCCATCTCGGCCGTGACGTTGAAATCGTCGTCCAGGTCGCGCCCCTGCACGAAGCTGTTCAGCCGCGCCGAGACTCGGCGGACCTTGAGACCCGAAACCCACGTCGCCGCCACGAAGGCGTGCGTGCCGATGTCGCCGCCGCAGTTGGATATGCCCGTGCGCGCGCGGTCGGTGCGCCACGCGGCCTGCTGCTGGCCGTCCTTTTCAAGCGCGGTGGCCAGCCAGCCCTGCGTGTACCAGGCCTCGATCTTGCGGATCCGGCCGACGTCGCCGCGCCGGACCATTTCGCGGGCCAGCATCATCATGGGATGCCCCGTGTAGGTGTGCGCCAGCACGAACGGCACGTCCTTCTCCTTCACGCGGGCCGCGAGGCGCTCCGCCTCGTCGACGGTCATGGTCATGGGCTTCTCGCACAGCACGGGGATGCCGGCTTCGACGCAGGCCATGGCCGGCGCGAAGTGCGCGTTGTTGGGGGTGGTGATGACCGCGTAGTCCAGCTCAAGCCTGCCCCTGGCGCGCGCTTCGATCATTTCGCGCCAGTCGCCGAAACCGCGGATGCCCCATTCCGCGGCTGAAGCCAGGGCCGCTTTCGGGTCCGTGCGCAGCGCGCCGGCCACGAGCTCCCGCGTGCCGTCCAGCGACAGCGCCCGCAGATGCACCCGCCCGAAGAATGCCCCCGGCCCCCCGCCGCCGATCATGCCGACCTTCAACTTTGCCATGTCCCGCCTCCTTCCGGTCCCGTGAATATACCGCCCGCCCCGCGCGCGATCAAGCCGCACCAGCCCGCCGCCCCGCCGTCCGGCGGCCCCACGCCCGGCGGCCGTCCGGGATGACAATCCGGGAATCCGCCCCGACGGCGATGCTCATATTGATGGTGCGCGCTGCAGATTCGCTTTTCGCAGCCGGAGCGCGTTGGTCACAACCGAGACGGAACTGAAGCTCATCGCCGCGGCGGCGATCATCGGGCTCAGGAGGATTCCGAACACGGGATAGAGCACACCCGCCGCGATGGGAACGCCGAGAGAGTTGTAGACGAAAGCGAAGAACAGATTCTGCCGGATATTGCGCATGACGCAACGGCTGAGGCCAAACGCCTTCACGATCCCGCGGAGATCTCCCTTCACCAGTGTCACCCCCGCGCTCTCGATTGCCACATCCGTGCCCGACCCCATGGCGATGCCGATGTGGGCGGCGGCAAGCGCGGGTGCGTCGTTGATCCCGTCGCCGGCCATGGCGACAATGTGTCCCCCCGCGCGCAATGCTTTCACCCGTTCCTGCTTGTCCTGCGGGGCCACGCCCGCCTGCACATTGTCGATCCCCAGTATGTCACCCACGTGACGTGCGGTACGTTCGTTGTCTCCCGTGACCATGCAGACCTGCACCCCAAGCCCATGCAGCGCACCGATGGCCTCAGCCGTCGTCCTCTTCACCGGATCGGCAATGGCGATGATGCCTTCCACCTTGTTGTCGAGCCCCGCGAAGATCACCGTGCGCCCGGTTTCCTGCAGCTCTTGTGCCGCGGCCCGGAGCGGCCCGGCAAGTCCGGCGCCGCCCCCATCGAGAAATTCGGCCTTGCCGACCCTCACTGTATGCTGTTCCACGGTTGCCGTTACCCCGCCGCCGGTCGTCGATTCGAACGCCTCTGCCCTGGCGAGGGCCAGGCCGCGCTCACGCGCGGCGCGCACGACGGCCGCTGCCAGGGGATGTTCGCTGCTCTGTTCTGCCGATGCGGCCAGGCGAAGCACCTCGCTTTCCGCGAGTGATCCTGTGCTGCGGATCTCCGTCACGGAGGGCCGGCCTTCCGTGAGCGTCCCCGTCTTGTCCACGATCACGGTATCGACGCGTTCCATCATTTCCAACGCTTCGGCGTTCTTGATGAGGATGCCTTCGCGCGCTCCGCGCCCCACGCCCACCATGATCGACATGGGCGTGGCCAGGCCCAATGCACACGGGCAGGCGATGATAAGCACGGCCACGGCATTGACCAGGGCGTGGGCCAGACGCGGTTCGGGTCCAACCCATGCCCACGCGATAAAGGTGACAACGGCGACCGAAATGACGCCCGGAACGAAAAGCGAGGCAACGCGGTCGGCGACTCCCTGGATGGGCGCCCGGCTGCGTTGGGCCTCGCTCACCATGTGCACGATCTGCGACAGAACCGTGTCGGCGCCCACCTTCGTCGCGCGCATCAGGAATGAGCCGGTCTGATTGATCGTCGCGCCGGTCACGGAATCGCCGGGACTCTTGTCGGCCGGCAGGGGTTCGCCGGTGATCATCGATTCGTCCACGGCGCTTCGGCCCTCGACGACATCCCCGTCGACAGGAATCTTCTCGCCCGGCCGCACCCTCAATAGATCGCCCGGCTTGACCTCTTCGATCGGGATCGCGTGCTCCTGGCCGTCGCGGACGACTCGGGCCGTCTTGGGCGCAAGTCCCAGCAATTCCCTGATAGCACCGCTTGTGCGTTTGCGCGCCCGAAGTTCCAGGACCTGCCCCAGCAGGACCAGCACGATGATTACCGCCGCGGCCTCGAAGTACAGGGCCACTTCGCCGTGATGGCGGAACGATTCGGGAAAGGCGCCGGGAAAGAGCGCCGCCGCGACACTGTACAGATAGGCCGTGCCCGTACCGACGCCAACCAGGGTGAACATGTTGAGGCTGCGCATGACGATGGATCGCCACGCCCGCTTGAAGAAAGGCAGGCCCGCCCAGAGTACGACGGGCGTGGCAAGAGCCAGTTCCACCCATTTGGCGATCGCGCGGGGGAGCAGCCGGCCTATGGGGTCGCCGGGGATCATGCCGCCCATCGCGATGAGAAACACGGGCACGGTCAGCGCCAGGCCGATCCAGAAGCGCAGCGCCATGTCGCGCAGTTCGCCGTCGTCTTCCCCGGTTCCCGCGTCCACGGGCTCCAGCGCCATCCCGCACTTGGGGCAATCGCCGGGATGATCCTGCTCCACTTCGGGGTGCATCGGGCAGGTGTAGAGATTGCCGATTCCGGACCGCGGATTCCGGATCTCGGGAGACGCGCCGCCCTTGAGGAATCTCTCGCGGCAATGGGCGGAACAGAAGTGGCGGGTCCTTCCTTCCCGCTCGACGCGAAAATCCGTCGAGGGGTCGACGTCCATTCCGCATACTGGATCAACCGGCATCTTTCCGCATCCTCGTCGTGGCGCCGGAGTGCGGCGTCACATCACGTGGTCATGGGCGTCGTAACCGTGATTTTGTTCGTCTTCGCCTTCAGTTCCTCGATCCAGCAGTACAACACCGGCGCCATGAACATGGTCACGACCTCCAGCAGCATGCCGCCGAAGGAAGCGAGGGACATCGGAACCATGATGTCGGCGCCGCGGCCGCGGGACGTAATGACCGGCAACAGGGCCAGGACCGTCGTGGCCGTCGTCATCAGGCAGGCCCGGACGCGCCGTTCGCCCGCATGGATGGTGGCCGCGCGGATCTCGTCGCGTGTGCGGGGATTCACTTCCTCGAACCGTTGCTTGAGGTACGTACACATGACAACGGCATCGTCCGAGGCGATTCCGAAGAGAGCCAGAAATCCCACCCATATGGCGATACTCATGTTTACGGTGTGCACCTGGAAGAGGTCCCGCATCGGCACTCCGAATGCCGAGAAATTGAGGAACCACGGTTGCCCGTACAGCCAGATCAGCAGAAGTCCTGAGCCCCAGCAGACGAAAATCGTGCTGAAGATCAGCGTCGTGGTGATCACGGAGCGGAACTGGAAGTAGATGATCATGAAGATGACGAACAGGGTAAGCGGCAGAATGAGCGCCAGCGTCTTCTGGGCGCGCAGTTGGTTCTCGTAGCTGCCAGCAAAGCGGTACGACACACCGGGAGGCAGTTGCAGTTCGCCGGAGTTCTGCTTGGCTGTCAGGTAGGCCTGGCACGCTTCGACCACGTCCACTTCGGCGAAGCCCGGCTTCTTGTCGAAGAGCACGTAGCTGACGAGGAAGGCGTCCTCGCTTTTCACCGCCTCCGGGCCCCGCACGTAGCGGATGTCCGCAAGCTGCGCGAGCGGAATCTGCGCGCCGTCCATGCCGGGAATGAGGATTCTTCCCAGCGCCTCGATGCTGTCGCGAAGCTCGCGGAGGTAGCGCACCCGGATCGGATAGCGCTCACGGCCTTCGACAGTCGTGGTCAGCGGCACGCCGCCCACCGCGACTTCGATGGCCATCTGCACATCCGCGATCATCATCCCGTGGCGGGCGATCGCCTCGCGGTCGACGTCGATTTCCAGGTAGGGCTTGCCGACGATGCGGTCGGCGATTACCGCGGACGCCTCCACGCCGGGGACGTCCTTCAGAAAGCGCTCGATCCGGATGCCCGCGCGCTCGATGGTCTCCAGGTCCGGCCCCTTGACCTTGATGCCCATGGGCGCGCGCATGCCGCTTTGCAGCATGACGAGCCGCGCGGCAATGGGTTGCAGGCGGGGCGCCGTGGTGCTGCCCGGAACGTCGGCCGCGCGGGTGATCTCCTTCCAGATGTCGTCCGGCACGCGGATATGCTCCCGCCACTGGCGGAACGGGCGGCCGCGCCTGTCCGGAACGAGATTGCCCGTTGCGTCGCGCGCGAAATCCCGCGCGGCCTTGTCGTACCTGTAAAGAATGAGCCGCCCGCCCTTGTCCGCGGCGTACTCCGGCTTGTACGTGATCACCGTCTCGATCATGTTGACCGGCGCCGGATCCAGCGCGGAGGCCGACCGGCCGATCTTGCCCACCACGGTGTCCACCTCTGGGATAGCGCGCAAAGCCATGTCCTGCTTCGCAATGATGTCCATGGCTTCGCCGATGGAGGCATGCGGCATGGTCGTCGGCATGTAGAGGAACGATCCCTCGTCGAGCGGCGGCATGAACTCTTTGCCGAAGCCGGGCAGCTTGTGCGCCGCCAGCGACCACGGCCGGCTTTGTCGCACGAATTGCCCCGCGGCCGGCCAGACCTTCCCCAGGCTGGCGGGGATGACGCCAAAAACCCGATCGAATCCGAGCCAGGCCGTGTATCCTACGACAATGATCGCCGCGGGCAGCGCCAGGAACACGGCTTTATGCGCGAGGAACCAGCGCAGCATCCTCGCATAACGACGCTCGATCAGATAGTACAACCCTTGAAGTCCGCCGATCACCACACCCACGAATATGAGATTGCGCCACAGGCCGCGCTGCGGACCGAGCGGTAGCCAGTGCTCGGTAAGGAGCACTCCGACCACAATCACGCCCGCAACGTTGGCCAACGTGGGCGCTGTCTTTCGGATACGTTCCGGCAGGCGGTCCGAAACCGCGACGTACCCTCCCCAGGCCGCCAGCAGGAGCGCGGCGCGCCACCAGCCGAACAACGCCGCGATCAAGACACCGACCAGGATCAGGCCGACGCCAAGTCGCCGCTTGCCTCTGGCATCGAGCGGCCGCCGGGCGAGCACGAGATGCGCCACGGCCGGCACAACGGTAATGGCCGCAATGACGGAACCAATCAGGCAGAATGTCTTCGTGAACGCCAGCGGCCGGAAGAGCTTGCCCTCCGCGCCGGTCATGGCGAAGACCGGGAGGAAGCCGATAACGGTGGTGGCAATCGCGGTCAGGATCGCGCCGCCGACCTCGCTGGCGGCGCGATAGACGACCTCAAGAGAGGTGGCAGGTGTGAGGTGTCGGGTGTTAGGGGAAAGCGAGGTCGCAGGTGTCATTTGGGAAGTGGGAGGGGAGGCGGTTCCTTCGCCTGACACCTGACACCTGACACCTGACACCTTCTCTCTCTCCGCCTCGAGATGCTGCAGAACGTTCTGGCACATGATGATGCCCATGTCCACGATTGTGCCGATGGCGATGGCGATGCCGGAGAGCGACACCAGGTTCGCCTCCACGCCGAGCAGCTTCATGGCAATGAAAGAGAACCCCACTGAGAGCGGCATGACGGCGCTCATCATGATGGACAGCTTGAGTTGCGCCGCCATGATGATGATCACGATCATCGTGATGAGTATCTGCTCGTACAGCGCGGCGTTGAGCGTGCCCAGCGTTTCGTAAATCAACCCCGTCCGGTCATAGAACGGCACGATCGTGACCCGGCTCAGGGTCACCCCCTCCGGCCACCGCGACCGGGGGTTGGTCCCGAGCCACTTCCGCCATGCGTCCTGGTCCAGGTCCGAGCCTTCGAAGGCCGCGAAACCGTGCGCCTGCGCAAAGGATTCCACCTGCGCCTTCGTCGTCCGGCGGAAATCGGCCACGGCTTTGACCGGCAGCGTCGGGGCGATCTCCGCGATCTTGGCCTTGACGTTCTTGATGGCTTCCAGAGGGTTCGATCCGTACCGCGTCACCACGACGGCGCCGACGGCTTCAGCGCCTTCCTTGTCCAGCGCACCGTCCCGGAAAGCGGGACCCAGCGTGACCTTTGCCACGTTGCGAACATAGATCGGAACGTTGTTGTTGACCTTGACGACCGTGTTCTCGATGTCCGCCAGGTTACGGATGAATCCGCGCGCCCGGATGAGATACTCCACGCGGTTCAGTTCAATCTGCCGTGCGCCCACGTCAAGGTTCGACATGCGCACGGCCCTGAAGACTTCTTCCAGGGTCACGTTGTGCGCCCGCATGGCGTCCGGGTCAACGTCCACCTGGTATTCGCGGATGAACCCGCCGACAGAGGCAACTTCCGTTATGCCTTCCGCCGCCTGGAGGTGGTAGCGGATCGTCCAGTCCTGGATGGATCGCAGTTCATCGAGGTCCCAGCCGCCGGTCGGGCCGCCCAGTCCGGCGAGCCAGGGAGCGGAGGAAGAGGTGTCAGGTGTTAGGTGATAGGTGTTGGGGTTCTGCTTCTCGCTGCCTGACACCTCCCACCTCCCACCTAACACCTCTCTCCCCTCGAGCGTGTACCAGAAGATCTGCCCCAGCGCCGTGGCGTAGGGCCCGAGCGCGGGCTTGACCCCTTCGGGCAACGTACCCTCAGGCAGGCCGTTCAGGCGCGCCATGACGCGGTTCTGGGCCGCCTCGAACGCCACGCCTTCCTCGAAGATGATGTAAACCATCGAGAACCCGAACATGGAGTAACTGCGAACCGTCTTGACCCCGGGCATTCCGAGCAGTGAAACGGTGAGCGGGTACGTGATCTGATCATCCACGTCCCTGGGCGAACGCCCCATCCAGTCCGTAAAGACGATCTGCTGGTTCTCGCCGATATCCGGGATCGCGTCCACCGGCACGGGCGTGCGGATGAGCCCCTTGATCTCCCAGTCGAAGGGCGCCACGATGACGCCCCACACGACGATGAACAGCACGAGCAGCGCCACGACCAGCTTCTGTTCGAGGCAGAAGCGGATGATTCTGTCAACCGGCGATGGGACCGGTGGGGAAGGTGTTAGGTGGGAGGTGGGAGGTGTCATGGCGATCTCTCGGGCTCGACGCCCTCGGCCCGCAGCTTGTCCAGGTACTTCTCCGGCTCCCTCAGGAAGGGTTCCCTGCACCCGGGGCAGCAGAAATAGACCCGCTGCCCTTTGTAGTCCGCGTAGTGCTCCCGGTTGATCGCGCCACCCATCACCGGGCAGTGCGTCTGAGCATTCGCCCCTTCTTCCATCTTCCCTCCCACCTCCCACCTTCCACCTTCCACCTCTTCCCCGGGCTGCATCATGCTCGCCTTCCCCTGGATCTGGAGGGAGCTGTCTATCTTGAAAGCGCCATTTGCGACCACGAGATCGCCTTCCTTCAACCCGTCTCTCACCATGTAGGCCTCACCTGCTCTGGGGCCGAGGACGATCTCCCGGCCTTCGAATGCGCCCTCCTTTCCGGGAACGGCCACGTACACCACGGCCCGCTCGCCCGTGACCAGCGGGGCGGACGCGGGGATCACCAGAGGCGCGTTCGCGGCCGAGACCTCCGCGCTCGCGTAGCCCAACTCCTCGGCCGGCACAAGGGGCATGCCGCACACGTCGCAGGAACCGGGGCCGTCCTTGACAACTTCAGGGTGCATCGGACTGATCCACTTGCCGGCGAGGTCCGGCTGGAGCACTTTGCCTCCGTCGGCGGCCGTCACGCGCACGACGGCGCGCACGAACATCTCCGGCTTGAGCCGGCCGTCCCGGTTTGCCGCGTCAACCCGTACCTTGACCGTGCGCGTCATCGGGTCGAGAACAGGATCAATGAAAGCGATCGTTCCCTGGAACGTCTCGCCGGGATAAGCCTCAACCTGAAACTCGACCGGCTGCCCGTAGCGCAGCCAGACAAGGTCGGACTCGTAGGCGTCCAGCTTGATCCACACGCGACTGAGGTCCGCCACGGTGAAGAGCTTCATCCCCGTTTCCACATACATGCCTTCAAAGGTGTCCATCCGTTCCACGACAACGCCCGCCAGAGGCGAGTAGAACGTGATGTGGTCGCTGGGCCTGCCGCTGCGCTCGATTTCGGCGATCTGTTCGGGAGTCAACTGCCAGAGGCGGAGCTTTTCGCGCGCGGACTCGAGAATGGCGCGTGTTGAATCCGAACCTGCCGGCGCCGCGCCGGTCTGACGACTGCCCGCGGCTCTGGCCGCCTGGATCAGCTCCTGCTGGGCGGAGACCAGCTCGGGGCTGTAGAAGTCGGCCAGGTGGTCGCCCTTCTTGACGGGAACGCCCACGAAATTGACGTAGAGGCGGTCGATCCGGCCGGGAACCCTGGGCGCGATGTAGGCGATGCGGGTTTCGTCCATGTGCACCTTGCCGACCATTCGAACGGCGACCTCCACAAAGCGTCGTTCCACCGGTGCAAGACGTATCGCGGCGAGCTTCCTGGCCGCTTCGCTCATGACCAGTTCCGACGGTCCGGTCTTTTCCTCGCCCCCCGTGACGGCGGGAATGAGGTCCATCGCGCAGATTGGACATTTGCCTGGCCCGGGCTGCCGGATCTGCGGATGCATGGAGCAAGTCCACACCTCGGCTTGGGAAGACGAGGCAGGTGTTAGGTGTTGGGTGTTAGGTGTTAGGCGGTGACGCGGACCGCGCAGGATATACCCGGCGATAAACGCAACCAGTAACGCTACCACCACGAGCATGATCTTCTTCGGTCCTGACTTCTTTCTTGTGTTCATTCCTGGCCCCTCTTTCAAGGTGTTAGGCAAACGCCACGGTCCGTTCCCCTCTTCTCCCTCCGAACCCCTAACACCTACCACCGAACACCTATTCTCTCAAAGGAATGCCGTACTTGCCGATGCAACAACCGATGTCGGCCAGGGCGATTTCCCGGTCCGCCACGGCGCGTTCGCGCATGAGCTTGAATTCCAGGAGGGTGCGCTGGGCATCGATCAACGTCATGAAATCGGCCTTGCCGGCGGAAAACTCCTGGCGCGCGACCTCGTATGCCTGCTCGGCCTTGGGGACCAGCGAATCGCCGAACAGCCGCATCCTCCTTTCCGCGTCCCTCGTCATGAAAAGCGCCATCTTCAGTTCCGCCTTGAGCGCGTTTTCCATGTTATCCCGGTCGGTGGCGGCGGCCTCAAGCATGGCCTCCGCTTCGCGGATCTCGGCGGAGTACCTGCCCTGCCAGAGCGGCAGGCTGATGCCGGCCATCAGGCCCGCCTCCGTTTCATCCGCGCCGCCTTCCATGCCGGGCATGACCATCAGCCCCGCGCCGACCATGAAGTCCGGGTAACGGCTCCGGCGCGCGAGTCTGACCGCCGCCCGCTCGCGCCTGACCATGGCATCCAGGGCCTTCAGCTCCGGGTTGAGGTCCCTCAGGATCGCCGTCAGCCCCTCGTCGGGAATCAGTCCCTGGGCCGACGGAGTCATGACGGGCCACGGCAACGGCCCGTCGAACGGAAGATTGAGCAACGACGCCAGTTCCGCCGACCGCGCGGACCGCTCGTCGCTCAGCGTCGCCAGTTCGTTATTGAGGCGGTCCAGTTCCACCTGGACCTTGACCAGGTCCGCGAAACCCGCCGATCCCGCCTTGTACTTTGCCTGCACGACGCTCTCCAGGTCGGCGAGCAGCCTCCTGTTCTCCTCCGTCACTCCCGTAGCCCTGCGGAGGTAATCGTATTCGTGAAAAGCGGTCACGGTCTCGCCGTAGAGCGTCAGCCGCGCGGCCTCGAACTCGTGGGCGGCGGCCTCGGCCTCCGCCAGCTTCTCCCGGGCGCGGAGTCCCAGTTTGCCGACCCCGGGAATCGTCTGCGTCGCGGCGAAACGGTGCAGGAAGTCCCTGCGGTCAAGGGAATACTCGTACGTGAAAGCCGGATCGTCCAGAAAGCGCGCCTGGGGTATGCGATCGAGCGCGGCCCTCCAACGCCGGAACGCGGCCTTGAGCCCCGGATTGTTGAGAAAGGCGTAGCGGACGTAGTCGTCGATCGTCGCGTTTCCGTCGATGCGGGGAGGCTCTTTCAAAACCGGCGCCGGGGCGTCCGGCATCTCAAACCGGCTCGTTTCGGCCTGCGCATAACGGCGCAAAGCGTCCTTCTCGCCGGGCGACGCGCACCCGCTCAGAACAGCGAGGCCGGCCGCGACGGCCAGGGTTGCCTTGACTCGCGAACGCGCGCCTCCGCGTCCGTTATCGCTTTCCGTCATGAACACGTCCTCGCGCGTCAGTATGACTGCGCCTTGTGCCCGCCGCGATACTATTTCTGCTCTCCGCTCTTGCCCGCCGGATCAAGCGCAATGCCTTCGCTCTCCAGCTTCTTGATGTATTTCACGGGATCGGCTTTCAGCGCTCCGGCGCACCCCGGACAGCACATGTAGATGCGCTTGCCGTCGTGGTCCACGTAGGAGGCCTTGTCGATCTTGCCGCCCGTGACCGGGCAGGCCTCCTGCAGCGCGACGGCTGCCGCCGGCGCCTTTTCCTCAGCCTGCTTCCCGGGTTGCTCCGGATGTTCGCCGGCCGCCGCCGACCCCGCGGCCAGAATTCCCGCCACCGCCGTTGCCATGAGTCCCATCAGCGTCTGCGCCTCGTTCTTCATCCGACTTCACTCCTTTCGTTCATCCTGCCACTGCTCAAGGTTTGTGTCCGTCCGGCTCCGCATGCTGCGGCGGGGCGTCACACGACGGGCATTCACGACAGAGACACTCCGTCAGCATCCGGTCGAATCGCGCCCTCTGCTTCGCGTCCAGGACGCCGCGCGCCCGGCGGATATGATCCAGTGTGGCGCGCTCGCTCTCCTCGTAGGCGCGGCACATCTCCATGAGGGCGGCTTCCGTCCGCGCGGTGCCGTTCGTCTCCTGGCTCAGCGCCTCTCCCAAGCGTGCGCGAACCCCGCAGTGCCGCGCGCAACACTCGTCCAGTCTCGTCGCCAGGCGCGCATGCAGGGCCTTGATTTCAGCGGCCTGTGCATCGGTCAGCTTCAATTCCCTGCTCAGGAACGAGACGTCCCGCAGGCGATCGGTTCCCGGGCCGGCCGCCCGGCAGAGCGCGTGGCGGGCTATCCCGAAGGTGTCAAACGCCCTGATGTCTCCCGCCTTGATCCGGTCGACAAGGTCCCAGTCTGAGTCTTCGCTCATCCTTGACGAGGGTGAATTCTCCATGCGTCAACTTCCTCAGCGGTGGCCTGGCCGTCAAAGGTCCAGAACTCGCGTCGCTCGCCGGCCGTCCAGCATGCGGTGGCGGATGGGCCGGTGGCCTTCGGGGCGAAATGTCGCAGCAAGCGGACAAGGGAACGCTTGTCCCCGTCCCAGGAC
>Ga0194125_10001579_pt1 | contig 38530 bp, 39 predicted proteins | sample TA2KigC250mmetaG_FD_148626 | JGI IMG/M metagenome (GOLD analysis project Ga0194125, IMG submission 148626) | Freshwater microbial communities from Lake Tanganyika, Tanzania - TA2015034 Kigoma Deep Cast 250m | ecosystem: Environmental > Aquatic > Freshwater > Lake | place: Tanzania: Lake...
CTACGGCGCCAACAAGCGGACCGAACAGGGCAGCATCGAGCGCGTCTCCGCCGCCGCGAGCAAGATCAACGCGACCTCCAGCAAGCGCTCCGTCATCTCCTCCGACTGGGCGACGCGCCGGAAGTTCTCGATCTCCGAACTCACCGCCGCCGGTTACAAATGGGCCGAGGCCGACATGCCGTTGCTGGCGCGCGGCATGGTGCTTGCCGGTGGCACGGTGTTTGTCGCCGGCGCGCCGGACCTTGTGAACGAGGAGCAGGCGTTCCGCAATCAAGACGACCCGGCCATCAAGGCAAAGCTCGCTGAACAGGCGGCGGCGATCGATGGAAAACGCGGCGGATTGCTCTGGGCGTTCTCGTCAGCCGACGGCAGCAAGATCGCCGGGTGGCAGCTCGATTCGATGCCGGTGTTCGATGGCATGGCGGCGGCCAACGGCAAGTTGTTCTTCGCGAGCACGGACGGCAAGGTGATTTGCCTTGGTCGTGACGGCGTTGCGTTGAAAGCCGCGCCGGACGCGAAGCTTGCGCCGCTCGATATCAGCGTGAAGACGACCAAGATCAGCCTGCCGTCCAAGGACAGCGAGTTTGCGGCGCTCGACCAAGCGCACGTCTTGGCAACCGATCTCGGTTACCGCCTCGCCACCGAGACGAAGAAGGTCGGCATGGCGTTGAAGAAGCTCGACGCCCCGTTGACCGGCAAGGTCACGCTGACGTGTAAACTGCAATTCACCAGCGTTGCGGGCCTGAAGAACGGCTACCTCGCGTTTGGCGACGGCGCCGACGAGGAGAAGCTGGTGAAGTGCGGCTTGCGCGTGGCAGTGAAGACCGCCGCGATCATCCAAGGCCCGCTCTCCAAGAACAAAGGCGCCACGACGCCGTATGAGATAGACCCAGAGAGGTCTTACGACTTGGTCGTGACCGTGGACCTCGCCTCCGGTAACTTGACTTTCCAAAGCGGGACAGCGACTGTGACCGCCAAGCTGAGCCGGACGATGAAATGCATTACCCATGTCGGTTACTGCACCAACAACGCCACGGTGGACTTCAGCCCGATCGAAACCACAACGAAATGATAATCCTACTAGCCTGTCTCGTATTTGCCGCCAGCATTTGCAGCGCGCAGAACCAAGCCCAATCCACCCTCGAAGCCACCGGTATTAAAGGCGGCTTCGTCGTCCACGTCGGCTGTGGCGATGGGAAGGTGACGGCGGCGTTACGCGCCAACGACGGTTTCATCGTTCACGGCCTTGATGCGGATGTGGCGGCGGCGCGCAAACACATTCAGTCGGTCGGCTTGTACGGGCCAGTGAGTGTGGATCGGTGGAGTGGTGGAGCGCTGCCTTATATTGACAACCTCGTCAATCTAGTGGTCGCTGACAATCCCGGCAACGTTTCCATGGGCGAAGTGATGCGCGTGCTCGCGCCGAACGGCGTCGCGATGATCGGCGGCAAGAAAATCGTGAAGCCGCGCCCGAAGGAGATGGATGACTGGACGCATTACTTCTACGACGCGCGCGGCAACCCGACTTCCAAGGACATGCTCGTTGCGCCGCCGGAGCGGTTGCAGTGGGTCGGCAGTCCGCGCTGGTCGCGTCACCACGACCGGATGTCGAGCTTGAACGCCAAGGTGTCGGGCAACGGACGTCTGTTCTACATCATGGACGAAGGGTCACGGATTTCGATTTTGCTGCCGTCGAAATGGATGCTCATCGCGCGCGACGCGTTCAACGGCACGATTCTCTGGAAGAAACCGATCGGCAAATGGCAGGAGCACATGTGGCCGTTGAAGTCGGGGCCGACCCAGCTCACGCGCCGGCTCGTGACGGATGGCGCGCGCGTGTTTGTGACGATGGCGATTGACGCGCCGGTCAGTTGCCTCGACCCGGCCACCGGAGAATCGCTCCGCGTGTACGAAGCCACGAAGGGCGCGGAGGAAATCCTCCACGTCAACGGCACGTTGTTCGTGCTCATCAATCCGCAGGCGTGGTCACTGACGGACTTTGCGCCGGTGCACAACACCGGCGACCAGCGGCGCGTCGAGACCGAGTTCAACTGGGACCAGAAGCCGCGCCAATTGATGGCGGTGGACGTGGCGACGGGGCGCGTGCTCTGGAAGAAGGACGGCAAGATCGCGCCGTTGACGATGGCCGCCGACGGCAAACGCGTCGTCTATTACGACGGCGACAAACTGGTCTGTCTCGATCCCGCGACCGGCCAGCAGCGCTGGGCCAGCGGAACCGAGGCGAAGCGGAAACTGTTCGAGTATAACTACGCCCCGCGCGTCGTGCTGCACAACGACGTGGTGCTCTACGCCGGCGGCGACGGCGCGCAGAAAGGGTTGGCCGCCAACACCGGCAAGGAACTCTGGTCGGCGCCGCACAACAAATCCGGTTACCGCTCGCCCGAAGACCTGATCGTCGCGGGCGGCCTTGTTTGGAACGCGCCGACGCTTTCGGGCAACATGACGGGCGCGTTCGTGGGGCTTGACCCGTTGACGGGAAAGGTCGTGAAGGAGTTTCCGCCGGACGTCGAGTGCTACTGGTTCCATCATCGTTGTTACATCGCGAAGGCGACGGAACGGTTCATCATCCCGTCGCGCACGGGGATCGAGTTTGTGGATTTCAACAAGAGCCACTGGATGATCAACCACTGGGTTCGCGGCGCGTGCCTGTACGGCGTGTTGCCGTGCAACGGCCTCGTCTATGCCGGGCCGCACAACTGCGCCTGCTACCCCGAGGCGAAGCTCGACGGCATGAACGCGCTCGCGCCCGCCGGCACGGCGTTCAAGCCGGTCCCCGATAACCAGCGCGTGGAGCGCGGCCCTGCCTACGGGCAGCCGCTCGACGAGACCGACGCCGACGCGAAAGACTGGCCCACGTACCGTCACGACGCCGCGCGCAGCGGCTACACCGACCAGCCGTTGCTGGAGAAACTCGATCCCGCGTGGAGCATGAAGCTCGGCGGCAAACTCACCGCGCTGACGGTCGCTGGAGGGAAAGTGTTCGTCGCGCAGGTGGACGCGCACATCTTGCACGCGATTGATTTCGTGACTGGAAAGACAGCGTGGACGTTCGTCGCGGGGGCGCGGATTGATTCGCCGCCGACGTATTGGAAGGGGCGCGTGTTGTTTGGCGGCAAGGACGGTTACGTCTATTGCCTGCGCGCCAGCGACGGCGCGTTGATCTGGCGGTATCTCGCCGCGCCCACCGACCGCCGGCACATGGCGCTGGAACAACTCGAAAGCGTCTGGCCCGTCCACGGCAGCGTGCTTGTCGAGAACGGCATCGTCAGTTTTGTCGCCGGCCGGTCAGTGTTCCTCGACGGCGGGCTGCGTTTCCTCCGGCTCGACGCCGCCACCGGCCAGAAGAAGGTCGAGATCGTCTATGACCGTAAAGATCCCGAGACTGGAAAAGATCTGCAGGAACGCCACAAGACACTCCAGATGCCGGTCGGTTCAAACGACATTCTTTCGAGCGACGGCAACCACATTTATTTGCGCTCGCAAAAAATCAAGGCCGACGGCCAACGCATCGAGATCGGCCCGGTGTCGGGCAACGCCGCCGAACAGGGCGGCGCGCAAAAGGGCGATGGCGCGCACATTTTCGCGCCGATGGGCTTTCTCGACGACGAGTGGTTTCACCGGAGCTACTGGGTCTTCGGCAAAAATTTTGCCGGCGGCCACAACGGCTACTACCAGGCCGGCAAGTACGCACCGAGCGGGCGCATTCTGGTATTCAACGACAAGGAAGTGTTCGGCTTCAGCCGGCTGCCGCAATACCTGAAATGGACGACCACGATGGAACACCAGCTCACCGTCGCGAGCCGGGAAGCGCCCAACGTCACGCCCGACACCAGCGAAGGCCCGAAGGCGAAAGGCAAGAAGGGTGCGGCGAAAAAAGGCGCCGCGCCGGCTTTCCCGCTGGTGAAGTTCGCCGACTCCGACAAGAACGATCCATCGAACAAACCTCTCACGGTGGAAGCCTGGGTGCAGTCCGCTGCTCCCGATGGCGTGATTGCCCATCACGGGGGATCGCTCAACGGCTACGCGCTCGCCTTGCAGGAAGGCCGGCCTGGTTTCTCCGTTCGCGTCAACAAGGAAGCCGCGACCGCGCAAGCCGCGCGCCCGCTCGACGCCGGCTGGCATCACCTTGTTGGCGTGCTCGGAGCCGACAAGAGCCTGCGGTTGTTTGTGGACGGGCAGCTTGCGGCCCAGACGAAGGCGCCGGGCTTGATTCCCACAAAACCGAAGAACCCGCTTCAACTGGGCGGCCCCGGCAGTTCCCTCGTGAGCGATTACGGACGCCGCGCGCCGTACCAAGGCCTGCTCGATTCGTTCGCGGTTTACCCGCGCGCGTTGAGCGAAGCTGACCTGATCGCGCGCACCACCCAAACCGGCGCGTTGGTCGCGTGTTCGTTCGACAAGGGCGACGCCCGCGATGAATCCGGCAACGCCATCCAAGTCGTCCTCTCCGGCGTGGAAATCGTCAAGGGCAGGACCGGCAGGGCGCTGTCGTTCGGCAAATCCGGTCCAGCTCCCAAGCCCGCCACGGGCGGCCGCGGCCCCGGCACATTTGTCCAATATCGTTGGACGCAATACGTCCCGATCATTGTTCGCGCGATGGCGATGGCGGGGCAGACGGTGTTCATCTCAGGGCCGCCTGACAAGGTGGACGAAGAATACGCGTTCGAGCGGATGACGCAGAAGGACGCGGAGATCCAGACGCAACTGGCCGAGCAGGACGCCGCGCTCAACGGCCAGCGCGGGGCGCGGCTCTGGGGTGTGTCGCACGCAAAAGGATTGACCACGCACGAGTTGGAGCTGGAAGGCCCGCCCGTGTGGGACGGCATGGCCATCGCCCAGGGCCGCTTGTTTGTTGCCGGTGTTGATGGTAAGGTCACGTGCTACGGGGTTCCGAAAAAGTGAACACAAAAAGATTCCTCGCGATTATCTGTCTGTTCGCAGCGGCGTGTTTGAATGCGTCCGCGTGTTCGGTGCCGGTGTTCCGCTACGCGCTGGAACGCTGGCCGGCGGACATTTATCGGATGACCATTTTCCATCGCGGGCCGCTTTCGCCGGAACAGCGGGCTGTCGTGGACGCGGTTAACCATGCCAGCGAAGAAGGCCTGGTCAACATGGGCGTCCGGCTGGTGGACGTGGCCGGGCAGATGTCGGACGCGATGGCGAAACTCTTGGCCGCGCAGCCCTCGAAAGACCTGCCGTGGGCGCTCGTTCAGTATCCTGCCGTCACCGGGTTCGAGCAGCCGGTCGCGCAAGGGTTTCTCGATGCGAAGTTCGCGCAAGAGGTGATGGATTCGCCGGCGCGTCGCGAGGTGCGCGACCGCATCCTGAAAGGCGAATCGGCTGTCTGGGTGCTGCTGGAAAGCGGCGACAAACAACAGGATGACAAGGTGGACAGGCAACTGCGGGCGGAATCGAAGAAACTGGCCGAGCTTCTGGAAATACCGCCGGTGGATCCGAATGATCCGCGCACGGATGTCAATGTGACGTTGAAAATCGCGTTTTCGGCGCTGCGACTGTCGCGCAGCACTCCCGCCGAGCAATTCTTCGTCAACCAACTGGTGAATATCCACCCGAAGTTGGCCGAGGCCAAGGGACCGATTGTGTTTCCAGTTTTCGGGCGCGGCCGGGCCCTGTGCGGGCTGGCCGACAAGGAACTGACCGTCGAAAACATCCAAGAGATTGCCGTGTTCCTGACCGGCGCCTGCTCGTGCGAGGTCAAGTCGATGAATCCCGGCGTGGACCTGTTGTTCGCGGCCGACTGGGATGCGGCGCTGGAAGGCCGCGCGGTCAAGGACCCGGAAATGCCGCCGCTGGTCAGCCTGTCGCAGTTGGCCGCCGAAGCGCAGCCGCCGGCGAAAACAAAGGAACAACCAGCCGACGCGCCTCCAGGCACGGCGTTGACGCGAAACTTGATTGTGGCCGTTGCGCTGGGTATTCTGGCCGTCGTGGCGGGCACGATGTTGTTGCGCCGCAAGGTACGAAATTGATGAGCCTCGGAAGATTGATTCTTCACGAACTTCGTTATCGCCGGCTGAATTTCCTGCTGGGCGTATTGTCGGTGGGCGTGGCCGTCGCGTGCCTGACGGCGGCGCTGGCCATTCTGCACAAGCACGACCGTCGCACCGACCAGATCATCGCCGCCAAGGAAGAAGTGACGCGCAAACAGATGGCGACGATGACGGACGATTACCGGAAAATCACCCTGAAGATGGGCTTCAATGTGTTGATCCTGCCGAAGGACCAGAACCTCAGCGACCTTTACGCTGATGATTTCGCCACGAAATACATGCCGGAAGAATACGCGACCCGCCTTGCCAAGAGCCGCGTCGCCACGATCAATCACATCCTGCCGACGTTGCAGCAGAAGGTGAAATGGCCGGAGCGCGAGCGGACGGTGCTGTTGATGGGCGTGCGCGGCGTGGTGTACACACAGAGCAAAACACAGAAACCGCTTTTGGAGCCGGTCGCTTCCGGCACGATGACTCTCGGCCACGAACTGGCGCGCAGCCTCACGCTCAATCCCGGCGACAAGACCAAGCTCATGGGCCGCGAGTTCACCGTCGCGAAGATCAACCCCGAACGGGGCAACAAGGACGACATCACCATCTGGATCAACCTGGCCGAAGCGCAGGAGATGCTCGACAAGAAAGGCCTCATCAACGGCATCCTCGCGCTCGACTGCACGTGCGACACCGTGGACCGGCTCGCTCTCATTCGGGCGGAGATCGCCAAAATTCTGCCGGACACACAGGTCATCGAGTTCGCCTCGCAAGCCATCGCCCGCGCCGAGGCGCGCACGCGCGCCGGCATCGAGGCGGAAGAGAGTATTCGGCGCGAGAAGGAAGGCCGCGCAAAACTGCGCGCCGAACGCGAAGCGTTGGTCGCCGTGCTCGTGCCGGTGGTGGTGCTCGGCTGCGCCGTGTGGATCGGGTTTCTGGCGCTGGCCAACGTGCGCGACCGCCGCAACGAAATCGGCATCCTCCGGGCGCTCGGTCTCCGGTCCCGCCAGATCTTGTTGATCTTTCTGGGCAAAGCCGCGGTCATCGGCCTTGCGGGCGCGGCCCTCGGCTACCTCGCCGGCAGGCTTATCGGCATGGCGTGGCGCGACACGCCGGGCGCGCCGCCCATCGAAATGGCGCTGATCGAGCCGGGGTTGTTGCTGTTGATTTTGGCTGCCGCGCCGGTGTTGGCGGCGCTGGCCAGTTGGCTGCCGGCCATGATGGCCGCCCAACAAGATCCCGCCGACGTCTTGAGGGAGGAATGAGATGCCGCTGCTCGAACTTCACGACCTGAGCAAGACATTCGCCGGACCCAAGGGCGAAGTGCGCGCCGTGGCGAACGTGACGTTGTCGGTCGAGCCTGGCGAATTCGTGGCCATCCGGGGACCGAGCGGCTGCGGCAAGACGACGCTGCTGCTCGCCGCCGGCGGGCTGCTTGCGCCGGATAGCGGCGAAGTCCGCATCACCGGCGAGGACCCCTATCGGCTTTCACCGGAGCAACGGGCGCAATTCCGAGCCGAGCGGATCGGGTTTGTCTTCCAGCAATTTCATCTCGTGCCGTACCTCGATGTGCTGGACAACATCCTCGTGCCGTCGCTCGCGTCAGGCCGCCACGATGGACGCCAGCAGGCGGAGGAACTCGCGGCGCGGTTCGGACTGACCGACCGCCTGCATCACGTGCCGGCCCAGCTCAGCACGGGCGAACGGCAACGCGCCGCGCTGGCGCGGGCGCTGCTCAACGAGCCGAAACTGGTGCTCGCCGACGAACCGACGGGGAACCTCGACGGCGACAACGGGCAGGTCGTGCTCCGTTGTCTCGCCGAGTTCGCCAAGAACGGCGGCGCCGTGCTGCTGGTGACGCACGACCCGATGGCTGTCACTGTCGCCACCCGCTCGTTGTACCTGCGCAACGGCAAACTGGAGGGCTGATCCATGTTGAAATTGACACTTGCCGGACTGTTGGTCGTCGCCGCCCTGGGCTGCGATGGACGGTCGCGTTCAACCTCCTCGGCAACCCCGCTGCGCGTTTTCTGCGCGGCCGGCCTCAAACCCGCCGTGGAAAAGATCGCGCTGGAATACGAGAAGACTTACAAGGTGCCGGTCGAACTGCAATACGGCCCGTCACAAACGTTGCTCGCCAGCATCGCCGTCACGAAATCCGGCGACCTCTACATTCCCGGCGACGACAGTTTCCTGGCGTTGGCGAAAGAGAAAGACTTGATCGCGGAAACCATTCCGGCGGCCAAAATGGCTGTCGTTGTCGCCGTCCGCGCCGGCAACCCGAAGAACATCCAGTCCCTCGCCGACCTGAGCCGCTCCGGTGTGAAACTCGGCATCCCGAATCCCGACGCCGCGGCGGCCGGCAAACTCGCGCGGCAGGCGTTGCAGGCTGCCGTCGCGTGGGATGAAATCGAAGCCCGCGCCGCCGTGTTCAAACCCACGGTCAACGACATCGCCGCCGACGTGAAACTCGGCGCCGTGGACGCCGGGCTGGTGTTCGACGCCGTCGCCAGACAATTTCCCGAACTCGAAATCGTCACGCTGCCCGAGCTGACCCCGGCGGTGGCCGATGTGTCGGTCGCGGTGTTGCGTCACAGCGCGCAGCCGGCCGCCGCGTTGCGGTTTGCCCGGTACCTCGCCGCCGCCGACCGCGGCCTGAAACAATTCGCCGCGCTCGGCTACACCGTCGCAGAGGGCGACGCCTGGGATGAGTCGCCGGAAATTCTTCTCTACAGCGGCGCGGTGAACCGGGTCGCGGTGGAGGAAACCCTGCGCCAGTTCGAGGCGCGCGAAGGCTGCCGGATCACGCGCGTCTATAACGGCTGCGGCATCCTCGTCGGCCAGATGAAAACCGGCGGCGCGCGCCCCGACGCGTATTTGACCTGCGACCGGTCGTTTGCGTCGCCCGTGGCGGACTTGTTCCTCGGTGAACCGGTCGGTGTTTCCGAGACGGACATCGTGATCGTTGTCCCCAACGACAACCCAAAAGGCATCCGCGAGTTGCGCGACCTCGCCAAGTCCGGCCTGCGCGTCGGCTGGGCCAATCCAGACCAAAGCACGCTCGGCGCGCTGACGCTGCGGATGTTCGAGCAGGCCGACATCGTCGCGCCGGTCAAGGCCAACTCCGTCATGCAGACGCCCACCGGCGACCTGCTCGTCAACCAGCTCCGCACCAGCCGCGGCTCGCTCGATGCGGTCGTGGCGTATCGCGTCAACGCCATCAAGGCCGGCAGCGACGTAACCATCCTGACGGTGAACGCCCCTGGCGCGCGGGCCGAGCAGACTTTCAGCGTCGGCGCCAAGTCCAAGCACAAACAGATGGTCCGCCGGCTGCACGCCGCGTTGCTCACTGCCGAAGCCGGGCAACGGTATGCCGCCGCCGGTTTCAAGTGGAACCCCCAACCTCGCCGTGACTGAACCCGCGCATCGTCCCCGTTCCGATGTGCCGTTCTACGCCGGCCTGCTTGCGCTTGGTGCTGTTTATGTCGTGCTGCTGGCGGGGCTATTGATCGCGGATGCCGCGTACACCACGCCCGCTCAACTCTGGACCGCGTTGCAAAGCCCGGAAATCCGCTACGCCGTCTGGCTCAGCCTTTGGTCGTGCACGCTCAGCGCGTTGTTGTCGCTGCTCGTGGCGGTGCCCATCGGCTACCTGATGTCGCGTCACCGGTTCCGCGGACAGGCGTTGGTGGACGGCCTGCTCGACATCCCGATCGTGTTGCCGCCGCTGGTCGTCGGGCTGAGCCTGTTGATTTTGTTTCACTCCGTGTGGGGACGCTGGCTCGAAGACGCGTTCAAGGTGATGCTCGCGTGGTTCGGCGTTCGCCGGATCCGCGGCATCACCTACGACATCCCGGCTGTGATCCTCGCGCAGTTCGCCGTGGCCGCCGCGTTCGCCGTGCGCACGATGCGGGTGACGTTCGACCAGATTTCCCCGCGCCGCGAACAGGTCGCAATGACGCTCGGCTGCAATCGCAGCCAGGCGTTCTGGCGCGTCGTGCTCCCCGAAGCCCGGCGCGGGCTGCTCACCGCGTTCACGCTGGCGTGGGCGCGGTCGCTCGGCGAATTCGGGCCGATCCTGATCTTCGCCGGCGCGACCCGGCTGCGGACCGAGGTGTTGTCCACCACGGTGTTCCTTGAACTCAGCGTCGGCAACCTCGAAGCCGCCGTGGCGGTGTCGCTGCTGATGATCGTCGCCGCGCTGGCCGTGCTGCTGCTCGTGCGCCAGCTCGGCTCCGAACGTAACTTCACCCGCGCCATCGAACCATGATCACCGTCGAACAACTCAGCCTCCGGCAGGGCGCGTTCCGCTTGGACGACGTCTCGTTCACCGTGCCTGCGGGCCGGTACGCCGTGCTGATGGGGCGCACGGGCACCGGCAAGACCACCGTGCTCGAAGCCATCGCCGGTCTGCGCCGCATCCGCAGCGGCCGGGTGTTGCTGGCCGACCGGGACGTGACCCGCGAGAAACCCGGCGCCCGCAACATCGGCTACGTCCCGCAGGACGGCGCGCTGTTCACCTCGATGACCGTCCGCGACAATCTCGGATTCGCCCTCGCCATCCGCCGGTGGCCGCGCGAGAAGATTGACGCCCGCGTCCGCGAACTGGCCGACCTGCTCGGCATCCCGCACCTGCTCGACCGGCACACGGCCGGGTTGAGCGGCGGCGAAGCGCAACGCGTCGCGCTCGGCCGGGCGCTGGCGGCGCATCCGCCGGTGTTGTTGCTCGACGAACCGCTCAGCGCGCTCGACGAGGACACCCGCAACGAAATGTACGCGCTGCTCCAATCGGTCCGCGCCCGCACCGGCGTCACGGCGTTGCACGTCACCCACAGCGCGACCGATGCCGACCGGCTGGCCGATGTTGTGTTTCGCCTGCGCGACGGTAGAATCAGCGCATGAACCTCACCGATGCCGAACGCGCCATCTACGAATGGCAGATGTGGATCCCCGGCTTTGGCGAAGCCGGCCAGGAGAAACTCAAAGGTGCCTCCGTGTTGATCTCGCGCTGCGGCGGCCTCGGCGGTGTGGTCGCCTACGAACTCGCCGCCGCCGGCATCGGCAAACTGGTTATCGCCCACGCCGGCAACCTCAAGCCCAGCGACCTGAACCGCCAAATCCTCCAAACCCATGATCACATCGGCAAACCGCGCATCGAGTCTATCGTGCGGCGGTTGAAGGATTTAAACCCGCGCTTGGAGGTCGTTGCGGTTGCAGAAAACCCCTCGGAAACGAACGCTGACCGGCTCGTGGCGCAGGCCGACGTGGTGGTGGATGCCGCGCCGCTGTTCGAGGAACGGTTCGCATTGAACCGCGCCGCCGTCCGCCAGCGCAAACCGATGGTCGAGTGCGCCATGCACTCGATGGAGCTTCACGTCACCACGATCATCCCCGGCCGCACCCCCTGCCTCCAGTGCATTGTCCCCGAAAAACCGGCGACCTGGAAACGCCAGTTCCCCGTCCTCGGCGCCGTCTCCGGCGCTGCCGGCTGCCTTGGGGCTGTCGAGGTGGTCAAGCTGTTGACCGGCTTGGGCGAACCGCTGGCGGGGGTGTTGTTGGTGATGCATCTCGATACGATGCGGATTCGCCGTTTGGAATTGAGGCGCGAACCGGGCTGTCCGGTATGCGCCAAACTATAGCCGTTTTCCCTGTGTTTTTTATTGTTGACCGTTTGGGGGAATTGCCGTAAAGGGCGAACGTTGTTCAGGAACAAACCAACCAAACCCATAGGAGAAAGTCAGATGAAAGCATTCATCGCAGCATGCACACTGGTCGCAGTAAGCCTCGCGTTTACCAGCGCCAGCTTCGCCGCCGAGAAGAAGGAAGACGCGAAGAAAGCAGCCCCGAAGCAGCTCACGGGCGTCGTTGAATCCTGTGATGCCGCGTGCATCAAGATCAAGGGCGCGAAGGAAACCAAGATGTTCACCGTCAATGCCAAGACGAAAGTCGCCACCGCCGCCAACAAGGAAGCGGCCATTGGCGACGTCAAGTGCGGCGACAAGGTGACCGTGTTCTTCGTCGAGCAGGGCGGCAAGGAAGTAGCCGTCAGGATTGCCCCGCCCGCAGCGCCGAAGAAGAAGAAATAGTCGTTGGCAGGATCGTTTGTACTGCAACAGGACCGATGCCACTGCGCGTCGGTCCTGTTTGCTTTTTAACGGGTCAAATAACGCGCCAGCCCGTCCTCAAAAACTTCCGGGATCACCGACAAGTCCCGTTCCGATGGCTGCGGGTCGCCGACATTGTCCTCGCCGACCATCAATAACTGGTCCCGGGTGAACGGCGGCTGGTGCAACACCTGCTCCATCACCGCCGCCATCGCTCGCGCAATCCCCAACGGCAGGTGTAGTTTCGGACGACGTAACCCCAACGCAGACGCCAGCTTATCGTAGAGTTCATTCCACGTGAATGCCGCCGGGCCGCAGAGATCGTAGGTTCGCCCAGCGGTCGCGCCGTTTCCCAACGCTGCCACGAACGCTCGCGCCACGTTCTCGACTGAAATGGGTTGGATCTTCCCGTTGCCGTCGCCGAGTACCGTCGCCACCGGCAGCCGGCGCAACATCGCGGCCAGCACGTTCACCGACTTGTCCTCCGGCCCGTAAATTACCGACGGACGAAGAATCGTCCACGCCAGACCGCTTTGGCGGACCAACTCCTCCGCCGCCCATTTCGTCCGGTGATAGTGGCTCCGCCCGTCAGGCCGCGTCCCCAAGGCGCTCATGTGCAGATAGCGCCGCACCCCGGCCGCCGTTGCCGATTCCAAGACGGCGCGCGTCAATTCGACGTGCGCGCGCTCGAACGTGTTCGCGCCGCGTTCGTGAATGATGCCGACCAAATGAACAACTGCGTCGGCCCCGGCGAATGCCTCGGCCAGTGGCTCGTCGCGTTTCACGGGCCGGGCATCGCCCAATTGCCGCATCAGCTCGCGGCCAACAAACCCGGTCGCGCCCGTGACGGCGACTTTCATGCGCGTTGAAACTCGATACGGCCGCCGATGATCGTCGTCTGAACCTCGAAGGTCGGCGTGAAAATCACCACGTCGGCGTCCTTGTTGGGTTCCAAGCTGCCCTTCCGGCCCGCCAGGCTCAGCACACGCGCCGGGTTCAAGCTCGCCATCCGCACCGCGTCGGACATCGAGACGCCGGCCTTCTCCACCATTGTGCGCACCACCCGCATCATCGTCGCGGCGCTGCCGGCCAACGCCGTGTTGTTGGGCAACACCCCCACCCCGTCGTGCACCACCGCGCGCGTCGCGCCGACCGTGTACTCCGCGCCTTCCGGAAGGCCCGCGCCGGCGGTCGCGTCGGTGATGATGCAGACGTTGTCCACGCCCTTGGCGTTCACGGTCATCCGCAGCATCAAGGGCGGCAGGTGTTTGCCGTCGGCAATCACCTCGACCATCGTGCGGTCGTCCGCCAAAAACGCCTCGACTGCGCCCGCCACGCGGATCGGCCCGATCTTCGTGACCGCCGACATCGCGCTGAACAGGTGTGTCGCGTGACACAACCCGCGGTCCACGGCCGCCTCGATCTCGTCGCCCGTGGCCGAGGTGTGGCCGCCGCACGGCACCATTTCGCGTTCCATCAGCGCATCAATCAATTCCATCGCCCCCGGCAATTCCGGCGCCAGCGTCATGTGGGTGACCAATCCTTCGCGGTCCAGCCACGGCAGGTATTCTTCAGGATTGGGGTCGCGGATGAAATGTTCCGGCAAAGCACCGGCTTGTTTACGATTGACGTACGGCCCTTCCATGTGCGCGCCGAGAATGCGCGCGCCGCCGATTTTCTGGTCCATCGCCTGTTGAATGGCGTCCAAGGCCGCGGTCATCCGCTCGCGCGTGTCGCCAATGAGCGACGGCGTCAGGGCGGTTGTGCCGCCCGACGCGTGGAACTTGGTGATCTCCGCCAGCGCCTCGACGCTTCCCTCCATCGTGTCGCGGCCCACCGCGCCGTGGACGTGGATGTCCACAAATCCCGGCGAAACGAACGCGCCCCCGGCGTCAATCACCCGCGCATCGTCCGGCTTGGGAACCTGCGCGTCCGGCACAATTTGTTTGATGACGCCGTTTTCGATGACGACGCAGTGATTTTCCAGCACGTCTCGCGGCGTGATGATCTTTCCGTTGGTGATGATGATCATGGGCGCACTATGGCGTTCCGGCCGCCTCCCGGCAAGTCCGAACCCAGTAGCCGCGCGAAGTCAGGCGGAGTGTGACCGCCCCGGTGTCCTCGGTGCACAGCCAGCGGGCGCCGCGCTGCTCGACGCGCTCCCGCAACGCCGGGTCGGGATTCCGCTGCACCGGCCAGCGATTCGCAATCTGCACCACCAGTTCCGGACGAACGGCGTCGAGCAGTTCCTCGGTGCCCGATGGTTCCTTGTTGTGGCTGGCCTTGATGAGAATCGGGCAACGCAGATCCATGCCGCTGGCCGCCAGCCGCCGTTCGATCGTTGCGCCGGCGTCGGACATCCACAACAGGCGCGTCGGCCCGTATTCGATCAGCAACACCAGCGAGTTGTCGTCGGCGCGCGTCGCGCGGGAATCGCCCGGCGGACTCAACGCGGTGAACTTCAATTGTTGCGCCTGCCACTGCGCGCCCGCGTGCAGCGTGCGGACCGGAACGCGACGGGCGTTGGCCTGCTCGCGCCATCGCCGGTACGGCAGGGAACGCGATGGCATGTCCGTCATCACAATCCCGCGCAACGAAACCTCGGCCACGATGTTGCTCAGGCCGGCGACGTGGGCTTTGTCCTTGGCGGTCAGCACCACGCTGCCGAGCCGGTCCACGCCCTGTGAACGCAGCAACGGCAACAACACCCGTTCGCCGCCGCCGTCAATGAGAAGATCATCGCGCTCGCCCGGCAAGTTGACGAACGCCGCCACGCCGTCGGGAATATCCAGCACGGTCAACTCGGCGAATTCCTCCGGCTGCGCCGTGAACAGCGCCACGCCCGCCGCCACCGGCGCGCCGACGCCGACCGTCCAGCGCCGCCACCGCCACGGAATTGTCCGCGCCAACAACAGCAAACCGAGCGCGTAGTACGCCGCCGTCAACCACACGGGCGGCGTCTGCACGTAGAGGTGACTGCCCGGCATCCGGCCGATCCATTCCACGCCGGTGGTCATCACCGACAACAGGAAAAAACCGGCGTTGTTGAACGTCGCCGCCAGCCACGGCCACACGGCGTGCGCCAGCGTGGCGGTCATTCCCAGCGCTGTCACGCCCGTCAACAACGGAACCACCAGCAGATTGGCCACGATGCTCGACGGCGTGAACAGATGGAAATAGGTCGCCAACAACGGAACCAACCCGATCCACGCCGCAATCGAGCAACTGAGCAATTGCAGAAACCAGAGCTTGGGTTTTTCAAGGAACGCCTGCCAACGGGGAGCCAGCCGGCGCGGCAACAATGGATCCCAGGCAAACCATTGCTGCAATCGTTCCTGAATGCGCGGCGCCAGCACCAGAATGGCCGCCACCACGACGAACGACAAGTGGAACCCGCCATCGAACAACTCCAGAGGCTCCCACACCAGCAGGATCAGCGCCGCCGCCGCGAGATTGTTCAGGCCATCGGCCGGCCGCAACAACATTCGCCCCATCAACCACACACCGGCCATCGCAAACGCGCGGACCGCGCCGGGGTGCGCGCCGGTGGCCCACACATACAACACCAGCAACGGTATCGCCGGCGCGCCGCTCCAGCGGGTCGGCACTTGCGCGGCGCGCAGCAGCGTCAACACCAATGCCGCGATCAGTCCGACGTGCAGGCCGCTGACGGCAAACACGTGGAACACGCCGGTGCGTTGAAAATCCGCGTAGGTGTCCGCCGGTATCCCGGCGCGTTCGCCGATGACCATGCCCGCCAGCACGCCGGCCATTTCCGGTTCGGTTTCCAAACCGCAACGCAGCGCGCGCTCGAAACGAGCGCGCAGCCGCAGCGACAACGCCGTGAGCGCGTTGCCGCAGTCGCGCGCCAGCACCGCACAAGGATCATTGGTGGCGATGGATGCCGTGAAGGAAATCCCTTCGCGCGCGAGCCAGCCGCGTTGGTCGAACCCGCCCGGATTGCGCGCCGGCTCCGGCGCGCGCAAGGCGGCCACCGACTCGATTTCGTCGCCGTAACGCAACGCCGCCGGCCCGCTCATCCAAAGCAGGCCTTTCGCCGGTTCCCATTCCTCCGCGAGCCGCAACGCGGAAAGGCGCAACGTGAAATGAGCGCGCTCTCCGTCGCGCGACTGCGGTGCGCTGACAATGACGCCGCGAACACCGGCGCTTTGAGCGCCTGAAACCAGGCGCGCCACATCGTAGGGCGACCGCAACGCGACCGTCTCCCGATACGAAAGCGACCCCGCGCAGAAAACCAGCGCCAGCAACACGGGAACGCGCTGCCAGAAAAGGAACAACAGCAACATCGCTGCCGCGCACCCGAGCGCCAGCGCGGGCGGGCACGGCAAGAGCGAGCCGGCAAAAATGCCGGCCGCGTACACCAACACCAGCCCGACAAGCGGACGTTTCATACTTTCAACGTTTGGAATTTCCCCACCCGAATCGAATTGCGAATGGCCCGCGTGACAAACCGCTTGGCGCGCTCCACCGACTCCGCCAACGACCGGCCCAGCGCCAAGTTGGCAGTCATTGCCGCCGAGAGCACGCAACCGGTCCCGTGCGTCTTCGCGCCCATGACGCGCGCCGCGGCGAACTCGTGGAACTTGCGCCCGTCAAACAAGACATCCACCGCGCCGAGCAGATGTCCGCCCTTCACGAGAAACGCCACGCCGAACCGTTTTGACAGCGCCTCGGCGGCGACGCGTTGATCAGCACGCGTGCGGACCGGTTTTCCCCACAACACCTCCGCCTCTGCCCGGTTCGGCGTCACAACCAATGCTAGCGGCAACAAGCGCGACGTCAACGCCGTCACGGCATCCGCTTTCAACAATCGCGCCCCGCTGCTGGCCACCATGACCGGGTCCACCACAAGATTGCGGACTCCGTGCCCTTGAAACGCGCGGGCCGCCGCCGTGATGATGGCCGCGTTGTAGAGCATCCCGGTCTTGGCGGCGCCGACGGGAAAGGCTTCCAGGATGCGTTCCATTTGTTCCACCACCATTGCCGGCGTCGCTGCCTCGACGCGGCTGACCCGTGAAGGATTCTGCGCGGTCAGGCAGGTGATCGCGCTCGTGCCGAACACGCCGTGCGCATGGAACGTTTTCAGGTCAGCCTGAATTCCCGCCCCGCCGCCGCTGTCCGAACCGGCCACCGTCAATGCCGCCGCATTGTTTCGCTGCTGTTTCCTCACAGCGCGGATTCTACCGCCTCATTGTCCACCCGCAACTACGAAACCAGCAGTCGCAGCTTTTTGTTATAATTATAACAGAAATCCGCGACTGGTTTAGCGGGCGGCCAGACGGGCGCGAAACTGCTTGCGGGCGGCGGCCTGCAAATTGAGCCGGGACTGCAACGCTTTCGGGCCAAGATATCCCGCAGGCCACAGGATGCGCGGCAGCAACGGATCGTGATGCAATGCGTCCCGGTAGAAACCGCGTTCGCGCCGGAGCAACGCGGCGAGCGCGGCGGGAGATTTTGCTTTTGCCAGCGCCGCTTGACAGTCCTCCACGGCATCCAGATGCTGGTGATAACGTTCGTTGATGAACTTGAAATCCCAAGCGCCCTGCACAATCGCGGCATTGTCGCCACCGGCGCTGCGGCGAGATTCGAACACGACAAACATCTCCGGGTTGTCCTTCAACCATGTGAGTGTCTGCACCAGTTCTGTGATCGGATGCGGACGGACCCAGACGCTGTCCTGAAGATAACCAAACCGGTGGTCGCGTAGCCACCTCCACAATGTCATCCGCAATCGTTTGTCGCGGCTGGGCAAATCAAAGAGGAATGTCCGCCAAACGCCGTCCCACGGTTTGTCCCAATACTCCGCAACATTTGGAAACGGCTCGATCTGGTGGCGCCCATCGTCAGTCAGGCGAAACACGACTTCCCGCGCCTTTTCTTCGCGTTTGATCAACCCTTCGCTCTCCCAGCGCGTCAATGCTCGCCCCAGACCGCTGTGGTATTGGAACTCTTCATAGGGCGCGCACAAGTTCTGGAGTGTGGGGCGGGACGCCTTATCCAGCAGAAACATCACGCCTTCGAGCCAGTCGTAAGCATTCATGTGCATTTCTCCATGTATGACTTGATTGTTTCACCAAACCGAGTCGCATACTTTTGTTATAATTATAACAAAAATGCGCGACTGACAAGTCGCGCGGGCGCTTCTGGTCACAGAGTCACAGGGCGCGCGATAGGATCTCGCGCAATTCTTCTGTCGAGAGGAGGATGGGATTTCCCTTCATGCTGCTCGCCGCCGCGGCTTTCTCGATGATGGAAGGAAAATCGGCCTCCGTCACTCCGTGGGTTCGGAGGCCGGGAATATTCAGCGCGCGAACCAGATCGCCGATGTCTCCAACGATTTGCTCCACCTCTTTGAAGCGCTCTTGATGGGGCGCACGATGCGCGTTCATCTCCATCACCGGCGCCAACAAGGCGGCACAGACGGCGCCGTGCGGCGCTTGGGGAAACATCCCGCCAATGGGCGCGGCAAATCCGTGCACCGCGCCGAGGCCGGCGTTGGCCAGGGCCAGTCCGCCACACAGGCTCGCCAATGACATGTCTTCGCGCGCGGCGACATCATCGCCGTGCTCGAATGCCCGGCGCAACGACCGCGCGGCGCAGCGCATTCCTTCCCGGCAAATCGCGTCCGTCATCGGGTTGGCCTTGCGCGACACAAACGGCTCAATCAGTTGCGTCAAGGCATCCAGCCCCGTGCTTGCCGTCACCGCCGGCGGCAGGCCGAGCGTCAGCAACGGGTCCACGAGCGCCACGCGCGCGAGCATGAACGGGCTTCGCATGCTGACCTTGACCTTGTGTTCGGGCGCGCCCAGCACGGCGTTGCGGGTGACTTCCGCGCCGGTGCCGGCGGTTGTCGGCACGGCAATGAAGGGCACACTGGGTTTTGTGAGCGATTTGCCTTTGCCAACCACCTCGGCGTAATCGAGCGGGTCGCCGCCGTTGGCGAGCAGGGCAGCAATCGCCTTTGCGGTATCCATCGCGCTGCCGCCGCCGAATCCGACGACGACGTCGCAGCCTTCACGCCGCGCCAATGCCGTCCCGTCGCGCACGAGCGACAGCGTTGGCTCGCCTTCGACGGCAAACAGCACGCACTCTGCGAGCGGCGGCGGCACCGGTTGGGGATGGACGAGCAGCGCCCGTTTGCCGAACTCCGCGATGATGCCGCCGAGTTCCTTCGCTCTGCCTGCGCCGAAGATGATGCGCGCGGCGGTTGCGAACTCGAAGGAGATCATGCGGCGGCGGCGTATTTCACGCTGAAACGCGGCTCGGCCATCATGGGCGTGGCGGTATCGCGCCATGCGGCGTAGTGCGCGGTTTCCTTGTGGGTCGCCGGCGCGTCGGCAGTGCGATAGGCCTCGATGAGAACGAAGCGGGTGGGGTCGTCTTGTTGTTGCAGGACGTCGAACTGCGCGATGCCGGGTTCCTGGCGGCTGTGGCGCGCGTTTTCCAGGGAGGCGGCTTTGAACGCTTCCACGCAATCGGCCTTCACGTGGATATGAACGAGAACGATGAGCATGGTTGTTTCTCCGGGAACATCACCACTGGATGACGCAGGAGGCCCACGTCAAACCAGCGCCGAATACGACCAGCAGAATCAGGTCGCCGCGCTGAAACCGGCCTTCGCGGGCGGCTTCGTCCAGCGCGATCGCCACGGAGGCGGCGCTGACGTTGCCGTAGCGGTGAAGGTTGATATAGACTTTTTCTTCCGGCGCGCCGAGACGGCTGGCAAGGGCGTCAATGATCCGCAAGTTTGCCTGGTGTGGAATGACGCACTTGATGTCGGCCATGGTCAGGTTGCACTTCTTCAATGCCTCCTCGGCGGCGGTTTGCATGGCGATGACGGCATTCTTGAAGACTTCCTTGCCTTCCATCTTGATGACGTGCATGCGGGCGCTGACGGTTTCCTTGGAAGCGGGAAACTTCGCGCCGCCGCCGGGCAGGGAAAGGATGTCGGTCTGGCTGCCGTTGGCGCCCATGCAGGTGGCGAGAATGCCGTGTTCCTCGCTGCGGCTGCGGAGAACGGCGGCGCCGGCGCCATCGCCAAAGAGCACGCAGGTGGAGCGGTCCTGCCAGTCCACAATGGTGGACAGTTTCTCCGCGCCGATGACCAGCACCGTCTCGTACGCGCCGGAGGCGATGAACTGTTGGCCGATTTCCAGGCCGTAAATGAATCCGGAACAGGCGGCTTCGATGTCGAAGGCGGGCACGTGTCGCGCGCCGAGCTTGTGCTGAATGAAACAGGCGGTGTTGGGGAACGGCATGTCGGGCGTGACGGTGCCGCAGATGATGAGGTCAATTTCGTTCTCGTGGACGCCGGCTTGCTGCATGGCGCGCCGGGCGGCCTCGACGGCCATGTCGGAGGTGCACATCCAGTCGGGAGCGATTCGTCGTTCCTTGATGCCGGAGCGGGTGGTGATCCATTCGTCGGTGGTGTCCACCATTTTTTCGAGATCGGCGTTGGTCAGGATGCGGTCGGGAACGTAGGAGCCGGTGCCGACGATGTGGACGGGTCTAATGTGTCGTTTGGACTTTGGGCTGCGCAGATTCGACTTGGCGGAGGTTGTCATGAAGTTTCTTGATTTCCTTGACGATATGTTCGTTGAACTGTCCCGCGACGCACTGGGCGGCGACGCGCAGGGCATTCTTGACGGCCTTGGGCGAGCTGGCGCCGTGGGCTTTGATGCAAATGCCGTTGACGCCGAGCAAGAAGGCCCCGCCGTATTCGTCGGGATCGGCCTTGCGCTTGAGCGCCCGGAACGCGCCGGAGGCGAGCAACGCGCCAAATTTGCGGAGTGGATTTTTCTGAAACTCGTCCTTGAGCCAGTGGGCGATGAGACGGGCGGTGCTTTCGCAGGCCTTGAGGACGGCGTTGCCGACGAAGGCGTCGGCGACGATGACATCGGCGACGTTGCCAAAAAGATCGTGACCGTCAATGTTGCCGATAAAATTCAGGCTGGTCTGTTTCAGGAGGCGATGCGATTCCAGCGTCAGTTCGTTGCCCTTCATTTCCTCGGTCCCGAGGGAGAAGACGGCGACGCGGGGATTTTTGTAGCCCACGATCTGTTGGGAGTACAAGCTGCCCATCACCGCGTATTGGACGAGGTTGATGGGGTGCGGTTCGAGGTTCGCGCCGGCGTCCATGAGGACGAAGACGTTGTGGGGCGACGGGATCAAACAAGCAAGACCGGGGCGGTCCACCCCCTCCAACGTGCGCAGTTTCAAGTGCGCCGCTGTCAGGAGCGCCCCGGTGTTGCCGGCGGACACAATCGCATCCGCATCGCCACGCTTGACGATGTCAATGGCGCGCGTCATCGAGCTGTCTTTCTTGCGGCGCACGGCCTGCACCGCCGGGTCATTCATGGTGATGACCTCGCCCGCATGCACGACCTCGATGCGCGGGTCGCGCGGAGCCAATTTCGCCAGTTCAGCCTCGATGCGCGCCGTGTCGCCCACTAGAAACAGGCGGGTGATCTGGCGTTGCTCGCGCAACGCCTCCACGACGCCGGCCACGATGTTGCCCGGCGCGAAGTCCCCTCCCATCGCATCAACGGCAATCTTCATCGCAATCTGTTTTTCAAGCGGCGTTCACGGACACGACCTGGCGTCCCTTGTAATAGCCGCAGGACGGGCAGACCCGGTGCGGGCGCGCCGCGGCGCCGCACTGCGGGCATTTTGACAATTGCGGCGCAACAGGCCGGTGCGACGCCTTGCGTGTGCGCAGGCGCATTTTGGACATTCGGCGTTTTGGGACACCCATGATGGAAGTTCTCCTACGTTAGTTTCAACCGGTTCAGCGCCTGCCATCGCAAGTCCTCGCGGGAGACTTTGCAGCCGCAAGCGCCTTCGTTCAAATCCTTCCCACACACCGGACACAATCCTTTGCAATCTGACTGGCAAAGCACCCGTTGAGGAAGTTCGAGGATAATATCTTCCCGCATCTGGGGCGTCAAGTCCACGAAGTCCTCCCCGGTCAACTCCTGCAAACAGACAAATTCTGCCACGGCCACCGCCTGGCGGAACGCCCGCAAACACCGCCCGCAATGCATGGTCGCCTCCGTCCGCAACCGCCCTGTCACCAGCAGCGAATGCCCCTGCAATTGCGCGTGCAACCGGTACTCGATTGGCCGCTCAAACACCACATCCTCGCCGTTCAACTCCATGATCGCGGGCGGTTCACTGCCCTCGAAGTCCTCCCCGTCGGCCGGGATGCGTTTGACATTGATCTTCACAGCGACAGTTTCCTCCGCAACGCAACCAGCACCTCGCGTGGCACGAAACAGCCGATGTTCCCGCCAAGACGGGCGATTTCCTTGATCATCCGCGAACTGACAAACGTGTACTCGTCCTTCGGCGCCAGGAAAATCGTTTCCACCTGCGGCGCCAGCTTGCGGTTCATCAGCGCAAACTGCAGCTCATACTCGAAATCCGACACCGCCCGCAGGCCGCGCACGATGGCGACTGCCTTCTTGCGGCGCGCATAATCCACCAATAACCCGCGAAAATGGTCCACCACCACACCGCGCAGGCCGCGCACGGCAGCCTGCACCAATTCGACCCGCTCTTGCGGCGTGAACAATGGCTGTTTGTCCGCATTCTCCGCCACGGCGACAATCACGCGGTCAAACAATTTCGCCGCCCGGCGCACTACGTCCAGATGGCCGTTGGTGATCGGGTCGAAGCTGCCGGGATAGATTGCGGTCTTCAAGGCTTCCTCCAAAATTTCTGTGTCACGATAGATTCCCCCACCGCCCTTTGCAACTTTTCTTTTCTTTTCCGCCAATGCAGTTGCGTTACGGCGTTGCCCCGCGCCAGCGGGTGGTTCCCCACAAGCCGATGGCGGCGATCATCATCAATGCGACGGCGATAAAATGGGCAATGGTGAAGACGCCGAAATAATGGACGGTGTAATCGCCCCGGAGAAACTCAATCGCAAACCGCATCGCGCCGTAGGCGAGCACGTACCACCACCAGACCTGGCCGTCGAAGCGTTTGCGCCGGGAGAACGCGCTGAGCAGACCGAACAGCACAAGGTTGCCGACCGCCTCGTAAAGTTGGGTCGGATGAACTGACTGGCTGTGCATGGCGTGATTGCCGGAAAACTTCACGGTCCACGGCATTGTGCTGGCGGCGCCGTAGCAGCACCCGTTGAAGAAACAGCCGAGCCGGCCGAAGGCGTGTCCGAGCGCGAGGCACGGCGCAAACAGGTCGGCCAGTTTCCAGAGCGGTTGTTGGCGTTTCCGGGCGAAGACGATGGTCGCGACCACCGCGCCGATGAAACCGCCAAAAAAAACAAACCCCTCGCGCAACGACCGCACCCCCTCGTGCCGCCACCCGGCAAGAAAGTCGTCCCAGAAGAAAACGAGGTGAAACAATTTCGCCCCGCCCATGCCGGCGACGATGAGCCAGATGCCGAGGTCGCTCACGGCGCGCGGATCGAGTCCCTGCGCCTTCGCGCGCCGCCCGGCCAGCATCAGGCCGGACAAAAACCCGGCGGCAACGAGCACGCCGTAGGTGTGGATGTCGAGCGGCCCGAGCCGGAAGAGGATGGGGTGCATGATTTCAGAATTTGTCGTCGAGCACGATGTTGTTCTTCTGGAGCGTGGTGCCCTCGACGCGGGCCAGTTCGACCAGCGATTCGCTGTAGTCGGACCGCGCGCGGATTTCGGCGGAGCGGGCGGCGGCCAGTTGGGATTGGGCCTGCAACACCAGGAAACTCGTCGAGGTGCCGGCGCGCAATTTCGTTTCCTCGGCCTTGAGCGATTCTTCGCCCAGACGGCTCGCGGCGCGGGTGGCTTCCACGCGTTTCAGGTTGGTCTGGACGCGCCCGACGGCGTTGTCCACGGCCACGATGATGTTCTGTTCGAGTTGCTTCAACGCCAGCAACGACTGTTCGCGGTCGAGGCGGGCGATATTGTAGTTGGCGCGGGCCTGGCGGTTGCCGATGGGGAAACTGATGGAGATGCCGACGCCCCATGCGTTGTTTTCGTTGCCGAGCTGGCGCCCGGTGAGCGTGTGGAAGCCGCTCTCGGCGAGGCCGTTCATGCCGTAGCTCGCTTTCAGGTCGAGTTCCGGCCACAGTTGGTTGCGGTTGTATTTGACGAGAATGTTCCGGCGTTCCACTTCGTGCCTGGCGGCGATGAAATCCGGCCGTTGCTCCAGCGCGAGGCGCGTGCTGCGCGCAACGTCAGTCTCCACCACCTCCACCACCGGGTAATCCACGGGAACCAGGGTTTCGCCCAGCAGGAAGCGCACATCGGTGCTGATGAGCCGTTTGAGCGCGTTCTCGTTGTCCTTGATGGCACGCTCGGAAACGATGACCGCTTCTTCGCGTTCTGCGACGCCCGCTTCCGCCTGCGTCACGTCCAACGGCGACATTACGCCGACTTGCACGCGTTTGCGGTTCTCGTCGAGCAGGCGCTTGGCGCGATTGAGGTCTTCGAGCTTGGCCTTGTGGTCCTCGATGGCAAACACCAGTTCGTAATAGGCGCGGCTGACCTCGCTGACCTTGTTCATCACCAGCAACGCAAAGCTTTGCACGGCGATGTCGCGGCTCTTTCGCGCCACGCGAATACGGGCGAGGTTCGGCTCGAAGCCGAAATTCTTCAACAACGGCTGTCTCAACGTGATGGCTGCCGTGCCGGTGTAGAGGTAATCGGAATAATCCGTGCCGCCGGTGCGGTAGTCCTTGAGGGACAGTCCATAGCCGGTGCCCGTCGGCAATAAGCCCGCCAAGCCGAGGCTGGGACTGAACTGGCGTTGGATGTCGGAATCGCTACCGAGGACCGGGGTGCGCGAATCGTTGTAGTTCGCAGCGGCGACGAATGCCGGGTCGAACACGCCCTCTTGCTGGAGAACACCCCACGTGGCAATGCTGGGATTGATCCGCTCGGCGCGGAGTTCCAAGTTGTCGGCCAGCGCCCGTTCGACGCAGGAGCGCAACGTCACGGAACGAACCACTTGATTGACTTCGGCGGCTTGCGACCAGATCGCCGCCAGACAAAGATTGAGAAGCAACATGCGTGTCTTCATAGTAGGCGCGCACATGATGCCCGAAGACCGCGCAAAGTCAATGCGCCGGTCAAGGCGCGCGGCGCACAATGATTTGCCGGGCAATATCGGCATCCAGCGCCAGTTCCGTCTCCCCGACACGCACGAGGTAGGCCGGCCGTTTCTGTTGGAGCGTCAACCGCGCTCCGGGCGTCATGCCGTACACCGCCAACGCCCGGCCGCGCCGTTCCGCGCCGTGCGCCATGCCGACAAATTCCACCGTCTCGCCCGCGGTCAGTTGCGTCAGTTCCAGCGCGCCGGCGCCGGTCATGGGTTTGTGAAACCATTTTGCCAGCCACCGCAGCGGATGCGATGGCTCGGGAAATTCGTACTGGCAACTCGGACACTTGATCAACTTGCAGAACTTGCCCATCGGGCAGCCGTGCGTGCAGACCGCATCGGTCTTCTCGAACTCAAACCCGCATAATGGACAATGAAGTCTCTCGCTCATCTCAGAACCCCATCCAGTGCGCCGCCTTGTCCACGATGCCGCCGACGAGGAACGCGAACACAAACACGAACAGCGTGATCCACGCCGCCGTTTTCTTGCCCAGTTCGCGCGCGATCATGAACAGCGTCGCGATGCACGGCATGAACAACGTGATCGTCACCATCGCCACCAGCACGTTGTGTGGCGAGAGCCGGCCGTCCTTCGCCGCGTCCAGCAGGAAGACCGCGCCGTAGTCGCGCCGCAGGAACCCGACCAGGAACGCCTGGGCCGTCTCCGGCGGCAGGCCGAGCCAGCCTTTCACGAGCGGCTCGCCGAGGCGCGCGAGCTTGTCGAGCAGGCGCAACTTGTCGAGCACGAACAGAACCGCCGTGCCGAGCACGAACAACGGAATCACTTCCTTCAAGTACCATTCCAGCCGTGCCAGCGTTTTCATCGTGACATTGCCCAGCAGCGGCCGGCGCATCGGCGGCAGTTCGAGGATGAAATCGCTCGTGTCACCCTGGTAGAGTTTCGCCGCGAGCCAGCCGATCAGGAACGTCACGCCCACCATCAACAAAAACCAGAACGCCGCCGCCGCCGCGGAGACACTGGCCATCATCGCCAGCAACACGCCGAGTTGCGCCGAGCACGGCACCGCCAGCGCCAGCAACAGCGTCGTGATCACGCGTTCCTTGCGCGTTTCGAGAATGCGCGTCGTCATTGTCGCCATCGTGTCGCAGCCGAGGCCGAGCACGATCGGCAGCACCGCCTTGCCGTTCAACCCCATCGCGCGGAACACCCGGTTCACCATCACCGCCAGCCGCGGCAGATAACCCGAATCCTCCAGCACGCCGAACAACAGGAAAAACGTCAACACAATCGGCAGCACAATCGCGAACCCGTAACTCAACGCCATCGTGATCAAACCGTAGTCGCCAACGAAGAAATCGTGGATGAACCGCGTCACCGGCTGATCCATCGGCAACAGCGCGTCGGCTACGCGCGTGGCCGCGGGACTGATGTAACCGTCGAAGACGGTTTTCTCCAGGAAGTTCACGCAGGTTCCGGCGCCAAACATGCCGACGAACCAGAACGTGAACAACAACGCCACCGCCCCCATCGCCAGCCCTTTCACCGGGTGCATCGCCCACCAGCCAAGGTTCTGCGCAAACGTCGCCCGTCGTGGTCGCACATGCGTGTACGTCTGGCCGAGCAGGTCGTTGATCGCCAGTAATCCCGGTTGTGCGCCGGTCTCCAGACCGCGCACTTCCTCCGACCGAAGGTCTCCTGTTCCTCCATCGGAGACCTGACGGTCAGGCGCAACGGCGGGGTCAGGAGACCCCCGCCGAACATCGAAGCGCGGCACCGAGGCCGTTCCCACGCTCTTCTGCACAAGATGGACGCCCGTGTTGGCCGTGGCAATCGTCGGCACGACCGGAATGCCAAGCAACTCACTGAGTTTGCGGGCATCAATGTGGCCGCCGCAGGCGTCCAGTTCATCCATCATGTTCAACACCAGCACGACCCGTCGCTGGAGCGTGGCCAGTTGGTGCGTCAACAACAACGCCCGCCGCAGGTTCTTCGCATCGGCCACCTGCACAATTACCGCGTCGGGATGATCGCGAACCACGTCGCACGTCACCCGCGCATCCTCGGTCCGCGCCGCCAGTTCATTGACGCCCGGCGAATCAATCACGGTGAACTTTTCGCCATCGAGCGACATCTCGCCACGGGTGATCTCGACGGTGGTGCCGGGGTAGTTGGAGATGACGACGAATTTGCCGGTGAGCTTGCTGAAAAGCACGCTCTTGCCGACGTTCGGGTTGCCGACGAGGATGATCGTGTTCATTTGCCCGGTCCAAACGTCCATGTTAGTCCGACAGTCGCCGTGACGTCGGGCGCGGGCCGGCGCAGGCCGCCGCCGATGGCGGCGTCGAGCACCAGCGAGTCGGTCAGTTGCCAGCGCACGCCGCCGCGCACGTGGGCGTCAACGTCGTGCGTCGTGATCAACGGTGTTTCGGCGAACACCTCCGCAACAAGCTGCCACTTCGCTGCGACTTGGTAATCCACTGCAAGACCGTAGTGCAGGACATCGGCAAACGTCTCGTCGGAACGGTCGCCCGTCCAAGTGTGGCCGATGTTGAGGTGCAGGTTGCACTTCTTTGTCAGTGCCTTTGACACAATCCACATCAGGTCAAAATCCGTCCGGCCCGTGCCCAACCCCTTCTCGTAGCTGGCCGTCGGGAATTTCACCGTCAACACGAGCGACTGGTCGGCCCAGAACCGGTCCGCGGTGAGCACTTTCAGCTTCGAGCCGAGCGTCAGGTCGCCCATGTCGGTCACGGCTTTTTCGGCGCCGAGCTCTTCCTTTTGTTCCTCGATCTGGCCACCGAAGCCGGCGCCGATTTCCCAGCGCGGCAACAACCCGTAGGCCAGCCCAAACGGGAAATCAAAATGCGTTAATCCGTTGTTACGGACGTAGCCGAGGCCCGCCTCGAACTCGAACTGCCGATGCGCGACCGGCTCCGCGTCGTCAATGGTCAAAGGACGCCCTGCATGAACGCTGGACGCGACACAGGCGAGCGCACTGAGCAGCAGGGCAAGAGACCAACTCACGTCAGCGACCTCCTTTCACTACCGCATTAGTGGTGAGGCGCGCGGCGGCAGCGTAAGCGTTCAAGTCAGCAATCTGTGACTCGGTGAGCGGGACTTTCTTCCGCATCTTCTGCATCCAACTATCCCACTCGGTTTCGTTGTACTTCGCCGGGTCGTAGAGCTTGTGGCAACTCGCACACTTGGCGACGTAGAGTTTGCGCCCGACAGGCGGCTCTGCGCCCGCCGCGCCGACGAGCGGCGCGGCGAGCAACAGGCCGAGAATGACGGTACACATTCGCATCAGAAGTGGATCCCAATCAGGAGACGGACCTCGACGCGCTCGTGGGCGTCGAGCACGAAGTTCGGATTGCCGTCCGGGTTGCCGACGAGGTTTCGCCCGTAAATCTGTGGTTGGACGGCGAGCGTGGCCCACCAGCGTTCACAGGTGTAGTTCACCGTCGGCCCGAGGAACAGCGCAACGTGTTTCCACTCGCGATACTCCTCGATCTCGGAAACGACGCGGAACTCACAACCAAGCGACCAACGTTTGGCGATCTGTCGAGTCAGGCCAAAGTCCAGTTCGAGTTCACCTTCGGTCTCGTGCTCGTGGAGGTTCCATTCGGTTTCGTGGACGAGGTTGAGCGCCCATTTCCAGTCGCCGTGGCGCTGGCCGAGGATGATCTTTTGTTCAAGCGCGGCCTCCTCGCCGGAGTAACGCGGCTCCAGATACAACGTCAGCCCGACCTTATGCTCCGCCGGGTTCCAGAGCATGTAACGGTTCTCCAGCGACACACCGCGGAACTTGAACTCCGAGGTCGAGATCCCCGTGTCGGTGTCCTTGTAACTGTCATGACGGCCATTGAGGTAGAGAGAGGCGGTGTAACGGTCAGTCACGCCGTACTCGAACTCTTCCCGGATGTCCCAACGAGTGAAGTTCGCCTTGCCTGCCTGGTCGCTGCGCCCGGCGCGCAAGGTCACCCACTGTTCGAATTCCGCCGCGCCTGCCGGCAGGACTTCCGGTTCATACGTGTATGCGAACCGCCGCTCCGTTGCGGAAGCGGCTCCGAGGCTCGCGGTCCACACGATCAATGCTACGATACATATCTTCTTGCTGCACTGCATGGTCCATCTCCTGAATACTGAGACTGGCACGGGTCTCTTGTGTTGGGCGGGACGCACTTCGCTGTTGCCAGCGCTGAGCGTTCCCGCTACTGTTCGTTTCGAGAACGAACCTGTTTCGTTTCTCGCTGGGGGCTGCGATGCGGGGTGCCAATCCATGCTCGCGCCCTCAGTCTTTTTCTGTACGACAAATCCTAGGGCTGCGGTGACGCTCCTTCCTTCGGCGACAGCCGCGCCAACAGACATCGCCCCGCGCACAACTCACATCGCCCCGGCGTGGGACAGTCCGCCTCAAACCGGCGGAACCGCCGCAACAGGTCATTCGCCGAAGTGTCTTCAGAAGCCAGAAACTTCATGAACTGGACCAACCGCTCTGCCGTCTTGGGACTGATCAGGTGCTCAATCTTGCAACTGTCCACATCGGCTTGTTCCGGCGATAACCCCAACGCCTCGCACAAGAACATTTTCAGTGCCTCGCGCTTTGCCAGCACGGCATCCACAATCTCCTGACCATGCGGCGAGAGCTTGACCATCCGATGCTCGTCGGTCACCACCAGCTTGCGCTTCTTTAGGGTGCGCATCGCAAGCGAGACGCTGCCGCGGGTGATGCCGAGTTGCTTGGCGATGTCGGAGACGCGCGCCCAGCCGCCGTACTGCTGGCCCATCTCGTGGATGGCCAGCAGATGATGTGCGGCGCTGTGCGTCAGCTCGTTAGCGTCAAATTCCTTCCAAGTTTCCATGGGCGCGTTGAGATACTATACAACTGTTTGGTATGTCAAACAATTTTCTAGTAAACGAATGCTTCCACTTCGTAACGAGCAACATACGGCTTAGGAAAAATCTGTAATCCCGCGCGGATTTCCTGTTCTTGGTTCCGGATTTGTTCCGGCGACAACAACGGCGCGTCGTACGCGCTCCCCGGCTTCACCACCAGCGGCGAGAAGTAAATGTAGTCGCCCTTGCCGAGCGGCAACGCGTTCAGCACGCGCACCGTCTCCCGCACGTGCGCTTCCGCAAACCGCTCCCCGCCCGCCCCGAGCAACACGATCACGCCGACTGATGTTCCGGCTGCCTTCGCTGCGGTCACGGTTGCCACAACGCTCTCCGCAGTCGCCGGCTTGCGGAGCCAACGCAACAGTTCATCGCTGCCGGTTTCCATGCCGACATAGATGCGACTAAGACCGAGTTGTGCAAGCGCAGCGAAGTCAGGCCGCCGCGTGAAGGTGTCAACAAACGATGCAATGCCGGTAAATAGTGGAACGGGCGTCTCGCCTGTTCGGGATGGCGGGTTCCCCGAAGAAACGGGCGGGACGCCCATTCTACTACCGCTGCCGAAACAAAACCGGAACTTGTCGTGGATGATCCGCAACATCTCCATCAGCGTCTCGTGCGGCAACATCAGCGCGTTGGCTTCGCCGAGGAAGATCGAGTTGCGATGAGTCTTGCCGTGGAAGGCGACGACGGCGTCAACGTGCGCCACGAATTCTTCCGGCGTTTTCGCGCGGAACGAACGGTCCCGGTAAAAATCGCAGAACAGACAACCGTGATACGCGCAGCCTTCCGTCGCCTGGAACACGAGCGCGTTGTACTGGTCCGGCGGCAGGATCGCGACGTCGCGGTACAACGCCCGGAAACTGGCCGCGTCGGCGTGCGAGGCGGCAATGTCGAAGTGCGCAGCGAGTTCGAGGAGTGGCCGAAACAATTCCGGAGCATTTTCCGGCCGCGCGAATTCGATTCCGGAGGGCGACGCTCCGTCGTCGCCCTTCCCGCCCGTGGCGCTGACGGAGCAGCGCCCTCCGGAGAAAGCCTCCAAGACGCGCAGCACACGCTCGCGAGCGCGCTCGATGATCGAGTCGTCGGCGACGATTTCCCGACGGATGCCTTCGCTTTTGGTGGTGTGGAGGATTTTCCCGGAGAGCGAGCGTCGGTGGTAGTCGGCAAGCGTGACGAACTTGGTGAACCGTCCTTGGAGGTCGTAGTGCAGCGCGATGTCATCGCTGAACGTCAGCGTGAACTCGGCGGGGCCGAGCGCGAGATAGACTTTGGTGTTGTCGGGAAGTCGAAGCTGGAGGCCGACACTGAATCCCGGCACGTCCGCGAGGGAGCGGTCGCGTTGGTAGCGGAGGATGTCAGGCTGGTTGTCCACGTAGGAAGTGTAGCGCGCCGCGGAAGTTCACGCCAGCGGCGAATGTTCCGGCTTGTTCCTTGGTGGGGTGCAGGGCATATTATCAGCATGAATCGTGATGAAGTCATCCAACGACTCCGCCAACGGCAGGAGGAATTGCGTCGTCGCTTCCGGGTGCGGCGATTGGCGGTGTTCGGCTCGTATGCGCATGACGTTCAACGCCCCGACAGCGATCTGGATTTGCTGGTGGAGTTTGAGGAGACGCCGGGGTTGTTTGATTTTGTCCGCTTGAAGGACGCCCTCACGCAGTTGCTCGGTGTGAAGGTGGATTTGGTGATGGAAGACGCCCTGCGGCCCCGGCTGCGCCAACAGGTGTTGCGCGACGCCATTGCAATATGACCGCGCCCCGCGACTTTGTGGCCTACCTGTGTGACATCCGAGATGCCGCCGTCAAGGCGCAGCAGTTTGTGGCGGGCATGACGTTTGAACAGTTCACGGCGGATGAAAAGACCTCTTTTGCGGTGGTGCGCTGCTTGGAAATCATTGGCGAGGCTGCTGGACGGATTCCCGCGTCGCTACAGGCGAAGTATCCGGGATTGCCGTGGCGGGAAATGACCGGGATGCGCCACGTGCTGATTCACGATTACATGGGCATCAACTACGGCGTGGTCTGGAAGACGGTGCAAGAGGATTTACCGCCCTTGTTGCCGCAACTCGACCAAATGATCGCTGAGAATTCGTAAGCCGCTGCGGCTTGAAGTAGAAGCGCTACTTGTTCGCCGAGGATTTCAGTTTCTTGACTTCGCGGAGGATGCGGGCGTCGTCTTGATGGCGCGGGGTCGCAATCTTCGATTTGATGCGAATCAGACTGTCGAGATCAATCCAGTTGGCCGGGGCGCGGCCGTACCGGCCTCGGATTCGCTTGCCCCACGCCGTGGCGAAGCGGACGCCCGTGACTTGCTGGAGCAAATCAATGCGATTCGGCGGCAGCCCGATTTGTACAATCTGCTCAAGGTCACCGTGCTCCAACAACAACGGGCTGCCAAACTCCGTCAACGCTTGGTTGGCGCGGCGGATATTCTGCTCGGCAGGATCAATCCACAAATCAATGTCTTTCGTGAAGCGCGGCTTGGCGTGATAGATGAATGCCAAGCCGCCAATGATGAGGTAGCGGACACGATGCCGCGCCAGCAGGTTCAAGATGTCTTCGAAATCGCGGATGGTTTGCATAGCCGGTCAGCGGCGACGGTGTTTGCGTCCAGCCGTGACTGCGGCGAGGTCGGCACGGAGTGCGACCAGTGCGGACAGGCGTTGCTCCGGTGTCTGACGTTGCCAGAACTCCAAGTCCCACCGGTCGGCTTCCGCAAAACCGCGCGCTCGATGCGCGGTGATGATGCGTTTGCGTCGCCGTGTTCGTTCTTGGATGCTCATTTGTCCGAACACAGTCTATCGCAATCCATTGAGAGTCACAACACTGAACAACTTCTGTCATTCCGAGCTTGCGAGGAATCTCAAATCTTCTTTCGGAGGGATTCCAGACGCCGTCCTGAGTCCGACGAAGGAGATTCCTCGACAAGCTCGGAATGACAGGAGGGAAAATGTTCCGTCAAACTGGCATGCTAAAATTTTAGCATGGATTGTGTTCCGGAAATGGTACGGAGATTACGGCGTGTGTTTGTTGTCGCGGAAGGTCAGCGTGAACTCGGCGGGGCCGAGCGCGAGGTAAACCTGCGTGCTGTCCGGTAGACGCAGTTGCAGCCCGACACTGAATCCCGGCACGTCCGCGAGGGAGCGGTCGCGTTGGTAGCGGAGGATGTCAGGTTGGTTGTCCACGCGGCATCAATCGCCCGACTCGATGGCGACGATGCGGATTTCCTTCACGGCGTGGTCGGGCCAATAGGTGATCAGGTGTTTGCCGTGCAGTTTGACCTGTAACGGTCGCCCGGTGTCATCCGTCTCCACGAAGTCGCCTTCCAGACTCGGAGTTTCACGCAACTGTTCCAAGAAGCGGGTGAGAGCGCGTCGGCCGGAGGATTTGGAGGCCAGGAGGAACAGCACGGCATCTTCGTGCAGCACAATCTCCCAGCGGCGTGTCATAGACCGCTCTGGTCGAGTTGGCGGCAGAGACGAGCCACCGTCTTGAGGGACACTTTCTTCCCGGCGTCCATCTGGCGCATCCGCGCGCCGAGTTTCTGGCGGTGGACGGGATCGTCAACGCGCGCCAAGTGCTTCAAGTAGGCACGCATGAACGCGCGGTTGGCGTCGCTCATCTGGTCAATGGATTGTTTCAGTTCCAGCGTGCTCATCGCAAGGAATCTTACATGGCGACGTCCGCATTGCAAGGCGCTTCTCCGTCAGAAACAAAACACGGCAAAATAGCCGCAAAGAGGCGCAAAATGCGCAACACACAGATCGCAATCCGATTCTTGTGTCTTCTGCGACTTTTTGCGGCCAATCAGGTTTTGTCGGCGCGGCGGGGCCGAGCGCGAGATAGACTTTGGTGTTGTCGGGAAGTCGAAGCTGGAGGCCGACACTGAATCCGGGCACGTCCGCGAGTGAGCGGTCGCGTTGGTAGCGGAGGATGTCAGGTTGGTTGTCCACGCGCGCAATCTAGCGTGAGGCACGCCTTCCGGCTAGCGCAAGCTACGGATAGGTGGAAATGGGCGGCTTCCTCTTCGACCGATTCCGCGAATTCATCGAGAAGCAGTAGCCGAACGAATGTTCCGGTTTTGTTCCGGCTGGACTGGAGCGCCGAAAGCGAACTGACAACACCACCGCAACCGGAACAAATGAAGTTTGTTTAGCGCGCTCTTACTCCTTCTCTAAAGTCGGTCGGAGAGAAAGCTCCGAACCTTTGCTGACGGTTATCTCTCTCTTGTAGGGTTTGTACCCGGATTTCTTGATCTCGATTACGTGGACGCCCGGGCCAAGCTTTAGTTTTGCTGGTGTGTTACCGACAAATGCACCGTCGGCAATCACGTCACAGCTTTCAACCTCCGTCACTACATTCACCACGCCGGATTGATCAACCTCGGCTGCCGGTGTTGGTGCAGGCAACACATAAACAGTGGGAGGACCTCCCACTGAACCACTTCCCGATCCGCCGCCTTGAACCACGATTTGGGAGCGGCTCGCTTGTGCATTCGCATACCCACTGGTGGCATTTCCCAGCGCAGCCATGCTCGCCGCGCTCTGCGGTGTCTTCCCAAAGGGTGCTATTGCACTAAGTAATCCTCCCGTTATTGCTGCATCTTGCGGAGTTTCACAACCAGCCAGAACGAGCACTGCCCCTGCCGCCATGCCGGTGCGTAACAATCCTAAACAGTCCGTGAACATTTTCATTGTTTTCTCACCAATCTATTATTGACCAAGTTCGGCACGAATAGAGATTTCTGAGCCTGCGTTTACCCGTATTTCGCGTTTGAATGTTCCTCTTCCTTCTTTTTTGACCTCTATGGTGTGCAGACCCTCTTTCAGTAACAGCGTCGCGGGACAGTTACCCACAAACGCACCATCAACAAACACATCCACGCCTTGTACAACACAGGAGACAACAACTTTCCCTTCCCTTGCTGACTGCTGTGCAGCTTGTTGTCCACCAGCAGGAACGACCGCTGGCTGCTTGGATTGCAGTTGCGCAGTAAATTCCTTATGACCGCCGCAGAATCCCTGAAAGCACAAACCACTATCACTCTTGTCAACTTCTTCGTATATGCGGTACGGCAAGTAACCGTCCATTACCACAAAACACTTGAAGGTGGCACGGGAGGAAAAGTCTTGAAAGAAGATGCTCTTTCTTTTCCACGTAGTTTCTAGAGTTTCTTCAACGGGAGCTGTTCCAACAAAAAGGTCAGGCATGGTGGGTCTGTAACGGATCTCGGTCGGCGTAGTGCCAATCAGAGAACCGATTCCTCCGCTTTTAACCCCGAAAACCTTGGCCCCTGTGGGAACGCTGTTTACAACAACTGTGAGGCAGTGCGACTTGTCCTCCAAAAGTTGTTTATCAGTTGCGCAACCGACTATGAAAAATGCACTGGCAAGGCCTAAGGAACCAACTCCTACAAGTGTAATTGTCTTCATAGTTTATTTCGTTTTACTTCTCGTTGGTAGTGTAACGCCTACTGGTGTAGTTCAGCGCGGATCGAAATCTCTGAACCCGCTGACACTCGTATTTCACGTTTGAATGTACCGCGGCCTTCTTTCTTCACCTGTATGGTGTGTAGTCCTTCCCTGAGCAACAGCGTCGCGGGGCAGTTGCCCACAAACGCACCATCAACAAACACATCTACCCCTTGAACGATACAGGAAATAACGACTTTCCCCTCCTTTGTCGACTGCTGTGCAGCTTGTTGTCCACTAGCAGGAACGACCACCGGCTGCTTGGGTTCAAGTTTTGCAGTGAACTCTCGATGACCACCACGGAACGATTTCCAATATGACGCCCCCTCGGTGTGGTCAACTTCTTCATAAATTCGATTCGGCAGATAGCCATCCATTACCACGTAACACTTGAAAGTGGCACGTGAAGTGAAGTTCAGAACAAGCACACTGTTCCTCCTGAAAAAGGTCTCCAACGTTTCATTTACAGGAGCTGTTCCAGCAAAAGTATTGACGTTATCTAAACTGTATCTAATTTCGAGCGGCGTAGTGCCAATTAAAGTACCGACGCCACCGCTGCTATTAACACCAAAGACTTTTGCGCCGGATGGAACACTGGTCACCACAACCGTAAGACACCGCGACTCATCCTGCTGGAGTTCTTGGTGGCTTACGCAACCTGCCAATGTCATTGCGCACATAAGTACCGCAAAACCATGTGGCGCAAATTGTGATTTGTTCATCGTTTACGTTTTACCATTGACCGGTTGCTCAGACTACTGGCTGAGTTCAGCGCGCATTGAGGTTTCTGAACCTGCGAGTACACGTATTTCCCGCTTGAATGCGCCTCGACCTTCTTTCTTTACCTCGATTGTGTGAGTGCCTTCGTTCAGCGCCAGCGTAGAAGGACAGTTGCCGACGAACTCGCCATCGACAAATATGTCTGCGCCTTCGACATCACAGGACACCGCGACCTTTCCATCCTTCGCCGGCTGGGGTGTAGATCGTGTAGGAGCGAAAACTACCGGTTGCTTGGATTGTAGGTAAGCAGTAAACTCCCGTCGCCCACCAGCAAAAGCTTTGAATGCCACCGGATGGCTGTTGTCCACTTCTTCAATAATCCGATACGGTAAATAACCATCCATTATCACGAAGCACTTGAAGGTAGCTCGCGTAGTGCAATTGCCCCAGATGTCCTGACGAAACTGGGTTTCCAACGTTTCATTTACAGGGGCCGTACCATAGAACGTACCGCCATTGTGACCGCCTATGAGGGCTTCTCCTAACCCAAGCTGGCGCGTGTATCTGATTTCTAACGGAGTTGTACCAATCATCGTTCCTAGTGACTCGCCTCCGCCGTAGACCTTTGCTCCCGGAGGGTCACTGTTCACCACAACGGTAAGACACATCTCATTGTTCTGAATAGCCTGTTGTGGGGTGACTGTCGCACACCCGATCAAGACTAGCGAACCAGCTAGTCCGACGAAGGCGCATACCGCTCTCTTTGTTCTATTCACTGTTTTTCTTCCAGTGTCATTAGGCGCTGCTTGGACAGAATACGGCGCAGCTTTCCCACGTTTCGCATCGTACTCCTCACCCTTACCGACTCAAGCCCAAAACGCAGCGTCATTTTACTTGGCGGGGACGACGCGGAGCCGTGAAAAAGTTTCGCGGCAACAAATGTTCCGGTGTCAGGATGCGCTGATCGTGCCGGCCGGGATGCCGATTTCTTCGTCGGTGAGGTAGCAGGCAGGGTCGGGGGCCCACGGGTCGTGGTGGACTTGGGCGGCACGGACGCGGAAGCTGCCGCCGCAAATCTCTTGGAACCGGCAGGAGCTGCACCGGCCTTTCAGGAGCGGACGGCGATTTCGGAGGTGACGAAGCAACGTAATCTTGTTGTCGGTCCAGATCTGGCTGAACGGGCGTTCGCGGACGTTGCCGAGGATGGCGGTCTGCCAGAATTGGTCGGGGTGGACGTTGCCTTGGGTGTCTATGTTGGAGATGCCGACGCCGCTGGAGTTGGCGCCGCCGCCGTTCCATTTCATCCACTGATAGACTTTGTCGGCGTAGGCGGGGTCGCGTTCGCGCAGCTTGAGGTAGATGTAGGCGTTGTCAACGTGGTTGTCCACGGTGAGGATTTCCTTTTCGATGCCGCGTTTGTGGAAGTCCTCGGTGCGTTCGAGAATGATGTCGAGCGCGCCTCGGATCTCGGCGTTGGTCAACTCGTCGGCGGCGTTGCCGCGGCCGCTGTACACGAGGTGATAGAAGCAGGCGCGCTGGATGCCTTCCTTCTCGATGAAATCAAAAATCTGGTGGAGGTCCTGGCAGTTGCGCTTGGTCAGCGTGAGGCGGAGGCCGACTTTCTGGCCGACGGCCATGCAGTTGCGGAAGCCGCGGACGGCGCGGTCGAACGCGCCTTCGACGCCGCGGAACTGGTCGTTGGTCGGGCCGATGCCGTCGAGGGAGATGCCGACGTAGGTGAGGTTGTTGGCTTTGAGTTTGGCGGCGACGGCTTCGTCAATGAGCGTGCCGTTGGTGGAGAGGGTGACGCGGAGGCCTTTGGCGACGGCGTAGGCGATGAGGTCGAGGAGGTCGGGGCGAGCGAGCGGTTCGCCGCCGGAGAAGAGGACGGCGGGGACTTTGAAGGCGGAGATGTCGTCGAGGACGGTCTTCGCTTCGGCGCCGGTGAGTTCGCCTTCGTAGGGCTTGGCGTAGCTGTCGGAGTAACAGTGGACGCAACGGAGGTTGCAGGTGCGGGTGATGTTCCAGACGACGATGGGCCGGCGCGCGGCGGCGGACGTGGGCGCGCCGTGGCCGTGGCCGTAGCGGAGGGCGTCAGCCGGTTGGGCGGCGCCGCAGAAGAGTTTGGTCAGGTTAACCACGCGCCTCCCTCTTCCCGCCGCGAACAGGGTTCGCGACTACAGATTTCGGTTCGTAAATGCAGTAGGGTTCCTCGGCCATGTAGTTACCGTCT
>Ga0194125_10001583_pt1 | contig 38480 bp, 40 predicted proteins | sample TA2KigC250mmetaG_FD_148626 | JGI IMG/M metagenome (GOLD analysis project Ga0194125, IMG submission 148626) | Freshwater microbial communities from Lake Tanganyika, Tanzania - TA2015034 Kigoma Deep Cast 250m | ecosystem: Environmental > Aquatic > Freshwater > Lake | place: Tanzania: Lake...
GGAATCTACCAGAGAGTGGGGGGAGGAGTCTACCAGAGAGTGGGGGGAGGAGTCTACCAGAGGGCAGGGGGAGGAGCTTGCCAGAGAGCTGGGGGAGGAATCTACTAGAGAGCAGGGGGAGGAGCTTGCCGGAGAGTTGGGGAGAGAGTCTACCAGAGAGCTGGGGGGAGAGCCTACCGGAGAGCTGGGGGAAGCATCCCCCCAGGGGAGGAGTGGATAGCCCTCGTATTGCCCCCGTATGGCTTTTACCGCAATTCTGGATTCGACATCCATCGGCATTGGGGTACTGCTGTATTCCGCCCGGAGTCAAGTCGAGAGCCGCAGCCGTTGTCCGGTTCGGCAGGCGGTAGGAAACTCGTACAGGGCCAGATGTCCTCCCAGATGCCGGAGGAGATGCCCTCCCAGATGCTGGGGGACATCCTCTCCCAGATGCCCGGGGAGATTCGGGCAGAGCTCCCCTCCGAGATGCTCAGGGAGATGCCCACCGGGATACGGAGAGAGAACCCCGGCCAGTGCCGGGGCCGGATTCTCAGGGAGATCCCCTCCCGGATGCGGAGAGATAAGCCCGGGCAGTAGCTGGGAGATGGGCCGGCAGAGTAGCCGGGAGATGAGCCCAGGGATAGGCCCGGAGAGCTACCCTCCCGGTATAGGGGTATTCGTCGCTGCTCGCAGCTAAGGCGCCCACGGATGGGCAGCTTGCACGATTCCCGGGCTTGATTGCCATTCTACAGCGCTGTAGAATTTGCCTCAGATGAAGAGGTCGCCGGACACGTTCATTTTCACGTCGGAACTGGGCTCCAGGCTTCGGGATTTGCGGCTGAAGGCGGGCCTGACACAGATGGAGTTGGCCCGGGCTATGGGCTGTGTTGGAATGCGAGGTGCGGACGCCGAGACCGAAGCGGTAGGCGCGCCCACGGCCGGATTCTGCCACGAAGACACCAGGACACAGGAAGGGGCGAGGATCTCGGGGATGTCGGCCACAGCTGAACACGAATGGCCGGGCAGTTTTTCCGGGAAGGCGAGTCTGTGTTCATCAGTGTCCATCTGTGGTTACTCCTTTGGTGTCATGGTGGCCCAAGCTCGGGTCTTTGGCCCGACCGGTTGCTTGACTCTCCGTCTGTTCCTGATAGAGTCTCGCACCTATGAAAATCCACGAGTATCAGGCTAAAGAGGTATTTGCAGCATTCGGGATTCCGGTTCCCCGAGAACGGGTGGCGGCGAGGTCAGACGAGGCAGCGTCGCTGGCCCGTGAGTTGGGAATGCCGGTGGTGATAAAGGCGCAGGTGCTGGTCGGCGGCCGCGGCAAAGCGGGCGGTGTGAAGAAGGTGGAGAGCCACGACCAGGTCGAATCGGTTGCCGGCAGCATCATCGGGATGGACATCAAGGGACTCCGGGTCAACAAGGTGCTCGTCTCGGAGTGCGTGGACATCAGGAGCGAGGCGTACGTCGGCATAGTTGTCGACCGCGCGACCCGCGCGCCGGTGCTGATGGCGTCGGCGGCCGGCGGGGTGGAGATCGAAGAGGTGGCCAAGGCGACGCCGGAGAAGATTCTGAAGACCGCCATCGACCCGGCTGCGGGGCTGCTCGGTTTCCAGGCCCGGAACATCGGCATGGCCCTGTACGGCGACGCGAAGCTGGCACGCGAGTTCGCCGGTATCGCCCAGAAGCTCTACCGCATCTTCGTGCAGAAGGACTGCTCGCTCATCGAGATCAACCCGCTGGTGAAGCTCGGGTCCGGTTCGTTGCTCGCGCTGGACGCGAAGATCAACTTCGACGACAATGCGGACTTCCGGCACAAGGAGTGGGAGGAGATGCGCGACCTGTCGGCCGAGGAGCCGACCGAGGTAGAGGCCAAGGCCGCGGGTCTGACGTACATCAAGCTGGCGGGCAACGTCGGCTGCGTGGTGAACGGGGCCGGGCTGGCGATGGCGACGATGGACCTGATCAAGCGCTACGGCGGGGAGCCGGCCAATTTCCTCGACGTGGGCGGCTCGTCCTCGCCGGAGAAGATGGTGACGGCGATGCGTATCATCCTCTCCGACCCGAACGTGAAGGCCATCCTTATCAACATCTTCGGTGGTATCACCCGCTGCGACGATATCGCCACCGGGCTTCTGCAGGCGCAGAAGCAGGCCGACATCAGGGTGCCGTTGGTGGCGCGGCTGACAGGGACCAACGCCGAGAAGGCGCGCGAGATACTGAAAGGCAGTGCGGTGACCCCGGCCGATTCGATGGCCGATGCGGTCAAGAAGGCGGTTGCTCTCGCCGGAGGTGCGAAGTGAGTATCATTGTCGACAAGAACACGCGACTGATTGTGCAGGGGATTACCGGTCGCGACGGCGCGTTCCACGCCAAGGCGATGAAGGAGTACGGTACGCAGGTTGTCGGCGGAGTGACCCCGGGCAAGGGTGGCCAGACGGTCGAGGGACTGCCGGTGTTCGACTCGGTTGAGGACGCGGTGAGGAAGACGGCCGCGAACGCGTCCATCATCTTCGTGCCGGCGTCCTTTGCCACCGACGCGATGTACGAGTGCATCGCCTCCGGCCTCGACCTCGTGGTTTGTATCAGCGAGGGCGTGCCGACGATGGACATGGTGAAGGTGCTCGACTACGCCAAGGGCGCGAAGACGCGGATACTCGGGCCGAACTGCCCGGGTGTGATATCGCCGGGAAAGGCCAAGGTCGGCATCATGCCCGCGGCCAGCTTCAAGCCGGGCTGCGTGGGCGTGGTTTCGCGGTCAGGAACGCTGACCTACGAGATGGCGGCCCAGACCGCCGAGTTCGGCCAGTCAACCGTGGTTGGCATCGGCGGCGATCCGGTCATCGGTACCAACTTCATCGACTGTCTCCGGATGTTCAACGACGACCTTGAGACCAAGGCGATAGTGGTGGTCGGGGAGATCGGCGGCACCGACGAGGAGAAGGCGGCCGAATTCGTCCGGCAGCATGTGAAGAAGCCCGTCCTCGGGTTCATCGCCGGCCAGACCGCTCCGCCGGGGAAGCGGATGGGGCATGCCGGGGCAATCATCTCCGGTGGGTCCGGGACAGCGCCCGAGAAGATCAAGGCGTTTGAGGCCGCCGGCATCACGGTTGTCCACGAACCTCAGGAGATCGGGCCGAAGCTGAAAGAGCGCCTGTAGGCTTCGCAGCTCTGCGCTTCATGCATGACGCCGGACGCCCGAGTCCGGCGTCTTGCGTTTGGCGTCAGGCGTGACGCGTTGTGGCTACTTGGACGCAGCGAGCTTCTGCTCGCCGATGGTGAAGCCCTGTTCCAGGGCGTCGATGTTCTTCTGGAGCAGGCGGTCGGGAACTGTGCCGGGGATGGCGTCGAGCAGGGCCTGTTTCGGCACCATCTTCGTGATGGCGACGATGAAGCCGATCATCACAAAGTTGGCATAAAGGCGGTTGCCGAGCTTCTCCGCGATGCGGGTAGCGGGGATGGCGTACTGCTTGATGTTGCCGCGCACCGGGTGCGGTTTCACCAGGTCTTCCTCGAGGAGCAGGATGCCGTCGTCTTTCAGTTCCGGCTCGAACTTCTCGTACGCCTCCTGCGACATGGCGATGACTATGTCCGGTACGGTCAGGTACGGGTAGAGAATCTCGGTCTCGGATACCACCAACTGGGCCGAGCAGGCGCCGCCGCGCGCCTCGGGGCCGAAGCTCTGAGTCAGGGTGGCGCTCTTGTTGTCATTTAGCGCGGCCGCCTTGCCGAGGATCATGCCGATGCGGATAATGCCCTGTCCGCCGAAGCCGGAAACCTTGATCTCCATGGTTACTTGGGCTTTGGGACACGATCCGAATCGTGGGACGATTCGGTCATGTCCCGCGCCGGGTCCATCGGGCCGACGTAGGGCACGAACTTCGCGCCGAGCGTCTTCTTCATCTGGGCGTCCATCGCGTCGAGAAAGGTCGGCTCGTCTCTCTGTACGAACTTGCCAACGATGATGTCCTGCTGGAACTTGATGTCACACTCGCGCGTGCTCGCGAAGTTCTTGGTTATGGAGTGGTCATGGTAGAACTTCATCAGGTCGAGGCCGGACCCGAGCCGGTTGCGCCGGCCGTAGACGGTCGGGCACGGGGAGATGACTTCAATGAACGAGAAGCCGCGGTGGAGCAGGGCCTCCTTGATGGCTATCGTCAACTGGCGGACGTGGAGCGCGGTCCAGCGGGCGACATAGGTCGCACCGCACGAGTCCACCAGGAACGGAAAGTTGAACGGCCGCTCGAAGGCGCCGTAGGGCGCCGTGGTGGCAGACGCACCCTGGGGCGTGGACGGTGCGGCCTGCCCGCCGGTCATGGCGTAGTTGAAGTTGTTCACGCAGATGACGGTCATGTCCATGTTGCGGCGGGCGGCATGGATGAGGTGGTTGCCGCCGATGGATACGAGGTCGCCGTCGCCCGAGATAACGCACACCTTGAGGCGCGGGCTGGCTACCTTGAGGCCGGTCGCATAGGGCAGGGCGCGGCCGTGGGTAGTATGGAAGGAGTCGTACTTCAGATAGCCGGCAGCACGTCCGGTACAACCGATGCCGGAGACTACTACGATGTCTTCGCGCGGGATGGCGCTTTCCTGCGCCGCGGCGATGAACGCGGTCAGGCAGGTGCCAAGGCCGCAGGTTGAGCACCAGATGTGGGGCATCCGGTCCATGCGGAGGAAACCCTCCATCGGGTGGGAGTCGGTGGTGCCGCGCTTGCCGAGCAGTTGGTTAGGATTCATACAGGAAAGCCCGAATGACGAAGCTCGAATGACGAATGCGAGGATTCGGACTTCGGACTTCGAGCTTCGGACTTCATCTTGCCCCTTCCAGGATGGCTTTGAGGATGTCGTTGGGGTCGTGGACCCAGCCGCCGCAGTGGGGCACCAGCAGGGACTTGCACTGACCATTCGCCGCCCGTTCCATCTCGCGGAACATCTGGCCCATGTTGATCTCCGGCATCACCAGGCTCTTCACCTTGCCGGCCAGTTCGCGGATCCTCTTCTCCGGGAACGGCCAGACCGTGATGAGCCGCAGGAATCCGACCCTGATGCCCTGCTTGCGGGCATCGGTGATCGCCTTGGTCGCCACGCGCGCGCTGATGCCGTAGGCGACGACCACGACGTCCGCGCCCTCCACCTGTTCTTCTTTGACGATCATCAAGTCGTCAAGGTTGTTGCGAATCTTGTCCACCAGCCGTGACACGCAGACGCGCTGGGTATCGGCGTTGATGATGGGGTAGCCGCGCTGGTCGTGGGTCAGTCCCGTGACGTGGACGCGGTGGTCATCACCGGCGCGAATCATTAGCGGCACGCCGTCCTTTTCGGGCGCATAGGGCAGATACTTGTCTTTGGGGCCGCGGTACCAGCGGCGGGGCCAAACCTCAATCGTGTCCGCCTCCGGTATCACGACCTTCTCCGTCATGTGGCCCACGCACTCGTCCATCATGAACATCACCGGGACGCGGTACTTCTCCGACAGGTTGAAGGCGGTGACGGTCAGGTCGAAGCATTCCTGCGGGGATGAGGGCGAGAGGGCGATGATCTCGTAGTCGCCGTGGGAACCCCAGCGGGCTTGCATCATGTCCTGCTGTCCGGTCAGGGTCGGCAGGCCGGTTGACGGGCCGCCCCGCTGGACGTTCACAACAACGCAGGGAGTCTCGGTCATTACGCCGAGGCCTATGTTCTCCACCATCAGTGAGAAGCCGGGGCCCGATGTCACGGTCATGGCCCGAGCGCCGCCCCAGGCTGCTCCGAGTACGGCGGCAATTGATGCCAGCTCATCTTCCATTTGTATGAAAGTGCCGCCGATCCTGGGGAACCGTTCAGCTAGGCGTTCCGCGACTTCGGTGGAGGGAGTTATCGGGTAGCCGGCGATGAACCGGCAGCCGGCGGCGATTGCGCCCTCAGCGCAGGCGTGGTCGCCGTCGAGGTAGTGGGCGCCGGTCAGAACCGGTCCGCGCTTCGGCTTGCTCACTTGGCCGCCTCGGTTTCCTGTTCGTCCAGCGTGTTCCAGATGGCGAACTCGGGACAGAGCGCTTCGCACAACCGGCAGTTCACGCACTTCTCCGGATGCGAGACAACCGGCGGGTGATAGCCCTTGCGGTTGTATTCGGTTGACATCTCGAGTACCTGGCGCGGGCAGTAGGCAATGCAGAATCCGCAACCCTTGCAGCGTTCGAAGATAACGTGGACGTTGCCGTGTGGGGCCTGCTTGCGTTCGGCGTCGAGTGGTTTGCGCCAGTACTTCATCGTGGGTGAGGACGGGAATTATAGGCCTTGGCTGCCGAGGGTCAAGGGATTGTTGCCCCTATCCGGAGCCAGAACAAGGTTAACGCAATTGACTGGACACACGCTTCAGTTCAGGTAGTATTCAACCAGCAGCCGGGCCGCCGAGGGCGGCATCGCGGGCGGCGCGGATGCTCTGAAGCGCCGCAGTCCGCTCCAGGTCGCACTGGGCGTGGACACCGCCATCTTCGCCAACCCCGCGTTCCTAGCTGACAGAAACATAGTCCCTTAGACCGCCAGACCCGCAAAGAACCACGCCAGCGGCGCCTCCCCAGTTCGGTCTAGTGGCCGACGGGTGTGGGTGCGCCGGGGCGCCAGGAGGGCGAAATGACGCGCGGGCTCGGAGTTCTTTCCTGGAGCCGGGCCCGGGCGACTGAGAACTCGCCGTACTTGTCATTAACCGCATCAAGGCTGTCGAAGAGCGAGCCGGAGCGGGAGTTCTCGAATGCCGTGGTCTGCTTCAGGTCGCGGACCAGGCCGGAGACGCTGATTCCCAGCAGCCGCACCAGTCGGGGCGGCTGGTAGAGTTCCTTGAAGAGCTTCATACCGACCTGGTGGATGCGCAGACCGTCGTCGATGTATTGCTTCAGGCTGTGCTGTTTGATGAAGGTCGAGAAGTCGGCGTAGCGGAGTACGAGCGAGACCGTACGGCCGGCGAAGCTGTCCTTTCGCAGGCGGCGGCCGACCTGTTCGGACAGTTGCAGCAGATGGCGCTGTATTTCGGTGAGGTCGCGCGTGTCCTTGTCGAGCGTGAATGAATGTCCCATCGACTTGGTGGCGGGCTCGTGGAAATAGGGGAGAACCGGGTTTTCATCCACGCCCTGACCCATGTGCTTCAGGTGTGAGCCGACGATGCCGAAGGCACCATTCAACTGCTTCTCCGGATATCGCCCCAGTTCGCCGCAGGTTCTGATGCCGAGCCGGTTCAGTTTCTCCTGGGTCTTCGGGCCGATGCCGCACAGTTCCTGGACCGGCAGACTTTCCATCAGGGCCGCGACTTGAGACTGATTGACAATAGTCAGGCCGTCGGGTTTGTGCATCTCTCCGGAGAGCTTGGCTAATAGCTTGTTGGGGGCTATACCGATCGAGCAGGTCAGGCCGAAGTGCTCTTTGATGTAAGCCTTGATACTGCGGGCGATTACCTCCGGGCCGTGGAAAAGGTGCGCGGTCTGGGTTACGTCGAGGAACGCCTCGTCAATCGAGAAGACCTCGACCAAGTCGGTGAAGGTGGCATAGAGTGCAAGAATCCGGGTCGAGGTATCAACGTACTTGGCCGGGTGGCCGGAGACGAGGATGATTTCCGGACAGAATCTTTTCGCTTCGGGTATGGTCATCGCGGTCTTGACCCCGCGGCGCTTGGCTTCGTAGGATGCGGCGGCAATGACCGTGCGGCCGTCCGGGTCCCCGCACACGCCGATGGGCTTGCCGCGCAGGAACGGGAATGTCTGCTGTTCGACCGACGCGAAGAATGCGTCCATATCGACGTGCAGGATGATACGCTCGCGCACGATTTCCGATTTCCGATTCTCGATTGCCGATTGACCCAAGTTAGCCGTCGTCATAGGGGACAGCCATTTTGACCTTTGACTTTTGCCTTTTGACCTTTGACTTCACTCCGCATACGTTCCGGTTATCGTCCAATCCAGCGCCTTGGCGTTGTATGAAAGTTCGAACACGCTCGCGCCGTCGGAAACCGTGAAATGGTACACCTCGGCCTGACCCTGGATTTCGCGCCAGACATAGGTAACGTCCTGGATCCGGTACTCCCGGTTGCGCCAGATGAACATAACCGGCCGGAGCTTGTCGTGCGGGAACTTGGTGACAGTCCCCATACCGGGAGAGTCCCCATATATCGCGTAGACCTTTACATTCTCGCTGAGACGGTGATGCGTCACCTCGGCCTCCTCCAGTTCAGTCTCTGCGACCGAGCTGTCTTCAGCCGGCCAGAGTGAAGTCTGGAACGCTGCTGACGTACTCATTGTTTCTCCTTAAAGCCTGAATTCAGAGATAGAGAGCCACGGAAGCACGCACTGTCCGACAGGGGCCGTTGAGGCCAATCCGAATGAAACGAACCGTCGAGACTCTGTATTCTTCTGTTTAGTGTCTTTTGTGGCCTTCATGTCGGTTTCCGGGTTCTAATCCGTTATCTGTAATTGCGGAGCAGGCCGACAACTACACCGATTAGCTGGAAGTCCTGCCGATCCGGGCTGACCGTAATCGACTCGAACTCAGGGTTCTCCGGTTCGAGCACGACCTGTTCCCGACGCTGGTAGAAGCGCTTGACCGTGGCCTCATTGCCGAGCAAGGCGGCCACGATTTCGCCGTTCTCAGCGGCAGTCTGCGGCCTGACCACCACCATGTCGTCTTCCATGATGCCGGCGCCCTTCATGCTCTCGCCTTTTACCCTGAGCAGGAAGCAATCGCGGAACCGGCTGAGCGATACCTGGGCCTCGACGTTCTCGACCGCGAGCAGAGGAGAGCCGGCGGCAATCCGGCCGATCAGCGGCAGGGAGTCAGGCTGGTGTGCAGTCGAAAGACCGCGGGCCTGCCTGGGGGTGCGCCTTAGCAGGCCTTCATCTACCAGGATGTCGAGATGGTATTTCACCGCCTTCGTGCTCCTGATACCGACCGCCTTGCCGATTTCACGGATGCTCGGGGCACAACCATGCTCATTGGTGTAGGTACGGACAAACTCCAGAATCCTACTTCTACGGTCTTTATCTCTAGTAAACATACGTTTACATAGTAACTGAGGCGTGCCGTTTGTCAATCGGCAATCTGTGGTTTGATTACAGGGATCACTCGCTTTGCAAGGTGTTGTACGTCAATATGTTGCAGCCTGCAACGGTGAATGGTCTGTATGCTGGATCATGTTTATGGCTGTGCGGGGGTGGTGTCTTGCTGCTACTGTTGAACTAGGAGGGTTTGAGGGTGATGTGGCCATTGATGTGGCAGCCGCCACAGCATCAGAAACGTCAAGCACCGAGGTCAATGGTTGCGGCCAGCGGCGAGGCGGCATGCTTTGTCTCGTTGCCTCATTTGTTGACGGTTGTCAGCAAGCGGCTATATTTAGCGCGTGACTAGAAATATCTCGCGGAAGTCAGGTGCCCCGGCGACGGGGTGTGTTCTCACTCCCGCGCTCAAACCCGTTTTCCTTTTGTTCTCCTGTTTCTTTCCATGCTGAAAGGCAAGGTTATCATCGGCGGCGTGGTTGGGCTTCATGCCCGGCCGGCGTCGAGCTTCGTGCAGTTGTCGGAGCGGTACACGTCTGAAATCCGGCTGGTGAAGGACGGCATGCGCGTGAACGGGAAATCCATCCTTGCCATTCTGACATTGGCGGCGTCCAAAGGGAGCGTCGTCGTGCTTGAGGTCAATGGTGAGGATGAGCGCGAGGCGTTCGAAACGCTGAAGCATAAGCTCGAGATACTGGATCGGGATGAAGCGTAAGCCGGAGAAAAGCTGCCGGGGTATACCGGTGTCGCCGGGGTTCGCGTTTGGGGCGGTGCGTGTCTACCGTCAGTACGCGCCCGACCCGGTGGAAAGAACGCTTGAACCATCAGAGGTAGCGGACGAGTTGAAGCGGTTCCGGCAGGCGTTGAGCGCGGCAGGGCACGAGCTACATACCCTTCATACGCAGGTCAAGAGGGATCTCGGGTCCGATTTTGCCGACTTCATCCAGGTCCAGCTCACGCTGATCAGGGATGAGGAAGTCATCAAAGGCACCGAAGCGCTCATCCGCGAGGCCCGGCGGAACGCCGAATTTGCGTATGCTCAGACCGTGAAGCTTCTGTCCGAACCCGTAGCGAAGTCGGCGGATCCCCTGTTCAAGGAGCGGATGCTCGACATCGCCGATGTAGCCAACCGGGTCATGCGCAATCTGCTGGGCGATGATTCGCGCTCGCTGCTCGAGGTCGAGCCGGGCACCGTGGTGTTCGCTCACGACCTGCCGCCGTCCGAAGCCGCGCTGCTGGACCCGCGCAGGATAGTCGGGCTCGTACTCGAGGCCGGTGGCAAGACGTCCCATACCGCGATCATGGCCAAGGCCAAGGAGATACCCGCGGTAGCCGGCACCGGTCCGCTCTGCGAGGTCGTGACTGACGGTCAGAAGGCTTTTGTCGACGGGTACCGGGGGTTGGCGATTCTCAGCCCGAGCGCGAACCGGCTGCGGGCGTACGACGACGAGATAGAGCGCAGGCGGGTCTACCGTCAGTCACTCAGCGTCCTTCTGACCCGCGATCCCGTCACCGTGGACGGGCGGACCATTGACCTGTCGGCGAACATAGAGTTTGTGGCTGAGGCCAGAGCCGGGAAGCGATATGGCGCACGAGGCGTGGGGTTGTTCCGAACCGAGTACATGTACTTGGCCAAGCGCCGGCCGCCGACCGAGGAGGAGCAGTTTCTCGTATACGCCGAAGTCGCCAGGTTGTTCAAACCATACCCGGTCATTATCCGGACGTTTGACCTCGGAGGCGACAAAGTCCTGGCCGGCTACAGCGAGGCGAATCCTTTTCTGGGTCTGCGTGCCATACGTCTGACGCTGGGTAGGTTGGATCTGTTTGGTGATCAGCTGCGCGCGATCCTGCGGGCGTCGGCATTCGGGAACGTGAAGGTGATGTTTCCGATGGTCTCGACTATCGAGGAGTTGCGTCGGGCAAAGCTGGAAGTAGGGAAGGCAAAGGGAGCGTTGAGGGAGAGAGGTCTGGAGTTTGACCCTGACTTCGAGGTCGGGGTGATGGTCGAGACGCCGTCGGCTGCAATCATGGCTGACCGGCTGGCGCACGAGTGCAGCTTTCTGTCAATAGGTTCGAACGACCTTACCCAGTACACGCTGGCAGTGGACCGAGGCAACGAGCATGTCGCCAGGTTGTATGATCACTTCCACCCGGCGGTGCTGCGGCTCATCAAGCAAACAATCGACGCTGCGCACCAGCAGGGGATATGGGCAGGAATGTGCGGTGAATTCGCATCCGATCTGCTTGGGATGCTGCTGCTGCTGGGCATGGGAATCGATGAGATGTCGGTGTCTCCCGGTGTCATTCCGGAAGCCAAGGGGATAATCCGCAACATTGACGCCGGAGCGGCAGCCGAGGTCGCGGCTCAGGCGCTGAAACTGGGTACCTCGCTGGAGGTGAAACACCTTCTGCGTCGAGCGATGGATCGGAAGTTCCCGAAACTGACCGAATTCCAGTTTGAGGAGAACAAGGGCAAATGATGGCGTCTTTGGGCGACGGAACGGGACGGATGGTCCAGCTCGCGATGAGTCTGCCTGAACAGCTTGCGGCCGGGGCGAAGGCGGCGGGCGCGGCCCGAATCGGCATGGCAGGCGGTTTTGACTCAGTGGTAGCAGCAGGTATGGGCGGGTCAGGTATTGGCGCGAAGATAGTGCAGGGGTTGCTACTGGCTGAATGTCGACTGCCAGTGTATGTCTGCAATGACTACGACCTTCCAGCCGCTGTGTCCGAGAAGGCCCTGTTCGTGGCGGTCAGCTACTCAGGGAATACCGAGGAGACGCTGTCCGCCTACGCGCAGGCCCGTAGACGGGGGTGCCGTGTCATCGCCATTACCAGCGGTGGCGAACTGGGTCGGCTTGCGGCAGCAGCCGGGTACCCGGTTATGGCGGTTCCGGTCGGGATGCCCCCGCGCGCGGCGCTGGGATACCTGTTCTCGACACTGCTGGTGTGCCTGGAACGACTCGGCGTGTGTGCGAACCACCAGCGCGATCTCGATATGGCAGTCCGGCTGATGCGGAACAGGCGCAAGTCCTGGTCTGTGCGGGCCCGCACGATAGCGAAGCACATTGGCGGACGGCTGCCAATCGTCTATTCGACCAGCCGAATGCTCGATGCGGTGGCTGACCGCTGGCGCTGCCAACTCAACGAGAATGCAGGCGTGCTCTGTCATACCAGCTCGTTTCCTGAGCACAACCACAACGAAATCGTCGGCATCGGTCGTCCCAAACATCCGGGACGGAACGTGGTCGTGATCGCCCTGTTGGATCGCGAAACCCACCCGCGTACCCGGTATCGACTGGAGTCAGTGCTGGACATTACCGAAGATGCCTACTACCTTGCCATCCGGATTGAGGGCGAAGGACGGTCGCGCCTCGCCCGGGTCTTCTCGCTGGTGATGCTGGGTGACCTGGTTTCCGTGGAATTGGCTCGACTGGCAGGCAAAGATGCGATGGAGATTGATCGGATCGACGAGTTGAAGCGCCGCATGGCGCAGAAGCGAGGTTGAACCGTGCAGTTCAAGGCAGTGATTCCCGCAGCAGGCGAAGGCAGGCGACTGAAGCCGCACACCCACACTACTCCCAAAATCCTCCTCGAAGTTGCAGGCAAGCCGATCATCGGCCACATCATGGACCGGCTGCTTCCGGCCCGCCCGGACGAAGTGGTTGTCGTTGTCGGCGCCCAGGGCGATCAGGTCAGGAACTACCTAACCAGCGAGTATCGTTGTCCGTTCCGGTTCGTGCAGCAGACCGACCCGAAGGGCCTGGGCGATGCGATTTACCGGACCAGGGATGTTTTCGCCGGCGAATCGGTCCTTATCCTGCTGGGGGATACGATTGTCGACCTCGATATGTCAAACATGGTGGGTCGCGGCAATGTCATCGGCGTGAAGGAAGTCGCCGACCCGCGCCGATTCGGAGTGGTCGAACTAAGGAACGGCTACGTGAGTCGTTTCGTCGAGAAGCCGGACCGGCCAAAGAGCAATCTTGCTATTGTCGGCGTCTACTTTTTCCGTGAGGCGACCCGCCTCTTCCGGGCGCTTGAACGTCTCATTGCCCGGGGGCGGACCACCAAGGGTGAATACCAGCTCACCGATGCGCTGCAGCTCATGGTAAACGACGGCCTGAGAATAAGGACGCGCAGCGTAGGACATTGGCTCGACTGCGGCACGCGTGATTCGGTGCTGGCCACCAACCGGCACTTGCTGTCGCATGACGGATACTACAAGCCGCGGGCGGGTACAGTCATCATACCGCCGGTGTTCATACACGACCGGGCCAGGGTGCAGTCATCAGTTATCGGGCCCAACGTGTCGGTAGGTGCTGATGCCGACATACACGGTTCCATCATCTGGGACTCAATCATCAACCGGCACGTGGTAGTCAAACACAGCCTGCTCGAGGGGTCGATACTGGGCGAGAATTCGGTCGTGCGCGAGAGCCCGCGCAAGCTCAACCTCGGCGGATTCTCCGAGCTCGAAATGGGCTGAGCTCGCTGGGAATGACGGATTCCCCAGTGCGGCCTGCCGAGTGGTCCTGGTACTTCTGACTGTGCTGAGATTCAGCATTGAGAAGACCGACACCCGTGCCCGGCTGGGTCGCTTGGTGCTTCCCCACGGTACTGTCTGCACGCCCTGTTTCATGCCTGTTGGCACTCAGGGGTCGGTCAAGACCCTGACCCCGGCCGAGGTGGTTGAGAGCGGTGCGGAGATCATCGTCTGCAACACCTATCACCTCTATCTACGGCCTGGATACAAGCGGGTTCAGGCAGCCGGTGGGCTGGCGAAGTTCATCGGGTGGAGCCGGCCGATTCTGACCGACTCGGGTGGGTTTCAGGTCTACTCGCTGGCCGCGCTGACACGGGTGACCGACGAAGGCGCCGAGTTCCAATCCCACGTCGACGGCAGCCGGCACCTTTTCACCCCGGAACTGGTGGTGGAGATTCAAGAGGCCCTGGGTTCGGACATAGCGATGTGCCTCGACGAATGCCCGCCATATTCCGTCAGCCGACCGGTTGCCGAGGCAGCGGTGGCAAGAACCTCGCTTTGGGCTGAGCGGTGCAGCCGGGCCCGCCAGCCCGACACCAACCTGTTCGGTATAGTGCAGGGCGCCACCTACGCCGACTTGCGGGAGACGAGCGCCAAGTCGCTCGTTGCTCTTGATCTGCCCGGGTACGCAATCGGCGGCCTGTGTCTGGGTGAAGCGTCGGATGTCACGTACGATATGGTCGGGCGCGTTGTTCCTCTGCTGCCAGTTGACCGGCCGCGCTACCTGATGGGCGCGGGCTACCCCGAGGACATCATCGCCGCGGTGCGGCTTGGCATCGACATGTTTGACTGCGTCCTTCCCACCCGCAACGGCCGAACCGGCACCGCATTCACCAGCGCGGGGCGCGTCGCCATTCGCAACAGCCGGTATGCCGATGACCCCGCAATGCTCGACCTGATGTGCGATTGCTACACCTGTCGTGGTTTCACGCGGGCATACCTGCGTCACCTGTTCGTGGTCGGAGAGGCGTTGGGTCCGAAGTTGCTGACGTTGCACAATGTTCGGTTCTACCAGAGATTGATGCAGAACATCCGGGCTGCGGTCGAACGAGGCGCGTTTGACAGGTGGTCCAGCGAGTTTCTGGATCGATACCGGCCGGGAGCTGAGCCGGCCGGGAATGAAAGTGACCGCTAGCTTCGAACCGAGGAGGCAAGAATGAAGAAGCTGAGTGCAGTGCTGACCGCGGCGGCAGTCATTGCCGTCCTCTCCTGCGGCGGAAACACCGGCACAACTGGCGCCGGCAGCGGAGTCATCAAGGTCGGCTTGATCGTGCCCCTGACCGGTGACGTGAAGACCTTCGGCGAGTCTACCCGAAACGGCGCGATGCTCGCTATTGATGAGGTGAACGCCGCAGGCGGTGTCAACGGCCGGAAGATAGGCGTTGTTGCTACCGACGACAAGAATGACCCGACGGAAGCGGGGAATGCGGGAGCCAAGTTGATAGACATGGACCGGGTGGTGGCGATTATCGGCTCCGTGTCATCGAAGTGCTCCGCACCGCTTTCCGACAAGTGTCAGAGCGTGAAGATACCGATGATAACTCCGACCTCCACTGCCCCCAAGGTGACGGTTGGGGAAGACGGCAGGCGCAAAGACTTCGTGTTCCGCGCCTGCTTCATCGATCCGTTCCAGGGCACGGTCGCGGCCAAGTTCGCGGCGGAGAGTCTGCAGGCGAAGACGGCGGCCGTCATGTACGACGTCGGCAATGACTATTCCAAGGGTCTGGCCGACTACTTCAAGGTCGCGTTCGAGAAGACCGGCGGCAAGATCACGGGGTTCGAATCCTACGCAAAGGACGACGTCGATTTCTCGGCGCTGCTGACCAAGGTAAGGCAGTCCGGGCCGGATGTTCTGTTCATACCGGACTACTACAACAAAGTCGGTCTGATTGCCAAGCAGGCGCGGCAGCTCGGGGTTGCGGCCAAGTTCCTCGGCGGTGACGGCTGGGATTCACCTGAGATGGCGAAGATTGCGGGTGATGCTATAGTCGGCGGTTGCTTCACGAACCACTACTCGCCGGATGACCCGCGGCCAGAAGTCCAGGAGTGGGTTAGGAAGTACCAGGCCAAGTATGGCCAGAAGCCGGATGCACTCGCCACGCTTGGCTACGATGCGGCTCTGCTACTCATTCAGGCGTTGAAGAGCGCACCCAACGCGAGGCCGGAGGAAATCAAGGCGGCGCTAGGCGCCATCAAGGACTTTCCCTGTGTTTCTGGGAAGATCACCTTCGATGAATGGGGCAACCCGATCAAGAGTGCTGCCGTCTTGGCGTATACGAAAGACGGCCAGAGGTATGTGACCACGATCAATCCCTAGTCCGTAGAGCGAAGCTGGACAGAGGGGCTGCCACGTGGCCGCCCCTCTGTACGCAAGGGCCGAGACGGCCTGGCGGGCCGGAGGGCGGGCTAGGAGTTCGGCGACGTCGTTCAGCAGGAACTCCATATTCCTCTGTTGAGACATAGAGAGCGGTCTTACTCCCGGCTCCGTGAAGGACTCCATTGTGTCTTTGCTCCGTGACACGGTCGCAGTAGCTTCACGGGGAGTCATTGAGGGTGCTTGACTTTGAGAGCCGATTGTCTATGCTACGTTTTCTGGAACACCCCGGAGGACCCAATTGCCCGATAAGCTGAAGTTCGGTTTCTACTGGGCGGCCTCGTGCGGAGGCTGCGAGATCGCCGTTCTCGATACCAACGAGAAGATCCTCGACGTGATTGCGCGGGCCGACATCCTGCTTTGGCCCGTGGCCATCGACACTAAGTACTCGGACGTGAAGACTATGCCGGACCGTCACATGGACGTCTGTTTCTTCAACGGGTCGATCCGAAACTCGGAGCAGGAGGAGCTTGCCCACCTGCTGCGGAAGAAATCCAAAGTGATGATTGCGTTCGGTTCGTGCGCCCACCACGGCTGCATTCCCGGTCTCGCCAACCTCTCCGGCCGCGAGCAGATTCTCAAGCACGTCTACACTGCGGAACCGTCGGTCGTCAACCCAGATGGCACCAGGCCGCTGGTGCAGGGCAAGGTCCCGGAGGGCGACGTGACGCTGCCCGAGTTCTACGACAAAGTGTCCCCGCTGAAACACGTGGTCGATGTTGACTACTACCTGCCGGGATGCCCGCCCGCGGTGTCGGGAATTCTGGACGCGGTCACGGCCATCTTCCAGGGGACACTCCCGGCCAAAGGCAGCATACTCGCACCGGCCAAGGCATTGTGCGACGAATGCGACCGGAACCAGCATTTGGCGAAGAAGATGCCGGACGTCAAGAGGGTGTGGGAAGTCCAAGCCGACCCGGCAGTCTGCTTCCTCGAGCAGGGCATCGTTTGTATGGGGCCGGCGACCCGTGGCGGATGCGGCCAGCGGTGCATCAACGGCAACTGGCCGTGCACGGGTTGCATGGGGCCGACGCCTGATGTTTCAGACCAGGGCGGCAAGATGATCTCGGCGCTCGCGTCAGTGCTGAGAGTGGACGACGAGAAGAACATCGCCGGGCCGGAGACCGAGAAGCTGCTGGCCAAGGTCAAGGATCCGGTCGGCACGTTCTATATGTACGGTTTGGCCGACGCGACCATCGGCAGCCGGAGACAGAGGTGAGCACACGGATCACGATTGACCCGATTACCCGGCTTGAGGGTCACGGCAAGATAGAGATCTTCCTCGACGACAAGGGGGAGGTTGAGAACGCCTATCTGCAGGTGCCGGAGTTGCGCGGGTTCGAGCAGTTCTGCGTGGGCCGCAAGGCCGAGGACATGCCGCAACTAACCAGCCGCATCTGCGGCGTCTGCCCGGTTGCGCACCACTACGCCGGGGTGAAGGCGCTCGACGAAGCCTTCGGGGTCAAGCCTACCGAGACCGCGCTCAAGCTGCGCGAGTTGATCTACTGCGGCTACATTGTCTACGACCACGTTCTGCACTTCTACTTCCTGGGCGGGCCGGACTTCGTGGTCGGGCCGGACGCGCCCAAAGCGAAGCGGAACATCCTTGGTGTCATCGAGAAGGTCGGCGTGGACACGGCCAGGGAGGTCATCAAGCACCGGGCCTACGGCCAGCGGATAACCGAGATTCTCGGGGGCAAGCCGACCCATCCGGTGAGCGGCGTACCCGGCGGCCAGACCAAGGTGTTGACCGAGGAGGGCCGCAAAGAGATCGAGACGATGTCGAAGTCCTGCGTGGAATTCGCCAAGTTCACCCTGCAGATGTTCGAGGACGTAGTCCTGAAGAACCCGGCCTACATGGCGCTGATAACAAACCCGAAGCTCGGTCATGCGGTGTACAACATGGGCATGGTGGATGAGAAGAACCGGGTGGCTTTCTACGACGGGAAGGTCCGGGTCACCGACCAGAAGGGCAAGGAGTTCGTCAAGTTTGAGGGCCGCGACTACCTGGACCACATCGCCGAGCACGTGCTCGACTGGAGCTACGTCAAGGCCACCTACCTCAAGGCGATCGGCTACAGGGGCCTGGTTGACGGACCGGACTCGGGTCTCTACCGGGTCGGCCCGCTCGGCCGGCTCAACGTCGCCGACGGGATGGCAACGCCCGGAGCCGACGCGGCCTACCGGAAGCTGTTCGACACCTTCGGCACTAGGCCGGTCAACTCGACGCTGGCTTATCACTGGGCCAGATTGGTGGAACTGCTCTACGCCTCGGAACGGGCGCTGGAACTCGCGACCGACCCCGGGATAACCGGAACCGACATCCGGAACATGAAGTTCGACATGAAGGCCGAGGGCGTCGGCGTGGTCGAAGCAGCTCGCGGAACGCTTTTCCACCACTACCGTCTGACCGAGGACCGGATGATCGAGAAGGTGAACCTGATCGTCGCGACGACCAACAACAAGGGCCCGATCTGCATGTCCGTCCGCGAGGCGGCGAAGGAACTGATTCACAAGGGCAAAGTGGACGACGGGCTGCTCAACACGGTCGAGATGTTCTTCCGGGCCTACGATCCGTGCTTCGGGTGTGCTTCGCACGTGCTGGGTCGGCCCACGGTCGTGATTGACGTCCGGAACCAGTATGGTGATCTGGTACAGCAAATGGCCGGCTAGGTCTTGAAAAGGAGGGCAGCGGCCATAGACTGTCCTTGATGCCCCCCGACCTGACCGTTATCTTCATTAGCTACAACTCAGCCCGATTGCTGGAGCGCGCGCTGTCGACACTGCGTGATGCCGAGCCCCTGCTGCGGTTCGAGGTCCTCGTTGTGGACAACGGTTCACTCGACCGCGAGCGTCTCTTCTTGGTCTGCCGCGAGAATGGAGCCCGGCTGTTGGCCCTGAACCGGAACATGGGCATAGGGGCTGCAGCAAACAGAGGTCTCCGTTATGCCCGCGGCAGGTATGTGGCCGTGGGCAACCCCGATCTGGTCTTCACAGAGGGTGCAGTGTCTGCTCTCGTTCGTTTCATGGACATGCAGCGGGACGCGGGCGTGGTTTCTCCCCAGTTCGTCTACGCCGACGGCTGCATACAGCCCTCGGCGAGACGGCTTCCCAGAATGCGCTACATCTTCGCGGGGCGCAGGTCGCCGCTGGCACGCATCTCGTCGCACTTGGCGCCGTCAGCCGAGTTTCTCTACTCTGGAGCCGACATGAGCGCGAGCCCTGTGGCGGTCGAGGCCGTCATCGGCGCCTTCATGGTCTTCAGGCGGGAAGCGTTGGAGCAGGCAGGCGCCTTCGACGAACGTTACTTCATGTACGCCGAGGACATGGACATCTGCCGAAGGATCGGGAGGGACTGGAGGGTCTTTCTGCTACCAACTTCGCGCATTGTCCACCTCGTGGGCCAGACCCGCCGCCAGTTTGTCAAACTGTCCGAGTTCCACAGACTTCGATCCCACCGGTTGTTCTTCAGAGACGGAGCACTAGGCCTGAGAGCGATTGCGCTGGACGTCCTATTCTCGTACTACCTTGCATGTCAGCAGGCCGCGCGCCTAGTCGGAGTCAACGAGTTCGAGTACTCCTGGGCACAACACCGATGAACATCGTTGCTGTAGCGGTAGCCTTCGTGGTGGGAACAGCCGTCGTGCTCTTGGCTACGCCTCAGGTCATCAGGCTATCGCATCGGCTAGGCCTCTATGACCGGATTGACCACGGCAAGAGCCATCGCGGCCTGAAACCCCGGCTCGGCGGAGTGGCGATGTTTGTCGGTGCAGTCCTTGCCATGGCGGCCGGTCTGCTGATTGAGGGGCGCTACACCTTTGTGAAGGCTGTGATTTCGGGCGTGGGTTTCGGTCTTGTCTTCGTGGTTTCGCTTTGGGACGACATTCGTGGGCGCCCCTGGTGGTTGCGGCTAATCGTTCAGGCCATTGGTGCAACGGCCTTCGCATTGGTCACCGTGCGTCCGTTCGTGTGGTTCAGCGTCCCGTTCTTCGGTACTTTCTCACCCGGACTGTGGTCCTATCCAATCGCCGTCCTCTGGCTGATGATGACCACGAACGCTCTGAATCTCATAGATGGAACTGATGGTCTAGCGGCTGGTATCGCAGCCATCGCCGGTACCGTTCTTCTTGTGTCGGCCTGGAAGAACGGGTTGATGGGACCAGCGATGCTCGCGGCGGTCACGGTGGGGGTCTGCGTGGGGTTCCTTCCTTACAACCTGCCGCCAGCTCGGATCTTCATGGGAGACGCAGGAGCCACACTCCTTGGATTCACGCTCGGGGCCTCATCGTACACGGGAGGGGGAAAGAACGTCGGGTTCATGAGTCTGCTGATCCCGATTCTGGTTCTGGCGGTTCCGCTGTCTGACGTGGTTGGCGCAATCGTGCGTCGGTCCTCGCGCGGAGACAGCATCTTCGAAGCCGATCAGAGGCACATTCATCACGTTCTGCTGGCCACCGGGTTGGGTCCTCGAAGAACTCTGATCCTGCTCTATTCTGTGACGGCAGTGCTGGGTGCCACAGGGCTGGTCCTCGCTGGAGGGCCGAGGAATGTTGTGCTGCTTGTGGCGGTATCGGTCGGGCTTGGGGCTCTTTTCCTGATGCGGAGCCGCGGCGCTTGACTCTTGCGGGATTGACGTGGCGTTGAAGCGCGATACAATTCGGTGATCGCCATGTGGCCATACCCTCCAGGATTTCCGTTGACAGAACATGAGCGAAGCTTCTGAGTAGCATGTTCATACTGACGGCGCTTGCAGTTCTGCTGTCCGGGACCGCGCAGTGGCGGGCCTATACCAACACCAACTTCATCAACGACATGGTGGGGACCGACTCGGTGCTTTACCTTGCCAGCTACGGCGGAGTCGCCGCGCTCGACATCCGGCCTGGTCCGATGCTGCGGCGGACCTTCGTCAACACCGACGGACTGCCGACTATCCGGTGTCTCTGCATCGGCCGGGATGCGTCCGGCAACCTCTGGGTCGGGACCGACGGCGGTGGACTGACTGTGATTGAGCCGGGCAATGGGCGCGTCTGGCAGTACCGTCCAAGCGACATCGCGTTGAGAGTAAGGGCTCTGACCTTCGATGGGACCAGAGTGCTTTGCGGTTCTGACCAGGGCCTGTACATGATTGAGACCCGGGGCACGCTGCTCGACTTCGATGATGACAGCATCGTTCGATTCACCACGACACGGGTCCCGGAACTGCTCAGCGACCAGATACTCTGCATAGGGGCGTTTGACCAGTACTGGGTCGGCACCAACCGTGGAGTCGCGGCCGTGGACCGCAACTTCCAGACGTGGACGCCGTACCGCCAGCCATTCGGTGATTCGGTTCGGGCAGTTGCCGTGTGGCACGACAGCCTGCTCATTGCCACCGATTCCGGGCTGGCCATCCGGGAGAGCGCGGCTTTCCGTCCGGTCGTTGCTTTCGGGGAGCCGACCGCCGTCCACGACCTCGCTGTATCGGGAACGAGGATCTATATTGCGACTCAGGTCGGGCTCTATGAAGGAGACGAGGCCGACTCCGCCCGGTTCTCCGTAATCCTGAACGAAGACACCCGCGCCCTGCATTTTGCCGATGCCTTGTGGGTGGGGTGCGGTGGCAACGAACTGCAAGGGTCCGGTCTGCGCTATGCGTACTCGGGTCAGTCCTGGAACTCGTATCACAACAGCGGCATCTGGTCGGCGGCGATTTCCGATTGCGCAGTGGATTCGGCCGGTGGCATCTATCTTTGTCACTATGATGCGCCGATATCCGCGATCGATTCGACCGGCAGGGTTTCGCTGCACTGGGGCGTGCTGCCGCGTCCGTTCCAAGTGAGGGTCGATTCCAAGGGACGGGTCTGGCTCGCCCACTTCGCCAGTGACGGCGGTTTGTCGGTGTACGATCCCTCCTACGGTACTTGGCAGAAGGTGCAGTGGGGCGCATCGTCCAGTTGGAACATCATTGATGCATTCGGTCTGGACCAGAACGACACGAAGTGGGTGTTCAACGGTGGGGCTGCAGTGGTGGCGGTCGACTCCACTCTCCGACAGACGGAGTTCCAGATCCCGGGCCTGGGGCCTCCGCCGGGCGGCCTCTATGAGTTCGCGTTCGACTCGCGTGACCGTGTCTGGTTGGGGCTGAATGTCGGACTGGTGATGATCGACTACGCGCGGACGCTGAGCGACCGTTCCGACGATGCGTACGCGATTGTGTCCAGTGGGCTGCCGTCGGCCGAGGTCAGGTCGGTGGCAGTTGACGGTCAAGACAACGTCTGGGTCGCTACCTCGAGCGGTGCGGCGGTATGGGATGGCGCATCGTTTCAGGTCTTCTCGACGGTCAACAGCGGCATTGTTGCGAACAACGTCTACCGCGTCCGGGTAGATGCATCCGACCGGGTCTGGCTGCTGACCGAGGACGGGCTCTCGATCTACGACCAGGTAACCCGGAACTGGACGAGCTTCACACCCCAGAATAGCGGGCTGATTGCCAATCCGCAGGAAATCGTCGGGTTCTACTCGGCTATGGCGCTGAGCGACGAACTCGGACTGGGACTGATCGGGTCGCAGGGCGGGCTCTCGGTCTATGACTACGCGGTGGACCCGGAGAGCACTGCCGAACATCTCCGAGTCTACCCAAACCCGTGTGTTCTCGGTGTGCATACCGGTGTGGTGATTGACGAGCTTCCCTACGATGCGACCAAGGTAGAGGTGCGGACGCTTTCCGGACGGCCGGTAGCGGAGTTGCGGGTCGAGCGTGCCCGCCATCAGGCCGTCTGGCGGCCAAGTGGCCAAGCCAGCGGGCTCTACCTGCTGGTTGTGAGCACTCCGCGCGGGGTGCGGGTCGAGCGCGTGGCGCTGGTCAGACCTTAGGCCCGAACTGCAAGCTGACGGGTTGGACTATGGCCGGGCCGCCCGGTGGTAGGGCGCGGACTTATGCTTCGGTCTCTCCTCGGTCGGTTCTTCCATGCACGAATCGAAATAGCGGCACTGGGAGCAGCAGTCTTCGGACAGTTTGCTCTTGGCCCGGCAAAGCTCGTAGCCAGAGCAAGCACGACAACACATGGTTGGTGACCTCCTTGGTTAGGTGAAACGGGGAAAGGGGGAATGACGAAGTCAGGACTTGGTCATTGCCACTTGTGACTTCCTTGCTTTGCCCGTGAGGGGACATACTGGCCTGATTATTGCGTGGTGGAGAGCAGCAGGCAGAGCTCTCGGGTCAGCTCCGCTGCCGTGGCGGCGCCGGCTGAAGGCTGCATCGCTCTCGGGCAGACCTCGACCAGGTCGCAACCGACAACCCTGAGCCCGGCGAGACCGGCGAGAGACAGCGCGAGGTCGCGGTAGGAACATCCGCCGGGTTGGGGTGTCTGCACGTCCGGCATCGCGCCCGGGTCAAGCACATCAATGTCCAACGTCACATAGACTGGACGGTCCCCGATCGCGGAAAGCACTTGCTTGACCGGCGTCAGCACCTCGAATGGGAACACATTCCGTTCGGACATCTCAGCGGCATGGGAGAAGGATCTGATGCCGAGTTGGAAGAGCCGTTCCCTCGGGATTGTGTCCAGCACGCGCGCCATAGCGGTGGCATGGCATACACGCTCGCCCAGGAAATCCTGGCGCAGATCGGAATGAGCGTCATACTGGATCACGCACAGGTCAGGCAGTCCTCTGGCGAGTTCAGCTATGATGGGGGCGGTGATTGTGTGCTCGCCGCCAAGCGCGAGCTGTTTCGCCCCGCTTGCCGTACTCCGCCGGGTTGTTTCAGCAATGAGGTCCAGCGGAGCAGCGGGGGTCGGGAAAGTGAAGGCAAGGTTGCCGGCATCGTGGATATTGGTTCCCGAAATGTCACGTTTCTGGAAGGGGCTGAATGACTCGATGTTGTCCGCGGCCGCGCGTATGGCGTCCGGTCCGAACCGCGCACCGGGAACAAAAGAGCTGGTCCGGTCAAGCGGCATTCCGACAACGATAACGCTCGCGTCGGAAGCGCCCGCCGTCGCGTAGTATAGCGCCATGCGCCTGAGCCAGCTTACAGCTCTGCGCCTCGAAGTCAAGAGAGCGTGCCGAGTAAGGTGTCCAGTCTGCCCGCGCCAGGATGTATATCCGCTTGATCCCGGAGGGAAGCCATGTCTGCACTGCGTACGACTTGAGCGTTCGATACCCGGGGAGAACACCGAACGCAATCACATACTGATTGTCCTTGACCCACCAGGGACTACTGCCCGGCTTGCGGACATGGTTCTCTGAGTAGGTGTAGAGGCCGTTGAACTCGAACCCGCCATCGATTCTCTCCGCGGGTACCTCGAGGGTGCGCGTCAAATGCCTGATTGCCTGCCACCGTACCCGGTTCCAGGCCATGTAGTCGTGGACTGAGCTGACCGAGAACGCGGCGTATGCCAAAGTTGCCACCAGCGATCCCACTAGTGCCAGTCGGCCGGGAGGATGTTCTCGCAGCGCCAGAGTCGCAGGTGCAAGCAGTAGCGGCAGGTAGAAGACCATGTACCGGTCGAACTGGTGCACGAGCGAGAGCGATACAAGGTACAACCCGGCCAGCGAAAGACAGACGGTTGCGGATCGCGACGAGAGTGCGCTCTCTGTCGAACGTACGAGCATCTCGAGCAGGAGCGCACTACCAAGAAGGGTCAGGAGTCCGAGTACGGCCTTGGCAGCCGGGCTGCCGGAGAAGATGGCGAATTCAGGGGGGCGGGCCAAGGTGAATGGTCCCACACCGCGGTCGGAGAGGATGTTGCCCGGAAGCGTGACACGGCAGAAGTAAGCAATCCCGATCAGGACCGCCGACATCAACAGAAGCAGCAGGAGGCGTTTCGCGTGAGTGCGAGAGACGAACAGCAGGCCAAAAGGAAGGGTGAAGATGCCGAGATACATGCAGGTGATTAGGAGAGACCGGGCAGCTTGTCCGGCAATGCCTGATGGCCCAGTTGCGATGATGGCACGGATCTGAGTCCACTGAGCGAAGTAGCCCGTGGGAAGCCTACCGGTCCGAGCAAGCCACAGGGTGTACACGACATAGGCCACGATGGTGAGCAGGGATAGCCCTACGGAGAGCATGACTTCCCGTGCAGTGGCGCGGCCACGGCAAAGAGAGGAGATGCCGAAGGCAACCGGTATCAGCATGCCCGTCTGTCTCAGCAGCGTGGCCATGATTGCCACACACATGCCCAACCCGAGCAGGAAACGGTTTTCTCGGTCGGCGCCTCTAGACAGCAACAGGATTGAGCCGAGAGTCAAGGCAATGAACGGTATGTCGGTCATGAAAGTGTGAGAGAGGTTGAGGAACACGGGGCTGAACAACAGCAGAAGTGGGGCGAGCAGTGCGGGCAGAGGGCGCTCGCCTTCTGTAAGGCTCAGCAACAGCAGCAACAGCAAGGCGGCCAGCGAGAGAAAGAGCGTAGATACCCGCAAGGCCGTGAAGGAGAACCCGGCGGGGACTGTGAACAGTGCGCCCCACAGTACCTGTGTGAGCAGCGGCATCGAGGTCCAGTTTGCTAGCCGGTACTCGTGGTTCGAAACCAGGTTCCGGACTGCCTGGCCATACGACCAGTCATCGTTGAGTGGGAAGTCGCCCAGCGGGTTTGTCAGTACCACGACGGCCACGAAAAGGCATGAAAGAACAAGGGCAGAACGGGCGGGCTCGCCAAATCCGGGGCGCCTGATGTCGTGGACCTCGTTGCCGGATGCGCGAGTTGGCCGATGTCCGCCAGTCTCCGCACCGGCTTCACCCGAGGAAAACGGAGGCGACATTCCGGTGATGTTACGTGTCTTGTCAGAGCAAGTCAAATGCGCTACAGGCAGCAAGGTTGCTTGCGGACCTGGACCGTTGGTGGTTCGGCCGCACTGGATTGACTGGCGACCCTGCGGCAAGTAGGCTTCGCCCAGTGAGAATCGTGGTGTCGGCCGGAGAGGCCTCTGGTCGCGTGCTCCGCGACCTGTTCCGTTTGGTGATGGACGGGTTCGATCCTGCCTGCGAGGTTGTCTCCCTGCAAGAGTCGGCGGGGCTCGATCCGGTGCTGGGGTTCGCCGAGGGCATCCGCGCCTGGCCCAGGCTGCGCGGCGTCCTGAGTCGGGCCGAGGCGTCGGTCACCAGGCTGGCGCCGGATGCGGTGGTCCTGGTTTCATACTCCGGTCTGCACCTGCCTTTGGGCAGAAGGCTGAAACAAAGGGGAGTGCCGGTGCTCTATCTCGGGCCGCCTCAGGTCTGGGCGTGGGGTGGATGGCGCAAGCGGCAGCTCAGAATAGCGGCGGACAAGACGATATGCCTGTTCCGATTCGAAGAGGAGCTTCTTCGTCGGGCCGGCGTGGACGCGGTGTACTGCGGATATCCGCTGCTCGACGGAGTGGTCTCGAGACTGAACCGGGAACAGACGCTTGAGAAGCTGGGGTTCGGATCGGATGAGCGCTACGTTGTCTTCCTGCCCGGGTCGAGGCCGGCGGAAACCTCCCATCATCGACCCTTGTTTGCGGAGGTCCTGGCCGAGTTGCGGCGCGCAGCTGCGGGCGTGCGCGGGGTGGTGGTGACGATGGAGTCAGAAGCAGGCCCAGAGCCAGAACGGCGTGGCAAAGGGGCTGATGGCGGAATGGTGGTGTCCCGGGAGAACCGCTACGACGTCATGCGCCATGCCGACTGCGCCTGTGCAGTCTCTGGTACCGTAACTGCGGAGTTGGCGCTTCTCGGGGTGCCGATGGTAGTCTGCTACCACCTGCCGCGGTTGTCTCGCGTACTGGCGCGGGCATTGGTGCGTGCGCCGTACTTCGCCTTGCCCAACATCCTGTCTGGGACGCGACTGGTCTCCGAGAGCCTGGAGCCAAAGCCTGACGTTCTGGCGCGTGAGCTTGCGTTTCTGGTGCGCGACTCGGGTGAGCGGCGGCGTCAGTCTGAGGGCCTGGCGAAAGTGGCTGCTGAACTGGGGCCGCCGGGCGGCATGGCACGCGTCTGCGCCGTGGCCCGGGAATTGGCCCGTGCCGGTCGCGTGCAGGCCGACAGGGACAGTTAGTCTGTCAGGGTCATCGAGTGGTGTCCGGTCGGACCCGTCAGCTTGACTTCGCCTGAGCTTTGAATATCCTTGCTTAGCCTATGGCACATGCATACACGCCCGGTTTGAAAGTCACGGCCCGAACTTTGGTCAAGAAGCAGCGACGGCTGCCGCTGCCCGGCGAAACCCTGGTTGACAGAGGCCAGCAGGTGAAAGGCGACGACATCGTTGCCCGCACCGCCCTGCCCGGCAACGTGCAGACGGTGAACGTGGCCGGTCTTCTAGGCGTGCCGCCCGAGGACGTGCCGAGCCTGATGAGCAAGAAGGCAGGCGACGCCGTCGCCAAGGACGAGGTGATGGCCCTGTCCAAGGGTTTCTTCGGTCTGTTCAAGTCCGAGGTGAAGGCGCCGGTTGCCGGCACGGTCGAGAACGTCTCGTCCATCACCGGACAGGTCATCCTCCGCGAACCGCCTGAGCCAGTGCAGGTTGATGCCTACATCGAGGGCGTGGTTGGCGAAGTGATTCCGCGCGAGGGCGTGGTGGTCGAAACCGAGGCAAGCTTCGTGCAGGGTATTTTCGGCGTAGGCGGCGAGGTGCGGGGTGTCATCCGGATGATTGTCGACAAGCCCGAGGTCGTCGTGACCGCGGCCCTGATTCCAGACGACTGCAAGGGCCAGGTGCTTGTCGGCGGCTCTCTGGTCAAGTACGATGCGATTGAGCGGGCGGTGAAGCTCGGAGCCAAGGCAATCGTGGTCGGCGGGATAGAAGACTCGACCCTGCGCCAGTTCCTTGGGTACGACATCGGCGTGGCAATAACCGGGTCGGAGAAGAAGGGGCTGACCGTGGTGGCGACCGAAGGGTTTGGCGAAATGCGGATGGCGCAGCGGACCTTCGATCTTCTCAAGTCGCTCGTGGGCAGGATGGCCTCGGTCAACGGCGCGACCCAAATCAGGGCGGGCGTAATCAGGCCGGAGGTGATCGTGCCGAGTGACACCAACCTCGGTGAGGTCAAACAGAGCACGGCCGAGGGCGGCCTGGCACTTGGGATGCCCGTGCGTATCATCCGACAGCCCAATTTCGGCAAGATCGGCAAGGTGACCAACCTCCCGGTTGAACTGCAGACGATTGAGACCGAGGCCAAGGCCCGCGTGCTTGAGGTCGAACTGGAAGACGGCCAGCGGGTATTGCTGCCTCGAGCCAACGTCGAGATAATCGAGAGCTGAGCTTGCGCGTCCTGGTTTCCGTGGCCCTGGCTCTGGGCGTGTCCCTGGGCGCGTCTACCGGGTTTTCTTCGCTGAAGATTCTGCCGGGAGTCCGAGAAGCGGGTATGGCCGGTACCGGCGTTGCCTCGGCGTTCGGGCCGCAGGCTATTGCTCTCAATCCGGCTGCTGGAGCCACTATTGGAGACTTCGCGGCGACCGCGTCCTATGCGAAGTGGATACTTGATACGCGCCATCAGTCCCTTTTCGTGACGCGCAACTTCCGGGCACTGAGCATCGGTGCGGGCTTCGCCAGCTTCTCTGCCGGCCAGTTTGAGTATCGTGACAAGCCGACCGAGGAGCCCATCGGGACTTTCACACCGACTGACTTGACCGCCTACCTGAACCTGGCGAGATCGCTCGGCGACAAGGTGCAGGTGGGCCTAACCGCTCGCTACTTCTACACTCGGGTGTACAACCATGACGCTGCCGGCCTGGGTGTTGATGGCGGGGTCAGGGTAACGCCGGCAAAGGGCCTGACCCTGGGCGCCTCGGTTGTCGACTTCGGTAGGACCATGTACTACGTGCGTGAGGTGTTCTGGCTGCCCACGCGGGGCAGGCTGGGCGCGAGCTACGATTTCATTCCCTTTGAGCGCGGCCGGCTGACGGTGGCCGCCGACGGCTCGTACTTCTTCTATGGCCAGACACCCGGTGCGGCGGCAGGGCTGGAGTTCGCGTGGAACGAGGTCGTCGCACTGCGCGCCGGGTACGACTTTCTTTCCGAGGCGAATCACCTGGACTTTGGACTGGGCCTGCAGGCCGGCGTGTTTCGTTTCGACTACTCATACGCGCCGATGGGCTTCGGGCTGGGTGGCGCGCACCGGGTTTCGGTCGGAATCTCCCGCTAGCCGCCCCATGGCCCAGAGCGGGTTCGGAAGCGACCATGGTTTGGAGCTTTTCGATGGCTGAGGGTTGGCTCGACTTCGAACAACCGCTGGCTGAGCTGGTGACCCGGATGGAAGAGCTTGTCGCCATCGGCGCGAAGGATGAGGTCAAGCGCGTGCAGGAGCAGATAGACAAACAGAAGGCGAAGATATACGCCGACCTGACGCCCTGGCAGCGGGTCTTGCTCGCGCGCCATCCGCGGCGGCCCTACCCGCTGGACTACATCGAGCGCGTCGTGACGGATTTCACTGAACTGCACGGCGACCGGGCCTTTGCCGACGACCCGGCACTCGTCGCCGGTATCGGCCGAATTGACGGCATCGGCTTTGCTATCGTGGGCCAACAGAAGGGTCGCGACACCAAGGAGAAGCTGCGCCGCAACTTCGGCATGCCTCACCCGGAAGGGTACCGCAAAGCAATGCGCGTGATGGAACTGGCGGAGCGGTTCGGGCTTCCCATACTGGCGCTGGTGGATACGGCGGGTGCGTATCCGGGTGTCGGTGCGGAAGAGCGGGGGCAGGGCGAGGCGATAGCGCGGAACCTGCGGGATATGAGCATGCTCGAAGTGCCGATTGTAGTTGTCATCACCGGCGAAGGCGGATCCGGAGGGGCGCTGGCGATTGCGGTCGGCAACCGTGTGCTGATGCAGGAGAATGCAGTCTACTCGGTGATCACGCCGGAGGGCTGTGCTTCCATCCTCTGGCACGACGGCACAAAGGGCGACGAGGCGGCCAACTCGATGCGGATGACTGCGTGCGAGCTGAAGGATTTCGGGATCGTCGACGAAGTCGTACCTGAGCCGCTCGGGGGCGCCCACCAGGACTGGGATGAGGCGGCGCGGCTGCTCAAGAACGCGGTCATGGCCAACTACGGCGCCCTGGCAGGGCAATCCGGACCGGAGCTGGTAGCAGGCCGCGTCGCCCGGTTCGGTGCAATCGGCGCCTACGCTCCCGGGCCGGCTTGAACCGGCTTTCGCACCGGTCAAGACTAACTGCAGTGATCAATCCTGAACAGGCGAACGTCGGTTTCCGTTCCGGATACGTGGCCATTGTCGGTCTGCCGAACGTCGGGAAGTCCACGCTGCTCAACCGGCTGACCGGTACGCACCTCGCGGCGGTTGCCCCGAGACCCCAGACCACGCGGCACAGGATCCTCGGCATTCTGAATGGAGCCGGTTTCCAGGCGGTCTTTCTGGACACGCCAGGACTCCTTGAGCCCAGGTATGCGCTGCAAGAGCAGATGAGACACCAGATCGACATTGCCCTCCAGGATGCCGACCTCGTGATGCTTGTGCTCGATGCCGCACGGAGCGATCAAGATGCGACCTCATACACCCGACTTCTCGGCGGCCGGAAAGTGGTGGTGGTCCTGAACAAGGTGGATTTGGTCAGAGACAAGAAGGAGCTGCTGCCGACAGCGGAGCGGCTTGCCGACGCCGGATTCCCAGAGGTGTTCATGGTGTCGGCGCTCAAAGGCGGGGGAGTGGAGGACCTGAAGGCTGCCGTCGCCACGGGGCTGCCAGAGGGGCAGCCATTCTACCCGCCTGATTCCGTTGCCGACCGACCGGAAAAGTTCTTCGCGGCCGAACTGGTTCGTGAGGCGGTGTTCAACCTCTACGGCGCGGAGATACCATACTCAACCACCGTCGTGATAGACGAGTTCAAAGAGCGGCCCGGACGCAAGGACTACGTGCTCGCCACCATCTTTGTTGAGCGGGAATCACAGAAGGCGATAGTGATCGGCAGCGGCGGCAAGGCGTTGAAGCGGGTCGGGTCCCGGTCGCGCCGCGAGATCGAAGCTTTCATCGGCCGTCCCGTCTACCTCGAACTCCGCGTCAAGGTGGCCGAAGCCTGGCGCAAGGACGAGCGTTTCATCCGCGACAACATCTACGGGCGCGACTAGCCCGGCCGGTCCGATTCTCCAAGTCCATTGCTGTCCTGCCGTACGCTGCTGCGCGCGGCAACTGACTTGGACTATACGGAAGAGGGTACGCGTGTCGAATCGGGGGCGCAGCTGACTGCCGGCGGATAATCGTGTTTGCCTCAGCAACAAAGAGGACGCCGCTCGTTTGGACTTCGAGCGGCGTCCCCGGGTTTCTGCTAGGCGGGCTCGGCCCCGGCTCCTATTTACTCAGCCAGCGGAGTCCTCCTACTCGCTGGTAGCCGACCTGCAGTATGATCTGCGTTCCGGATATCTGCAGGACCTTGGCCTTGGCATAGTTGTCTTCGGCGCTCCAACCGATAGCCCCCCGGTCGAGCCAGAGGTAGTAGACGTTGTCCGCCTCGATCTCATTCTCGATCGCGTAGCCGGTCGTGTCGGCCAGCTTCGCGTCGGCGTACACCGTTGTCCCGGCATCAACCAGCGCGTTGCGCTTGGTGTTCCATCCATTCTTGCCCGGGTTCACGAGGAACATCTTGGGACTGTGGGTCACGTCGTCCGCGTAGTAGTCGAGTCTCGGGTAGTTGCCGGCGGCAAGTGAGTAGGCGACCGCCGTACCCGCGCTGTCGAACCCGAAAGCGGGGTAGTGGGAACTGACTGAGTCGCTCATGCCGTAGATGGTGAGGTTCGGGGTCTCGACCATGCCCACGGGTATCACTGCCGGGTCGCTCTTGATCGTACCTTTGACCGCTCTCACCTCAATGAGCGCCGCCGGGACGTTGACGTTGTAGCCCGTGTCCGTTGTCGTCTGGAATGAGCTGTCGATCTTGACCTCGTAGGACTGGGCGTCGGCGACCGGACGCCAGTTCAGGCGCAGCTTCGCTCCCTGTTCGAGCGGTTGAGTGGTGACTACGGGCTTGGCCGGGGGGGCGACAAAGATGATAGTCACCGCCAGCGACTCGGACCAAGACGACATCCGGTTGCGGACGTCCCTCGCTCGTACCTTGACGTTGTACGTGCCGGCCGTGTCAAAGACGTGGTCCTCGCTGAACACGGAGTCGCTCGCCACCGGGCCGCCCCAGACCCCGACTGTATCGCCCCAGTCGAACTGGAACCACACGCTGTCGCCTGTGGGATGGGTGGTCCTGGCTGAGAACCTCGCGACAACGCCGGTGGTGCAGGATGTCGGGCCGGTCGGCGCCAGCGGCAGGTTCGGCGGCAGGTACCCGATCGAAATCGTGACTCGCTCCGACCAGCCGGACTCAATCAGCTTCGAGTCGCGGGCTTTCACTTTCACGTTGTAGACGCCGGAATCAGCGAACTTGTGTGCCCGTCTTACCTCTTCTCCGCTCGCGTATCCCTCGTCCCAATCCTCATCGGTATCGTCGCCCCAGTCCACCATGTAGGCGAGGTATTGGTTCTCGGGATCGGTAGTCGAGAAGGTGAAGTACAGGGTCTTGGCCGGCTTTCCCTGAGTCGGGCCGCTCAGCTCCGGAGTCGCCGGCGGCTGGTTCTTCTCACAGCCGGCAAACAACGCCAGAACCAGACAGCACGCGACAGCCGCTACGATCACGCTCCGCATGTTTCCTCCCTTTGCGCGTTCATTGGCAGTCCGTCAGACCAATCCACGGGCGTCCGGCATCGAGCGGCCGGCCCGGGGATGGTGCTTGCACGCCTCGATTGTAAGTCCGTTTGCGCGGGTGTCAATAGGGAATAGAAACCGGGGTGTCCGACACCCCGGGAAAAGGGTGAGACCGGGCGACGTGCGCACCATAGTGTAGTCTCCGCACTCCGAGCCGCGGCCGGCGCTGGTGAGAGTGGAGAACGGTAGAGGCGGTCGCTCCGCTACGTCAGACGCGCTGGTCGCGGAAGGCGAAAGGAAGCCGGCGCCACCGGCGCTACGTTCGGGGCGGTGCGTTGGTGGACGGCGACCAGCAGGTCGTCATAGGCCACACTCCAGCCGTTGCGGTGGAAGTCGAAGTACGGTCGGGACGCGAGGAGGTCAGGCAGAGCGCAGTCGTCGATTCTCGCCGGCAGCACCCGCACGCGCCGTCCGCAGAAACTCCTCGTCATGATCACTCCCAGGTCGTGCGTGACCCAGCCTGACCCGACTGAGACGGTGGAGATAACGGGTACGATGCAGTCCACGGGCCGGACCGCCTGCGTTATGCGACTGACCAGGAGCACGCCCGCCGACATGTCGACGTCGTCAATCCAGGGAGTGATTCGGTCGTGGCGCAGCGCCGCGGTCAGCTTGCTGGCGAACTCATGGTCCGCGTAGTTGTACGGTATGACGACGTGGGGCTGGTAGCCCTCTGACTTGGTGAGATTCGGAGTGCGTGAGCGCAATTCCACCTCCCCGGAAGGGCGCCAATCAGCCGCATGAGGTCTGTTGGGACCCGGTCCGGCCAACCAGTGGCCTCGGCCGCGTAGTGCGCCATCTGCCGATCGACATTGGCCGCGGGCCGCCTCATTCACCGAGATGGTAACCGACCGGGCCGCGATGTCAAGCGGGCGGGCGGAGGTGGCCAGGATTCCCGGGACTCCCGTCTAGTGGACAACGCGCAGTACCGGCACGCCCAGGCTGTCATCCAGCAGCAGGAGCGTCCTGCCTGCCACGGTTACGTGCACAGGGTAGTCTATGCTGAACGTGGTGTCCGCGTCCCTGTCTTCCTCAATCCACCCCCAGAGCCAGAAGGCATACCCGTCGGGATAGTAGCCGAGAAAGAGGCTGTCCGAATCGTCCATGAAGTAGAAGACCTCCGTGCACTCGCAGAACTCCTGAGTCTGGCTGATTTCGATGCAGAGACTGTATCCGCTTTGGTTGGCCATGTAGACCGGGCAGGGCATCGGGTCCTGCGTGTGGCAATTGACGAGTGCCAGCGCGAGGAACGCTGTCCAGATAGGAAGCTTCGCCCTTCCAGTTTTCCGTAGCGACGGGTCCGTCCGGTTCCTCATCCCAGTCTCCTTTCGCACATCCTCGTCGCCGTCGGTGCCTACTGTATCACCCGCAGCACGGGATCGCCCAGGCTGTCATCCACGAAGAGGAAGGTCGTCTTTCTCAGAATCGTGATTGCCACGGGTACTCCTCCAAAGATGGATGTGTTGCTCGCCACGCGGCTATGGTCGGGTTGACCCTCGAGCCATAGTACCGTGCCTCGAGGGAAGTATCCGACAAACGCGCTGTCCTGCGGAATCAACAGGAAAGCCTGCCAGTCTGTTTCGAAAAGGCTGTCCTGAGCGACTTCCAGCAAAGGGGTGTGTGAACTGTGGTTCGTCACGTAGACCGGGCAGGGGTCGTTGTAGCGGCAACCGGCGAGGACCAGCGCCAGCAGCAGAGAGCAAATCCCGAGTCTCACCTGCATGGTGAGGCGCAGCATCCTGGCCATCCTCTCGTTCGTCTCTTCGGGCTAGATTGCCACCCGGAAGGCCAGGTCGGCTGACGCTGCGCCGCCGTCATCCTTGCCGTCCGGGCCGACGCTGTAGACCTCGAACCCGTCAGGCAGGACCTTGTAGAGATACGGTTTGCCGCTGAACCGGTCGACCGGCGCATTCGGGTCGATTGCGGCGAGGTCCGCCGGCAGCCGCCCGGTCTGCTTCTTGATTATGAGCGCCTTCAGGCCGATTGCCGCGACATCCCGCCAGGCAGTGGTCCGTTCCGACCGCTCATAGAACTTCGCGGTGTTGAATACGTAGATCCCGACGAACCGCCCCAGCAGGCCTTTCTGGGGAAGCTCAATAGCGGCGAGCCGCGCCTGTCCTTCATACCAGGGCTCGCGGACCACACCGAGCTGGCTGTGAACGGTCTCCAGGAAACGCGCCTGCCCGTACTTCCGGAGCGGCACCAAGAGGCGCACCAACAACGCGGGCAGACCACTCATCGTCGTCTGCCCGGCGGCGGCCGCAACGCCGGTAAACACCGCCTCGGCCTCGATCGAGCGATACTCCGCGGCCTTGAAGTCGAGCCGCGCGAACTCGGCAGCGAGCTGCTCGATTGCCGGCACCCCGGCTTTGGGCGCAATCGCCGCCGCGGCGGTGAAGACGCTATCCAGCTTGATCATGCTGACGAGGTGGTAGATGATGGGCGGCTCCGCAAAGGCATGCGCCAGCCGCGTCGAGGTCGCCAGCACCGCGAGAGCGGAATCCGGCTTGCCCCCGGCCGCGAGTTCGAGCGCGTCAACCCGGAGCAGGGTGCGGAACCCGCCGTACTGACGCAGTATCGGGCAGATCCGGGCGGCGAATCCGTCGCGGACGTTCATGCCGAAATCGGCCGGTCCCATGGCCGCTGCCTGCGCCACCAGGTCCAGCGCGGCCGACTTCTCCTTCAGCAACTCCGCGTTGGCGGGCCGGCCTGCTTCCCAGCCCAGGCTGTCGATCAGCTTCAGCCGTTCCAGGTCGCCGGTCGAGAGCAACGCGGCCGCGGAGCTGTATGCCCGGGCCGCGCTCTCGCTACCCGCGCTGAAAGCGGGGTCGATATCCTCGACCGTCACCGGGTGCCCGCCCGCCTTGAGGGCGGCCTCGGCCCGGGCGGCCCGCGCGCCGGCCCAACTGCCGGCCAGGACGTACGCGACCGCGAGAACGACGACGATGATGAGCGGAATCCGGAGCTTCCTCATCGGTCACCTCCACTACGATTGTTCGGTGTTTTACTGCCGGTCGGAACGCGAAACACGAGCCTGCGCCCGCGCGTAACCATGCACGATTATCCTCCCGCCTCCGCTCGTGTCAAGCCCCGCGCCGCAGGCCGTCGGCAGTCGATCCGTGACCGCTACCTGCTACCTTCCTAACTGCTAACTCGCTGCCGTTTGGGCTTGTGCTTGCGCCTGGGCTAGCTTGATGCTTGTGGCTGCGACTCTAGTCGCCTGCTCGGAATCCGAACCGTCGTGGTCGCGGGTGTATCCGGTATGCTCCTGTCCCTTCGGGCTGGAGATCGGGGGAGCGCCGCCGTTTCCTTGAGGCGGTCTGCCCGCCGCCTACTCCTTCAATCCCTGGTAGTACGAGACGAGCCGTTTCCGGCTGTCCAGTAGCGGCTTCAGGGCAACTTCGTCATCCGGGGCCGTCTCCGCGTCCCCGTATCCGAACGGGTCGTCCAGATCCCGGATGAGACGAATCATGTATATCATCATGAAGCTGACAAACGATACGAAGAAGATGCTCTCGTAGAAAGGGTCCATCTTGATGAAGATGAGGCCGACGATGAGCGTGAACGTGATGATCTCGGCGATGGTGTAGCCGGTTCCCAGAAAGGAAGTCTCCCGGATGCAGTGAATACGGTTTATCATCCGTCGGACCGCGTGCTGTTCCTGTTTCAGACGCACGATGAAGTTGGCTTGGGTCTGTCCCTCGAGGGCAAGGAAGTCATCGTTGAACGAGACCAGACTCGCCATCAACGCGCTGGTTCTTTCCTTCCTGTAAAACCAGTCAACCAGGGACTGGCTGAACTGCGCCAGCTTTTGCAGGAAGGCCTTTGCCTCCGGGCTCTTCCGGTGCTGATAGATGATCAACGCTTCATCGGCCATCGTTTCCAGGCTCGCGGACAGGTCGACGGGCAGCCTCTCGCTTTCCTTGTAGTCGGACAAGGTGCCGGACAGCAGAAAGCCGATGAGGAAAATGTTGGCGGAAATGATCGCCGTGAACAGCGAACTCAGGCCCAGGAACTCGAAGCCGAGATAGTGGGCGCCGAACTTCAGGATGACGACGGCCGCGACAAGAGGAAACGTGGCCAGCGCCAGCTTCCAACGGGAGGCTACGGGAATACGGTGGATGATCTTCTTGAACATCGCTAGGCGTTCCCCATGACTACCGGACAGGAGAGCTGCGGCCGGTCCGGGCGGCCGTGCGGCAGCGGCAGCGAGTCGAGTTCGTGGTCCATGGCCGGCTAGTATATGCGGATCGGACGACTAGTCAAAGGTAGAGGGCCGGTGGACTCAGGCAGAGCAGTCGTGTGAGCCTGTGCCTGCGCTGCGACGCTGGTCGCCTGCTCGGAGTCCGAACCGTCGCTGCACAGCCGCTAGCAGCCAAGTGCGGGTCGGAGGCGGCTACTTTCGCGGAGTCGGCTGTATCTGCGCTACAGCCTGTCGGAGACCGTCCAGCGACAGCGACAGGTGTTTCAACTCGGAGCCGATCTGCTCGAGAGAACCGATACCTCTCAGGAGGCAGTACCCGGCCGACGAGTTTGGCACTTCCTCATACATCATGCACTTCGTGGCTATGCAGGTGATATGTGGTGGTCCACCCATCAGCGGGCATATCCGGGCTTCGGGTCTGCGGTGCTTCATCGTGACTCTCCTTTCGTCTCGTCCACGGCTTCGCGTGCAGTCAGGGATATGATAGACTCGCGGGCAGACGTGTCAAATTGGCGGGGAATACCAGCTTCTGGCTCACGGCTGACAGCTTGCGGCTTGCGGCTTGGGCTAGCGGGCTACGCCCGCGCTGATCTGCAATGCCTCGTGGGAGCTTCCCGAAATGGGATGGCTGTTCCCGGTCCCCTTTCGGCTGCTGCCCAATCAGCAGGGCCTTACGTGGCGCGGCGGGGGAGGTCGGGTCGAGCGTGCCTCAGCGTTTGCGGGCGCGTCTGGTCGGGGTGGGTTTTCCGGCGGGGCGGTCGGACACCCGGAACTCGCTGCCCTGTCCCTCGTCTTCCGTACCGAGCCTGTCGATCCAGTAGCGCGGTCGGCGATGCAGGTGCGCCACTGCCACGACGACAATCGAGTCGGCGTCGATGCCGTATACGAGGCCATAGGGGAAGCGACTGAAGAGAGCCCTCCGCAGGCCCTGAGTCAACTCGGCGTTTGATTGCGGATGGGCACTGATGCGACGGACCACACGGTCCAGCTCATCCAGGAACTCGTAGCCAAGGCCGGGTGATTGACGTTCGTACCACGCGACGGCACCGTCGAGTTCCTGCCGCGCGACGGCCAGGAAGCGGATTGTCACTTGCGACGGTACTGGGCCATGGCCTCGGAGTAGGAGACGTGTTCGGCGCGGCCTTCGCGGTATGCCCGCCATCTGGCTCTCGCCTCGTCCGCCCATACTCGGTCCAGCTCCGGGTCAGGCCTGTCCAGTTCGACCAGGATGCTGTCGAGCACTTCGAGCTTCTCTGCGTCGGGCAAAGCTCTGATCTCTGCCAGAACGCTTCGTACACGTCGGGTCATCGTGTTCTCCTTGATACGGCTGTGAGTCATCATAGTCGGAGCGCAGTTGGTCGTCAAGGAATCTGCCCGGACGGCTCTTCGTCCGGCGGGGCGGGTCGTCGTCAGGGAAGGCCTCGTAGCAGGAATCGGATGTGGCGCGGCGAATGGGACGGGGACGAACGACCAGCCCCTCCTTGGTCTCGGCCTCAACCTCAGCCTTGACCTCAACCTCGCGGCGCAGTCGCGCTGCCTGCGCTTGCGCGAGCTTGATGCTTGCGGCTTGAAGTCCGCGGGCTACGCCCGCGCCAATCTGCAATGCCTCGTGGGAGCCTCCCGAAATAGGGTGACTGTGGGGCTGTTGAAAAACCCTCTTTTGATGCAACCATGTAAGTATGTCAGCCGTCTGAAGGTTGGATGCCACCGAAAGGAGCCCGACCTTGATTGG
>Ga0194125_10001584_pt1 | contig 38478 bp, 31 predicted proteins | sample TA2KigC250mmetaG_FD_148626 | JGI IMG/M metagenome (GOLD analysis project Ga0194125, IMG submission 148626) | Freshwater microbial communities from Lake Tanganyika, Tanzania - TA2015034 Kigoma Deep Cast 250m | ecosystem: Environmental > Aquatic > Freshwater > Lake | place: Tanzania: Lake...
GACGCTTTTTTTATGGCCTGGCATGTAACTTGCATTTTCTTAAGTCAAGGTAGCTTCAGTATGAAAGGAGATTAAATCTTGCTCCTGTTATTGCTGTTTGCCTGGGGAGGCGACAACTTGATTAAGATACCCACCTCAGAATCAACTAAGATAGAGTCTGATGAGTCTTCAACGGCAACCATTCCATTGAGAAGATACTGGAATGGTATAACGACGGATTACCTCACTATAGCGCAGCCAATAGTTGATTTAGGCGCTCCAGCACAGGGGCATGTGTTCCAGGGAATTGAGGGACATATCTTTCCTGTCCAACAGCCTGATACCGTTCCATTGAGACTATTCTGGAACGCTAAACGGAAAGATTACCTTACCACAACCGCGAACGCCGTTCCAGCAGGATATGTGATGGTGCGAGTGGAGGGATTTGTTTTTCCAAACCAACATCCTGGCACCGTTCCATTGCGGCTATTCTGGAGAGCGGAATGGCAGGACTTCTTTGCCACAACGGGTAATCCAAGCTTCGGATATGTGCATATAGGAATAGTAGGATATGTTTTTCCGTAAGCGTCCTCGCTTTACACGAAATTGTTACTATTTTAACATGAGGGCACCCCGATAATCGGGGTTAGATTATAAACATATTTTTACCCAATATTTTTGAAACAAGGAGGATACTATGAAGAGATGTACGGAGTTTCTCTGCCTGATTTTGGCCTTGGGGTTGCTCAACCTTTTGGTGGGGTGTGAGTATTTGCCCACAACCCCAATCCCCGCCCCCATGGTCAAGCCAGGTGACAAAATCGGCGAGATGGTCGTGAAGACCGGGTTTGAAATTGGGAAGACCCCACAAATTTGGGATTTCTGTTTTCCCCCAACCACGCTTGGTGTCACGACCATGGAATGTACTGTCCCGGCTCTCCCCGAACTGGCCATTGGAATTGGTTGGTTCGCGGCGGATGAGGCCCTGCGCGATTCGAACTGGAAGGCGGCAACCTGGGAGTTGCAAACCATCGATGGCCAACAGTTGGACCTGAACGCCTTCGGCACTTATGACGCCGACGTGCCCCTGACGGGCTTGCCCGGCCATGACCCGAACGAGGAAGTCATCGTCAAGGTGCGCGGTTGGGATGTGGTGCTCGAGAAGCCAACACCTGGCTTGCATACATTGCACATCGTTTATCACCTCAACCAGCAACTTTACGATGGCTTTGCGGTGACCGAAGCCGGAAAGTACGAGTTAATCGTGAACTTCACGGTCAAAGAAGAATAGTGTATTGTTACATTTGTAGTGACGTCCCCCTTAATAAAGGGGGTGTAGGGGGTTGTCCTAAGCGATTGAAATCGCCAACTACTACACCGATCTAAAGATAAAGCCTAAAGGCACAGTGCTGGTTTTGAATAGCAATCGACCAACACCGTAGCTTTGGCTTTTGTCTTTAGACCGGTGATAAACTTAGACGAAGGTTAGTGTTTGTCCTTCGTCAATTATTCACAAAACAAAAGGAGAACAAGAAACATGAAACCACAAATAGCAACACGCACCATGAAACAAAATTTCATTTTTCTCTTAGCAGGCTTAATGTTCGTGGGAGTCCTCAGCATGGTTTCCATCAGTTATGCAGAGGGTGACACCTGGACGAAGAAGGCAGATATGCCAACCGCAAGGCAGGATATGTCCTCCGCCGTTGTAGATAGAAAGGTATATGTCTTCGGAGGTTCAGCAGTGCGCAGCGGCCCGGTTCTTTCGGTTGTGGAGGAATATAACCCGGCGACGGACACTTGGACAAAGAAAGCTAACATGCCAACTGCAAGAGCGGCTTCATCCTCCGTTGCAGTGAAAGGTAGGATATATGTAATCGGAGGAACCACAAACGATATTGAGTTCACCGGACTTCCAACCGTAGAGGAGTATGATCCGGTGACAGACAAGTGGACAACGAAAGCAGATATGCCAACGCCAAGAAGTGCTTTCTCTGCTGGTGTTGTAAATGGCAAGCTTTACGCCATCGGTGGGTGTTTAAGATTTCAGGGTGGTGTAACTGTGCCTACTGCGGCTGTGGAGGAATATAACCCAGAGACCAACACATGGACAAAGAAGGCAGATATGCCAACACCAAGATTGTATCATTCCGCAAGCGTGGTCGAGGGGAAGGTTTATGTTATTGGCGGAACATCTAATTTGGGTAGAAATAAATTCTCGACTGTAGAGGAGTACGATCCAGCGACGGATACCTGGACAAGGAAAACGGATATGCCAACGTCAAGGTGTTGGCATTGTTCCAGTGCATCAGGTGGGAAAATATACGTCTTCGGTGGTTTTATTGACCTGGTTGGTCTTATAATTGTTGAGGAATATAATCCTGAGACGGATACATGGAAAAGGGTGGCAGATATGCCAACTGGAAGACAATTATTAACTGCCAGTGAGGTTAATGGGCGGATTTATGTTATTGGAGGGGCTATTGGAAAATTTCAGGATGTAAATTGGAATGCTCCTTGGTGGAATGGGATTTCGATTGTGGAGGAATATACACCAGACGGTTGGCAACCTGGGCAATCTATTTCTCCACAGGGCAAACTGCCAATAACCTGGGGTGAAATTAAAAAGTGAAAAATGGGCATTGCAACTCTTCACGAAAATGGGAGAATAAAAAAATGGCAACAGTTATCAAGGATTTATCGTCGCCTGAATTAGTTCCTGCATTAGAGAACAATATGTTCGAATTTTGGTCAACTTACGGACGCGCAACTGGCAGGGGTTTATACATCGGCAAGGACTACATCCGAGTTCTGACAGGTATCCCGTTCCCCATATTCAATGGCGTATTTCGCGCGCAACTCTCGCCAGAAACAATTGATGATGCTATAAGCGACACCTTAGCTGCAATTAAGACATGGAAGGTGCCGTTATTCTGGTGGGTGGGACCGGGCACACAACCATCTAATCTGGGAGAGCACCTTGAACGGCACGGGTTTCACTATACTGGAAGCATGCCTGGAATGGCGATTGATTTGAGCATATTGAAGGAAGATGGACCACAGCCACATAATTTTACCATCAGACCGGTTGAGAATAACGAGACACTTGAAACGTGGGTTCGTGTTGCTGCAAAAGGTTTCGACATTCCTGCTTCAATTCATGATTCGATTGTCGACCTAGAGCGCAGTGTGGGAGCGGGTCCAGATGTCTCCCCGCGTCGCTATATTGGCTATCAGAATGGCGTTCCGGTGGCAACTTCGGGGATGTTCATACATTCGGGTGTGGCAGCTATATGTTGGGTGGCCACTTTGCCGGAAGCACGGAGACAGGGAATAGGAGCCGCAATGACACGAATGCCTCTGATAGATGCACGATTAAAGGGTTACCGGGTTAGCACACTGGTGGCCATGGAAATGGGGCACTCTGTCTATAAAAAACTTGGCTTCCAGGATGTTTGCAGTATAAGTCTGTACTTGGCGGGAAGTGAACTATGAAATCTACGTTATGGATGCTGATGGAAGGAATCCACTGTTCAGTAGAGTGGGCGCCGCCCACCAAAATCCGCTTTCGATCTGGTGGGCATTGCTCACCAAAGCGCTGCTTTAGTCGTCGGGTTCGTTCCCGCAGAATTGCGGGACAGTACAACCGCAACTTTTATAAGGAGGTATTTCACCATGTTTCAACCAATGTTTCAACGAATCAACAACTTTTCTCAAACACAACCTTTAAGGAGGTATTTCATGTTTCAACCAATGTTTCAACGAATCAACAACTTTTTTCTCGTTTGTCTCACGTTCATTGCCCTGGTGTTAGTCACGCTGCTCGCGTCATCCATAGCGGTCTATGCCCAGGCAAAAGACCCACTATTAGTTATCCTTGCCTTCAACGATGCTGTGAACGCCCATGACGTAGATGCCGCGTTAGCTTTCTTCGCCGATGACGCAGTTGCCACTGTAGGAGGCCCCCCGCCCAATGTCGGCAAGGAGCAGATACGAACGTGGCTGCAGGCCGATATAGCAGATAACATCCACGTCGAGTCGAGAAACTACCAGGTGGTCGGAGACAAAGTGACCTGGATAGGCAAGGTTTCCGTGGACTCCCTTCGGAATATAGGCGTCTCTTTCATAGAGGGCCCGGCTGAAGCTGTGGTTCAAGGTGGCAAGATTAAGTCCTTCACGTATATCCTCAACCAGGAGTCATTGGCGAAGTTAGAGGCATTCCCCGTAATTGTCGCCTTCCATGCCGCCTACAACGCCCACGATATGGATGCCACGTTGGCTTTATTTGCAGATGACGCTGTTATGAATTTCCCAGGTCAACCTCCACCTAACGTTCTCACCGGTAAGGAGCAGATACGAACAGCGTTCTCACTGGGCGATTTTGCATATAACGTCCACCAGGTTTTGCTCGTGGAAAGCCTTAAGGTGGTAGGCGGTAAAGTAACCTGGAGTGCTAAGGGTTCCGCGGACTTCCTTCAGAAACTGGGCATTGCTTCATTAGATGCTATGGGTGAAGCAGTTATTCAGGAAGGCAAGATTAAGTCCTTCACTGCTATTTTTCCCCCAGAGTCATTGGCGAAGCTAAACGCAGCTACTCTGATCACCGCTCTCCAGGAAGGCGCAAACGCCCATAAAGACATAGACGCTATGGTGAATTTCTTCACCGATGATGCGGTTGTCACATTCGCAGGCCAACCCCCACCCAATGTCACCACCGGCAAGGAGGAAATACGAGCATGGCAGCAGATGGAGTTTGCATGGAACAGCCACATCAAGTGTGAGAACCTAAAGGTGGCAGGTGACAAAGTGACCTGGACGCTCAAGTATTCATCGGACCCCCTTCTGAAACTGGACGTCGTTCCACCTCTATTAGAAAGCACGGTTGAAGCTGTGATTCAGGAAGGCAAGTTCAAATCCTTCACAGTTACCTTCAACCAGGAGTCGTTGGCGAAGCTAAACGCAGCTCTTTTGATTACCGCTCTCCAGGAAGGCGCAAACGCCCACAAAGACATAGACGCTATGGTGAATCTCTTCACCGATGATGCGGTTGTCTCATTCCCAAATCTACCTGGAGTTGGGCCCTTCGCCGGCGGGGTCGGACCCTTCACCGGCAAGGATGAGATACGAATGTGGCAGCAGATGGAGTTTGCAACTGAAAGCCACATCGAATGTTCGAACCTTCAGGTGGCAGGTGACAAATTGACCTGGACGCTCAAGGTTTCCGAAAATGACCTTCGTGAAATAGGCATTGATTCAATAGATGGCACGGTTGAAGCCGTGGTTCAGGAAGGCAAATTCAAGTCCTTCACATATACCCTCAACCCAGAGTCATTGGCGTATCTAGAGTGTGCTATTGCAAGAACTGAAGAAGATTTCAGCCATGTCTTCTTCATGTCCCTATCTTCCGGATTAAACATGGTTTCTCTTCCCTTAAAGCCGCAAACGCCGTACACCGCCCGCTCCTTTGCCGAGATGCTCTCTGCGACGGTGGTGATAAAGTTAGATGAGAAACGTCAGCGATTTGTGGGCTTCACCTTAGACGCTCCCGACGATGGGTTCGCGATTGAAGGTGGCAAGGGATACATTGTCAACGTTCCAGAAGCGAAGCAGGTAGCGTTTGTCGGTGCGGCATGGACGAACCAACCGCCTGTAGAAGCAGTTCCTTCTCTCGCTCAAAGCGATGGCGCCTGGGCGTTCGTGGTCAGTGGCAGATTGGATGGAGGACAAGCTGACAGCTTGTCTTACGTAACTGTCCGAAACACGAGGACCAACGCAGTTGCTACCGATGTCGTTAGGTCAGGATACTTCGCGGTTGCTTTTGCCAATCTCAGTCGTCAAAGCGTAGTTGAAATCGGTGACCAATTAGAAGTAACTGTGATGGACAGAACCGGTGAAATCGTTTCCGATACCCTCTCTTACACGGTGACGCCAGAGGCCATCCATCAAGCGTTGTTACCGATTACCCTCACAAATGTTGGGAAGCCGAATCAGAGCCGACTGATGCAAAACTATCCAAACCCGTTCAACCCAGAAACGTGGATTCCCTATCAACTTAGGGAACCAGCCGACGTTGTGATTCGCATTTACGATGCTACTGGACAATTAGTGCGCACGCTATCTTTGGGACAACGCGCAGCAGGCTTCTACCTGGGTCGTCATAGAGCCGCTTCCTGGGATGGACATAACGAAGCTGGCGAGAAGGTCGCCTCTGGCATCTATTTCTATCAGTTGCAAGCAGGCGATTTTTCCGCTATGCGTAAGATGGTTGTTGTTAAATAACTTTTAATTACCTCGCCAATGTCACATGGAAATATGACATTGGCGAATTACCTACGAATAGAAAAGGAAAGGATGGAAAGGGAGAATAGGGAATCCTTCCCTTCCCTCCCTTCCTTCCTTTCCACTTCACGTAGACCCGCTTTTATTTCACCGATACCTCCAGCCCTTCAACGTCAAAGATGACGTTGATGCTGGAGTGGAAATGAGCCGGGTCACGGACGAACTCCAGGTAAGATTTTAGTCGTTCAGCCAAATTAGCGCTATTGTGCGCGAGAACTACGCTTCCTTGAGGCATTTTGTCATAACCGGCTTCAAGGATTTCAAGATATATGCCTTTACCTCGGCCCTTATCTCCGTCGGCATCCAGATATAAGAGATGGATTGGCTCTGAAAACTTTGCGACAAAATCTACGGCATCGTCCGCGATTATACGGGCAACTCCAGTGGGGTCGATACGTCTGACATTCCGTTCCGCTCTCTCAGCCTCTTGCGGCTTAATTTCCAGGCCAATAAGTTGCTTTGCCGTATAGCAAGCACCCGGACCAACGCCTGCCCCGGCGTTTGAGATGAACGTATTGCCGCAGAAGATACCAGCCGCTATCATATTCTGCGGCTGCACGATAGCATTGATGGCGTAGAGCAAACGTTGCATCCGCGGGGTAATCGCTGTCCAGGGTATCTCGAATAGTTCCGCCACCGCCTGGCGATGCGCTAACATCTTAGCGTGGTCATAATTTGTATGCGACACTACTCCCGCCTCATGAAGCATGTTAAGCGCCCCATCCACAACGGCAATTTCCTTCTCTAAAGGTTCCAGAACGAGATGTGGTTCGTTGAATTTCATTCGATAATTGTTCCAATCATCGCTACGATACTCTTGAATCATAGGATTCCTCCTTGAAAAATGTAAGAAACCCGTTTTCTCAAAGAAAACGGGTTTCTGGCGACTAAAGTAGTTCTTTATAAAACTCCAAATAGGATTTAAGCTCAACACCGATTTTCTGCGCGTATTCTATCATCCCGCGTGTAATCGACATATCTGCGTCACCTCTAATAGACGACCAATCGTGTTGAGCATAGCCCCAGACTAAATCATGTTCTGCAATGTAATCCAAATCTTGCTTTATATGCTTGAGGTATTCATCGCGGTTATCCCAGCCAATTTCGCCGCGCATGATGCAATCTTGCCAGCCCTGGACGGGACATTCAAGCATATCAGGAAACCCTTGCACTTCATACCAGAACGGCTGAATTTCAAACGCTACAGGTTGCCAATCGTGTTTATCGCGCGCATAAGTGCGAATAAAACGAATTCCCAATTCGTGGAGAATTGCCAAAATGTCAGGTCGGTCTGCTAAACCTCTGTAATAGCCATAAGGGCCTGTCAGTCCAATGCAATCAACGTTGAGATGTTCCTTGAGAAGTTCAATCGGTCGCTTCACCTGTTCTCGAATCTGTTCCAGCGTTCCACCCCGAAAAAGCGTTTTCCCATGTTCGTTCTCCTGAAATACTGTCTTGAGAAGCACATGAGAATATGTATGCTGCTGGAAATCTATTAAGTCGCCATATTCAGCTCCTACCTTTTTAAACTCCTCAAGATTGTTCTCCAACGTTTTTCCACAGATGAAAAAAGTACACGGTGCATTTAGTTCGCGGTGAAGTTTCGGCGCCACTTTTAGAAATAGTTTGGTAGCTTCGCTCTTCACGTCCTGAGTTTCTACGTCATAGCCGATTAATAATGTAGCCATTTTATTCTCCTTACACAAGTTTTTCACTTAGGGTAATAGTACCAGCATCTTGTAGCGAAAATAGGGAAGGAAAGGAAGGAAGGGAAGGAAAGCTGTCCCCGCGTTCCATCCTTTTTGTTGCTTTTGACACCCATTCCGAAAGTGTCTTGTTGCCTTCGACAACCAATTCCGAAAGTTCTGTCGAAGGCAACAAAAAAAGTTCTTGTCAAAAGCAACAAGACATCCTTTCCTTCCTTTCCCCCCTTTCCCTCATATCTTTACCACAAAAGAGCGATAAGTGAAAAAGTCGTATCCGCATTCAAAATACTTCCTTTGCCGCGGCCTTTATAGCGTTGGCAATCTTTTCGATATTCGCGTTCTCCCAGAATGGGCTGATGCCAATATTGATAGCGCGTCCAAGATAGTCGAGCGTTTTCGGACACATATCTCTTGAATACTCGACTTTGCCTTCATAAGCAGGATGACTATATGGCCAATCGCTTGGATGGTATGTCTTTTTATCCATGATGTAATCCCAGTAGCAGTAGATATGCCAATCGCCGCGACCGGGCGCATACATTGTGCCTGCGCCAACGCCGTGTCGTCCCATCGCTTCGGCGAACTTGACTGCGATTTCCGCTGTTGGCAAATAAAAAACCATGCAAGTAGCGGTATCGCCTACGTCATTTATTTTGCGAAATTCGATTCCATTGACGTCACGCAATGCCTCTTTCAGTTGCGATTTTTGTTCGCGCATCTTTTCAATGAAACCGTCCAGCCGCGTCAATTGAACGCCTGCGATAGCGCCACGAACTTCATCCATGCGGAAATTCATGCCAGCAAAGAGCGCGTTAGGATATTTCGACCTACCCCACAAACCGCCGCCATCGTGACACATTCTGGCACGGTCGTAGAGTTCTTCATCATCAGTAACCACAATACCGCCTTCGCCGGTGGAAATTATCTTGCTCAGTTGAAGGCTAAAACATCCTATCTGCCCGTGAGTCCCAAGACGTTTCCCGCCATAGGCGCCGCCGATAGCTTGCGCGCAGTCTTCAATAACAAGCAAATTGTATTTTCTTGCCAACGCCATAATCGTTTGCATGTCCGACGGCGCGCCTATCATGTGTACAGGCATGATAGCTTTGGTGCGCGGCGTAATCTTCGCTTCAACATCATTTGGGTCCAGGGTCAGCGAGTTGTCCACTTCGGCGATAATTGGAACTGCATTGGCAACCACAACCGAAGCCGGAGTTGCAATCCAGGTGTAGGCTGGCACCATCACTTCATCCCCCGGCCCTACTCCTGCTGCAAACAACGCTGTAATCAATGACGATGTGCCTCCATTTACTGCAAGCACATATTTTACACCGAACTTCTCAGCTACCGCCGCCTCAAACGCAGCAACTTTTGAATCTGATGACCAATACCGAAATAACTCGCCGCTTTTGATGACTTCCATCGCGGCTTTCTGTTCTTCTTCAGCTAAATAATACATGTAAGCCTCCTGATATCAAGCTGATTTCGACAGTTCTCAAAAATGAATCTCGAAATTTTAATTCTTCCTCTTAGTTCTTTTGCTCAAACTTTTCTTTCTTAAAGAAAAATTTGGTTTAACTGAATAATCATGCCGCCCTCTTTTTAAACAGGATACCATAGATAAGGCAAAAGTGCAACACACTTTTCTTTTAAAAGAAGTCCCCCTTAATAAAGGGGGGTAGGGGGAGTGTATCAAAAGAAATAAGAGGAAGAGAAGTGTAGAAAGAAACAGAAATTAAAAAACTCTTGACATATTCCCTTTTTTCTAATATACTTTACCCTAAAATATGGTGAATCTTCATGTAACATTAAATCAAGGAGGCAATAGATGAAATTCAAAAGTCTGGCATTTTTAAGTGTGGTAATACTCTTTGCGTGTTCACTTGTGGTTAGCGCGAAGGAAACGTCATTAATGACCATTGATGGTTCTGTTTTTTATAGTGACGGTACCACGTTAGTGCCAAATGGCTGGAATGCCAATGTTACGAATACGACTAAAAAGCTTAGCCAATCCAGCAAAACTGGCGATACAGGTCCAGGTCGTTACGGCGTAACATTTATAGATTTTATGGGTAGCATCATAGCTGCAACCGGTGATGAAATTGAGATTGTCATTACCGATGCAGAGGGAAATGAACAAGGAATTACAACTTACATCTTTACTGATAAGGATATAGACGCAAATACCACAACAATAGATATTAAATTGGCACCGCATTTACAAGAATTCCCGCGTTGGGATGTCAATGAAGATGGCGTTGTGGATATTGCCGATTTGGTTTTGGTGGGCATTCACTTTGGAGAAGATTACAGGCAGAATGCTCCTCTATCACCGCTGGCGGGGAAGATGCGTTCAAAATACGCAGAAGGTGATTTGTGGCTCGAAGCCGAAGCCCAAATGAATTCAGTTCCATATCTCCAGGTACAACTTAAAACTACAGCCATTACTGATTTGTACGGCTACCAGTTTGACCTTGGTTTTGATGCAACTTCCTTAGAACTCTTAGCAGTAACATCAAGTCAAATTCTCAGACAAGATGGAACGCAGACATTCTGGACAGTATCCGAACAAGGTGCCCTCATCAGGGCTATGCACGTCCGACAAGCCACTAAGCGAGGTGTAAACGCGAACGGCACATTAGCAAATATCGTTTTTCGCGTGAAAGATGTTGAAAGTTCACAAAATAGCTCGTTATACTTAGCTAACATCAAGTTAGCGGATTCAAACGCCCAACTGATACCTATCAATATCAGGGCGATTAACCTGAACTTACGTCAGTTATTCATTCCCACGAAGTCCCTGTTAGGTCAAAACTATCCGAATCCATTTAACCCGGAAACGTGGATACCATATCAATTAGCGTCGGATTCACCTGTTCTCATTTGTATCCACAACACCAGAGGTCAGGTGATACGCACTCTGAACATTGGCAATCAAAAAGCCGGTATTTACATGACCAAATCCAAAGCCGCCTATTGGGATGGCCGAGATAACTCAGGTGAGAAGGTAGCATCAGGTGTATATTTCTACACTTTGCAGACTGATGAATTCAGTGCAACGAGGAAGCTGACAATCATCAAATAATCGTGCGGAAGTTCACAGTATTTTTTTAGAAAAGCATAAAAAGAAACCCGTTTTCTCGGAGAAAACGGGTTTCTTACTTGTCATAATTTATTTGACAGTGTACTGCATTGTTAAATATGTCATTCTGAGCGAAGCGAAGAATCTCGTAATGCGCAAAAGATGAGATTCTTCACTCCACTTCGTTCCGTTCAGAATGACAGCTTACCATAATTTATTTTACAGTGACAAAGTCAAGTTACTTCAACACCAGCATTCGACGCGTGGATGAAAAATCGCCTGCTTTAATTTGATAGAAATAGATGCCAGAGGCGACCTTCTCGCCAGCGTTGTTATGTCCATCCCAGTAAGCGGCTTTTGTGCGACCGAGGTAGAAGCCCGCTGAACGTTGTCCCAAAGAGAGTGTTCGTACCAGTTGACCATTAGCAGTGTAAATCCGAATCACAACTTCCGCTGGTTCCCTGAGTTGATAGGGAATCCAGGTTTCTGGGTTGAACGGGTTAGGATAATTCTGCAATAGCAGACTTTGACGAGGTACTCCAACGTTCTTTATAGTGATAGGCAAGAACGCCTGACGGATGGATTCTACTGTTACCGTGTAAGAGAGAGTCTCAGAAGCGATTTCTCCAGATTGGTCTTGAACTTGAATTTCCAGCCTATCGCCTTCTTGGACAACGCTTTTGCGATTGAGGTCGGCAAAAGCCGCCGCAAAGTATCCTTCACGGACGACATCAGTAGCAACCGCGTTCGTCCTTGTGTTTCTGACGGTCACAGCGAAAGGTAGTTTACGAGGTAAACTACTGAGCGAAGCGAACAGAGCCTTTTCGCACTCCAAAATTCTGCCACTAACCACGAATGCCCATGCGCCATCGGTTTGAACTGCAGGAGCCGCTGGCATAGGCGGTCGTGTCCATGCTGCGCCCACAAATGCAGCCATTCCACCTCTAAGTACATTGACAATATATCCTTTGCCGCCCTCAATTTGGAAACCATCGTCGGGAGCGTCTAAGGTGAAGCCCACAAAGCGCTGACGGTTTTCGTCTAATTTAATAACCGTTGTCGCAAAGAGAGTTTCAGCAAAGGTTCTTGCGGTGTATGGAGTTCGAGGTTCCAAAGGCAGCGAGACCATATTTAATCCCGGTGTCAGTGGCATGAAGAATACATTGCTGTAGTCTTTCGGCGCCATCGAGGGAATAACGCCGAGTTGTTGTAGCATACCCAGAGCGTCCGTACTTTCCCAATCTTCCACAACCTTGCTGTCAGCGATGCGTTCGATGATAAACCCTGTCAACCTCACCTGCTTACCGGTAGGAGGAATGCCCCCAAAATTACCTTTGTGTGTGCCAGTAAGTGTCCAGCGGGCCGCTACCTTGTCCCCTTCAGCGATTATGTCCTCAATAGTAAATCGGAGATCAGGGAAGGCGGCGCGTTGCATGGTGGCGACTTGTTTGAGGCCATCGAGTCCGCGAACATCAGGATTGCTAGGATTATGGAGGATGTAGTCCGTGGCGATAATCTCGTTTGCTACTTCCAGCTTCCCCTGATTCACGAACTCATCAACGATGCGGCGAGCGATTGCCTTGTTTTTCTCTGGGTCGCCAGGTGCGCCGGTTACTTTCGACGGCTCACCCCATGCGAAATCTACGCTCCCCATCGGAGGAATAACACCAAGCTGTTGCAGCATACCCAGAACGTCCCAAGCCCACCAGTGTTCCACTATCTTGCCATCAGCGAAACGATAGATGTGCATCCCTGTCACCGTCCCTTGCTTACCGGTAGGAGGAATGCCCATAAACTCACCTTTGTGTGTGCTGGTAACTGTCCAGCGGGCCGCTACTTTGTCCCCTTCAGCGACTAGGTCATGATCTTCGACATGGAAGTCCGGGAAGGCAGTGCGGCACTCAACGACCCATCTTTTGTAGCTCTTGAGCTCGGTGACGTCGGGACGGCTGGGGTCGTGGTTGACGAAGTCACTGGAGAAAATCTCGTCTGCTATGGCCAGGTTCCCCGTGTTCCAGAGTTCCACAAGACGGAGAACGATGGCCTTGTTTGCTTCTTTGTCAACGGGCTTCATCGGTGGAATAGCACCGAGCTGTTGTAGCATACCCAGAATGTCAAAACTGAACCACTCTTCCACGTCCTTGCCGTCAGCGAAGCGTCTAATAACAATCGCTGTCACCGTCACCTGCTTACCGGTAGGGGGAATGCCCATATACTCGCCTTTGTGTGTGCCTGTCGCCCAGAAGCGGCATACTACCTTGTCCCCTTCGGCGATTAAGTCCTCAATAGTAAATCGTGCATCGGGGAAGCCGGCGAGGAACGTGGCGACAAATTGTTTGTAGCCATCGGGCCCGTGAACGGAATTGGTAGGAGCATGATAGACATAGTCTGTGGCGATAAGTTCATCCACTACTTCCAACTTCCCTTGATTGAAAATTTCATCAATGACACGGCGGGCAATCGCCTTGTTTTTCTCCAAGTCGCCGGGTGCGCCGGTTACTTTCGACGACTCGCCCCATGCGAAATCTAGTGGTCCTGTCGGGGGAATAACGCCAAGCTGTTGCAGCAGACCCAGAGCATCCCAAGCCCACCATTCCTCCGCAATCTTGCCGCCGGCGAAGCGATGGATAAGCATCCCTGTAAACGTTATTTTCTTCCCCGTTGGAGGGATGCCTAACAACACTCCTTGGTGTGTGCCAGTATCTGTCCAGCGCCATGCCACATAATCTCCTTCGGCGATCATATCATTTACCTCAACATGAAAATCTGGAAAGGCGGTGCGGGTCTCAACGACCCATGCTTTGTAGCTCTTGAGATCGGTGACACTGGGATTGTTAGGATCGTGGTTTACCAAGTCGGCGGCGAAGATCTCGTCTGCTATGGCCAGGTTCCCTGTGTTCCAGAGTTCCACCCCACGGAGAATGATGGCCTTGTTTGCCTCTATGTCGGCGGTTGCTTGAAGAACACCACCTAAGGCAATTAACATGATACAAGCGATTAAAAGGTTGCTACTTCGAGAAAACATGGTGAAATACCTCCTGAAATATTGTGATTTTTTAGATTGAAATATAGGGTTGCTGATTCTTGAAAACATGGTGAAATACCTCCTTTGGTAATTTTGAGTAATGTTAATTTTACAACCATCACAAGCGTGGACATCAATGTCCACGCTAAATCAAAGAAAGGACGTTAAAACGTCCTGCGACAGCGGGCTTTAGTCTAATGTTACTAAGTTTTCCGCGTGATAGCCTTTAACTTAAGTTCAGGCTAATAGGCCAAAGTCCACTCAAGTGGACTAAAACCCAGTCCCAGTCCCGATTTTCGGGACTTATGCTTCTTAGCCTTCGAATTTATTCGTAGGCTAAAAACGCAATTCTTAGTAGCATTGGGCTTTAGTCCGCTCCCCCCCCTTTAATAAAGGGGGGCAGGGGGGATTTTACAATTTAGCGTGGTGATTTATCACAACGAAAGTGAGTTTACTACATCTCAATTCTTAATTTACTTTTTTCCTCAGTGTTTCTTTTGATCAAACTTTTCTTTCTAAAAGAAAAGTTTGGTTACCAAAGTCAAATTACCTCCGCTTCATCTCCCCCCACGTCGTTGCCAGCTTGCCCTGCGGTTGCACTGCCACCAGCGGAGCGCCTAAGAACTTTGAGAAGTATTCAAAGCATCGTTCCATGATGTCCAGAGAAACTGTCATGAGATCTCCATCGCTGGCTTCAAAGACATACTCCCACCCCTTCTCTTTGAGGAAGGCTATGAATGTCTCACTTTGCACGAAAGGAACACCGGTATCGTTACGCCCATGGTGAATCCAGAACCGGATTGGGTATTTTGCCGCATCGTAATTCTTTGCTAACTGCTCCAACTGTTCCAGAGAAAGATTATGAGCCGCGGCATGGGCACCCATCACGCTGAATAGATCCGGCCTCATAAACACAAGTTGGATAACGTCGCTGCCTCCTTTGGAAGGCCCAAGAAGTCCCCGATATTCTCTGGAACGGAGTACTCGGTATGTCTGTTCCACAAAGGGCATGATATCCTGAATGAAGTAGTTAGCCCATGAATTTCCAGCATTGATCCAACCAGGTGTACTGGGTGCCACCATAATCATGGGAGTTATTCTGCCCTGTGCGACCAGCGATTCAGCTATCCCATCGAAGTGATGAATATAGCATGGTTGAAGCCCGAAAAAACACCTGTCGGTGCCTGAAGCACCATGGAACAAATACATAACCGGGTAAGCCAGTCCTGAAGTTGCATACCCGGGCGGAAGGTACACGCCCAGTTCCTGTTCATAACCCAATACCTTGCTTTTAATCATAGGAAATTCGACGGTACCCTCTATCGCGAAGGCGACAGGCGACATCATCAAAGCCCCAAGGAGCAAGAAAGCGATGAATAAAAAGAAGTAAATTTTGAAGGTTTTTTGTTGAAACATGATTTTTCTCCTTTCGATTTTTTAGGCATAATGCCATTCCTCCCCCTTGATGGGGGAGGTTAGGTGGGGGTGAAAACATAGAACTCGCCATACACATCAACTTAAGCCTACGAATCAATTCGCAGGCTAAAAGGCTAAAGTCGTCTAAAAGACGACTGAACCTACGGAATAGTCCCGTAAGGCGAAGCCGTCGGTGAACGAAGTGAACACTTCCAGTGGACTTTCGCTTCTTAGCCTGAATTTTAATTCAAGGCGTTTGTAACGAATGAATCACATTTACATTCCTTAAGTTGATGCGTATGGGGTGAAGACATAGAACTCGCCTTCAGTCCACCCTCCCCTAACCCCTCCCGTCAAGGGAGGGGAATTGAAAAAAGTCGTTTAGCTTGACGCCTATGGGGCAATGCCCACCAAAATCCTGACCACATCCCGAGCAAGGGAAATATTTTTGGGAGAGGTATACATTATCTAAAAGCAAAACACAAGAGTATAGTCTATAGTTTGCTCTTATGTAATTATGAATTTGGTTTTTGTCATTCTGAGCGCCAGCGAAGAATCTCTTTCAACATCAAATAAGAGATCCTTCACTTCGTTCAGGATGACAAAGATAAAGAGTTAAATTCATAATTACTTACTGATTGCTTTTAATCTTACCCCACGATGTGGCAAGCTTCCCTTTCGCCTCGACGGGGGCAAACACATCATTGCCTGTGACGGAAAAATCATCAAAATGGGCAGTTGTTGTTGAGAAACTAGCACCAATACCCACTTTACCTGCAGGATAGGCGGTGTCTGTGTACTCAATAACTAACTCATCATTCACATAAAACTTGAACTGGTCTCCTTCAGCAGTGAGTTTCAGGTCATACCATTTGTCTAATTCCCACTCAAATGGCTTGAATACAGCAATAGACACCATAATATTGCCCTCTGAGCGAAAACAAAAGATATATTTGTTACTGTCACTAAGCATTCCAAAACCGAAGACATACCCATACATTGGAAAAGATGCGCATCTCGCCGCTATATTCGCACCTTCTATTGCGCCGGATGGTTGAAACTTCACAATCTTGGCTCTCACAAGGATTGTGTAATCTTTCCAGGTCGTTTCTCCTATAGAGAATCCAACTGGATAACCGTCCGGTGTTACGACAAGCTCACCATTCTTTACCGCCCACGTGTCCTGAGGAGCACCTGATGAATCCCAACTGTTCATATTTCCACTATTAAAGTTGTCTTTCAGTGTCCCTGCCCAGGCTGAAGTTGACAGTATGGCTATCATCAAGACGCTTATGGAAGCCAATCCCAAAAGCCCGCTGAACATCAAGCTGGCTAATATCCAAACATAATTACGTTTCATGTTGCGTGTCATTTTTCTTTCACCTCCTCTCTGGAAAACTTAACAAAGTCGAACTATTTTAGATTTTGCCAAAGCTCAAGGACGTTAGAGCTTCACGCGTCCATCCAAGATAGCGTGTTGTTCCCAACGCCTCAAAAATCTCCGCCGCTCGAGTAAGATGCGCCCTTGCTTGAGCTACATCGCCTTGCGAGGCTTCCGAAGCAATCAGGCAAGCGCGACCCCAACTCAACTCGGTTATTCCCTCTTCGTTGCGGGCTTTGATGCGCTGCATGATTTCCAGGCTACGTGAGAAGTGTTCTTCAGCCGATGGGAAGTCCGTTGGGGCAAGCATCTCCCCTAAGATGCGGTGCGCCTTTGCTTCATGGAGAGCATAGCCCTGTTCCAGAGCGATTCGCAGTGCTTCATCTACATTCACTCGCGCTTTGCTAATATCTCCTTGCATCAGGTAACCTTCGGCAAGCGGCAGACAGTATTCGCATTCAAAAAAGGCACCCCGTCCAACACGTTTCGCATAAGTTTTCCAGCGCTCTAGCAATGCTATGCCTTTATCTATTTGTCCGGCTTTACAGTAGGCATCACCGAGCGGTGTGGCAACCAATGATATGCCTATGCCACCGGGGGACATATCTAAGGCAGGTTCGCACTCAGCGATCGCTTTATCCCATTCTCCCATAGCTAAATAAGTATTTCCAAGCATTCCATGTCCCCATATAATACCTGTGCTTAAGGAGTGTTTGACGGCTGTATCAAGCACGGTTTGACATGCGCTCAAACTCTCGTTCCAATGTCCTATCGCGGCATAAGCCATTGCCATTATCCCTAGAAAATTGAAAGGATTTGTAATATAATACGCTAACACCGGCTTGTAAATTATGGCAAATACGTCTTCCTCCATCATCTCCGTTTTGGCAGCCTCCACTATCTGTCTGGCAACAATAATCATCTCTTCGTAGTGACCCTTTGCAAAAAGCTCAAAGGCTCGAATGCGTTCATAACCTTTACCGAATATCTTCTCCACCCGGAGGATTATGGCATCTTCACCCAGGCTAGCTACCTTTTCACAATATTTCTTAAATTTTCCGAATTCCTCGAACATCCAGAGGTAATGATTGGCCAGGAGAAAATAGTAAGGTAGTGTTCTGTCCTTATCTGCAAGTTCCTCCACCAGTCCCAGGTATTTCTCCTTTTCCGCCACATCCGGTTTCAGCGCCCCCAGCATGTGTCTGGCACCCGAACGCTTTATGACCAGATCAACGATTACCTGTTTCTTGCGTCGTTCATCCCTTAATCCTTCCGCTTTTTCCATCGCCAGCCCATAGTAATCTAGCGCCTCCCAGTAGGACGCCAGCTTGGCGGCTTTATCCCCCGCCAGCGTCGAATAGTGCAACCCCTTCTCGATGTTATTGCTGTGACCATAGTGGTGCGCCAACAGGTCAGTGTAGTCATCCAGCCTTTCTGGATACAAGCCCTCAATGGCGGCGCCTATCTTCGAGTGCAGTGCGGCGCGGTCTTCCAGCAACAAGCTGTGATAGACCACATCATGAATCAAGGGATGGCGGAAGTTATACTCCCAATCCTTACCCACACGTCGCCTCTGCAACATTTCTGCTCGTTCCAGTTCTCGAAGGGAACCGGAGAGCCTCTCCATCGAACCAGCGACTTGCTCCAGCAGCGCGAGGGGAAAGCTATCCCCCACCACGGAAGCGACCTGCAACGTCTCCTTGGTGTCCGTGCCCAGTCCATCCACCCGCGCAAGGATTACCCCCTGCAATGTGTCTGACGGGATGATTTCGGCGGATTCAACCGCCGCGCGCCAGTATTCCGCGTCGCGCACAACAGCTTCTGCGTCGATGAAGGAACGTATAATCTCTTCCACATACAAAGGATTGCCAGAAGCATTGTCCTGCACTAACGTTCGCATTGGCTCTGGGATGTCAGGGATGCGCAGCAATTCGCTCACTAAAGTATCCGTCTCTTCGCGACGCAACGGCGACAGGTCTATCGAAATATTGCAATTCGCGAACTCTCTTGCCGCGCGCTCCCGCAGCCGCCAGCATCCGCTGTCGCGGTAGGAACGATACGCCCAAACATACAGAATTGGAGCTTCATCCACGCTTTCCATCAGGAACTCTAACAGCGCCAGCGACGATGGGTCCGCCCAGTGTAGGTCTTCAAACACCAGGACTAACGGCTTTTCCTCGGCTATCTTGTGGAAGAGATTCCTCATGATGGGGTAGGTATACTGCTTGGCGTAATCGTCCCCGCTGGCGGTGCGAAGTTCCGCTTCATACTGCGGGAAGAACACGCTACCCACATGAATCGGTATCCACCGATGTTCCGCTGGTAGCAAGGCGTTCACACGGTCATGAAGTTTCGCTTTCATCTCTTCCTCAGTATCGGTGGGCAAAATTCCCATGTAGCTACTGATAATCCCACGAAACGGGCCATAGTTCATTGCCTGACCGTAGGAGATGCAGAGTCCCGAAAGCCATCTCACCTGGTCACCAGCATATTTCCGCAGCTCCGCTATCAGGCGCGTCTTGCCGATGCCAGCTTCTCCGGTGATAGATACTATCTGACCCCGTCCATCCAACAGGTCATCAATGCAGGCATTCAATTGTTCCATCTCCCGTTCTCTGCCTATCAAGGGCGCGTATAAACCCTCTATCCCTCGGACGCGATGAGGCTGTTCTGCCGGCGCAAGCACGGGACAGGTAAGAATGGCTTCGTCCTTATACGGGGATGGAATGTAAATCGGCGTCTCGAATTGAAACGCGCCGTGCGTCAGACGATACGTACTATAGCTCACCAGTACCTGACCCGGTTCAGCATTGTTTGCCATGTGCAATGCTTCATTCATGGTTTCACCCATCTCGCTGTAATCAGTGTCCGCGTCTGTTCTGACAATTGCCGCGCCAGTATTAATCCCTATGCGAAACTTAAGGGATGTCTGCAACCGTTGCATTGTCTGCGCCGCCGCAATAGCGCGTTCCGCATCGTCTTCGTGCAGGATAGGAACACCGAAGAACGCCGCCAGCGTATCATCACTCATGGCATCCAGCATACCACCGTGTTCTCGCACCAACGCCTTCGCTTGTTCGGTGAGAGGGGTGGGCAGAACACCATCAGCCACTGCGAATAGCGTTGTCACCGATTTACGTTCACCTGAAATGAGTCGGCGCGCTGGAACAACTGGCGCAGCAGCGAATGATTCTGTCGCTTTCAATACCACCATGGTGATGTCATCTTCTTGAGGACAGTCGCCTGTGAACTTTCGCATATCCGTTAGAACTGCGTCCATGAGTTCCTGTGCATCTGCGCCGCTGTTTTCCAACAACGCGCTCTCCAGGCGTTCTTCGCCGTATAATTCTTCGTCCTCATTCACAGCCTCTGAAATGCCATCCGTATACAGCACCAGAGCATCGCCCATCTCCATTTCAATGTCACAGCTCTGATATTCGCTTTTTGGGGAAGCCCCCAGTGGGAATCGTGCCCCGGATGGCTCGATGGGGACACATTCACGGGATTTGGCTTTGATGAGCCACGGCTGCATACCAGCCATAGCGCAGGTCAGACGGTTATTGGCAGTATCTAACACGGCATAGATAGACGTTACGAAAGCTCGTGTCCGCATGCTCTGAATCAATCGTCGATTGACGCCATTGAGCACGGCAGCGGGGGATGTCTCACGCTGAGCTAACGAACGAAAGTCGGTCAGAGTCATGGTCATCAGGAGCGCGGCAGCGATACCATGACCCACTGCATCACCGACCACAATGCCCTGCTTATCTGTAAGCCCCTTATCACCCCCCAGGGGGATGAAATCATAGAAATCCCCGCCCACAGCCACTGCCGGAGCCGAATGGGCGGAAATCTGAAACCCAGGTATTTCCGGCACTGCCTGTGGCAACATGCCCATCTGCATCTTCCGCGCTTCATTAAGCTCCTCCATGAAATCTTCTGAATATTGTGCGTCTTGATATCCTTTCATGAGCTTATACCTTTCTTTTTTGAGTTGGACCAACCTTGAAAAGGTTCCGAACCTTTTCAAGGGTTGGTTTCAGAGAAGCTAAAGTCGTCTCAAAGACGACTACATTAATGCCAGTCCCGTAAGCCGAAGGCGTCGGTGAGCAAAGCGAACACAAAGAAAACATAAAGTTTTCCCTTTCCAACAATCTACTACATTGTTAAATAAATTATGACAAAAATGACGTTTTATGGGAGGGCGAGGCTCCCGCCGAGCCAAAGGGGTTCGGCAGGAGCCTCACCCTCCCGATGCTATCCCAAAATATCAGAACTTAATTAACAATGCACTACTTTTTCAGTGCCGCCCAGGTGGTCGTTAGCTTCCCGTGAGCTCTGACGGCGGCGGCGGCGCCTCCGTTCGGCACGCTATCGCCGTAGATGCGGATGTCATCGAAGTAGGTGACCACGTTCCCCGCTCCAATGGCGATGCCACCTTTGGTGAATCCCAAGTCCCAATCGTAGGTGACCACCTGCTGGTCGTCTATGAAAAGCTCGTAATGTGTTCCTTCAACCACAATCTTCCTGCGATACCAGGTTCCCTGAGAGAATTGATGCCAGCCACCCGCGACCACGCTCATACCGCCATTTATCGACACAACGCCATGCACCTCCCCGCTCGTGTGAGCGCAGGTCCAGGTACAGTTGGGACCGCCTTCCGGCACGCTTTGGAACTGGTCATGATAGGTGACACCCATGAGTTGTGGCCACGGACCGACTTCGGCGAACTTGAAGCGTAATTCTATGGTGTAATCCGACCAATTACGGCTTGGTTCCAACGCGAGCAAATCCGGCCAAAGGCCGGCGACGATGTTAAAGTGCTTGAACACCAATTCTCCGTTCACCACTTTTACCTCTGCACGATGGGCCGGCGAACCTATAAACAGTTTCCAGTCTTTATAATCCCCATCGTCGAAATTCTCGACCCAGGTGCCTGCATGGGAAAAACCGGCGAATAGCAACAAGCACAAAACGAAAAAAATTGTGATGATGATGGTTTGAGGTTTCATTTTGTTTTACCTCCTCCTTGTAATACATAAGTAGTAGGGTGGGCAATGCCCACCAAAATCCTGACCGCATCCCGAGCAAGGGAAATATTTTTGGGAAAGGTATACATTATCTAAAAGCAAAACGCAAGAGTATGGTCTATAGTTTGCTCTTACTGATTGCTTTTAATCTTACCCCACGACGTGGCAAGCTTCCCTTTCGCCTCAATGGGGGCAAGCACATCATTGCCTGTGACGGAAAAATCGTCAAAATGGGCAGTTGTTGTTGAGAAAGCCGCAGCAATACCCACTTTACCTGCGGGATAAACGGTGTCTGTGTATTCAATAACTAACTCATCATTCACATAAAACTTGAAATAGTCTCCTTCAGCAATTAGTTTCAGGTCATACCATTTGTCTAATTCCCACTCAAATGGCTTGGACACAGTATTAAACCCCGTGAGAGGGTTTCCATCTACGCGAAAACAATGGATATTCTTGTTACCCATCGCTCCAAAACCAAAGACGTACCCATACACTGGAGTACGTCTTTGGTATGATGTAGATCGCGCCCATATCGCCGCACATTCTAAAGCACCGGTAGGTTGATACTTCACAATCTTAGCTCTCACACGGATCGTATAATCCTTCCAGGTCGTTTCTCCTATAGAGAATCCAACTGGATAATCGCGCGGTGTTACGACAAGCGCACCATTCTTTACCTCCCAGGTGTCGCGAGGAGCGAATTCTGATAAATCCCATCCGTCCATATTTCCATCATCAAAATTGTCTTTCAGTGTTCCTGCCCAGGCTGAAGTTGACGGTATGGCTATCATCAAGACGCTTATGGAAGCCAATCCCAAAAGCCCGCTGAACACCAAGCTGGCTAATATCCAGGCATAATTACGTTTCATGTTGCGTGTCATTTTTCTTTCACCTCCTCTCAATTGGAGAACTTAACAAAGTCGAACTAATACGTAAGGGAGACACGAACCTTTCGATTTGCTCGAAGGCAAGCCTTATTCCTCATGATGTAATTCCCGCTTTTTCCCATACCAGACCAATGCCTTCATCTCATCATAAGTCAGAAGACCTGCGAGCCACATCCGTTGAAATACACCACTCTTCTGCCATTCTTTGAAGCGATGTCGCACGGTGCTTGGCGAGCCCAGGCTACTGGGGAGCGACTTCCATTTCCAACCAGCGCGAAAGATGTATAGTATAGCTTCCATTACCTTTCGGTCGTTTATCCGTGGGCGGCCACCTCTGGGTTTAGAGAATTCCGGCGGTAGCAATGGCTCAATCTGTTTCCAGACTGCATCTGGGATGCGATATGGTTCATCAGTGTTTTTATTGGTCATTGTTCCCCTCAAACAAATAGCAATTATCTTGACTTTAGTAACTGAATTTCCGAAGGTAGAGAGCGTTCAAGTGCGAGAAAAATCTTACCTTGACAGTTTCGTAATTGGAGTGTATAATTTACATGCCGTATAATTAAGCCAATTTTGCCCCCTGGGAGAATCAAATCAATGATTGAACTTCAATTTGCAGAAGAAGCGTTGGGAGTTGTCCAGGCATTCCTGCAATTAGGCATGCGCACCCAATTCATTTACTTTCTTCCTTAGTGTTTCTTTTGATCAAACTTTTCTTTTTAAAAGAAAAGTTTGGTTACCGAACAAGCCTTTCACGAATTTATTACGCCGCTCATCATCTGGGACGATTGCTCTTGACCACTGTTGGCTTAACACCAGGTCAATGGCGTCGAGATGTTCATCGCCGAGTTTTGGATGAATTAGAACGTCACTTTGTGATTACTAGAAGAATGAGCCCACGAATCTTGCGAATATTGAATCTGCTACGAGCCTATCGCATTCGTGCGGACTATGAACTGGATGTCCAGATTTCTGAGTCAGATGTACATGATGCTGTAAACCGTTTGGAGACTTATATTGACGAATGCCGCCGAATTTTGGGGGTGATTTAAATGATAGATGCCAAACAAGTAACCACTCACTTACTTCAACAAGAGTTTGGGGATGTCCTTGCCCATATCGAGTTTTTTGGCCCCCACGAGGAGGAAGATATAGACGCTATTGTCTGGTTGCATGAGGAACCGGCGGATATAGACGAACGATACCTCCGCGTCTTTCGAGACTTGCGAAAAGAAAACCTGGATGTTCCCATGGCGTTCAAGATTGCTATGAAAGAATACTAAGCAATAACTTCACAGATTCCGTAGGCATTGCCCGCCAATTCATTGTTTCGTGTTCGAGTTTTGGTGGGCGATGCCCCACCCTACAAACTAAGTCACCAGACTTAGGGAATTCGGCTACCTTCGGGAGTCCTAAGTCTTGGCGACTTCGGCTACTACTTATAGCGCAAATTTTGTGCCAGGTCACGGAGGGATGCCATAGATGATAGTCAGGACGCGGAGGGATAGCAATTTTCCGTTATTATGTAGCCCTGGGGTTGGGTGTATCTATTTGATATACCTACCCACTACGAAAAACTGGTTTTCGTTGGAATGGTCGTATCAGAAAGGGTGCATCAAATTGATACAGGGTTAAACGTATCACTATGATACACCCGGTCAGGAAACCTCTTCGTGCGGGTATGACGTCGTTCCTCCCCCTTGACGGGGGAGGTTAGGTGGGGGTGACATCATAGAATTGGCTTTCTTTTCACCCTCCCCTAACCCCTCCCGTCAAGGGAGGGGAAAGGGGAGGATGCTTAAGTTGATGCGTATGGGGTGAAAATGTGGATTCCACCCTCTCACCCTCCCCTAACCCCTCCCATCAAGGGAGGGGAATTTAAAAAGGTGCTTAAGTTGATACGTATGGAGTTGTTTAGGTAGGAGAAAAGGAGGGAATTCTAATCAATGCCCAAGCGTCTCATAAGCCTGATGAAGTTAGAGCGTTGCAGCCCCAGCATCTTTGCGGCTTGAGTGTGGTTGCGGTTGCATTCCCGCAGGGCGTTTTCAATGAGACGTCGTTGGAACCGTTCCATCGCCGCAGGAAGACCGATACGCTCTGAAAGGATTTCCTGTATCAGCGATTCTCCCTGTGTAATCTGGGGTGGGAAATGATAGGTTTGAACCTGCTTGCCTTCTTCAGCAAGCGCAACGGCCAGGTCTATGGAGTTCTTCAGCTCGCGTACATTACCAGGCCACAGATGACCTATAAGCAAGTCCATCACTTCCGGCGCAAAACCATCAACTTTTTTCTTTTGTTCGTTACATGCTTTCTCCATTAAATGCTTCGCCAGAAGCGGGATATCTTCATGACGTTCACGCAAGGGAGGTATGTGAATGGGAAACACGCTCAACCGGTAATAGAGGTCCTCCCTAAATCGTCCCGCTGCCGCTTCCTTCATGAGGTCCCGATTGGTCATGGCAATTATCCGCACATCCACATCAAGGGAAATGTGCTCCCCAAGTCGCTGGAGCTTACGCTCTTCCAGCACTCGAAGCAGATGAATCTGAGTGTCCAGCGGCATATCGCCAATCTCATCTAACAGGAGTGTCCCTCCTGATGCGGCTTCAAATAGCCCTATCCTATCTTCATGGGCGCCAGTGAACGCTCCTTTCCGATGACCAAACAGAGTGCTGCTTATCAGTTCCTTGGGCGCCGCTCCACAATTGAGCTCGAGTAGAGGATGGTTTTTGCGCGGGCTATTATGGTGAATCGCTTTGGCTACCAGTTCCTTGCCAGTGCCTGTCTCTCCAGTGATGAGCACTATCAATCCGGAATCTATAGCCTTTTCCATTAACGCGCGCACCTGTCTGATAGCAGCAGAGCGACCGATAATATTCTCGAAGTGGTATTTCTCCCCTGCTTCTCGCCGCAGATAGTTCAGTTCAGCCTGCATGGAAACCAGCTTTGGGTCTGGCTGGATAGTCAAGCTCACGGCGGCAGGTTCGGAGTAGTTCAAGTCTCGGTCTATGGCTTGCACCATAAAGGTATAAGCGCCCGGCTTGTCGAAAGTGTAATCAAAGGATGTCGCTTTCATGGGTCTGCGCCAGTCACTATCTATTTCTTTGATACGACAGCGATACTGCCGTTTCTCTGGGATGGTTTTGAAATCAATGGCATCATACTCAATGGTGATACGCGTGCCAGAGGTGAACGCTGGAACGGCGTCAAGGTTGCGATAGGTTTGGTCGGCGGTGACGGAAACAATACGAACGCTGGGCGGCGAGGTGTTTCGGCGGTACCGCGTGATTCCCTCATCTGTCCCAAACCACAGGTATCCGTCTGAATCTTGTAGAATTGAGAGAACGGAGTTGCCTGGCAATCCATCTCGTGTATCTATGGACGTCCAGGAAATGCCATCATATAGGGAGACACCACCACCTCCAAACGTCCCAAGCCATAACACTCCATCTGGGCTTCGATGGATGGCATGGACAAAGTTACCCGCCAATCCGTCTTTGGTGGTGAAGTTTGAAAACTGTTTCCCATCATAGCGAGAAACACCCCTTTCTGTCCCAAACCACATCACGCCATCCGGGTCACGATGGATAGCAAGGACAAAGTTGTCCGGCAAGCCATCTTTAGGGGTGAAGTTTAAAAACTGCTTCCCATCGTAGCGAAAGGCGCCTTCCCATGTACCAAACCACATCATACCATCCGGGTCACGATGGATGGCACGGATAGCGCAACGCGTCAAGCCGTCTTTAGCAGCAAAATTTAAAAACTGCTTCCCATCGTAGCGAGAAACGCCACCACCGAATGTCCCAAACCACATCACACCATCTGGGTCTTGATGGATAGTCAGGACATTGTTATCCGCCAATCCGTCTTTGGTGGTAAAGTTTAAAAATTCCTTCCCATCGTATCGAGAGACACCGCCCCACGTCCCAAACCATATCACACCATCCGGGTCACGATGGATGGCGCAGACATCGTTATCCACTAATCCGTCTTTAGTGGTAAAGTTTAGAAACTCCTTCCCATCGTATCTACAGATACCCCTGGGTGTCCCAAACCACATCACGCCATCCGGGTCCTGGTGGATAGCATAGACCTGGTTATCGGCCAATCCGTCTTTTGGGGTGAAATTGGCAAATCCCTTTTCATCGTATCGAGAGACGCCACCGCCGCCAGATGGGCTGCATGTTCCAAACCATATCACTCCATCTAGGTCACGATAGATGGTAAAGACAAAGTTATTTGCCAATCCATCTTTTTGGGTGAAGTTGACAAACCCTTTCCCATCGTATCGAGAGACACCGCCTCCCCGTGTCCCAAACCACATCACCCCATCCGGGTCACGATGGATGGCATTGACATTGCTATTCGCCAACCCGTCTCTAGTGGTGAAGTTTAGAAACTCCCTCCCATCGTATCAAGAAACACCTCTTTGTGTCCCAAACCACATCACACCATCCGGGTCACGATGGATAGCAAGGACAAAGTTATCCACCAATCCGTCTTCAGTGGTGAAGTTTAGAAACTCCTTCCCATCGTATCGAGAAACACCCCTTTGTGTCCCAAACCACATCACACCTTCTGGGTCGCGATGGATAGCAAGGACAAAATCATCCACCAAGCCGTCTTTAGTGGCAAAGTTTAAAAACTGCTTCCCATCGTAGCGCGAGACGCCACCTTCCCATGTCCCAAACCACATCATCCCATCTGGGCATTGATGGATGGCGCGGACATTGTTATTCGCTAATCCGTCTTTAGTAGTAAAGTTCAAAAACTCCTTTCCATCGTATCGAGAGACACCACCACCATTTGTTCCAAACCACATCATACCATCTGGGTCTTGATGGATGGCATGGATATTGTCATCTATCAATCCGTCTTCAGTTGTGAAGTTGAAAAACCTTTTCCCATCGTATCTACAGATACCGCCGGGCGTCCCAAACCACATCACACCATCCGGGTCGCGATGGATGGCAAAGACCCCGTTATGTGCCAAACCATCGGTGTGTGTATAATTTCGCCACGTCCCCTTTTTGAAAGCAGCTATTCGGAAGTCAACGTTTTTCAGCGTTTTGTCGCATTCAACTTGTAGTGTTTCTCTGTATTGCGTATTTCCCTTCTGCCTCTCAGTCCTCCCGCCCTCTTCCCCATAATCAACATATTCCTTTAGAGTGTAACACCGCACCTGATACTGCCCTGGTTTCAGGTTAATAAACCGGTATTTTCCACTCTCATCGCTCAATGTGGTCGCAACGACTTCAGGTTCTCCTCCATCACCGGAAGGTAAAACGACGGCCTGGACAACGGCTGCCACATGCGGAGTAACATCATCTAACATGAGGAGCGTGCCTTCAATACTAATCGCCGGTTTCAAGGTGAGGTTAATCGTTTGATGGGTTCCCTCACACAACCGCATCGCTTCGCGCCAATCACCCTCTGTCCCACGCGTGGCGCCAAGGTCATACGTTCCTGGGGAAGAGATGGTGAGTTGATATTGCCCCAAAGCATCCGTTTCGGCTTCTGCGACAACCTCTAAGTCCCAGTGCAAGCGAACTTTTACTCCGCTGATAGGTGTGCCCTTTTCGTTTTGTACTACGCCAGAAAGGACGACAGTCTTTTGAACATCATTTGTATAATTCGTTGATGACCCGTTTGGCATTGCCAATCAATCTCCCATAATATTGGTCAGAAAAGGCTTCCTTTTGGAACGAAAATATTTTAGCAAAAGAATAGGCATGTTTCAGAAAATAGTTTACATTTCGGTGGATGGAAAGGAAGGAAGGGAAGGAAAGGAAAAGAATATTCCCCCATTTACGAGATGTCAACTAATTTTTGAGAAAATTTGAAACATGCCAGCATAAGGGCTATACGCATCAACTTAACGGATTTCTCGTGTAATTCACATTTCATACGCCCCCGATTTATCGGGTTTCACAGGCTTAGGTCTAATGCTACCAAGTTTTCATCAACTGTGTAATGGTCAAAAACATTTTGCCGAAGGTTAGATTAAAAGTAGCGGCGTAGCTCCGTCTCGCCAGTTGTCGCCACTGAGGGACGACTCTACGAGACTGTCGCCGTAGGTGCGCAACATGCTATTGCCTAATACAAGTTTTCATCAACTGCACCGATCTAAAGATAAAACCTAAAGGCGCGGTGCTGGTTAGTAATTGATAATTGACTATTGATGATTTCAGTGTCAGTTAAGAAGACCAAAACCGTAGCTTCAGCTTATGTCTTTAGACCGGTGAAAAAACATTCGCTAATTCTTAGTGGCATTCGGCTTAAGTCGAAGGGAGTCTGAATCGGACGGCTTGAACGCATCATTACTTGCGCACCTTAACAGTAACCAAACTTTTCTTTTAAAAAGAAAAGTTTGATCAAAAGAAACACTAAGGAAAAAAAGTAAAGGCTTGTGCTGGGTTATCTACAAGCAACTTATGTAGTGTGGTCTCGTCTACACCAGCGGTTTTGAGCGCGGGGATGAGTTGGTCGGATATGGCGGTGTAAGGGCGTATTTTCCCGCCATCGGGTTCACCCACCTGATACCAGCCCGCGTCATGTGAGAGAAGCAGGCGGTTGCCAAATCCTCTTTTGAGTATTTCTTTGATGAGTTGCACATGTTTTTCAATTGAGTTATCACTGACACCATCGTATTCCACCCACGCCCCTGCTTCGGCAAATTGAAAATGTACATTCTGGTCGGAAATGCCATCGGCATGAACGATTATGAGGGCTGATGGGTCAACTCCCTCACGGCGAACGTTTTCCAGCACGTCCAAAGCTGCCTGTGCCTCACCCGTGTGGCAAGCAATGGGCAATCCGGTTTGCAGGTGGGTTTTCGCCGCCGCCTGCACCAGCTTTCGGTCTATTTCACTCAATGGACCTGGGTCCACGCCGATTTTGATAAATCCAGGCTTGATATTTGTCCCATCAATTCCCTGTTCCCATTCTTTAACCCACCGGGCGGCGAGTTGGTCGGCTGTCTCTGTGAATGCGTGAGATGGAACAAATTTGTCACCAGCAGCGCCGTAGTAACCGGTGTTAGTCAGGATATGCAAGTTAGTCAATTCGGCGAGGCGTTGCAATACCTCCGCATCTCGTCCGATGTAAGCGGGCGTGCAATCTACAAAACCTGTAAAGCCCCGTTCTTTCAAAGCTTGCAAAAAAGGAAGCATAGTTTCTATGACCACATCGGGGTTATAGCGATGCCGACCAGTTTCTCCGGCGCCGATGAAGTCGCACATCGCATGTTCATGTACCAAAACCTTGCCGAACTCTGCGGCAGGAATCGGACCCCGCACGGTCATGATGGTATTTTCATTTGACATTGGCTGTATTATCATTATTACTGTCATCCAGATGTTGCAAAATAGATTAAACCCCATTTTTCACCTCCAAATTCCCCCTTAATCCCCCTTACCACAATCCCCCTGACCCCCTTTGGTAAGGGGGATTGGGGTAGGGAGGGTTGTGGGAGTCAGGGGGTTGTTCAGGCCTTCGGCTTATGGTGCGTAATTGTAGTAACGACTTCAGTCGTTCCGCAAAGCGGAAAACGAAAAACGATTGAAATCGTTACTACAGAAGTTTTTTTCCTTCCGACTTTCGACTTTCGCCTTCCGCCTTCCGTTCACCTCTTCGTACTGACTTGAATAATCTTCCAACTCCCATTGGTATTTGATAGATTAAAAAATAACTTTCCAGAATATGAATTAGCCTTAACTCCACTGCCCTCGAGTCTGAGAGAATAATCCGCTTCCACTTTCGCATCTTGAGCCGTTTGCTCAATATTTAATCTCTGGAGTGTAAAATCAATGTTTTCGTAGCTATAAAAGAGATTTTGCATTTTGGACTCAAGTTGTTGATAGGTTTCGCCATCTCGAAGATAGTCCGAAGAAATAGTTGACATCAAATTAGCTAAGTCTTTATTTTGATATGCGCGCTCATAACTGCGGATGGTAGCCTCAACCGTATTCGTTTGAACATCAATACGCTTATCAGGTTCATCCGGTTTTGTTTCTTCCAGCAATTGAGACAGTTCTGACTCATCAGCGGAAGCAACTGTACCTGGTTCATCCCTCTTTTCAAGCCCATAAATTTCCACTTCGACTAAACGAATAGTCCCGCGTGCGTATTGAAAATAACCCAATTTATACCTTTCACTATCGTTTGTCCACAATATAACTAACCTAAGTTTTGATGTCCTGACAGGTTCAAAGCGGAATATAACCTTACCTGTTTCGATATCGCGAATGCTATCAAACTGTTGTCCTTTACCTTTGCCGAACCGTTTGACATTTTGCCAGCCTTTTGCTTGTGGAGTCCAATATTGAAGGCGAATATGGTTCACACCGTATTTCTTCGCGGGATATTTCTCAGAATCTATTGTATAAACTATAACTCGGTTGACCAGCTTTTCTTCGGGAAATTCAAATACCATCCAACCCATAGCCGACTGGACGCTCCCGCCGTACATAGAATTACCTCGAAGTCCACGCCAGTTATCATCTTCTTCCTCGAAATCCTCTGGATTGATTTGAGTACGTGTGTCTCTTCTATTACCTGACAGCAACCTTTCGCGCTCACGCAATTCAGCGGCCATTGACGCCGCCCAAGCGTTGCTCCCATATTCAAAATATCTTCCCAAATCATAACTACCATCAAAGCGAGTTTCCCATCCTTCGCCATTATCCCAATTCTCAGAAGAAGTAATTCCATTGCTCAAGGTCGAAACAGGATGATTCTGGTTATCCTCGGAGGCCAAAATTACTGTGCCATTCTCTGGGAGCGCATAATTCACCAATTGAGTATCAATTTCATCAGGACTTTCAATCAATGCTGTTTTCCAGCTTTGTTGTGTAACACAGCTAACGAATAATAAAGTAATTATTGTGAAAATGGTTGTTGCAACTAAAATTTTCATTTGTTCCACCTCATTAACCAAACTTTTCTTGCCACTTTTTCTTTAAGAAAGAAAAAGTGGACAAAAAGAAATAATTGGAATGGAAAAGTTTAATCAAAAGAAATAAGAGGAAGAAATAATACGGCTTCGCTCAGTAGTTTAGGCTCCAAACAACGGGCTTATATATAAACTGCCTACTCTATAGTTCCGTTAAATAATCCGTGATATATTGGCTAAATTGCTCAAAATCGTCCACTCCCTCTCGTAGATTTTGATAGACTAATTCGGCGTCAACTTTGAAGTAACGGTGAACTATAATGTTTCTGAACCCAGCCATGCCAGAAATTTTCTGAGCAAAGCCCTCTGGAATCACGCCATGTCGCCCAAGTCCCATAAGTATATCCTTATTGTCTTCAGGACGTTCGAAACCGCTGGCAGTGAGTTCACCAACGACGAAGCGTCTTATGGAGAATGTAGTTGCCTATGTCAATAACCGTAAGCCGAAGGCGTCGGTGAGCTTTGCGAACACATTGAATCGCAGTTTGCAAAGCGTATCTAATCATTGATTGATGATGGCGGTTATGAACAACTTCATCATGACTTAACTGCTGATATAATCGCAAATCTGAGTTCACAAGTTTGCAAGGCAAACCTGCAATATATTCATTCAGCGTTTGGAGAATTTCGTTGACGGTGCGTGATTCCATTACCATGATGATGTCCTCCTTGTTTTTTTCTGCGAAGAACGACGCGCTTTTTGTCGTTTTAGATAATATTTCCATTGCACATCCCTCAGAGGTTGAGTATCCACATAACGGTTGAATACTGCTACTTCAAATCCAACACGCTGATGCCCCGGGTCATAAACGCAGATACCATGCTTGATGACCTGAAACACTAAAAGCGGCGGCGCGATATTTAACACTACAACATCAACATCATTGATGTGAAAAATCCCAACAAGTTCTGTATTTATTTGCACCATACGGCGTCCATATTCCGTTTGTGGAACATCATCGGCAAACAACACTGCGATATCCACATCAGACCCAGAACCAGCCGTGCCTTTCGCATGCGAACCAAACAAATAAGCCAAAACTACATCGTATGCTTTGAATAATTCAATCAGTTGTGGTTTGAATATATCAATGTCCATATTTCAAGATGTTTTGCTCAATTATTCTAAACAGCTATCTTTGAATATATATTTTATCATAGAAAGAAAATGAACACAAGATTTTTCTACCAAACTTTTCTTCTCTTCCAATTATTTCTTTTGATCAAACTTTTCTTTAAGAAAGAAAAGTTTGGAGTTCCATCATAAGAAACACTGAGGAATTTCTATACATAGGAAAATTTTGTTGACAAAGAAAATCGTTGTGATATAGTATCTTGACTTTGGTAGATTTGCTTCATAGAAGAAGGGTGATTTATCAAATAACTGGAGGATAACAATATGGTATTGGTTAATCTTCGTACGGGTATGTGGTGTGGGGATAATGATTTAACGTTAAGTTTTCCAGATAATTGGAATGTTTCGGTATATAAATCTAAGGATGCTGAAGCACTGGATGAATCAAAAATAGAACGTGCTTTATCCGAACCTATTCCGAGAATCGGAATAGAAGAACTATCGCGCGGCAAGAAAAATGCCGTCATCATCGTTGATGATTTGAGCCGACCAACCCCGGCGCATCAGGTAATCCCTCATATTCTCCGCAAATTAAAAGATGGCGGACTCAAGGACGAGTCGATAAGATTTGTGATAGGCGGAGGTTCGCATCGGCCATTGACCAAAGAAGAGATGGGAAAAAAGGTCGGGGCAGATGTTGCCGCGAAGTATGAAGTACACAACCACGATGTATACAGTGGAAATCTAATAGGAATAGGGAATTTAGAGGATGGCACGCCAGTTTATATCAATGATGTCGTAGCGCATTCAGAATTAAAGATTGGCATTGGCGGAATAATCCCACACGGCGGTGGCGGCTTTGGCGGCGGCGGCAAACTAATTGTCCCAGGAATTGCCGGTTATACAACTATCGCCTACAATCACGGACTTTACAGAGGGCGAGGGCACGGTAATGTCGAGCGGCAAGGCGATGAGCAGGATATGCGGGACAACATGGAAGCGGTTGCCCGTCACATCGGACTAAATTTTATGGTGAATATCGTGCTGACCAGCAAACGAGAAATAGCAGGACTGTATGCCGGTGATGTGGTCGAATCTCATCGCCAGGGCGCTACGTTTGCCCAAAAAGCGTACAATACAATTATTCCGAAGAATGAGATAGAGACGACAGATATAGTCGTCATCAATTCATATCCACAAGATTATGACCCCGTGCAGATGGGAAAATCGATGTGGCCATCCGGGACGTTCAAAAATGCCCTGAAAGTTGTCATTGACCCCGCTTCTGATGGGATTATCTATCATGGAATGGGCAATCGGATGGATTACAAAAGGTATTTGCGGATGAAGGCGAATGAACCAAAACCGACGAATATTCCAGAGAAAGCTGAAATCAAATCGAAGGATACCTTCGTCCTCTTATCCAGCAATTTCCCAAAAGATGAGTTTTATAAACGGTATTCCAACGGCGCGATGTTTGAAAATTGGGAGGAGATAATTGACCAGTTGAAAAAACTTTATGATAAAGCGAATGTCGCAGTAATTCCGAATTCGCCGATACAGTTGCCGGAGATTGTATAATGTTAATTTATGCGCAGGCAAGAATGCCTGCGCCACCCTAAGAATATGCCATCGCAGGCAGGAATGCCTGCGCCACAATTTATTCAATCTTTAACAAAGGTTGAATTCCTTGAATTCCATGCTTTTTCCTAAACCAGGCAGAGGACCAGCGCCACTCTTCGGGTAAATTTACCAATCCTGCATTAACTGGGTTGTTCTCAATGTAGTCTACAACCCTGTAAAATCCCGATTCATCCCGTGCCCAATGGTCAAATGATTCATCTTGCCAAAAAGATTGTCCTGTCCTATCCAATAGCTTGTTAATCTCGCGGGCGGTATAACCTTTCAAGCCTTTGGTAATCCTTCGCAGCAGGACATTCCGTGGGGCAGACATTTCTGTCTGCCGCTGGTTAGATATTCCTGTTTGATGTGGGGCAGACCGAAAGCCTTCGGCGTCGGTGAGCGAAGCGAACATTCTTGTCTGCCCATTTGTCTCACGTTTGGGGGTCAAAAAGACATGCACATGGTTTGCCATGATTACGTAAGCCCAAAGAATGTAGAGTCGGTCAGCATAGAAGAACAAGGCATCCTCAACAATCTGCGCAAAACGCGGTTCTTTAAGCCACCGAGGGCCATATCTGCCTGTATCAAGATATTTGTCCATGAGGGCAAAAAGTCGTTTGTCATGGTGCAATGAGCAGTCACGTTGTGATTCGCCCTTGCGCTTTGGTTCCTGTTGCAGGCGATTACGCTTCCTTTCCAATTGCTCCAGGACTTCTTTGGGTAACCAAACTTTTCTTTAAGCCTGCCCTTGAACGAAGTGAAGGGAAAGAAAAGTTTGATCAAAAGAAATAATTGGAATAAAAAGTAATGAATCATAGAGACGCCATGTCAAAAAGAAAGTAGCATCCTCGGGTTGCCAATGTGGCAATCGACGTCGATAATAAGTTTTTGTCCTTTTTGTCATATTTAGTCATAGCAGACAAGAATGTCTGCTCCACTTTTTGGGGGTTATGGCAGGCAAGAATGCCTGCCCCACGTCACTCAGGAATGATAGCCTTTATTAATTCATAAACTTTTGGAATGCCTTCAGGATTAGTGCTATAGTCTTTATATTCATACTTAACCACTCCTACATTCGGCGCGACCCAGTATTTTGCATCAGGCTCATCAAGCGCTATATTCTCATTTTCGCCAGTATGGATGAATTCCTCTATCAAATAGGCGTCTGTATAAGTACCAGCAGGAACAGTCACCCTGACTTTATCGGCGCTAACCCGCCTTATCGCAATAACTTTGGGAGGAGTGTTTTTCTCAAAAACTGTCCACTGATTGCCAACTTGAAATGGAAACTGCCATAACTTGCGCGGCGGAAAATGTTTTTGAAAAATAGGCTCATTAGATAAAAATTCAATGAAAACATCGAAGGCATTCTCGATATAAGCGTCGGTTGTTTTGACAAAGTAAGTCGTAGTTATCGGAAAGGGCCAGAAGATATATTCGCCGTTGAATCGAAAATACCAGCCATTAGCCGAAAGAGAGTCAGTGGCCACATTCCGTGTACTGTTTTTGAGTCTGCGATTTGTAAAGCCGTTTACATCTTTAACCCCATCTATGCTCAAAGTGTATCTTTCCTGGGTATCATTGTCAATGTATGTCCATTGCGAACCGTTATTCGTTGGAAACTCCAACGCTGAGAGTCCCAGCGGTTTTTCAGGCGGCGGAAGTTCCTCATCAAATATTCCATCTTCGCCACAACCCCACAAAAAAATAGCTAAAAGCACAATGTATTTGAGTGGATTATATTTTATAATTCCATGAGACATGATTGTATATCTCCTTTTTCCTCTTTAAATTCCCCTCCCTTGACGGGAGGGGTAAGGGGGGGGGGTGAGGGGTGGGGTCATCACTTCACCCATGTGCATCAAGTTAAGGCTTTTTAGTTAGTTTCGGATAAAGACACCGATATAAATATGCAAACTAAAGTATCGGTGCTGGTTTTGAATACCAATAAACCAACACCGTATCTTTAGATTATGTCTTTAGACCGGTGATAATCTTTACCATTCTTCCAATTGTTATCTTCTAAAATACCTTAAATTGATGCGTATGCCACTTGCCCTCCCCTAGCCCCTATCAAGGCGTGATGCTTACAAAATGGGTCTTAAATTGATGCGTATGGGGTGTGGTGAATCACGATGCTCTCTATCGCCTGTCATCGTAACGGGTGTCGCCATTCTCTTTTCACAATCTATTTTGATCTTTTGGAGAATGTCTCGATAACGCTCTCCAAAGGGCTTCTTTTCCACCAATTCGCAGATGCGCAAGGCTTCTGCAAGATTATGTCCCAAATGGTAACATGACGCTGCGCTGACCCAACTGATAACCGCATCTTGCAAGTATCCCTCGGCTTCCATGAGTGGGGCAATCTCTTCTTCCATCCGTGCGGCTTTGGCAAAGGCACGCGCCGATTCGATGGGTTCATTTGCCGCCGCCCGTTCGCGAGCGTAAAATAGCAGATTGGTTTTGTCTACTTCCAACTGTCGAATTTCTTCTGAAAATCGGTGAGGATGTTTTTTGTTAGATATCTGCACGGTCAGCCCTTCTCGTAGGCGATTGCAACATCCGCCGTGTTTTTTCGAGCTCTGCCTCTAACTGCTTTGGGTCGGGCAGCGCTAGCTGATATTCCGTCGCCATTACCTTGTTCAGCAGATTGCCCAGTGCGTAGTGGGCTACCGCCGCGTCGCGTTCCGAGCAAAGAATCAACCCGACGGGCGGGTTCTCGCCGGGCAAAGTCAGGTGTTCCCAAGCGTAGTTGACATAGAGATTCATCTGCCCCGCGTCTTCGTGCGTGAACTTGCCCACCTTCAGGTCAATGATAACCAGACACCGCAGCCGACGATGATAAAGCAGTAGGTCAATCCGATACCACGTGTCGCCTACTCGTATCCGCTTTTGCCGCGCGATGAAGGCGAAATCGTTGCCGAGTTCAAGCAAGAAACTTTCCAGATGCCGAATCAACGCTTCTTCCAACCAAACTTTTTCTTTTCCTAAAAGAAAAAGTTCCATCATAAAGAAAAGAAGAGGATATTTTTCTAATTTGCTTTCGGAATACTCGTCTTTCAGTCCCAGAAACTCCAACACATAGGGGTCCTTGATTTCCTCTTCTGCAGTCACGGCGTCAGATGGCTTCGGTTTTTGGCCTTTGGTCAGCATAGCGGCTTTGTTCTTTGACAGCGCGGTCCGCTCGTAAAACGACGAGCTGATTTGGCGGTCGAGTTGCCGTACTGACCATCCGCCGCGTAACGCTTCTCCCCCCTTTGGTAAAGGGGGGCAGGGGGGATTTTACGTAGAAAGCGCGGGCTTCAGGCGTCTTCACACTAAGCAGCCGAACGTAGTGCGACCACGACAGCGGGAAGGCTTGCGCAAGAAGAGCCAGGTAATCGCCCAGAGAGGAGGCAAACGGCGCCTGTGGAATCTCAAATTTGCCAGACACCGTCTGGCAAATTTTTTCTGGGGGATATATAAGGTAGAACTGCCGCATCTGTTGAAGGTTTTGACGAGAGAATCCCCGTCCGAACCGAGCGGTCAAGTCCTGTGACAGCCTTACCAGCAGTTCTTCACCATATTCTGCCCGCTCTTCACCTTTCTGCTCAAACTCCACAACCCGCCGCCCGATTTCCCAATAGGTAGCGGTCAGAATCGCGTTGACCGACCGCGCCGCCTGCCGCCGCGCCTCATCCAACAGCGCGGCAATGTCGCCTGCGAAATCCGCGTAGGCTGAAGGAGAACGAGCAAGCATCGTTGTTGTTTGTTTCGTTCGTTGTGTTTTCTTCATTGCTCCATGACGTTGTGATTAGAGAATTGTAGGGTGGGCACTGCCCACCAGATTGAGCGGATTTTGGTGGGCGATGCCCACCCTACGGGGTTGTTGCGTCTTAAGAACCTTGAAAAGGTTTCAAACCTTTTCAAGGTTCATTATCACTTCAGGATGACCATCTTCTTTGTAGCCCTGAACAAACCTGCTTCCATGACGTAGAAG